>Ga0272442_10010055_pt1 | contig 11706 bp, 11 predicted proteins | sample SSMForm2O_FD_200262 | JGI IMG/M metagenome (GOLD analysis project Ga0272442, IMG submission 200262) | Marine sediment archaeal communities from Little Sippewissett salt marsh, Falmouth, MA, United States - SSM-Form-2O | ecosystem: Environmental > Aquatic > Marine > Wetlands > Sediment ...
GAATTCCCGCAACCAGCCCTGCCGGAACGCGGCCTGGGCCGCGGGCCAGGCATGAAAAGCCCCGAATTGGGAAACAATAATGGACGAACGATGATCGCTAACCTTTAATTCCGACATAAGTCAATTCTAACTCTTCATAAAAAAGTTCAAAATCTCCCGTTCATAGAAATAAAGTACCAAGCCCAGCCATAAAGCCATAAAAACGATATTCGCAATAAATGATCCTACGACACCCCCAAGCGGCACCAACCCGAATTTTAACAGCCACCCCAGACCGAATCCCAATCCGCACAAACCAACTGGCACGATGTAAGTCCGAAAAACACTGATAACACATCTTTTTTTCGCAAGCCGGATCATCCGTATCAGGCCGTAAAGCATGGCCAAATCCATGGCAATGGCGGCGCCCATGGCATTAAACATACGGATCAACACTACAAGAAAGAACGCCATAACCGCGAGGATCTCAAGGCTAATCTGCCCGGTCTTGGCCACGTCATCTTGGGATATCGAGAAATTTTTATTGATGTGGTAAAGCGGCAAGCACACGATATAAACGGATATGGCATAAAAAATCGGCACGGCCGGGAGCCATTTTTCCCCGAAAACAAAAGCGATGATTTCCGGACAATACCACAAAAACGCGAATAGCAAACTGCAGATAACATAAATGAGCGTTCTGATCGTATAGGAATAAATCTTTTCGACTTTCAGGCGGTCAGCGCTATTCTTGAAAAAAAACGGCATCAGAAGCCGGTCGAGCACTGCGCCGATATTTTTATGGAAAAGGATTCCCGTCGAATAAGCGCGCTGATAAAATCCCAGAACCACCGCTCCGGACATCTTGCCCAAAAAGATATCATCAATGCGTTCGATCCCCTCTTCGGCAAAATTCGTTACCACATACCAGGGCGACCTTACCAACAGGAATCCCGCCCGGCCAGCATTAAAAAACAAACCGGGATAAAAACCACTGCAGAACAAAGCCGCCACCGCAGCCAAACATAAAAACAACATCTGCGGGATGACTAGGGACCATTTCCCGAAGCCTATCAGCGCCATACCTATTGCCATCACCGCCGTGCCGAGGGCCGGGACAAACGCAAGATAAAATAATATTTTAAAACGCATCTTTTTAAGCAAAAGAGAACGGGACAGAGAAAACACGTTGTTGAAAGACCATCCCAAAAGGATAATCATAAACATCACAAAAATATCGCCTTTTAAAAAAGAACTCAGCCCCACACCCCCGATCCCCAAGAGGGCCAATACGAGAACAATCCCAAGGTTCAACCAAAAATAGGTGCTCAAATTTTTCAAATAATTCGCATCGTCTTCCTTTAAACGCATGACCTCGGGCCCCAGTCCAATCGACGCCAGACGTGATATGATCCTGGCAACGGCCGTAGCCAAGGCCACCACACCGAAATCGGCCGGCTCAAGCAGGCGCGCCAGAATAATCCCGCTGATAACAGCTACTAAGAACGTACCGATGCGTTCGCAACCCAGCCAAAAGGCCCCGCTCTTGGCCAGGCGTTTATCGCTTATCATCCGGTCCATTCCCTCTTCGCTCCGCCTTTGTCCGGTTCATTAAATTTTGACGGTATGCCCAAGTACAACCCCACAAACTCCAAAACGGGATTGCCTGATAAGGCAATTCCAGGGTTACTGAAAACGCTGCAACCACCAGCCAATAGATCAAAATGGCGCAGAGCAGCAATCCCTCGAATGAATGAAACCGGATAAAACTTTGAACCATCGCTCCCCAGGCGAGAAAGATACCCGCAATAAGGACAGCGCCAACCAGTCCGGCGCGATAAATGATGTGCATAAAGACGCTGTGCGGCATAATCCACCCGTCACGGCTCCACTCCCCCCAGGCCATTTGCAGGATCTCGATCGAAACCGATCTGAGCGGCCGGCCAAAGCTTACGCCGGTCAGGCGGTTGCCGCTCCAATATTCCTGCAGGATATCTCTCCAGATATACAAACGGAACAGGATATTCCCATAAGCCGTGTTGACCGCCTTTTGCTTACAATGAATCTCTGGAGGTATTTTAGGTTCCCCGCCCCGGGCGATTATAACCTCCCGATCAGAATGATAAAGTTTCGGATCAATCGTGCCTCGCTGAAAATCATCTTTCTTCTGTTGGATAATCCGGTCGCCTTTTTGATATTCCTTAAGCCAATGCGGGATGTTGGCCACGGTTGCGAATTTGTAATCGGCTGCAAAAAAGGCCCCCGCGCCGATCAGAATCGATGCCGCGATCATCCCGGCGATCCATCTTTTCTTAAGGTTAAACGGCAAAAATATCCTGATGACGATGATCGACAAAAACACAAAGGCCGTTAGAATACCGGACAATTCAGCCCGGCCTCTGTCAAAAAGCCTATAAAATGGGAAGACTACGGCTATTGCAAACAATCCGGCTATTTTCCATTTTTCGTCGGGAAAGTATAAAAGACACAAAACCGCCAGCAAGAAATACGGCAGGAAAAAGTAACCGAATGTCCCATGAAGCTGGATTATAATGATCAAAACAAAAATTCCGATCCATACGAACCGGTGGTGGGCCTGCTTGTTTCTGGTAATCGAACCGGTAAAAACGGCAAAAAGGGGATAATAAAACAAGGCCGCGTTACGGAAGGCCAGCGGGCCGTAATCAACATAGCCTTTCAGGGCCTTGGCTATCAGCCAAACCAGGTATCCCAATAAAAGCCAGCCGTATTTGTTGCGAGGGAAACCCAGCCGGCCCCAGCGGATGATGAACCAAACCGCACAGGCAAATAAAAGGATCTCGCCGACGAAAATCGGAAAATCCAAGAACGGAAGCCGGATATGAATCTCGGCAAAGATAGAGGAATACAGCGAATACAAAATGCAGACAGAGGCTAAAAGCAAAATAAAACCGCTGTCTATCACTTTAACGATCCGTTGGTTCATAATAAATCTTAATAAGATGTGATCCGCTTTTTCAGGACCACAAACCGCATGACGGACTTGTGGAAGAAAAGCCGCCATTGTTGAAAAGGCAATCTATTCAAAATCACCAAAAACACGGCCACGATAAAGGCCAAAGACGCCCGGGGGACCAGCCACAAATCTTTAAACCGATCCAGATAGTCCCGCAGGGCCTCTTTCACCAGAGTCCGGCTCTCGGGGATCCGGGACTGCGCCGATAGATTGAGCGCCCGGTAAACCTTATCTTTCATAACCGAGGCCTGATAATACTTCTCGTAACGATGCCCTTTGATGAGGCTGAGATAATCGTCCAAAACGCGCAAATAATAATCCCTCCCCGTGCGTGAACGGGTGAGGCGTTGTGATTCCTGGCTGACGCTGACCCGGTAACGTATCAGCGGCTCGTCAATGATGGCGATCGGATAATGTCGGGCAATCTTGAACCACAGCGCCAGATCCGAGGCGTTGTAGTACTTATCGTATTCCCAAGCTCCCAGCCGGTCATAGACCGATTTGCGCACCATGACACTGGGACAAACCAAGAAAGAATTTTCATTCTTTAAAACCGCCTCGAAAATTTCATCAAAGGTAAAGATCATCCTGTTAAGCCGCTTCAACTCGGCCGGCAGACGGTAATAACTGACCGTGAACCCTTGGGCGTTGATGACCCTGGCGGTCGTGAAGACCGCGCCCACCTCAGGGTGGGCCTTCAGCGTCTCGGCACAGCGCGCCACCATATCCGGTTCATAAATATCATCGCTATGGTAGACACAAACAGCCTCCCCGCGCGCCAGGGAGATGCAGCGGTTAAAATTGTACTCGCCGATCAGAACCGGGCCCTGAATCGGCTCGAAACGGATCGGATACTTTTCCATATACTGGCGCACGATCTGCGGCGTTCCGTCGTCGGAAACATTATCGGAAACAATGATTTCCCGGTTAGGATAGGTTTGATGCACCAAGGAATCCAGGGTCTGCCTGAGACAATGCTGCGCGTTACGGACCGGGATGCAGATGCTGACAAAGAAATCGGATTCCGCCACGATGATTCTCCTTTAAGCGTCGGTTTTGAAAATCCATCTCCGGGCTAAGGCGGCCTGAACACCTAACTGATACAGGCCCGCCAGACCGAGCACGCCCACGGCCTGTCCCAAGGACGGGGCCGGTATGCTTCTTTGGCACCGCAGGATCGCTGCGGCCATGGGAACAGCGGCCAGAATGGCCCACAGGGTGCGCCTGAGCGGAAAACTGACCGGTAAAAGTTTATGCATCTTGATCATCAGATAAACAGCCATAGTCAGGGAACCCAGCAATAAGGCTAAACCCACGCCCTGATAAGGATCCCACTCGGAAAAGATAAAAACGCCTGCCAAAGTAACACAGGCCCCGAGTGTATACGGGGCGATCAACCCTGTCATTTTCAGATCGGCGATACCGACTTTTTTATAGGCCGCAACAATATTTAATATAAACATCACAGCCCCGCCCCAGAAAATCACTCCGGCCGAAATGGGGCGGAACCCGGGTGCGAAAAAAATCCGAGCCAGAAAATGGCCGCTGAAACAAACATAAATACTGAACAGTGCCATGGCCGGAATAAAAAAACCGGCAAAAGAATTCCAAACCCTAACGCGCTGTGACCGGTCGCTGTCAGCGATATTGGTAAAAAAAATCGGATCATAAAAATTAAGCAGAAGATTATAAACCTTCTCGACCAGCCGCGATCCCAGATTAAAACCCACCGTAAAAAATCCGACCACGGACATGCCATGCATATATTCCATCACGAATCGGTAGGATTGCGATTGAATCCAGATAATCATGGATGACACTGACAGGGGCCAGACAAACCGCAAGACATCGGATAAAAAGGCCGGGTGCAGCAGCCCGGCTGTATTGCCGCTTTTCAACGGCGGGACGATGCGGTAAAACAGGGCCGCGCCGATCACCCCCAGGATAAATTGCCCGATGATCTGTCCCAAGATCCAGTATTCCGCCCGGGGGGCAAATACCGATACTAAAACGACCGCGATCAGCAAGCCTACCAGCAGGGTAAAATTTGAACAGACCGTAAACCATAAACGTTTTTTGAATATGTTCAGATTGACGATGTAGCCGAGATTCACGTTGGATATAAAAACCAGCCCGACAACAATGACGACGATCCACGCATCCGAGATATCGACCGCGATCCCGGCCTGGTGTTTCAAAAAAACGATCAATCCGGCCGCGAAGACCGCCATACCGAAAAGAAATTCAATATAACGCCGGATATAAAAACGAACGGTCCCCGCCCGCTTCCATTCGATGATCCGCCGCTGGATATAGGTCCCGACTGAAGAAATCGACAAGGCCAGAATCAAGGCAATGATCGTGTAAATGATCGCGAACCGGCCCATCTCCTGCGGCGATAAAAGCGCGGTCATAATCCTGGTCGTCGCCAAAAGAATAAACGCCTGGGCCGCATGCCCGCCGATCAATATGGCCATGTCTTTGCTGTGCCGCATCAGAAGCCCGAGGCGATATTTTTATAGAAATCGCCAAACGATATATCTTGAGAATAGATTTTTCCCAATGTTAAATTCGACCGATAGGAGGGCCGGATGTCCTCCCAATTTGAAATGAAACGATAGCCGACCGATTTTAAAAATCCAGTCAGGATCTTAAAATCCACATAACGATCCTGAATCAGATGGCAAAAAAAGATCGGCTCACAGCCTAATGCGAAAAGAGTCAACAAGGCCGTCGTTATATTGCCCACAACAAACCGGGGCGGATGAGTTTGGCCCTCAAACCAACGTTCAACCGGTTCCGGGCGGTCAAGTGCGAGTAGCTCAACCCCCGCTTCCCGGGCCAGGCTGATGAAGTCACGGTATTCCTTGTGCTCCAGAAATTTCAGTTCTGCTTGATGAAATTTAAAATAAATCCTTTTGAAAGATTTGATGGCCGCCCTTAATGCGGACATCATCAAATTGATATACTCCGGGAGCGTAAAATAAAACCCGTTGTAACCGCCCAGGATTAAGACCGCATCAGGATCGAGATGCGGAACGTTTTTCTTCAAGCCAGGTAGGCGCACATGAATCTGGCGCATATCCCGCTTCAGAGAAAAATTATAAAAAAGCACCCAACCATCATAATACCGATCGGCCAGCCGCGGACAGTAAAGGGTCTCGTCTCCGGTCAATCGGGACGTGGCGTAAAAACCGTTCAGATACCGGATCACCCAAGTGATCAAGCGTTGTTTCAAGGAACGGCCGGCCGTCAAACGAGAATAATTATTAATGATGTAGGTGCCGATACCCTCGTCGACGAGATAAACCCGGGCGCCGCGCGATTTGGCATACTGCCCGAGATAATGATTTGCCAGCTCATATTCCGTAAACAAAAACAGGCCATCCCCCGGCCGAAAAGGAATACGTTTGAGGCTTTGTTTAATCCGCCATTGGCCGGGGAGGTTCAAAAGCTGCGAAAAACTGCCAAATAAGCCATGCTTTGAATAAACCTTTTCATAGTCTTCATCGCGATCAAAACGGTTCAAGGCCGGCGAAAAAATACGGATCAGCGCAGTATCCACTTGCGGTTCGACCGTTACGATTTCATCCCGCAAAAGATCAGCACGTAGATAGTGAAAATTATTATTAACAATAAAATAAATCATCGGCTGTATTTTTTCTGCAAACGAGCCTGACGAATGATTCCGGCTCGCGTCCTACCAACAGGTCCGGCCACCGTCCACACTGATCACGGAGCCAGTCATATAGGCTGACGCGTCCGAAATCAGAAATAAGACCGCGGCTTTGTATTCATCCTTCCGGGCCATCCGGCCCATCGGGATCAATTGCGTCAGCCGTTTGACAAACTCCCGGGGCTGGTCGTTGAATACACCTCCCGGACATAGGGCATTGACACGGATTCCGGCACCAGCCCAGTATGTGGCCAAGTAGCGCGTCAGCCCGATCAAACCGTGTTTAATAACCGAGTACGTAACCGGTTTTTTGGACTGTCTCCCGGCCTTTAGGCCTTTCCGCTCATAAATCCTTTGATCAGGAGCGATTAGGCCCAAATCTGAAGAAATATTCAAAATCACTCCCGACTTACGCTTAGCCATCACTTGTCCAAGCACCCGGCTGCATAAGAATGCGCCTGTCAGGCCAACCGCGACCTCCTGATGCCATTGCCGTGGTGAAAAATCCTCCAGTCGGCCGGAAGCCTTTCCTTGACCAGGCTTGACTTTTGGATCACAGGCCGCGTTATTAATCAGGACATCAATGCGGCCAGCCCATTTCAGTACCGCGGTACAGGCCCGTTTGATCTCTCCTTCGCGGGTGATATCGACTTTCATGCCCAATGCCCCAGCCTTAAATCGATCCGCAATCTGTTTAGCCGTTTGGCGGGCCGCCTGACCTCGCCGGTCCCATATAATCGGGATGCCGCCCGCCTCGGCTACGGCCTCGGCATGTATGGATCCGAGCAAGCCTGCACCGCCAGTGATGATGACAACCTTCCCTTCCAACCTGAATTTATCGAGGACATTCTTCACCGATCGCCTCCTTGATTCTCAATGCCAGATTCAGACTTTCGATCCCTTCCTGCAGTGAAACCAGCGGCTGGCGGGGGACATGTACTGCATTCAGAAATTCACGTATCTCAGCTAAAAACAAATCATTGCGCCGCAAATCCGGGAAGCTTTTTTCAAAAACCGTTGTTCCGTCAGGCCGCCGAATATTAACGGAATTCTGATTCAAATCGCATTCCAGCCGCGCCTGTGCCCTTTCGATTGTAAAAAATCGAACCTCTTCGCGACCGGCATAAGTCAAATCAAGTTTGACCGGGAATTCCCCCTCCAGGTCCTGAAAACGCATCTTGACCTCAACCGTGTCTTCAACATCCATTTCCAGATCACTCCAATGACCGCCCCGGGCGGTTACATGCCGGGCCTGTCCCCACAACGAGATGATCAAATCCAACTCATGACTTAGACCTAAAACAACCCCGCCACCGAGATCATGCCGGGCCGCATAACCACGGCGATAATCCTCGTAAGGGTGATGTCCGGGTAAATAGGTTGCCCAGGTAAAATGCGCTGTTCTGATCCTGCCGTATTCCGGCTGGCTCAAAAATCCGCGGATCAATCGCAGGCAGGGATGAAAGCGCGTTTGATACCCGACCATGACGGTCAGATTGCCATTCGAGCATATCCGAGAAAGTTCCTCGACGCCTTCCATGGAATCTGATAGCGGTTTTTCAATGAACAAATGACATCCGCGCCGGGCTGCCTTTAAAGCGACAGGTATATGCAGGGATGACGGATTCGTAATAAAAACGGCATCAGGATGAACATCCAACGCCTTGTCCAGGTCATGAAACGGTTGGAATCCGTAATGCTCGCTTAACGAAGGACATTCCTTTGCTTGGCCATCCCTGATCAATTTATTATGACAAGAACAGCGATAGGCCAAGACTTCAAAATCATCTTTATCGTAAATGCTTCTGAGATTCGACAGATGCCTTTGCCCAATCGAACCCAGTCCGACAAACAAAAGTTTCATACCAGCGCCTCACAGCAATCACGGATAAAAGCCAGATTTTGGGCCGCTTCGGTCTCAGGCGAAACAGCGTATTGGGTTTCCAGAATCAGCGGCCCGGAATAAGCGATCGTTTTCAATGCCTTAAGACAGGCCCTGAAGTCGACATCCCCCTCTCCCAACATGACATTCGGGCCGTTCACCCGCCTGTCTTTCACATGCACATGACCAATCAGGCCATTAAGCGTAAGGACCTCTTCCTCGGGAAGAAAGCCCATGGAACGGGCATTACCCAGGTCATAACAAATCTTTATATGCTTAAAACGATAGTTGCGCCATACCTCCTTTATCGTGTGAGCGGGTAATGATAACTCAAGGGCCAAGCACATCTGCCTGTCTTGCAAACGATCATCAATCCCGGCGGCCGCAAGATGTGACAAGGCGGCATCAAAATCTTGCGCGGACGTAAGATTGTTGTCCTCCAAAAAGGGCAGTATAAGGACCGAGATGAGACTATTATTTAAAAGGCCCATAAGTCGGTCCAGCCTATCCTTAAACCGGTCGGGCTCTTCCAACGCCGAGAAGGAAGCCAGATAATCCAAACAGATGGAATTCACGTTCAATCCCGGGATCTGGCCAACCGCATCCAGAAACATGCCTGAGCTTAAAAGCTGATCGCATAATAGCGCGCGGTCATAAAGCAATTCCAGCGCGGAAAATCCCAATTCCCTGACACGCCGCAGCTCCTCTTCCCAGCGACCCTGCGGAAAAAGCTGAAATGAATCCAAGCGCGGGGGACAAACCCGGCCTTGCAAAATGCCGATATCATTCATGCGGCTTTCTCCCAACGGCCAAAAGCATCTTCTCTTTGGAAAAACGGATCAAGCGCCTGAAATCACTTTCTTCGCGGTCGCGCCATTTCAGGGAATCGGGCAAAAGGGCAATCAGGCGGGTCAACAGGTTTAACTGAGGATACTTCCAGACAAAGGGCAACTGTAGAAAATAGTCGCAGCGGACATCCTCGAACCCGTTGATCAACATGGCATTCTGAAGGGATTTACGGGTAAAGGCCTTAACGTGGGTATAATCATCCCAAAAAAATTCATGCTGGCTCCGCCAATCCGGGGTCATGAAGACCGCCACACCCCCGGGTCTTAAAACCCGCAGAGATTGTCGAAAAAAGTTGTCGGTATTGGTTACGTGTTCCAGTACGGATTTGGAAAAAACGCCGTCGAAATATCCGTCGGGATAAGGGAAGGGGTCCTTCTCAATATCACATTCGCGAATATCGAAATCCTTCAAAACGTCCAAACATTCCTTGCGTTTATCCAATCCACACGGCGTCAGGCCGCATCGGTTGAATCCCATCAGGTGATTTCCTTTCCCCGAACCGATATCCAGGATTTTCTTCCCCGCGGCCGATTCGCCTGTCCAAAAATATGTCTTGGCAATATGCCCGCATAAAAGCTGGGGATAATCATTCTGCCCATATTCATTGCGAAAATAAACCGTTTCCAAGTAACTAGCCATGGGTCTCCTCCAAGAAACGGGTTAGGGATCGAAATTGCGGCGCCTTCAATAATTCGGCGGCATAACGGCAATCTTCGGTCACGTCAATATCCGCAACTTTCTCTGTTTCCCAAATCTTGATCCGCTCTCCGTGCAGAAGGCCGGTCTTAAGCAGGGTGCGCGGTCGGATGATATCGACATAGCCGTTGGGCTGAAATGTTACCGGGAAGGTCTGCCGGGGGAGATTATAGAATTCCCGTTCGCCTGACCAGGTCATAAACGGTTTAGCGAATTCGCCCTCAGCCATAAACATCTTGTAGGGGGTCAAATGGGTTCGGTTCATGGAACGCAAGGACGTGGCCTGCTCATGAGTCAGTATATAATCGAGTGCGCGGTCAATGACAGCCGGGTCCCTCAGCGGCGTGGTCGGGCGCAGATGCACGATCAAATCCGGCACCGGCTGGGCCTGCGATTTCACGAAATCCAGATAATGCCGAAAAAATTCGATATCCTTGGATTCATCGGTTGAGATTCCAGGCGGGCGCAAAAACGGCACATCGGCGCCGTATTGCACGGCGATATCCCGAATATTTTCGCTGTCGGTCGAGACCAGCACCTCATGGATACGCCGGGATAATTTGGCGGCGGCAATCGAATAAGCGATCAAGGGATGCCCGCCCAAGGGGATAATATTTTTAAACGGAATGCCCTTGCTGCCAGCGCGGGCCGAGATCAAAGCAGCAATATTCATATCTTTGCCCTAAAGGGTTTCGACTTTACGCAGTTTCTTTTTGATCTGGATCTCTTTATCGGTTATCTTTTTGAGCCCGTCTCCCATCGCCGTTTCAATGGTGCGGATATATTTCACCAGCCGGTAAAATCCCATAATCTCAATCGACGCAGCCTGGTCCGAACCATACATGGCCCGATCCAGGGCAATATGACGCTCAACCGAGGTGGCGCCCAGGGAAACCGCCGCGCAGGTGGTAATCAGGCCCACCTCATGGCCGCTGTAACCGACCTTGCAGCCGAATTGTTCTCTAAGCATTGGGATCATGCGCAGATTGGCGTCTTTATCCTGCATCGGATATTCCGAACTGCAGTGCATCAGTTCAAATGGGCAACCGGCAGCCTTGAAAATTTCGACCGCTTTGGCAATCTCGTCCATCGTGCTCATCCCGGTCGAGATGAATGTATATTTTTTCTCCCGAGCCACCTGTTCCAGCAATTCCTTATGCGTTAACATCGCCGAGGCGATTTTATTATACGGCCGGCCATATTGACGAAGGAATGCCTGGCTATCCACATCCCACGCCGAGGCAAACCAAACGATCCCCTTCTCCCTGCAATAACGGTCGATCTCGTCATATTCTTCCCGGCCGAATTCCAGACCGATTTTCTGATCGCGGACCGTCGTCCCCCAGGGACTTTCGCGGAATTTATCAAGCTCTTGTTGGGAATAGACCCTCTCTATGGCCCGTTTCTGAAATTTCACCGCGTCGCATCCCGCAAAAAGGGCCCCGTCGATCAGCTTCTTGGCAATGGCGATATCGCCGTTATGATTGATTCCGATCTCTGCTATGATAAAAACACTCATGGCCTGCCTCCGTTTTAAAATTTCAGGATCCGGTCATAAAAATATTTAATAACCCCTTCCCCGCCTTTTTGGGCGATCACGCCCCTGGAAATCCGCTTGACATTTGCGTT
>Ga0272442_10010056_pt1 | contig 11706 bp, 8 predicted proteins | sample SSMForm2O_FD_200262 | JGI IMG/M metagenome (GOLD analysis project Ga0272442, IMG submission 200262) | Marine sediment archaeal communities from Little Sippewissett salt marsh, Falmouth, MA, United States - SSM-Form-2O | ecosystem: Environmental > Aquatic > Marine > Wetlands > Sediment ...
CATGGCCGACAAGCGACCATGGCACCCACCAGGGGATCAGGATTACCCAACCCGGTGGAAGTTAACCAAGGAAAGGAAGATGGTGGAACGCGCTTCGCTTGTTCCACCCTACCCGGCCTCACCACGGACTTGCCTGCGCGATTCAGCATGGCCGACAAGCGACCATGGCACCCGGCCTCTCCCCATCGATGCAGGCGGAGACGCCTGCGGTACGCTTTGAGGCTCCCCCCGGTTGACAGACGGCGCGGGGGAAGATTTAATACTCCCGAACCTGATGAATGGAGAAGGAGAAAGCGATGGCGGAGTTCAGTGGACTGGGACTGCATTTAGGAAACCTTTCGCGGCTTTCGAAGGCGAAAAGCCGCTCGCTCAGCGCCGAGAACTTTACCGGTGAAAAAGGCAAGGGGGGCATGGCCACCGAAGGCGTCAACGCCAGCTGCGCCCGGGACCTGGGCCAGGGCTGGAAAATCTCCCCGGCGGTGCGCATTGCGGCCGGCGAGACGTTCGAACTGGCCGACATCGAGGGGCCGGGCGCGATCCAGCAAATGTGGATGACGCCTACCGGCCGGTGGCGCTTCACGATTCTGCGCATCTATTGGGATGACAGCGAGACGCCTTCAGTCGAATGCCCGATTGGGGATTTCTTTGCCTGCGGCTGGGGCAAGTTCGCACAGGTCACCTCCCTGGCCGTATGCGTCAATCCGGGCAGCGCCTTCAATTGCTATTGGGAAATGCCCTTCCGCAAGCGGTGCCGAATGACCGTGGCCAACATCGACGAAGAAGAAATGGTGCTCTACTACCAGGTCAATTACACGCTGACCGAGGTTCCCGACGACGCCGCCTACTTCCACGCCCAGTTTCGCCGCGTCAATCCGCTGCCCTATAAAGAGGTCTACACGATCCTCGACGGCGTGCAAGGCCGGGGGCACTTCGTGGGAACCTACATGGCCTGGGGGGTGAACAACAGCGGCTGGTGGGGCGAAGGGGAGATTAAGTTCTACCTGGACGGCGACGGCGAGTTCCCCACCATCTGCGGCACGGGAACCGAGGACTACTTCTGCGGCTCTTACGATTTTGAAGTTCAGGACCCCAAGCGCTACCAGGAATTCAACACGCCTTACGCGGGCCTGCCACAAGTGCTCCGCCCGGACGTACTGTATGAATCCCAAATGCGTTTCGGCATGTACCGCTGGCATATCATGGACCCGGTCCGGTTTGAAAAAGATTTGCGCGTGACGATCCAGGCGCTCGGATGGCGAAGCGGCATGCGCTACCTTCCCCTTCAGGACGATATCGCCTCGGTGGCCTTTTGGTATCAGACGCTGCCGACGAAGCCGTTTCCGGCGCTGCCCGACAAGGATCGCCTGGAGGTGAATTAGTTCCTGTTGCGGATTGCAGTTTTCTCTCCCCCTTACCAAGGGGGAGATACAGAGGGGGTTAAAAAAGGTGTAAATCGACAGCGACATAACCTCTCCCAACCCCTCCTTGGAGACTGTGTCGCAATACAAAAATAAGTCAAAATGGCGATTTTTTCTAATTTAAGAATCCCGATTTTTAGGGATTGTATGATTTGTGAAATCCTTAAATCATAGTCATAAACTAATTATGACACAGTCTCTCGAAGGGGGAAGGGACTCTTTTTTGCGCAGCCAAAGAACGCGCCTTAAATTCTTCCCCCTTTTTGAGAGGGGGGAAGCGGGCTTTCAAAGCTCGGCTGGATGGGGGTGCTACAAAGATCCTCTCCCGCCGGGAGAGGCGGGCTTCGTTGCTTTGCCTCGGTGAGGGAATCGATTCATCCATCCAACGCCGATCGATCAGGCCGAGCCACGTGTGGAATAAAAACAACCGGGCTTTGGTCGCCTGAGGCGACTGAAAAGCCCGCCACACGGTCAAGATTCCATGTGGGTGCGTCCTCGCCAGGTTTCTTGTGTGGGACCGGCGCCCTCGCCGGTCGAATGCTTTTTATTCTTGACCGCTGAGGGCAGCGGTCCCACAAAAATTCCTCTCCCGGCGGGCCTTCTTGGCCTGCTCGGGTTAGGGAATCGGTATGACAGATCCTGGCAGCCCTCAAGCAAGTTGAGGAGCTGCCACAGAGAATACTCCCTCCTGCGGAGTCATGCATGGCCGCAAGCGGGTAGGACACCCGGTTGTACCCCAGCCGTCCTCACCTGCACGTTTACAAAAAAAGATCCAACAGCTGGATTAAAATCCACCCTACCCCCTCCGGCTCCCCCTTATCAAGGGGGAGAGAGAGTATCGCCACTCTGTGCGCTTTATTTGGATAATCGTTTCAAGAACCGCTCCAAAGAAAAAGCCCTGCTTTCGAAGGAGAAAGCAGGGCCTTGTTATTTCCTGAAGAAAGAGTGATCCTACTCAGGTAGAATTTTTCTGACCATCGGTGCGGCGATGCGCTCCATGGTTGGCAGCGGGCCGATGAGCGGCGCGGCGTACCGCCGAAAAGCTTCCGTGACAAAATTGCCGTCTTTGTTGATGAATTTTGCGGGCATTTCAATGGAATCCCGCGCCACGTCTTTTAGTTTGGCCAGGAAATACTCGACCGCATAATCGCCGATCCGGCGAATGGCAACCGAGCCGTCGAGGTTGTGCCAAATGGCGTACTGCGCAGCTTTTTCGCCCACTTCGCGAGCTTCAAATTGGTCGACTTCGCTGACGCATCCGAGGAAGCTGCGCTGGAGATAGCCGAGCGTATCGGCCCGGACGCGCTTGATGTCCGTATCTTGCTTGATCCATTGAGCGAGCAGATCGCCCAGCGCGCCGGTGCCGGACAGCTGCACGTTGCCGTGAGCGTCTTTTTCGCCCTTGGTAAACAACGTGGCAAGCGGTTTGCCCTTCGGATCGACGACGCCCTCCGACACGGCCACGATGCAGCGGCCATATTTCTTGTATGCCGCTTTGACGTCTTTGAGAAACTTCGCCTTGGTCACCGGGCGCTCCGGCATGTAGATCAAGTGGGGACCGTCGTCGGGATATTTTTTGGCCAGACTCGAGGCGCCGACCAGGAAACCGGCGTGCCGCCCCATGACGACGCCGATGTACACGCCGGGAATGGCGCGGTTGTCCAGGTTCACCCCGGCAAACGCCTGAGCGACGAATTTCGCCGCGGAGCCATAACCCGGGCAATGATCGGTGACCTTCAGGTCGTTATCGATCGTCTTGGGAATATGGATCACCCGCATCTCATAGCCGGCTTTATCAGCCTCCTCGTTGACGATTCGGCACGTGTCAGCGCTGTCATTTCCTCCCATGTAAAAGAAGTAACGGACCTCGTGCGCCTGGCACACCTTGAACACCTTTTGGCAATAGGCGACATCCGGTTTGTCCCGAGTGGACAGCATGCCCGAGGACGGGGTCTGGGCAACTGCTTCCAGGTTGTGCGTCGTGGCCTCGGTCAGATCCATAAACTCTTCATCGATGATTCCGCGGACACCGTGAACGGCGCCATAAACCCGGGTGACTTGGGGGAATTTTCGGGATTCCAACACGGCGCCGATCAGGCTCTGATTGATCACTGCCGTTGGGCCGCCTCCCTGGGCCACCAGGACTTTTCCTTTAAGAACAGACATAATTCGACTTCTCCTTATCTATCAATCGATTCGCTTTGTTGCTGGGATGATCCCCTTTGGAAAAAACGAGAATGGCGAATTTCGCACGATAGGGACAAAAAATCAAGGATTTTTCTGCCCAAAAAAGGGCGCGGCTTTGCAGCCGCGCCCGGTCTAAGTTCTTGTAATCAAGGGAGTTCCCTCTAGTATTGCTCCCAGTTCTCAATGTCCAGACTCGTCGACAATTGCCAGGCGCCGCTGCCCTCGATGCGTTTAATGACGACATATCCGATTTCGCTGGCAGAGGGCAGATAGGAGATGTTCTCCTCGGCATCGGTGCCGCTGCTGATCGAGGAGGCCAAAATCTGCGGATTGCCCTTCGAGTCCGGGCTGCCACTGAAGAGGTAAAGATCGAAATCGCCGGTGCCCGGGACCGTCAGGCCCAGGGTGGCGGTGGTTCCGCTCACGAGTGAAACGGCGCGCGCCCAGCAGCGACTGTCCGCGGCTCCCGCGCCAAAGGTGCCGGTTGTGGCCCCGCTGACGTACGGCTTGGCCAGCGCGGCGTCCACGGCGGCATCGACGTTGATTAATCCATAGCCTTCATGGATGTCCTTTCCGCCGCGATCCAAGGTTGGATCGCCGGGGCTAATTCCACTGGGCGCTTCCCGCAGTTGGTTGGTTTCCGTGGCCGTCATGAGCAGCAGCATCTTGACTTTCAGGACATTGGCCAAGGCGGGCGTTCCGGAGAACACCCACGTGTCGCCCGCTTGCTGGAGCGCGTCGATCACCAGGGCGGCGCTGCCCGCCACAAACGGTGCGGCCATCGAGGTGCCCTTGATGTTGAAATAATCGTTCGCCACGGCGTCGGTGAAATTCAAGCCGGTGTTGTCCTCGGAATCGCCGGTATTGCTGTCGACCGAGAAGATGTTCGATTGAAGGTCGGAACCGCCGGGGGCCGTCAGGTCCGGCTTGAGGTCATTGTCTCCATCCCCGTCATTGCCGGAGGCCAGGATGCCGTGACTGGAGTAATTGGTGAGTTGATTCCGGTCGCTGGAGGCAACGACCGTGATGGCGTAATGCGCTCGCCCGGGATCGTCGACCTCGCCCGCGGCGCCGGGGCCAAGATTCCCGTCATTCCCGGCGGCGACCACCATGACCACGCCGTTCAGGGCGGCCGTGTTGACCTTGTTGCGAATGGTTACGTCAAGCCCCGGAGAGCCGTCAACGCCGAGGCTCAAATTGGCGACCTTGATGTTGTAACTGGTTCTTTGGGCAACGATGTCATCCAAGGCGTTACCGGTATAGGCGGTGTTGCCTGAGCCATCGTCTCGGAAGACTTTCAACCCCGCCCAGGCGCAATCCGGCGCGACGCCTCGGAATGTCGGGTATCCGTCTCCCACTCCCGCGTAGGAGACCGTGTTTTGAACGGCGTACTCGGGCTCGACGATCGCCCCGGTATCTTTCGTCGGATAGGAGTTGAAACGATTGGTGCCGGCCGGTCCCGGATTGGACAAGCCGTTGTTCGTTTCCGTGAGTGGGGAAGCCGCTCCGACGGTTGGAGCATTGATCAGAGCTGCGCCGCCGGCGGAGTTGAAATTGATGTGGCCGATTTTGGCCGTTACGCCGCCTCCGGTTTCCCAGCGCATGTCCGAGGTCCAATCAATCGACGCGACGGACGTGGGAACGTGAAACGGACTCAGGTAGAAAGCGTTTGTGGCCGCCGGCATGTCCCCGATATCGACGAAGGAGATCGTCGCCGGTAAAATTCCCGACGCGACGCCCGAACCAACGGCGATTCCGGCGACGTGGGAACCGTGATGCCCGACGTCCTGAGAAATGCCGTGGGCATCGGGTGTCCAGTCCTGCCAATAGACCTCCCGGCCGCTCAGGTCGCTGTGGCTGCCGTCCACGCCCGTGTCGAGAATCGCAATGGTGATACTGGCCGAGCCGATGCTGACGCCGTCCACTCCCGCGTCCCAGACCGTAGGGCGAACGCGTCCGGTCTGAGTGGCTTCATCGAGGAACAGTTCCGTCTTCTTCGCCTCGATGGCGCCGAGGAGGGATTCGCCCATCAATTTCGGTAGAGCCGTTGTTTCTTTCAGAGGAATGCTGCCCGTCCAGCCGTAGCTGACGTGGGTAAAGATATGATCGATTTTCCCGCCGGCAGCCAGGAAGTCGTCGATTTGCTTTTGTGTAATCTGCTTGGAGAAAACAAGTTCGACCGCCACCTCTTTGACCAACTGCTGTTGGGCCAGCTTTCGTTCCTCGGCGGTTGTGTCGGACCGGATGAGAATCGCCTGGGCCTCGGCCACGAGCTTCTCCAGGCGGTCATCCACCTTCGATCCATTGGTGTCAGATTCCTTCGGCGCAGAAACGATGGGATTGATCTCCGGCTCGGGCGGGGGCGTCAATTGAGTCTCTTGCGCCCATGCGCCAATCCCGATCAGGAGGACCATCACCGCCGCGGGAATGAGTGTTATTCCAATACTTCTCCAAAATCCTGTTTTCATTACGTGCTTCTCCTTCTTTTTCGCGCTGCAACTGCTTGACAGCAAAAAAGATACGAAGTGAAGTTCCAAGTGATTGGGTCAGTTAGGGAGTATATCGAAGGACCTACCGCCATGTCAATTCTTTCTCATTCGTTCTCACCGATCTTTCTCCCCAGTTTTGCTTCAGTTGCGTGATGGATTTGCCTTGAATCGACCGGCCGGCCAAGGGGGCTGCCGGGCATGATGGGGGGGGGCAGGAGCGCAAGCGGTGGGGCGAGGGCACAGTTTTGGATTGACATATGAGGGGAAAACCGGAATATTAGGCTTCAATTGTTGCGTGACTCCTTCATTGGACGCAGCTTACGCCGGCGGTGTCGGCACGATTCCCGAGATCCAGGCGGAAAGAGGATCATCCAAATCGTGACCTCAATAAGACAGGACGGCAGTCTCTGCTGGACCGTGCATCCTGTTTGCGCGAGCAAAAGCCGAAGTATTCTCTTGGTGGCCGTGCTTCTCCTTGTATTGGCTCTGGTTCGATGGAACTATCCCGAGCCAATCTGGACCGTTCTGGCGGCCCTCCTTCTGTTTGCCTCCATGGCCCGGTTTTTTTTCCCGACCGAGTACCGGTTCAGCGACGAGGGGATTGAGGTCGCGTTTCTCGGCTTTCGGCGGAAGCACTTGTGGAAGGAGTTTCAAAGTTACTGGATCAGCCCGACGGGCGTGCTGTTGTCGCCGTTTGCCGCGGCGCATCGCCTGGAGAATTTCCGCGGCCGCTTTGTCTTGTTCGGGCCGCGGCGGGAGGAAGTCCTTGAATACGTCCGGCAGCACATCGAACCGGCGGCAACGAATCTGGGAGAAGCTTAAATTCGCCTTCCGGGTGCGATCTTCAAAGCCCCTGGAGGCGGAAGATCTTGAGATGATCGACCGGGTGGCGGCGACCATTCACAAGCGGGGGATGGGAACGCCGGCGATCCTGGCGCTGCAATCAGTGCGGCCCTTGAACTTTCTCGGTAGCCAGGCCATGGTGGCCTTGCAGCCGTTTGCCGAGCTGTTCTTGTCGAAAGATGATTATGAGCGATTCGCGGCGATTATCGAGCGCCGCGACGGCTTTGCAAAATTTATCGAGCGTTTCGAGGAGTTGGAGTCTGAAGAGGCGAATGGGAAACGATCTTAACGTTATTGTCGCGACCGACTGCGGCAGCACCACGACCAAAGCGATTTTAATCGAAAAGAAAGGCGACGAATACCGTCAGACCTTCCGGGGCGAAGCCCCCACGACGGTTGAAGCGCCCCACAATGACGTCACCCGGGGCGTGCTCAACGCCATGGCCGAACTGGAGGACCTCAGCGGCCGAAAAATCCTCGACGGCGAAAAGATTCTCACGCCCGCGCGGGGCGACACCGGCGTGGACATCTATATTTCCACCTCGAGCGCGGGCGGCGGCCTTCAAATGCTGGTGGCCGGAGCGGTGAAGACCATGACGGCCGAGAGCGCCCAGCGGGCGGCTTTAGGCGCCGGTTCGATTGTCATGGACGTCATGGCGTCGAATGACGGCCGCCTGCCGCATCAGAAAATCCAGCGCATTCGGGGGCTTCGGCCCGATATGATTCTTCTTTCGGGCGGCACCGATGGCGGCACGGTGACGCACGTCGTGCAATTGGCCGAGTTCATTGCCGCCGCCGATCCCAAGCCCCGGCTCGGGCAGACGTACAGCCTGCCGGTGATTTACGCCGGGAACAAGGACGCCCGGCCGCAAATTGCCGAGACGCTGGAAGGCAAATCGAAGCTGTACGTCACGGAAAATCTCCGGCCCACGCTCGAACGAGAGAACCTGTTTCCCGCCCGACAGCAGATCCAAGACTTGTTCATGGAACACGTGATGGCGCAAGCGCCGGGCTATGGCAAGTTGAAGAGCTGGACCGCCGTGCCGATCATGCCGACGCCGGGCGCCGTCGGCAGCCTCATCCAGGCGGTGGCCGAGCGGGAGAAGATCAATTGCATGGGCGTCGACATCGGCGGCGCGACCACCGACATCTTTTCCGTGTTTGATGGAATCTTTAACCGAACGGTCAGCGCCAACCTCGGCATGAGCTACAGCGTGTCCAATGTGTTGGCCGAGGCGGGAATCGACAACGTGCTGCGCTGGGTTCCTTTTGACATCGAGGAGGAGGACCTGCGCGACCGGATCAAGAACAAGATGATTCGACCGACGACGATTCCTCAGACGCTGCGCGAACTCAAAGTCGAACAAGGCCTGGCGCGTGAGGCGCTTCGGCTGTCGTTGGAACAGCACAAGCTTTTGGCGGTCGGGCTGAAAGGCGTGCAGCAGGAGCGCTCGATTTCCGATATTTTTTCGCAGGCGGAGTCCGGCGAGACGCTGGTCAATATGATGAAGCTGGATCTGCTGATCGGCTCGGGCGGCGTGCTTTCGCACGCCCCTCGGCGGGCGCAATCCATGCTGATGATGATCGATTCGTTTGCGCCCCAGGGGGTGACCCGGCTGGCGGTGGATAGTATCTTCATGATGCCGCATCTCGGCGTGCTCGCGACGGTCAATCCGGAAGCGGCCACCGAGGTGTTCGAAAAGGATTGTCTCATTCCGATGGGCGTGTGCGTCGCTCCGGTCGGCAAGGGCAAGCCGGGACAGAAGTGTATGAGTTACAAGATCACCGGGGACGCCGCCGCGGAAGGCGATCTGACGTTCGGCGAGATCCTGCTGATCCCGCTGGAAAAGGGAAAGACGGCGATCCTCGAGGCGCAACCGGCCAAGGGATTCGATCTCGGGGAAGGATCGGGCAAGCCGGTTACCGCGACGCTGCAAGGTGGCGTCGTTGGAATCGTGCTCGATGGCCGAGGCCGTCCGATGGCCATCTCCTCCCGGCAGGATGAGCGACGCGCCCAGATGGATCGGTGGGCCCAGGCATTGAATATTTATCCGGAGTGATGGGAAGCAGAAATCAGAAAAGAAAACACAGAATCTGGAAATCAAAGGATTAAGAGTAGTTTTCAAGATGATTGTCCAAATAAAGATCAAAGAGTGGCGATAAACCTCTCTCCCCCTTACGAAGGGGGAGCTCGAGGGGGTTGCTTTTGGAGGCGATAAGTAATACTGCCGAAAAAATTACCCCTCCCCGCCTCCCCTTATAAAGGGGAGGAGAGGGAAACGGACGAAACATCTGAGAGATACTCTGGATTTAGGATGTCTGGATTCTGACTTCTGAATACTGAGTACAGGAATTAAGAATTATGGCTCACGCGTACACACCCGGTCTTCAGGTCATGACCGAAACGGTGGTTCGAAAATTGAGGCTTCTGCCGATTGCCGGTGAAGTGTTGGTCAGGCTCGGGGATTCGGTCAAAGCCGATACGGTCGTGGCTCAGACCAAGCTGCCCAGCGACGTTGCCACGGTGAACGTCGTGAATCTGCTTGGCATCACGCCAGGCGAGATTGCCGATTATATGACCAAGAGCGAGGGCGATCCGGTTGAAGAAGGCGAAGTGATTGCCGAGAACAAGCCGTGGATCAAGTGGTTCAAGACGCAAGTCAAGTCTCCGATCAAGGGCACCGTGGAGAGCATCTCCAAAGTGACCGGGCAGGTGCTCTTGCGCAAGCCGCCTCGGCATATTCAGCTGGAGGCCTACATCGAAGGCAAAGTCATCGAGGTGATGGAAAGCGCGGGCGTGGTGGTTGAAACCGCTGCCACCTTTGTGCAAGGAATTTTCGGCATTGGTGGCGAGCGCGTTGGTCCGCTCGTGGCACTTTGCGCCGCGCCGGACGATCCGCTGACGCCCGATAAGATTCAGCCCGAACACGCCGGCAAGGTTCTCGTCGGTGGAGGGTTGGTGGAGTGGAGTGCGCTTCAGAAGGCGATCGAGGTGGGGGCCGCCGCCGTCATTGGCGGGGGGATGCACTCGCAATATATCAAGCAGTGGCTGGGATACGAGTTGGGCGTGGCGATTACCGGTGATGAGGACGTGAACACGACGCTGATCCTGACCGAAGGGTTTGGGCAGATTGCGATGGCGCACCGGACGTTCGACCTGCTGAAGTCCTGTGAGGGCAAGCAGGCGTCGATCAGCGGCCGTACCCAGATTCGCGCCGGCGTCATGCGTCCCGAGGTGATCATTCCTCTCGGCAAGGACGCTTCCTCGGTCGCGGTGGTCCAAAAGGTGGAGGGCGGCGTGAAATCCGGGGACGAAGTGCGGATCATTCGCGAGCCCTACTTCGGCCGGCTCGGTCGGGTGAAAAACCTGACGCCCCAGCCGGTGAAAATCGAAACCGAAGCCAAGGTTCGGGTGATGGAAGTCGAACTGCCGGACGGCGAGACTGTTACCATCCCCCGAGCCAACGTCGAATTGATCGAGGCGTAAATGAAACCGGAAAAGATACTCATCCTATTCTGTGCGGCATGCATTCTCGCGCTTTCGCTTCCGGCGGACGCTCAGCCGGCGATGGAAACCGGGGCGCTGCAAGCGTTCGATATCCCGAGTGACGCCGGTACGGCCATCGGCCTGTCCTGGCCGGTTTCACTCGACGCCGGGCCGGGCCGGGAGTACGTCTTATACCGGTCGCTCGGCCAGGACGGTCCTTTCGAAGAGATCGATCGGTTTCCCGAGATTCGTCAGGTGGTAGTCAAAGGGGAGAAGGTTCAAAGAATCAACCGCGTCAAGAAGGACGTGCCCAAATATTTCGGCTTTGCCGAGTCGCTGGTCGGCGAACACTTCGTCGAGATTGAGGTGGAAAAGAAGGACGGCAAACAAATTCAACATTATTACCGCTTCGCACTTTTCGAGAATGGACAGCAGCAATCGATCTCCGACGTGGTAACGGCCGTAGCGATACCGAACTGGTTTGCCTGGAACCGGTTGAATAACTTCATCCTGATGTTGGTTTTCTGCGGCTTTGTGCTTTTCTTCATCGAATGGGCGAAGCGCAATCCAAATCTGTTTATTCGCCGGCTGGCCGGTTTGGAGGCGTTGGACGAAGCGGTCGGGCGCGCCACGGAAATGGGCAAACCGATCATGTACACCACCGGGTATCACGACATGGATCGGGTTTCGACGCTCGCCTCGGTGAACATTCTCGATCACGTGGCGAAGAAAGTCGCCGAATATGACACCCGGATGATTATTCCCTGCAAATGGTCGGTGGCGATGACCGTTTGTCAGGAAGTGGTGAAAGAGGCGTACACGAACGCAGGGCGACCGGATGCGTACAATGCAAACGACATCTACTACGTCGCCGGGGAGCAGTTCAGCTGGACGGCGGCCGTCGACGGCATCATCGTGCGGGAGAAGCCGGCGGCGAATTTTCTGCTCGGTACCTTCGCAGCCGAGGCGCTGATTCTGGCCGAGACCGGCGCGTCCACGGGAGCGATCCAGATTTCGGGCACCGATTCGCCTTACCAGATTCCGTTTTTTGTCGTGGCGTGCGATTACTGCCTGATCGGCGAGGAGCTGTACGCCGCCAGCGCGTACCTGTCGCGCGAGCCGAGGCTGCTGGGTTCGCTCAAGGGACAGGACGCGGGCAAGATGGTGTTGATCTTGGGATTAATTGCGGCCAACGCCGGGGTGCTGATTCATGAGCTCGTTGGCGGCGGAACGTTTTTGTTGTGGCTCAAGTATTTCTTTACGCAGATTTAATCTGTTTTTT
>Ga0272442_10010057_pt1 | contig 11705 bp, 8 predicted proteins | sample SSMForm2O_FD_200262 | JGI IMG/M metagenome (GOLD analysis project Ga0272442, IMG submission 200262) | Marine sediment archaeal communities from Little Sippewissett salt marsh, Falmouth, MA, United States - SSM-Form-2O | ecosystem: Environmental > Aquatic > Marine > Wetlands > Sediment ...
CGATTTCCTGGATATACGCCTCGATGCTCAAGGGAACATGGCAATGGACAACGCAACGCACATTGGCTTTGTCAATGCCCATTCCGAATGCATTGGTCGCCACCATGACCTTTTTCGATTCATTCAACCAATCTTCCAGACCCTGGGCTCTTTCTCGAGAATCGAGTCCGCCGTGATAACTTCCCGCAGTAATGCCTCTGTCTCTTAAATATTGCGCATAGACGATACTGTCTTTTCGGGTTCCCACATATACGATTGCGGGTTCTGTCTTGTCCCTCAGAATCTGGACCAATCTTCCCAAATTGTTTTGGGTCTTCACCAGCCCCACGCTCAAATTGTCCCTGTACAGGGAGCTCCTGAAGGCAATGGCTTTTTCCAGTCCAAGCTGGATCAGAATGTCTTTTTCCACCCGTTCGGTGGCCGTGGCGGTCAACGCAATTCTCGGGATTTCAGGAAACAATTCATGCAAAAAACCAAGCTTCAGGTAGGAGGGTCTGAAATCATGACCCCACTGGGAGATGCAATGAGCCTCATCAATGGCGATGAGTTTTAAAGGGAGCTGCCGAAGCTTCTCCTGAACCAGTTCGGATTGAAGTTTCTCCGGTGAGGCATAGACGAGCTTGTATTTTCCATAGAGAAGGTTGTCAAAAGCCGTGATCGTTTCATTCCTGCTCATGCCACCTCCCAGGTGCAGGGCCCGGATGCCTCTTTTTTCCAGGCCTTTGACCTGGTCCTCCATCAGGGCAACCAATGGACTCACAACCAGGCATATTCCATCCCCAATGACAGCCGGAACCTGGTAGCACAAGGATTTGCCGGAACCGGTGGGAAGAACGGCAAGAACATCCCTGCCTTTGAGCAGCTCAAGAATAATTTCTTCCTGCATGGGTCTGAACCGGGGAAATCCCCAGAACTTTTTCAGATAGGTCCTTGCCGTTTCGATATTAGCTTTCAATGGCGTTCAATATATATTCGATTCTGCTGTCCACGGAGGCTTCGGGAATGATCTCGAAAGAATACCCCAGTCCGGAATAAGTGCTCTTCAGCTTTTCGAAAATCAGCAATGCCTGATCAAAACTCTCGTAGCGTTCGGAATCCGTCTGGTAGATCTTTTTCCAAGGCGGCATCATGAAAATCCGGTCATAACGCCTTTCGAAGCTTTCCCTGCGATATTGTTCCGGGTATTCCACCCCGAGATAGTCAAGATAGCCCATCACATCGGGAATCCCCCTGTCAAAGAAAATGGTCTCGTCGGCAAATTCTTCCGCCTGCTGATACTGTTTGATCCTCTCGTTGAGCAAAAGTTCACTGAATATAAGAGGATCGTGCAAAAAAAGCTGATCGATGCCCCTGTTTTGCGCGTCACGGGTAACCGATCGGGAGACCTCCGGCATACATGTGTACTGATTTTGCAAGGCAGCGATCACCGTTGATTTTCCGGTGCCCGGACCCCCCGTGATTACTACTTTCTGGTGCATGAAATGATGGAGAAGGATTAATGATTGAATTCCAAAAATAAGAAAATAATAATTGTACCTTTGCCGTGTATGCACCTATAAATCAAATGACATGAGCAAAGAGTCTGAGTTCTATGAAAAATTACGACAAAGTCTCTTGGAAACCACCGAGTTTCCAACCAAATACATGTTCAAGTTCATCATCCCCACAGACAAGGACAAATCCAAAATGATCGAAGAGATATTTGACAATCTCGGCGCGGTTATCGATTCTAAGCCTTCGAAAAACGGAAAATACACCAGTTTGACCGTTCTGGTCAATATGAAGGATCCCGAAGAAATCATCAAAAAATACAAGGAGGTTTCCAAAGTGGAAGGCGTCATTTCTTTGTGATATCTTTAACAAGAAGATCAGAAAATATAGAATAATTTTGACCGTTTGAAAAAGAGGAAACTGCATATGAGAATCCCAGCTCTTTTTTTCTCCATCTTCTTGTTGTGTTTCGTTTGGACTTTCGGCCAGCGAGGTGAAGAGGTGCTTTTCACCATTGAAGGTGAGGAAGTGTACACCAGTGAGTTCATGCGGGTTTATGAAAAGAACAAGGAAATCGTGGTTGAAGAAGAAGGAAAGGGATTTGATGACTACTTCGATCTCTTTCTCGATTTTAAACTGAAGCTAAAGCAGGCCCAGGATCAGGATCTCGACACATCTTCTACGTATCAAAGTGATCTTGCCAAGTACAGGGAACAGCTGGTACAACCTTATTTGCAGAACCCTGAGGCCCTGGATGAATTGACCAAAGAGGCTTACGATCGTTCGGCAATGGAAGTCAATGCGAGCCACATTTTGATTCGCGTTTCTCCGGATGCCGCGCCTGCAGACAGTCTGGCGGCCTTCGAGAAAATAAGTGCCGCACGCAATGAAATTTTGGCGGGGAAAGATTTCGAGATGGTTGCCCGGGCTTACTCGGAGGATCCTTCAGTTGAGCAGAACGGCGGGAACCTGGGTTACTTCAGTGCTTTTGCCATGGTATATGCTTTTGAGAACGCAGCATACGACACTCCCGTTGGAGAGGTCTCTGAACCCTTCAGGACCCAATTTGGATTTCACCTGGTCAAAGTGCTTGACCGAAGAAAGTCCCCAGGAGAAATCGAGGTTTCTCATATTATGGTAAAAAAAGATTCGGCCCAACCCGGAAAATCGCGTGAAAAGATCGATGAGATTTACAGATCCCTCGAGCAGGGGGATGATTTTGCCAGGATCGCGCAGGAGCATTCTGATGATCTGAGTTCCGCCAAAAAAGGGGGCAAGCTGCCCAAGTTTGGAACGGGAAGGATGATCAGGGAATTCGAGGAGGTGGCCTTTTCATTGGAAAATGAGGGGGACTACTCGGAACCGTTCAGCACTCAATTCGGCTGGCACATTCTCAAGCTGGACAAGAAATACCCCATACCTTCCTACGAGGACCTGAAACCCAGACTCGAGGCCAAGGTCAAAAACGGAAGTCGGGCCGGATATGTGGAAAGATCTCTTGCCGGAAAGGTCGGGAAAGACTACGAGTTGGTCATCGACATGAGGCTATTGAGCTCCAACCGGGATCTCGAAAAATTCAAGGGTATGACCGATACGATACTGCAGGTCCAGGAAAGGGTGTTTTCGGCCGATGACTTTTATCAATATGCAAAAACCGGCAGGAACAAAACCAATGGAGAGCTGTTTGATACGTTTAAGAACAAACAGATCATAGAGTACTACAAAGATCACCTCGAAGACACCAATCCGGAGTTTGCGGCAACCTTCAAAGAATACAAAGACGGACTCCTCCTTTTCGAACTCCTGCAGAAACAGATTTGGGATCGTTCAGAGCAGGATTCTGTTGAGTTGGAGAAATATTTCAAGGAGCACAGGGATCAATACAACTGGCGGAAAAGAGCCGATGTCCTGATAGGCAGTTGTACCCAGAAAGAAAAGGCGGAACAGGTGAGAAGACTTTTGCTCAATGGAAGAAGCCCGGAATCCATCAAGGAGGCCATCAATGAGGGTGCTACAATTCACGTACTCTTCAGTCAGGGAAAGCTGGAAGAGGGAAGCAGCAAGCTGCCGCAGGGATACCACTTTAAATTAGGAGTCTCAGAGATTTATGAGGAAGATGAGAATCAATACACCCTCATGCGTGTGGACCGTATCTATCCTGAAACCCGCAAGGAATTGAATGAGGCGAGAGGAGAGGTTTTGAATGATTACCAGAATTATCTTGAAGAACAATGGGTCTTGGACCTGAGACAGACCTATGCGGTCAAAATCAATAAGAGAAGCTATAAAGAACTCAAATCAAGGCTGGAGAACTGATGCGTGATTTCGTTTTCATAGGGGTGTTAATTGCACTGATTTTACAGTCATGTTCAGATAAAGAACAGGTCGAAGGAGCAGTCGCAAGGGTCAATGATCGCTACCTCATGGAGGAAGATCTCCAAAGCGTTATGCCAAAGAATCAGACCCCACAGGACAGTGTGCTGTTCAGAAACAATTACATTAAAACCTGGGCGACCCGGGAGTTGCTGTATGACAAAGCGCTGATCAATGTGCGAAGCCAAGATGACGAAATCAATAATTTGGTAGAGGATTATCGCCGGGAGCTCCTGATCGAAAGGTACAAGAGGGCCGTTCTTCAACAGGAATTGGATACAGTTGTAACGGAAGAGAATCTGGACGAATACTACGAGAACAACAAAAACGTGTACAGACTCAACGAAGACCTTCTTCAGTTGAAACTGATTCATTTTGCTTCAGATCTCAATGAGAGAAAAGAAATCGAGAAGCTTTTCAGGTCGAATGACCCGGAAGACGCTGAGGTGTTGGAGGAGCGAGAGCTCGAATTCTTTGCCCTGTCTCTCAATGACAGCATGTGGGTCAGCAAGACCCGGGTAGAGTCCAGGCTGCCTTTGCTGAAAGAAGAGAATAGTTTAAAAAAGGGCCAATTTATTAAGAAAGAAGACAGTTTAGGAGTATATTTGGTGGCGATAAAAGACGTATTGCATCGCAATGATGTCGCTCCGAAAAGCTATGTGATTCCGACCATCCGTCAGATGATCCTTCACAACAGGAAACTGGAGCTAATGAATGAGATTGAAAAAACTTTGGTGATGGATGCGATAAATAACAAACAATTTGAACAGTACGAAAATGAAGATTAGAATTGCCTTGTTGACCCTTTTGATCGGGATGGGCTTGTATGCACAGGAAAAGGTTAAGGTAGATGGTGTGGCCACCGTAGTTGGAGACAATATCGTCCTCAATTCGGAGATCGATGCTTTCAAGCAGGAGCTCATTCAACAGAGTGGTGGGCAGATCGAGATCAGTGATTGTGAGATGCTCGAACAGATAATGAACAGGAAGCTCCTGGCGCATCACGCCGTGATCGACAGTATTGTCGTTAATGAGGGTGAAATTCAGCAGCAGGTTCAACGGAAGACGGATTATTTCACACAACAGCTTGGCTCTCCTGAAAAAATGCTGGAGCTCTATGGCTTTGACAATATGAAAGACCTCAGGGATGAGTTGTATCGAGTGGAAAAGGAAGGGTTGCTGATTCAGAAGATGCAGCAGGAACTGACCTCCGACATCGACATCACCCCGGAAGAAGTAAAAAGATACTACAACAGCTTGAAGGCAGAGGGAAACCTTCCTGAGATCGGAGCGGAAATTGAACTTTCTCAGATTGTCCTGAACGTTGAGCCTACTGAGGTAGAGATACAGAGAACACTTGACCGTTTGAATGAGATTAAGAAGGAAGTGGAGGAAGGAGCGAGTTTCAAAATGAAGGCGATTCTCTATTCGGATGATCCGGGAGTGACCCAGAACAACGGTTTCTATACCATTGAGAGAAACAGTCCGTTTGTCAAGGAGTTCAAAGAAGCGGCTTTCAGTCTTGAAGAGGGTGAGATCTCTCAGCCATTCAAGTCGGATTTCGGATACCATATACTTTTGGTGGAAAAAATCAGAGGAAAGCAGCGTGACGTTTATCACATATTGATGCAGCCCAAAGCCGATGATGAGGCGGTCGAGCGTGTTAGAGACTCGCTTACTCTTTACAGGGAGAAGATCCTGAAAATGGAACTGACTTTCGATGAGGCCGTGCTCAAGTACTCTGACGACAAAGACACCCGTTTGAACAAAGGGGTTCTGATGAACCCTGTAAGTGGAGACACCAAGTTCGAACAGACGCGGATGGACCCTGAATTGTATTCGAAGATAAGCAGCCTGGAAGCTGGTGAGCTGAGCCGGGTATTTTTGGATGAGACCCGCCAGGGAGGCAAGATGTTCAAAGTATTGCTGCTAAAAAGCAAAACGGAGGCCCATGAGGCAGACCTGGGCAAAGACTATGAGAAGATCATGGACCTTGCGCTTCAGAAAAAGAAGACTGAAACCATCGAAAAATGGTCAGAAGAAAAGATCAAGGATACCTATGTCAAGATCAACGAGTCCTATCTGAGCTGCGAATTCAAGAGTGACTGGAGTAAAAAAAACCTATAGACCATGTCTGATGTTGAGTTGATCAAGGGGCTGGTTGAAAATTACAAGCGGCTAAAGCAAGAGATAGGAAAAGTCATTGTCGGTCAGCATGAGGCGGTGGATCACGTTCTGCTCTCGGTCCTTTGCGGCGGGCATTCGCTTCTTATTGGTGTTCCCGGTCTGGCCAAGACCTTGCTGGTGAACACGGTCGCAACGGCATTGGGACTCAACTTCAAAAGAATTCAATTCACGCCTGACCTGATGCCCTCTGACATCCTGGGAAGTGAGATCCTGGACGAGACCAGAAAATTCAAATTCATCAAAGGACCCATATTTGCCAATATCATACTGGCCGACGAGATCAATCGCACACCACCTAAAACGCAGGCGGCTTTGCTTGAGGCCATGCAGGAGAAAGCCGTGACCGTCGCGGGCCATCATTTTAAACTGGATCTGCCTTTTTTCGTATTGGCCACTCAGAATCCCATTGAGCAGGAAGGAACCTATCCGTTGCCGGAGGCGCAGTTGGATCGATTCATGTTTTCTATTTATCTCAATTACCCGAGTTTCGCCGAAGAGGTTTTCGTCGCAAAGAACACGACCAATGACGACGAGGCGAAGGTCAATGCAGTGGTGTCGGCCGAGGACATCCTCAGTTATCAGCATTTGATTCGTCGCATACCCATTGCTGACAATGTAGTGGAGTACGCCGTGCGGCTGGCAACGAAAACACGTCCCGGGCAGGAGGAATCCCCTGACCTGGTAAAAAATTACCTCGACTGGGGCGCCGGTCCGAGAGCTTCTCAGAACCTGGTGCTGGCAGCCAAGGCTTATGCCGCGATTCGAGGCAAATTCTCGCCTGACATCGAAGATGTGCAGGCCGTTGCCTATGCCATTCTGAATCACAGGATCGTAAGAAATTACAAAGCAGAGGCAGAGGGCATCACCGAAAGGGACATCATCAAAACTTTACTTTAATTTTATTTTGCACGATCTATATTTAGTTCGTATATTTGCACGCCTTTTGAACGATAGCGGATTTGAAAAAGGTGCAAAAATCGAATGTTGAAAGCCTCTTGTTGGTTTGATCGTATAATAATCTGCAAAACAACAGGATACAAAGTAAAAGACGCATGTCTAAATTACAAGAAAAAATAGATCTCTACACGAGTGAAGCAGAAAAGCTCGGTATAGCGATCGACGCAGATCTTTTCAAAAATGTGGCCAAAGGACTGGGCCCATCCATCTACAAAGAAGACGCCGAGCTGGTATCTTCATCCAACAAAGCAGAGTTGGAAACCATCAAAAAGAATTTCCTGATTAAAAAACTGGGTCAAGAAGACAATGAGAAGCTTGACGAAGCGATCCAAAAAGTGATTGACACTTTGGGATCGAGCAACCGCAGAAAGTACAGAGCCCTGTTCTATTATCTGTTGGTGAAAGAATTGGGAGCAGAATCTGCCTATGAGGTGGTTGAAGATGACAAGGAAGAAGAAAAGCCCGCTGCAGAAGAAGAAACAAAAGAGGTGAAGGCCGAAAAGGCTGAGCCAAAAGAAGAACTTAAGCCTAAGAAAGAAAAAGTGGTAGAAGAAAAAGTTGCAGAAGAAAAAGCTGTTGAAAAACCTGTGGTGGAAGCACCGGTGGTTGAAGCTGCTGTTGTTGAAGAGACCGAGGAGCAAGTGGATCCCGAAACGTTTTTGAAAGAATTCGATTGGGAGAAGTACGAGGAAGGTATCGAAGCAGTAGAAGAAGAAAAATTGAAGGAGTTTGACAAAGCTCTGGAAAATACGGTTGGTTTTGTAGAAGAGCGTCAGGTGATCGACGGTACAGTGGTGCGAATTACCGACCGCGAGGCCATCATCGACATCAACTCCAAATCGGAGGGTGTGATCTCTCTCAATGAATTCCGTTACAATCCTCATTTGAAAGTAGGCGATACGGTTGAGGTTAAAGTTGACAAGTTGGAAGACAGTACAGGTCAATTGGTTCTTTCTCACAGGAAAGCCCGTGTGATCAAGGCCTGGGACCGCATCAACGCTGCCCACGAGAACGACGAGATCGTCACAGGATATGTCAAGTGTAGAACCAAAGGTGGTATGATTGTCGATGTATTTGGAATTGAGGCCTTCCTGCCAGGTTCCCAAATCGACGTCAAACCAATCCGTGACTACGATCAGTATGTCGACAAGAACATGGAGTTCAAGGTTGTCAAGATCAACCAGGAATTCAAAAATATTGTTGTTTCTCACAAGGCGCTTATCGAAGCCGATCTTGCTGAGCAGAAGAAAGAGATCATCGGACAGCTTGAAAAAGGTCAGGTTCTCGAAGGTGTTGTCAAGAACATCACTTCCTACGGTGTCTTTGTTGACCTTGGAGGCGTTGACGGTCTGGTTCACATCACTGACCTGTCCTGGAGCCGAATCAATCACCCGAGTGAGATCGTCGAACTGGATCAGAAGCTCAACGTGGTTATCCTCGACTTCGATGATGAGAAGACACGAATCCAACTTGGTTTGAAGCAGTTGAGCAAGCATCCTTGGGAGGCTCTTGACGAAAACCTCAAAATTGGAGACAAAGTCAAAGGTCGTGTTGCGATCATAGCAGATTACGGAGCCTTTGTGGAAGTAAGTGAAGGCGTAGAGGGGTTGATCCACGTCTCAGAGATGTCCTGGTCAACTCACCTCAGATCAGCTCAGGACTTTGTGAAAGTTGGAGATGAAGTGGAAGCTGTGATCCTTACCCTGGATAGAGAGGAGCGAAAAATGTCATTGGGAATCAAGCAATTGCAGCCTGATCCATGGACAGACATCACGACAAAATATCCTGTCGGTTCTAAGCACACCGGAACTGTCCGAAACTATACGAATTTTGGTGTCTTCGTTGAATTGGAGGAAGGCATTGACGGTTTGGTCTACATATCTGATCTCTCTTGGACGAAGAAGATCAAGCATCCTTCAGATTTCGTGAAAGTGGGCGACAAGCTGGAAGTAGAAGTTCTGGAACTCGATGTCGAAGGGCGCAAGCTGAACCTCGGTCACAAGCAGACCACTGAGAATCCATGGGACAAGCATGAAGAAACCTACACGATTGACTCCGTTCATACCGGAACCATCAAAGAGGTCAATGACAAAGGTGCGATCGTATCTTTCCCTGACGGGGTAGAGGCTTTTGTTCCTGGACGTCACATGTCGAAGGAAGACGGATCGAAGCTGGCCAAAGGTGAAACAGCTGAGTTCAAGGTGCTCGAGTTCAACAAGGAATACAGAAGGCTTGTAGTATCGCATTCTGCTGTTTTCAGAGCTCAGGAAAAGCGAAATATCAAAGCTGTTAACAAGAGCGCTGAGTCTGCTGAGAAAACCACTTTAGGTGACATCAGTGACCTGGCTGACTTGAAGAAGAAGATGGAGAGCGGCAAGTAGTCGTTTGATCCTTTCATATAATAGAACCGCTCATCTCAGCACTGGCAAAGATGAGCGGTTTTTTTATTGCCTTGTTTTTTTGAAAAGGTATATTTGCATAACGCAAAAACATCACGTTCATGACTCTGATCAAATCCATCTCCGGAATCCGCGGCACAATAGGAGGATCCGTCAACGAAAACCTGACGCCGCTTGACGCCGTGCGGTTTGCTTCTGCCTATGGCACCTGGTTGCAGCAGAGAAACCCCAATCGAACTGACCTTCGAGTAGTTATCGGAAGGGATGCCAGAATCTCTGGAAAAATGATCAGCAGCCTGGTGGCCAATACCCTGGTGGGTCTTGGCATTGACGTCATTGACCTGGGTTTGTCTACCACACCGACAGTTGAAGTGATGGTCCCTTCGGAGAATGCCGATGGAGGAATCATAGTCACGGCCTCCCACAATCCCAAGCAATGGAACGCCTTGAAGCTTCTGAATGAAAAAGGAGAGTTTCTCAATGCCGAAGAGGGGAGCAAGATCCTCCAATGGGCAGAAGGAGACAAGTACACCTATGCTGAGGTTACAGAACTGGGGCGTTATTCAAAGATGAAGGATGCCATAGACAGGCACATTGGACACGTGCTGAGCCTTGAATTGGTCGATGTGGATGCCATCCGAAATGCCGGATTCAAGGTTGTCGTGGACGCCGTGAATTCCACCGGAGGCATAGCCATTCCCAAGTTATTGAATGCCCTGGGAGTCGAGTGCGTAAAACTTTATTGTGAGCCGACAGGGGATTTTCCCCACAACCCGGAGCCGCTTCCGGCGCATTTGACAGAGATTTCCGAATTGGTGGTGAAAGAAAAAGCCGATCTCGGCATCGTGGTGGATCCCGACGTGGATCGTCTGGCCCTTGTCAATGAAGACGGCAGCATGTTCGGCGAGGAATACACCCTTGTAGCCTGTGCCGACTATGTCCTTTCGCAAACTCCGGGAGATACGGTTTCCAACCTTTCGTCTTCACGTGCACTGCGGGATGTGACCCAAAACCGGGGTGGTCGATATGAAGCCAGCGCGGTGGGTGAGGTCAACGTGGTTGAAATGATGAAAGCCAATAAGGCGATTATCGGAGGGGAAGGCAATGGAGGAATCATTTATCCGGCCTCTCATTATGGTCGCGATGCATTGGTCGGAGTTGCCCTGTTTTTGACTCATCTGGCTCGGGAGAAAGTATCGTGCAAAACCCTGCGGGATGGATATCCTTCCTACTTCATGAGTAAGAATAAAATTCAACTAACACCTGAGTTGGATGTTGATAAAATATTGAAAGACATGTCTTTGAAATATAAAAAAGAAGACGTGAGCACCGTTGATGGGGTCAAAATAGACTTTGAGAATGAATGGGTGCACCTCCGCAAATCCAATACCGAGCCCATTATCCGAATCTACACCGAGAGTGGTTCTCAGGCAGCGGCCGATGAACTTGCAGAAAGAATCATTCAGGAGATAAAATCGATCGCTGGCCTTTAATGAATTGAGGTAAAAATCAAGTAGGTAAAAAATCAAGCCGCATTTGGCAATGAGTCTAGAAAAGTATTTTGACCGGTTTAGAAAAGAAATCATCGGGATCGATGAGAGCTTTGAAACCCCCTATGGGGAGAAGAAGATGATTTATGCCGACTGGACGGCCAGCGGGAGGCTTTACCGTCCGATCGAAGAGAAGATGCTCCGTGATTTCGCTCCCTGGGTCGCGAATACACATACGGAGACAACTTTTTCGGGCTCGGCCATGACCCTGGCCTATCACGAAGCCCGGGAGATCATCAAGAAACATGTCAATGCGGGTCCGGATTGTGCGCTGATCACTGAAGGAACCGGCATGACAGGTGTTGTGAACAAATTTCAGCGCATCCTCGGAATCAAGGTAAGTGAGAATCTCAAGGAGCTCAACGAGCAGATACCGGAAGAAAAAAAACCGGTTGTTTTCATTACCCACATGGAGCATCATTCCAACCAGACCTCCTGGCTGGAGACCATAGCGGACGTGGAGATCATTCCCTGTGACGAAGATGGTCTGGTTGACTACGACCGTTTGCTTCCCCTATTGAAGAAGTACGAGCACAAGAAGATGAAGATCGCCTCGATAACAGGATGCTCCAATGTGACCGGCCTACAGACGGATTATCACAGGATCGCAAAAATGATGCACCAGAACGGCGGGTATTGTTTTGTCGATTTTGCCTGTTCCGCGCCTTATGTGGCGATAGACATGAACCCGGAAGATCCTGAAGAGCGACTGGATGCCGTGTTCTTTTCTCCTCACAAGTTTTTAGGA
>Ga0272442_10010058_pt1 | contig 11705 bp, 9 predicted proteins | sample SSMForm2O_FD_200262 | JGI IMG/M metagenome (GOLD analysis project Ga0272442, IMG submission 200262) | Marine sediment archaeal communities from Little Sippewissett salt marsh, Falmouth, MA, United States - SSM-Form-2O | ecosystem: Environmental > Aquatic > Marine > Wetlands > Sediment ...
TTATTACATCTCTTATATTTTCAGCTGAGTAGGGAACTTTTTTTGCATCTGCTGCTGCTACTTTTAGATAGTCCATTTGAAGTAGTGTCATCATATCTCTTGTTGGTGGAGTACAATATATAGGTCCATCATAGCCATATTTGTATAATAATGGTACTAATCCTGAATGATCTAGGTGTGCATGTGTTATGACAACAGCATCAAATTTTTCTAGAGGTAAAACTTCAGGTAAATGTAAATATGGTGTTGAGTTATCTGAGGATACATCGACTCCGCAATCAACCATGATTTTACTGTCTTGTGTATGCAACATAGCACAGGATCTTCCAACTTGTCTGAAACCACCTAATGCTGTTACCCTAATGAAACGTTCTCCATCTGATGTTCCTCTATGCAACCTTCTACCTACTTTACGAAGTATTTCTTTTCTCTCTTCACTCATTGAACGTAAATATTGTCTTATTTCTTTAACTGTTTTTGACTGTATTGGAGGCGTTCTAATTATTTTTGGTGACCAGTTTATTGTTTTTCTTATTTCATTTAATAATGTACCTTGTTTTCCAATAGCAACACCAGGTTTCATAACTTCTATTGTTACTTCGCCTACTTCTGGTAAAAAATAGATATTTGTTAATTCTGCGTCATTTGGAATTAAATTTTTTATTTTCTTCTCAGCGGTTTCTGTATCTGTTATTACTGAAGGATCAGGTCGTACTACTATCCTTTTTTGTAACATTTTTGCAAGTTGTCTAACAAGGTTTTCTTTTTTTGCAAATTTATCAGGATCTTTTGTATATATAACTAATAAAGCTCCTTCAAATTCAACGTCCGATACATCGATACTTGGAGGTATTACTCCCCTTACTTTACCTTTTATTTCTCGTAAAACGTCATCTACTGTCATTTGTACAACCTTTTATAATTTGTTTTTTAAATAATTGAATTTTATAGAAGTAATTTTTTTTATAAATGAAATATTTATTTTGCTAATTTATCCATACGTTTTTTAATATCAGATTCTGGTACGGCTTTAAATCCCTCTTTATTTATGATTGCTACATCAATCATTCCACCAGAAGCTGAATCTCTATTTTTTGCAGCAGTTATTGCTCTTACTGCAATATCCACTCCTTCTTCTGTTGATAAATCATCTTTATATGTGTCTTCTAAAACACCAAAAACAAATGGTGAACCAGATCCACCTGATGTATATTTATCTGGTATGGCTCCACCAGCGGCGTCTAATGAATAAACATGTCCACCTGTTTCATCATATCCTACTAAAACTAGTTGAACATAATATGGGTAAAATTTTCTTTGATTTAAAATATTTGACATTAATGTTGCAGCACTTTTAACTGGCATTTTTACATCTCGTTTTAATCTATAGAGATTAGCTTCAGCGTTTAGGTATCTAGCTAATACTTGTAAATCTCCAACGAGTCCAGCTGTTGCTAGTGCTAAATGTTCATCAATTTTATACAATTTTTGTGTTGATTTATGGGCAATTAAATGTCCCATTGTTGCTCTTTTTTCAGTTGCGATAACAACTCCATCTTTACATACCATTCCTAAAGTAGTTGTCCCAGTTTTCTTATTTAAATTTTCTTCAGTCATAATTACTCCTCAAAATTAGGAAAAACTTGAATTAGGAATCTTAGACCATTTATAAATAATTTGCGTAAATAATCTTATATTACTTATGAAAATAAAGCAGCTACTTTTTCTACATGGTCTTTATGTGCTAAAACAGTTACTTTATCGCCTGAATATAACTCTACATCTTCTGTTGGAATGATAAATTTATGGTCTCTTTCTACTGCTACTATTAAACTTTTTTTAGGCAAACCAATTTTTCTTATAGTTTTTCCTGATAATTTAGAATTCTCTGAAATAGGCAAGCGGAATATCTCTGCATATTCTCCGACATTCATGTATTCTTCTACATTAGGATGTTTAATTGATTTGTATAAATGTTCAGCCATAACAAAATTTGGGCTTTTTACCATTTTTACATCTTTTTCCATGTACATAGGTTTACTTTCATCTTGATTTACAACTGATACTAGATGTTTAACACCTTTATTTTTTGCAAGTGAACAAACCATTAAGTTTACTGCATCATCATTGGTAGTTGTAACTAATACATCTGCTTTTTTTACTTCAGATTCATCAAGAGTTTCTTCTTGTGTTGCATCTGCATTGATTGCTATGGCATCATATTTTCTTGCTATCTCTTCACATCTTGCTTGATCTTTATCTATAACAATAACATTATGATTACCGTTTTTTAAAGCCAATTCTGTTAGACTTTTACCGATGCCACCTGCGCCAATAATTACAATGTACATAATACTTTAAACCTCAATTTTTCATTTTATTTTCTGAGGGTAAATTTTTGGGTGTTATTAAAACTTTTGTGTTATTTAAGTTATTTTATAAAATTAATAAAGCTTATTAGTTTACAAACTTTAAAATTATTGATAATATTTTAAATTATTTTTATTTTTATTTTTGAATTAATTTATAAGTAAATTTTATTATAAAAAATTTAATTTTCAGTCTAATTTAACTATTAACTATTATTTTATTATAACTGTAAAGCTAATAGCTTAAATTATTAATAATAAAGATTAAATTAGAAAATTCGTGTTAACATTTATCAATAATCATGTTAGACAATTTATATCAATATTAATTTACAACTAAATCAATGATAAACTTGATAAAAACAAAATTTATTATTTCTCATATCTTATAAGTATGCATGTAATAATTAAAATTTGTTGTAATAATTTTTATATTATATCTGTCAAATGTATCTTTATATTTATTCTTTATAGTTACCTTCGGTAGTCCGAAGGTAACTTATAACTAACCCTAATCAACCAATTTTTGAGAAGGTGAACCATTTTTTTTTGCAATTTTGTCTTGAATTTTATTAAAAGTAGATTTATCAATTAGTTTTTCGTGTTCACTTTTGTTAATAATATCTTCCCAATGAAGATATCCACAATAGGTAGGATTTTTAAGAATCTTAGAAATGGTCTTTTTTGCCCAAATACCCCCCTTTTTAGTTGGAATTTTGGTAGAATTAAGCATTTTTACTATTTCACCCATACTTTTTCCTTTTAAATACCAGGAGTAAATATTTTGAACTATTTTTGATTCTGTTTTATTTATTATTAATTCTCCATTTATATAATCATATCCATATGGTATGTTAAAACCTAGCATGCCACTATTTGATTTAGCTTTTTGTTCCATTCCAGCATATACTCTTTCTCCAATTTGTTCGGATTCTAATTGAGCAATACGTTGAATTATGTCCATAACAAATCTCCCCATGGCCGTATTTGTATCTAATGATTCTGTCATGCTAACAAATTCTTTATTTTGTTTTTTAAGGTCTTCCATCATTAACATAAAGTTTTTTGAATTTCTATGTATTCTATCCATTTTAATAACTAAAAGTGTATCCCATTTGTCTAATTCTTCCATCATCTGTTTATATGCTGGCCTTCTCTTAATATATCTTCCAGAGTATCCATCATCGATATATTCTCCCCCAATTGCCCAGTCTCTTGCTTTACAATAAGATCTTAATTTATCTAGTTGTGCATCTAATGAAAAACCCTCTTTTGCTTGGTCTTCTGTTGATACTCTAGTATAAATAGCTACTTTTACTTGTTTAGCATCCATCCATTATTCATAATTTTGTTTAAGAATATAATACTAACGCATGTTACTTATTGTCAATATTTCTTGAATTAAACTCAACGTTTAAAATTTTAAATTATTTAATTTATTAACTTAATAAAGTAAATATTTTTGTTTAACTTAACTTTAAAAATAAATTTTGTTATTATATACACAAAAATAAAATATCTATAAAATTAAAAATTTAACGAATAATATAAAAAGTGTTATTAGAAAATCTATAATCTATTTGCGATTTGTCGTAAAATTTCACTTTTTTTATTTTTTTTGTCTACAAGAATCCTTCCTTCACTTTTCCAATGTTTAGAAGGATATGAACAATTATTTTCTAAAACAGGATGTAAGCCAAGTGATTTTGCTGCTCTTGCAATATCTTCAATTTTAGGTTTATCGATAGCCATCTTTCTATTGATTTTTCTTCCAGAACTTTTTGAAACTGTTTTATCAAAATAAACAGGCCAAATAACGTATTTATCTTCTCCTTTGGAGACCATAAATTATCACAATTACTCTTATTCTTTAGATATTAATACAGCATTAATAGTTCCATGTTGACCCGGTCTTGAAGTAACTTTTGCTTTGCCTTTTTTTGTTTCAATAATTGCTCCTTTGTTAATTATGTTTCGTCTAACATAGTGTATATTTGCTTTATTTTCTAAAACAGATAAAATCTCAGTTTTGGTTGTTTTATTATCTTTTGGATCTATCACATAGGCTACGTCAATTGTTTTTGCTTTAGTTTTTGCATTATCTCCTTTGGTTCTTACCTTTTTAAGACTAGTTTTACCTATAGTTGTTATTTGTTGTTCTCTACCGATTTCAAATTTCTTCTTTCCTCTATTGTATCGTATTCTTCGACCTGTTTTGCTTCTTTTTGATTTACCTTGCCATAATGCCATTAACACCACTGAATAAGGAAGTTATATTTAAATGATTTCTTCCAATATACAGCCAATATATCGATAAATGACGACAATTGTGACGGTAATGTTATATACTAGATGTTATCATAGTATTAATTGGTAATTGAAGGGGTAGATTAAAGATGAGAAAAATATTTTTATCCATTTTTGTAGCTATTTTGATGCTGATGATGCCAATAGTTTCTTCGACAAATCATTTAAATAATAATGAAAAAAATATTAATGAGTCAAATGTTAAAAATCCAATATTTAAAATAAATCAAACTCAGAATATTTTATTAGACAATTTTATCGCAATTAAATTTGATGGAGAAGAAGAAGTTCAAGCAAATACAATAAAAAATAATATTATTAACTCAAATTTAGAGATAAATATGATAGAATTAGCCCTAGCTGCTAATGTATATAATCCTCAACCTATAGATATGAACAAACTAATTGATTTAGATACTTTTAAAATTAATGTTGGATCTTGGGATGAATTAAATCAGTTAATAGAAGATAATTGGAAAGTTGAAAATAATCAAATTATCAACGAATTATTTGGTGATTTAATTGATTATATAGTTGGATTAATTAAAGGAAGACTTGGTTGGGTTTATATCTTATTTAAGGATGGTATAAAACTTGTTGAAGATGGTATTGATCTATTTATTGAAATAATCCAACCTATGATTTTACAAATTGCTGTCTATTTAGTAGCAGTAGTAAATCTAATAATTGCAATACCACAGTTATTTAAAGATATGATAACAGAATTATTTAGTGGTGATTATGAAGAATTTATTGACACAATAATAGATTATAAAGATGAAACTGCGCAAACAATTACTGAAATTATAAACTTTGTAAATGATATAATAAATAATCAAAAAATTAGTAATTATCTATATAATGTCACAGATTTCATTAGTTGGTTTGACTCTAATCCATGGGAAGACCCAATCCATATCTCAGGACAAGTAATACAAAATTTTGGATTTTTATCTGGAGCAACAGTATCATGTAAAAATTCTGAAGATATAACAGATGAAAATGGAGAATTTTCTTTTACTGTACAATATCAACCTTCATCTGATTCAATACCAGCAAATAAATCATATGGGTTGCATAAATGCATAATATCAGTATCAAAAGATGGAGAAACACTAAAACAATCAAAAGATCTCTTATCATATGCATTTTCTGGCGGATATATAACTTGGACTTTCATTGTAATAAAAGGAAAAAATAAGATATTATCACTAAAAAATCTAATACAAAGAATATTTACAAATATTTTTGAATTAATTCAAACAATATTTCAAAAAATAAAACTGTTTAATAACACTCCTCTCTTTAGGTAATATATCAAATTAGAAACAGATTTTACATAGAAAAAAAATCTGTTTCTCAATTTTTTTTTAAATATACAAATTAATTTTTAACCAAATAATTTAAAGAAGAAAAAGATACAATTATCAAAAAAAAATAGTTGTAAATAAATGGATAAAAAAAATAAAGATTGCTTTAAAAATTCAATTATATACCAAATATTAATCGATAGATTTAATGGTTTTAAATCAGATAAAAATTGGGAAAAACCAGAATTTTTAGGAGGCAATATAAAAGGAATAATTGATAAATTACCTTACTTAAAAGAATTAGGTATAGATGTTATCTGGATTTCACCCTTTTACAAAACAAATCAATACCATGGTTACCATATTACAGATTTCTTTGAAGTAGATCCCCATTTTGGAAATAAAAAAGATATCGAAAAATTAATACAAAAAACTCATGAATATGATATTAAAATAATTGCGGATTTTGTACCAAATCATTGCTCAAGTGAGCACCCTTTTTTTAAAGATGCGCAAAAAAATAAGAAAAATAAATACAAAAAATGGTTTTATTTTACTAAATGGCCTGATAAATATCTCTGTTTTTTAAGTATAAATGAATTACCTAAAATTAATTTAGATTTTCCTGAAGCAAAAGAGCATATAATAAAATCAGCAATATTTTGGGAGAAATTAGGTTTTGACGGATTTAGACTTGATCATGTAATTGGTCCGTCTAATAAATTTTGGAAAGATTTTTCTAAAAGAATAAAAAAACAAAACCCTAATTTTATTTTAATCGGTGAGGCTTGGATGAAGGGCATTAAATTTAATGAATTAAAAACAATTAAAGTAAGAAAAAAAACAATAAAATGGTTAATTGGAGATTCTTCAGAATCATTATTAAAAGAATATTATAATATTTTTGATGGAGTTTTAGATTTTAAGTTTCAAGAGATATTAAGAGATAACATTGCTAAAAAGAATAGTGGAAAAAACACGAAATTAGAATTATCTAAACATTATAAAAAATATCCAAAAGATTATTATTTATTTAATTTTTTAGATAATCATGATATGAACCGTTTTTTATTTGAATGTGGTAATGACAAAGAAAAATTTTTAAAAGCTGTAAAAATCCAATTCTCAACAAATCAACCAATTATTATTTATAATGGAACAGAAACAGGTTTAAAACAAGACAGATCAATATGGGAATTTAAGGAGCATGGTGATATTCAAGTTAGAAAACCTATGAATTGGCATGATATTGATAAAGAAATATTTTCTTTTTATAAATCAGAAATAAAAAAAAAGAAAAACAAATAATTTTATATAGTATATAAAATATAATTTAGTTCAGATATGAAATGAGTGTGTTCCTAGATAAAAATAAATTTTTAAATATCTTTAAAAATACTATACCTTTAATAGGCATAATCTTACTAATTTTAATAATATGGAATATAGGATTATCAAAAATAATTGATACATTTTTAAAGATACATCCCATGTTAATTTTTTTTTCAGCTTTACTAACTATCCCTAGAATATTAATTAGAAATCAACAATGGCAATTAATCTTAAAAAATCAAAAAATAAAAATTACTTATCTAAAATCATTAAAAATTTATTTAATTGGATATTTTTATGCTACGATAACACCAGGATATTTAGGAACTATCATTAAAGCCCCATATGTAAAAGATGAAACTGATGAACCTATTGGAAAAATATTTTCAAATTTTTTTATTTTATCATTTATTAACACTTTTCCGTTATACATTTTTGCTTTTTTTGGATCTATAGTATTAATAAATTATAATGTTAATATTTTCTATATAACAATATCAGTTTTGATATTTGTTATATTATTTTATGGTTTTTTTATTAAAAAAGAAAGAGGAGAAATGTTTTTTTTATTTTTATACAAAATATTATTTTTAAAGAAACTAAAAAAAATCTATAATAAGTTTACTATTACTTTTTATGATGATTTTCCAGAAATTAAAAAATTAATAACACCATTTTTTTTAAGTGTAATATGTTGGATTATAATATATTCCCAGATATACCTTCTAGGCCTTTCATTAAATATTGAAATTCCTTATATTGATTTTTTATTGATTTATCCTATAGCTAACTTGGTTGCTTTAATTCCTATCACTGCAGGTGGTTTAGGGACCAGGGAAGCCACTTTGATTTTTTTATTTTCATTTTATGGTGTTTCTCCTGAGATAGCAGTTGTTTTATCTTTATCTGGCCATTTAATTACTGATGTTTTAACAGGTTTATATGGCTTAATAATTTCTTTTTCTGATTTAAGAATTAAAAAAATATTTTTTCCTTCAAAAAATAGTAAAATAATAGATGATGAAAGATAATTTTTATTTTTCCCATATTTCATCATATTCATCTTGTGTAATGTTTTTATTAATTTTATTTTGTTTTATTTTAGTTATATCCGGTTTTTTATTTTTTTTGTTTTCTTTTTTATATATTCTATATTTGTATATAATAATCAATATTGTGCTAATAATAACCAAAATAATAATATAGGGCGTGAAATTAATAATTTTTTGAATAGATGTTACTTCGATTTTGAATTTTCCTTGTATCTCACCTGTGATATTTGGATCAGATAAACTTGTTATTTTTATATTATAATTTGAGCCTGCTTTTAAATCAGATGGTATATTTTTCCAGTTATATAGTCCATTATTTTCTGTTTTATGTGTTATAGTTTGTATCTTTTTTTTGTTTTTGAATAATTCAATTTTTACATATTCACCAATATTTTCAGATGACCATTTTATTTTATGTGAGCCTCCTGCGTACCAAATATCTCCTTTTTTTGGCGTAGTTATTATAATTTCTTGGATTCCTATTGTAAATCTTTGACTTAAACCTATTAGATTTGTATCTTTTTTACTTATTATCTGAATTTTGTAATTTGAACTTGGGTTAATATTTTCATTGAAATTCCATTCATATGATCCATTGTTTTTTGTATTATCTGTAATTGAAGCATAATATCTGTTATCTTTTAATAGTCTGATTTCTACGTTATCTCCTGCGTTTTTTGATTCCCATTTTATTGTATGTGATTCATTTGTAAGCCATTTTGTTGAATATGTTGGTGAATTAATATTTATATATCTTTCATCTAGATAAAATGAGTCACTTATATCAAATATTTCATCATATGAATTGCTTTCGATTTTTATATGATAATTATATTCAATATCTATATAACTTGGAATATCCCATTGATATTCACCATCATTATATGTGCTTGATATTATGTTTGTATAACGGTATTCAAATTCTTTTTTGTATGATATTTTAATGTAATTTCCAGCGTTTATTGAATCCCAATGAATAGTGTATTTTTCACCCTTGTACAATGTTTCTCCTCCATCTGGGGAGGTTATTGTAATTGATCTTGCTTTTATGAAAAAATATGGACTAAAATCAAATATTTCATTATCGTTTAAATCTGTTACTTTAATTGAGTATTCTGAAGTGGTTTCTATATCTGAAGGTACATCCCAATAAAAAACGCCATAACTACTACTTGAATATACGCTAGATGATATAGTTTGATAATGTAAATTTGATTTATATAAATCTATTTTAAAATAATTACCAGTATTCTCTGAGGTCCATCTTATTGAATAAGTCGATCCTTGATATATATTTTGACTTGAATAAGGTGAGGTCACAGTTATAGATTTTTTATTTATATAAAAATAACCACTATCATCATAGTCAGCAGGGTTATTTATACTAATTATTCGAATTTTGTAACTATGAATTGAATGTGAATTAGAAGGAATATACCATAAATAACTTCCATCATTTGAAGTATTTGAGTCTATAGTAGATTGAAAATAACCATTTAGATATAGATGAATTTTTACATAGTTACCGATATCATATGAGGTCCATTGAATATTGACTGTATCTTTTTCATAATATATTGATCCTGAAGCAGGGTTAGTAATATTTATCCAACCTGGAGAAGCCTTTACATTTGTGTTTAAAATATTTGTAAACAGAGCAATGATAATAGAGAGTAAGACTAAATTAAAAAAAAATTTTTTAATGATTTTATTTTTCATATTACTCTATTCCTCTTAGTAGATAAAATTGTTATTTTTATCAAAAAATATAATTATGATATATAAGCATGTCCAAATAGAGAATTATTATAAGGTTTTATATTAAATTTTTCTTAATTCTCGGAGGAAAAATAAATTGCAGAAGAAAAAAAAGATTGCAGTTATATCAATTATTGTATTTATTTTACTTATTTGGTCCTTTATTAATTTAATTCATGGCGTTAAAACAATAGACTGGGATGGAGATGGTTTAAGTGATAAAGAAGAGAAAAAAATTGGAACAAATCCTAGAAAAACAGATTCAGATGAAGATTGCAAAGATGGCGACGGAATTAATGATTATGATGAATATGAATTTTGGAAAAAATTAGCTAAATTATATTCAAATAATAATTATTCTTTTGACGGAAATATAGATGATGATGATTATATAAATATTTTAGATAAAGATAGCGATAATGATGGAATTTTAGATGGAGATGAATTAGATTATTGGAATGAAAAATATAATGATTTCAATATTGACAGTCTTAAACCTGAAGGAGATATTGATTCCGATGGAATACCAAATATTTTAGATGATGACTCAGATAATGATGGTCTTGATGATGGAAAAGAACTTGAATTAGGGACAGATCCTGCTGATCCTGACACTGACGGTGATGGAATATCAGATCTATATGATGATACTCCAACAGGAGCTCATGATCCAAGTGATTTAACATATGGTAGCACAAATATTAACCCAACAACAGATCCTAGTAGAAATGGTTTTCATACGAATCCAACCTGTATAGCAGTCTTTAACCCTTATTTAGCAGGTAGAAAACGGTGGACGATATATGATTCAATAAAAAGTGATTACACTGCTTATGTCCAGGATAATACATTATCAAAAATTGAATTAACTGAAAACAAATATACAAACGTATTTACCGGCACTATTAATCTTGAGTTATCATATAACAATATACGAATACCCTCAGTATCTCCAGACATGAGAATCCACTCTTACAGTATTTTACCAAATACTAATATTAATTTTTATAAAGATAATGCAGATAATTATTATATAAAAACTTCACAAACAAATGGTGATGCAGTTTTAACTTATACAGTAAGTTCAGATTCTTCATATTATTCATTAGATATAGATGAGAATTTACGAATTGATGATATAAATGAAGAAAAAATAATACCACCAAGCTCTGTTAGATCTAAAGCAAATATTGTAATTGAAAAAATTGGTTTAACTGGTGAAAAAAATCTAAAAACAATAGTAACAAAATTATACAATTATTTTTCTAGTTTTACACCTGGAGAAATTCCCTCAGAAGATGAACAACCTGATGATTATTTAGCTATGGCTCTAAGTCAACATGGATGTTGTTATGTTAGATCATTTGCATTTTTTGTAACAGCAAATTCTATTGGGCTACCAACAAGACTTATAAAAAATGAATGCCATAGTTTTGTGGAAATTTTTATTCCAAATAATGGATGGTCCGAATTACAATTAGGAGGATGTGGAGGTAGTACATCAAATCCAAATAATTATAATCCTTTTTTAAATAATTCAAAACCAGGTGATGGAGATGGTGATGGGGATGATGATG
>Ga0272442_10010059_pt1 | contig 11704 bp, 8 predicted proteins | sample SSMForm2O_FD_200262 | JGI IMG/M metagenome (GOLD analysis project Ga0272442, IMG submission 200262) | Marine sediment archaeal communities from Little Sippewissett salt marsh, Falmouth, MA, United States - SSM-Form-2O | ecosystem: Environmental > Aquatic > Marine > Wetlands > Sediment ...
GGTTCCCGGCGCACCCACGACCGCCGGGTCGAAGATCATGCGCTCGCAATCGCCGCACACGAGGTCGCCGGCGTCCACTTCGTATTGCGCGGCCACGGCCGCGATGGCCGCCGTCTTGGCGTCGTCCAAGCTCACGGACGGCGTGAGCGACAGCGCCCCGCTGTCGAGCACTGCCGTGTCTCGGAGGATGTCGCTCAGCACGCAGGCCACGCCGTTCGTGCCGTTTACTTGCACGTTGATCTGCGCACCGAATACCTCGAAGCCGCCATAGGTCTGCTGCAGGCGCACCGAGGTGCGGCCCGGGCCGCTCTTCACGCGGGCCGTGGTGAATCCCGCGCGCATGCCGAGCGCGCCAAAGGCCCCCTGGTTCGTCGCCACGAAATCATGCGCCACCGTTGCCGGCGAGCCGGCCTTGGCCCCTGGAACGACCGCAACGAAATGCCCGCCGGGAGGCGCCCCGATGAAACGCAAGAAGCCTTCGGTGGTTCTGAGCAGACGCGGCAGCTCGGTGCTTCCCGGCGCCTTGAGGGCCTTGAGGACTTGCTCCACGTCCGCCGGATTGACCTGCGCCGGTTCCGCGAAGGCCGTCAAGAACGTACACAGGCAGACCACCACCCAGGCCGCGATGAGGTAAGCGCGCATCAATCGTCTCCTGCAAAGCATCCCGCCGGGGCCAGCGCCATCTGTGCGCTACAAGCAGTCCCCAACGTCTCACCTAGCGAGACAGCAAACTGGTGCCGCGCCATGCCCTCTCTCGGCATCGCGCGCACTCGTCCCTTTGGTTTATTAACCTTTGTACAACAACAAGATAAACTAAGTCAAGAGAAAACCTTCGACGCCACATGAACAAAATACCAATTCTCCGAATTGTAGCGTTGTTCAAGGGGGCGCGGAAGCAGGCAAGCCGAACGGCACGGCTGGTATGCAAGAACGGCGAAAAAGGGCCCGCGTGGGCTCAAGAATCGGCGGTGTCGGTCGATATACGGAATGAGGGAACCAGGGACGGTTCCCGGGCGACGATATGTGCCAAGGATGGCAGTGATGCGAGTAGAAGGCGTCAACAGCGTAGCGCAGATGGCCCTTATGAAGGGGGACGCGCGCGCAGCGAAGCCCATCCCGCCGGAGGTCAGCAGCCCCCCCACGCCTGCTTCTACTCCCGTTCCCCGCGCTGAAGAAGCGGCTGCACCCGCCAGGCTGCCAGGCAAAGAGGCGCCCAACTTGTTCGCTGCGTCGCGCCCGCCGGTCGACGTCGACGTGCGCGAGTTCCTCTCGATGACGGCCCAACTGCTCACACGCATGGCGGCCACCCCCCCCCAGCGCATCGGCCCGCATCTTGACCTACGCGTGTAGGCCCGCCGCGGCTCTCTTGATTCCGCATCCCTCCGTCAGTACCATGCTCTCGTAAACAGCAGACCTTCTCATGGCTTCATGGAAAACGACCAAGGTAGTATGCTCGAAGTAAAAGGATTTCAGGCCCTTCGATTCTCGACCCAACGGATCGGGTCGCTCGACGCGGTGCTTGTTCCGCCCTACGATGTCATCACACCCGAACAACGCCGCGAACTGGCCCGCCGCAATCGCTACAGCATCGTCAACCTGATCTTGGCTCAGCCCGAGGCCGGCGTCACGCCCTACCAGGCCGCGGCCCGTCATCTCGATCTATGCATCGAGGAAGGCGCCCTGCAACAAGACGAGAGCGACTCGTTCTACCTACTCGAGCAGACCTTTCGCGACGCAGCAGGGGCGGAGCACACCCGTCAGGGCTTCCTGGGCGTAGCCCGTTTGCCGGAGAACGACGAACGCACCATCCTGGGCCACGAGTGCACCTTTCCGCGGACCGTCGACGACCGCCTGAGGCTCATCGAGGCCATGCGCGCCAACGTCGGGGCCGTGTTTTTGCTCTACGAGGATCCCGAACACGCCTTGGCCTCGTTCCTGGCCCAGGGCCGCGGGCGGCCTCCGGACGCTACGGCCCACACGTTGGACGGGGTGACGCAGCGCCTGTGGCGCGTGCCCCACGATCCAGCCGTGACCGAATTCTTCCGCGGAAAGCGGCTATACATAGCCGATGGCCACCACCGGTTCCGGCGGGCCTGCGTCTACCGCGACCGCATGCGGGAACTGGAGCGCCCGGACGGACCAAGGCGCTACGACTACCTCCTCGTGGGATTGGTCTCGATCAGCGACCCAGGCCTTTTCGTGTATCCCGTGCACCGTCTCATGAGCGCGCCGCGCGGCTTCCAGACCGGCAGCTTCCTGGCCTCCCTCGCCGACCACTTCGAGGTCCGCGCCGTCGAAGGCGGGCTGGCCCAGGCCGTGGCTGCCGAGCCCGGCTGCGCCATCGGCCTCGCCACCCAGAGGGACGGCCATTACCTGCTGAAGCTCGAGGAAGTCGACCGCCTCTCCATGCTGGGCGCCGACCATGGCCGCGCGTGGCGCGACCTCGACGTGGCCGTGCTTCATCGCGGTATCCTCGAGAACGTTCTTTGCCTCGAAAAGGCCGTGGAATTCACTTACCAAAAGGAAGCCTCCCAGGCCCTGGCTGCCGTGCAACGAGGGGAACACGCCATGGCCTTCCTACTCAAGCCCACCCGCCCCGAGCAGATTCTGGCCTGCGCCGAGGCCGGCGAGGCCATGCCCCACAAGTCCACGTACTTCTTCCCCAAACTCCCCTCGGGTGCCGCGATCTACCGCCTGATCTAGGGCAAGCCCCCTGACGACGCAACGCAGGCTCGACGACTCACTGACGACTCATTGCCGCACCGCGGTGGTATTCCTGCAGCGACATCACGTGGGCCGGGTCTTGACCCATCGCTCGAATCGCCAGCACCGCGGCCTTGGCCGCGGCCAGGGTCGTCATGGTGGGCAGCCCGCGTTCGAGCGCCGTGCGGCGGATGGCGCGCTCGTCCAGCTTCGACTCTCCGCCCAGCGGCGTGTTGATGATCCAGTCCACGTCGCCGTTGATCATGCGGTCCACGATGTGGGGCCGCCCCTCCCCGACCCGGAGCACGGTCTCCACGACAAGGCCATGCTCGAACAGGGCCGCGGCCGTGCCCTTGGTGGCGATGATCTTGAAGCCGAGACCGGCCAGGTCCTTGCCGAGCGTGCCCATCTTCGCCTTGTCACGATCATTGAGGCTGAGGAACACGGCGCCCTTTGTGGGCACGGGATTGCCGGCCGCGATCTGGCTCTTGGCGAAGGCCAGCCCCATGTTCTGGCCGATGCCCATCACCTCGCCCGTGCTGCGCATCTCCGGCCCGAGCAGGATGTCGACTCCCGGAAACTTGATGAAGGGCAGCACCACCTCCTTGGCGGACACGTAGGTCGGTTCGGGATCCTTGGTCACGCCCAGTTCGCGCAGGGCCTTTCCGGCCATGACGCGGGCCGCGATCTTGGCCAGCGGCAGGCCGGTCGCCTTGCTCACAAAGGGCACCGTCCGCGAGGCCCGCGGATTGACCTCGAGCAGGTAGATGTCCTCGTCGCGCACGGCGTATTGGATATTCATGAGGCCGACCACGTGCAGTTCGCGCGCCAGGGCGCGCGTCTGCTCCCTGATGCGCTCGATGATGGCCGGCGCCAAGTCATGCGGCGGCAGGATGCACGCGCTGTCGCCCGAGTGAACGCCCGCCTCCTCGATGTGTTGCATGATCCCCGCCACGACCACGTCGTGTCCGTCCGACAGCGCGTCCACGTCGATCTCGATGGCCGCCTCGATGAACTTGTCGATCAGAATCGGGCGTTCAGGGGAGGCGTCCACCGCCATCGCCATGTAGCGCTCCAGCGACTCCTGTTCGTAGACGATCTCCATGGCGCGGCCGCCGAGCACGAACGACGGACGGACCACCACCGGATATCCGATCCGATTGGCGATCGCCCGCGCACCCTCGATCGACGAGGCGGTCTCGTTGTCCGGCTGTAGCAGCCCCAGCTTCTGCACCAAGGCGCGGAAACGCTCGCGGTCCTCGGCACGCTCGATGCTGTCCGGCGCCGTGCCGATGATGGGCACGCCGGCCTTCTCGAGGGCCTTGGCGAGGTTGAGGGGCGTTTGCCCGCCGAACTGAACGATGACGCCCTTGGGCTTCTCGCGCTCGCAGATATTCAGCACGTCCTCGAGCGTGACCGGCTCGAAATACAGCCGGTCCGACGTGTCGTAGTCGGTCGAGACGGTCTCGGGATTGCTGTTGACCATGATGGTCTCGTAACCGTCTTCCTTGAGGGCGAAGGCGGCGTGGACGCAGCAGTAGTCGAACTCGATGCCCTGGCCAATGCGGTTGGGGCCGCCCCCGAGGATCATCACCTTGTCTTTGTCCGTGTCCCGGACCTCGCCCTCCTGCCCGTAGGTCGAGTAGTAGTAGGGCGTGTAGGCCTCGAACTCCGAGGCGCACGTGTCCACAAGGCGATACGTGGCCGCCACGCCGTGCTCCTTGCGCAGCGCACGTACCTCCAGCGGGGCCATGGCCCACATTTCGCCCAACTGGTGGTCCGAGAAACCGCACTGCTTGGCTTGGCGCAACGTGGCCGGGTCCTTCGGCCCGGCGCTGCGTAGCGCCCGCTCCTTGTCGACAATGGCCCGGATGTTGTCCAGAAACCACGTATCAATGGCGGTCACTTCGTGGATCTCGGCCGTGGTCGCCCCGGCCCGAAAGGCCTGCGCCAGTTGCAGCAACCGCTCCGGCCGCGGCGTCCGAACCGCCCTCAGCAGCGCATCCTTCTCAGCGTCGCTGTGCGGCTCGCCGGTCAGCGACTTGTCCTTACCGTCCGCCCCCAAACCGAAGCGCCCGATCTCGAGTCCCCGGATCGCCTTCTGGAGGGATTCCCTGAACGTGCGGCCGATGCTCATTGTCTCGCCCACGCTCTTCATCTGGACCGTGAGGTCCGTGTCGGAACCGGGGAATTTCTCGAAGGCCCACCGCGGAATCTTGGTCACGCAGTAGTCGATGGTGGGCTCGAACGAGGCCGGCGTCTCCTTGGTGATGTCGTTCGGAATCTCGTCGAGGCTCAGGCCGACGGCGAGCTTGGCCGCGATCTTGGCAATCGGAAAGCCCGTGGCCTTGGACGCCAGCGCGGAACTGCGGGACACGCGCGGATTCATCTCGATCACCACCATGCGCCCCGTGCCGGGGTGAACGGCGAATTGGATGTTCGAGCCGCCGGTGTCCACGCCGATCTCACGGATGATGGCGATGGCCGCGTCACGCATGGCCTGGTACTCTTTGTCGCTGAGCGTCTGCGCCGGCGCCACGGTGATGCTGTCGCCAGTGTGCACGCCCATCGCGTCGAAGTTCTCGATCGAGCAGACAATGACGACGTTGTCGTTCAGGTCGCGCATCACCTCGAGTTCGTATTCTTTCCAGCCGAGCACGGATTGCTCGACCAGGACCTCGGTGACCGGGCTCGCCTCCAGGCCCCACTGCACTACGCCGCCATACTCCTCACGGTTGAACGACACTCCCGCCCCCGAGCCGCCCAACGTGAACGCGGGGCGAATGATGGCGTTGTACTGCAACTGTGCGCCGAAGGCCTTGGCCTCATCGAGCGTGTGGACCACCTTGCTTCGAGGCGTCTCGAGGCCGCAACGCCCCACCGCCTCGCGGAACAGCCCGCGATCCTCCGCCTTACGGATGGCGCCCAGTTTCGCGCCGATCAACTCGACGCCGTACTTCTCGAGGACGCCCGACTCGGCCAACTCGACCGACAGGTTCAGTCCCGTTTGCCCGCCCACCGTAGGCAATAGGGCGTCGGGGCGGTCGCGCTCGATAATGCGCTCGGCCACCTCGGCGGTCAGCGGCTCGATATAGGTCCGGTCCGCCGTCTCCGGGTCGGTCATGATGGTGGCGGGATTGCTGTTGACCAGGACGACCTCGTAGCCCTCCTCGCGCAGGGCCTTGCAGGCCTGCGTGCCCGAATAGTCGAATTCGCAGGCCTGGCCGATCACGATCGGCCCCGAGCCGATCAGCAGGATCCGCCGTATGTCCGTTCGTTTAGGCATACATCTTGCCCCGCCGCGGGGCCCTCAACGGGAGATCTCGAGAATCTCCATTCCAATGCGGCCAGCGGGGACCTCGGCCGTCACCGCCTCGCCCACCGAATGACCGAGAAGGGCCTTGCCCACCGGCGACTGCACCGAGATCTTGCCGTGCGCCATATCCATTTCCACCGGGCTAACCAGTTGATACGTAACCTCTCGCATCGTCTTTTTGTTCAGCACGCGTACCGTCGCGCCGAGGTACGCCTTGGTGGCGTCGATGGCCGCGTCGTCTATGACCACGGCCGTCGCGATGTTGTGCTCGATCGACGCGATGCGGGCGTGCAACAGGCCCTGCTCTTCCTTCGCCGCGTGGTACTCCGCGTTCTCGGAAAGATCACCGAATCCGCGGGCCTGCTCGATCACGGCCGCCACCTGGAGCCGACGCTCCTTGCACTGCGCCAGATCGGCCTCGAGCTTGTCCAGCCCCGCTTGGGATACGTACACTTTGTCCACGCGTAGAGCTCTCCTCTATACACATTCCTTGGAAAGCCGCTGGCCGCGTGCCCCTGCGGCGTCGCACCAATCGGCCTATTATAGCAGCTTCGGTAGCGCATCGAGAAACTCGCGCCACGAGTGAAACACATAGTCCGCCCGAGTCTCGTTGGCGTGGCCGGCGTTGACGCCCGCGAACAGGGCCGCCTTCGCGCCGCAGGCCTTGGCTCCGGCCACGTCGGAGTACTCGAGGTCGCCGATGTGGAGCAACTCCTGTGGCTCGACGGACAGATCGCGCGCCGAACTCTCGAACATCGGGGCCTGCGGCTTCGACACGCCCACCTCGTCGCTGAAGATCAGCGACCTCAACGAACGCGTGAAATCGTGGCGGTCCAGCAATTGGCGCAACGAGCGTCCCGGGCTGACGCCGGTGTCCGAGACCACGCCTACGGGACGGCGCGCGGCCGCCGCCCGCACCGCATCGAGCGCCCCCTCGACGGGCTCGGCGGAATGCACCAGGATGGCAGTGGCAAACACGTCCGCCAGCTCGGTGACCACCGACGGGGCGACCACCACACCGAGAACGTCGGCCGCGATGTGCACGGCGTCCTCGGGCCGCAACGTGCGCTGTTCCTCGCGGTGGACGCGGTCGAACTCGGCCCAAGCCACCTTCAGCGCTTCGTTCGCCTCGTCTGCCGCCGCCCCGGTGGCGGCGGCGAAGGCGTCGATGCGGATCTGCTGGCGGGCCTCGCTGTTGGCGTCGCGAAACAGCGTGCACCAGAAATCAAATGTGACCGCGCGGACGGGCATCAGTCGGCACGACCCTCCTCGACCGACTCGTCGTCCTGCTTGGCCGAGAGGGCCTCATCGCGGTCGAGCGCGCCGTAGGCCACGTCGTCTTGGCCAATGGTGTCCGCTGCCGGGTCTTCGTCCCACCGGTCCGCCTTGACGCCGTATTTCCTGATGAGGGCCTCGGACTGGCGCAGGAGAAACCTCGGCACGTTCTTCGTGCGATGGGCGATCTTGCGCGCCGGATTGCCGGCCCAGACCTCGTAGGGGCCGACGTCCGTCGTGACAACGCTCGCGACCTGGATGACGGCGCCGTCGCCGATGGTCACGCCGGGCATGATGTAGCTGCGGCTACCGATGAGACAGTCGCTGCCGATGCGGATGGGCCGGGCGATGAGCGGCGTGAGGCGCCAGTGGCGTTCCGTGCCGAACACCATGTGGTTGCTGTCGCGGACGACGCAGAACTCGGCCAGGGCCGTGCGCTCGCCGATCTCGACCAAGTCGGACGCCTCGATGATGACGTAGAAGCTCAGGCCGCTGCGATCGCCAATGATGATCTTGCCCCCCGGATTGGCGCGAAGGATTACGTTATCGCGCAGACGGCACCGCCTGCCCAACTCGACGTGGCCGCTGACCTTCAGGTGCTCACCGGGGAAGCCGCAGTGTTTGCCCAGCTTGGCGAACTTGCGGCCGTGCTTCCAGTTGCGCCACTTGCGGATGACAGGATTCATGTGTCGACCTTCAGATGCCTCGATGCGCGCGGCAAGGGATGATACCACGCCGTTGTCCTTGTCGCCATCTTCTTCACGCGCCCCACCGCGCAGCCCCCTCCGGACATGCGCCTCACTCGTCATTGCCCGGCAGGCCTGGCGCGTTCACGCTTGGCATTCTCACAGACACGCATCTGCACGGCTTACGCCGCGTGGGGCATCCGGGGCCGCGTCCTGGACGGGGGGCCAGCCGGCGGGTGCGCGATATTGTCCAGGAGGTCCTGCAATTCGTGCACCTCGTCCGAATCGGGCGCCAGACGCCGGGCGTCGTCGGCGCTTCCTTGGGCCTGCCTGAAGATTCCGTGCATGCTGGCCGGACTGGCGCCGACACGTGCGGCGTACATCAGCAGCCGCAGGTAGACTTTGGCCAACTCGAGGTGACAGCGCAACTCGAAGTAGTCGTCTGAGTATTCCTCGATGGGGCTGTGTTTGCCGTTCTCGAGGAAGAGCCGCAAGGCCGTATGCAATTCGCCCTCGGCCGCCCCCGGGTAGAACGGGGTCCTGTTCAGGTAGCAACGCCCGAGGTAGAAGTGGGCGGCCACGTCGGCGTGCACGTCGGCGTCCCGCTCGAGCAAATGGCGCCTGAGCAAGGGAACGGCCGCGCCCCATTGCTCTTCCTGGCAAAGCGTCTGGGCCTGCGCCAGCCAGTCCTGGTGCGCGGCCCGCGGACAGCCCGCGAAGGGCGCCAGGCTACAGACCAGGGCGACGAAACCGGCGGTATAGGTCGTATAGGTCGTATGGGGGGGATGATGACCGGTAGCGTTTCTGTCGCATGGCCCCTTGGTCATGTTCCCTATTCTCCGTCGAGCGAGATGGCGACGGCCCCTGTTCAGGGACTCCACCTCGGCTGCAACCGGAAGAAACCGGTGGCCGTGCCTGCGCGACAGAATGCGGTGACCTCGTCGGGCTTTGCCTTGGCGATGCTCTTGACGGCGTCCTGGAATTCGTCGAGGGAGGCGACCGGATAGTTGCCGAGGTTCAGGATGATGATGCCTGGGCGCATGCCGGCCAGGGCGGCCACGCTGCCCGAACGGACCCGGCGCACAATGACGCCTTTGACGTCCTCGGACAGGTTGAGCATGATGCGCACGTCGCGGGTGATCTCGCGGACGGTCAGGCCGAATACCTCGTCGACAAACTCGCCGGCGTCGCGTGCGGACTTGGGCCGCGACAACAGCGTGGCCTCGATCGCCATGGGCTGGCCGTCGCGCAGCAGCTTGACGGTCACGGTCTTGCCTACGCCGGTCTCGCGCACGAGCTTGGTGAAGCCGAGCACCTCGCGGTCTTGCTTGGCCCGAATGGGCGTACCGTCGAAGTTGATGATGACGTCGCCGCGCTGGATCCCGGCGATCTCGGCCGGGGTGCCGGGCACGAGACTGCTGACGATAACGCCGCCCTCGTCGGGCAGCCCCCAGTATTCGGCGAAGTCCTCGGTGAGCGGTTGAGTAAATACGCCGAGCCAGCCGTCGTCCTCGGCGTTTCGGGCGACGCTCTCGCTTGGCGGGTGGTCGATGTATTGCTGGAAGAGGTCGCTCTGGTAGACGAGGGGGTGGCCGCTTCGCACGTACAGGTCGCCGCCCTCCGCGCTGGTCAGGTCGAAACCGATCACGCCCACCAGGGCGCCGCGCGTGTTCACGACCGGCCCGCCGACGAAGCCATAGCGGATCGAGCTATCGACCGTATAGGTCCGCCGGGGCTTCTCGAGAATCGTCCCGACGCGGCACGTGAAGATGCCGCGGGCAAAGTCGAGCGTCTCCGAGAGGATGCCGAACAGCAGAAGGGGCTGGCCGAGGGCGAGCTCGGCCGCGCCCTGGAACCGAACGCAGGGCAGATCGAGGCGTTCCTCGGACTCGATATCGAGGAAGCAGATATTGACGTCGTCCGGCTTCTTCAGCAGCTTGGCCGCATATCTCCTTTCGTCGTCGCCCTGGCCGACGGTCACGTTGATATTGAAGGGATCAGCGTTCTCCTTCTGCATGTGGCCGGGCGTCATGACCAGGCCGGCAGGGGACACGATGAGGCCGAGGGAACTGTTGTTGCGTTTGGTGGCCTCGCCGGAGGTGGGGTTGGTGATCTCGGACGTGTACGTCACGAGGCATATGGCGGGCGCGACCTCCTCATAGGCCTCGGCGATCGTCTCCTGGGTGAAGCCTTCCCCGCCCAGCGCCAGCGTGGCGCCCGCCAGCGCCAGTCCAACCGATACAGCGCTACTCAGCATCTTGATGGCGTTCCTCCAACTCGGGCGCACCGTCGAGCGTCGCGCCCTCGTCCTCGGCCTCCTGCTTCACGAGCACGAAGCGCGTCAACGCCCCGTGTTTGACGTCCAGCATGACCAGCCGTTTCCCGGTGTCGACCAACGTGCGGTAGATTTGGTCGAAGTGCTCGAGATTGCCGATCTCGGCGCCATCCACGCTGAGGATGATGTCGCCGTGTTTCAGCCCGGCATTGGCCGCGATCCCGCCGGCCTGGCTGCCCGTCACCAGCACGCCCTTGCGGGACAGCAGCTGCGCGCGGCGCACCGCGCTCGCCGTGAGGTCCACGGCCGTGAATCCCCACTCGGAAAACTCGACCTGGTCGCCCTTGAGGCGGCTGCGCTCTGCGGTCTCGACCTCGATGTCGAGTTCCTCGTCGCCGCGCAGGATCCGCACCGTCACCGTCGTGCCGACGGGGAAGTCGGCGATCATCTTGCGCACCGCCGGCAGGTCCTCCTCGAAACGCGCATCCGTGGGGATACCGTAGATCGACAGCATCACGTCGCCCGGGCGCAGCCCCGCCTCGTAGCCAGGCGACAAGGGATCCACGTCGGCGATGACCACGCCCGCCTGGCTCAGGTCGTCCGTCTTGGCCGTCATGGGCTGCAGGGTCTCGCCGATCCAACTGCGGCGCACGCGGCCGTGCTCGATCAGCTCCTCGATGACTTGCCGGGCGATGTTGATGGGTATGGCGAAACCGACGTTCTCGGCCCCGGACAGCATCCGCGCATTCACGCCGATGACCTCGCCCTTCAGGTTGACCAGCGGCCCGCCGCTGTTGCCGGGATTGATCGCCGCGTCCGTCTGGATCCACGTGTTGAACGGCGATACCATCTGGTCGCCCCGGTCCTCGAGGTAGCGGTCCGTCACGCTCACGATGCCTTTGGAAACCGACCGCGCCAGCCCGTGCGGGCTGCCCATGGCCAGGACCGTCTCACCGGCGCGCAGCTTCGACGAATCTCCGAACCGGACCTGCGGCAGGTTGCCGGCCTCGACTTTCAGCACGGCTAGGTCCGTGTACTGGTCCACGCCCACCACCTTCGCCTCGACCTCTTCTTTGTTGTACAGCACGCAGCGCACGAACTTGCTCTGTCCGGCCACGTGCTCGTTCGTCACCACGTAGCCGTCGGCCGATAGGATGAAGCCGCTGCCGACGACCTCGACCTCCTCGCGCCGGCCACGCTTGAAGACCTCCTTGACCGGGCGGATGTGGACCAACGCCGGCGCCACCTTGTCCTTGGCCCGGATTACGGCCGATGGCCTGCCCACGCTCACGCAGCCCCCGGCCAACGCCGCCAGTGCCAACACCAAAACCACTGCCTGTTTCAACGAGCAACCTCCATCCAGCCACGCCACACTGGAATCCGCGTCGTGAAGGGCCTTCATCACTCCGCGCACATCCCGCCTGCCCGAGCCTGATAGACCAAGGCGTG
>Ga0272442_10010060_pt1 | contig 11703 bp, 12 predicted proteins | sample SSMForm2O_FD_200262 | JGI IMG/M metagenome (GOLD analysis project Ga0272442, IMG submission 200262) | Marine sediment archaeal communities from Little Sippewissett salt marsh, Falmouth, MA, United States - SSM-Form-2O | ecosystem: Environmental > Aquatic > Marine > Wetlands > Sediment ...
AATCGGAAAGACGGCTTTCGATCTCGTCCCTGGCAACCATGGGAGCTTCCCTCAGGTTTGCAAGGATTTTACCCGAGCCTGTCCTGAGCATATCAGAAACGGAAGTGATGCCCTGGGACATCAGGAGTTCAAGGGGGTCCACCGTGGTGCTTACATAAGTCAGCACGTCGGTAAAGCGGACAGGGGTCCCGTTCCGGATCTGGACCACTCCGCCAAGTTTGGGGTTTATAGGGATTCCCGCCTTCAGGAGCACGCCGTCAATGGTTATGCTGCAGACGGTACCGACTCCTACTTTTCCTTCCCCTATGGTCATCTCTCCGATGGATTCCCCTTCCGAAACTATTTTTATGTAAGGGGTTACCGAAAGTCCGCTGGAGATGACCATCTTGAAAATACCCAGCACGTCGTCCAGGTCCTTTTTGTCGATTATCGAGAGGTTAAGTATGACATCCCCGTCCATTGCCTTCGGATCAAAGGTTGTCTTGTACATGAGGTCCTTGATTCTGGATGCTGTGAACTGAATACGGTATCCATTTTTTTGCATTTCATCCCTCCGGATTATTCAAAGCATTTATACTTATTATAATTTATGTGCTAGTATCCTATGTACCAGTAACCCTGATGAAAGCCCGGATTCACTCATACTTTAGCAATACAAACAAATTGCAACCACAAAAGTGCAGGGGAAAGGAAGAAGAGGAGGAAAACAAAACCTCCGGGCATGTTTTATCCCTGTTTCAAAGAACTTTTTCTAAAGAATATCTGAAGTCCTGGGGGGCTGTCAAAAACCTGAGCTTCTCAATGTCATGAACCAGTTCATACATTTTTTTCCCGGAAAACAACCCGAATTCGGGCAGGTCGCGGGGCTTCAGGTGGCGGATAGGGGGCACGTTCCTGTACAGGGGATTCTGGAGGAAACCGCTTTTAAGGAGAAAGTAAGCAGCCCCCGAAAGCCTTTTGATAGGCTCATAAACCGAGGAAAAGTCCCTGCAGACCCAGTTTGCCATCTCCAGCGTTTCTTCCGAAGCATTTATGGTCACATGCCCGTAGCCGGGAGGCACGAGCACACAATCTCCTTCTTCCGCCTCGACCACCACAAAGTCCAGTACCCGGTCCTCCACTCCGTGCTCCACCTTTTGCAGGAGATAGGTCGCAGACCCTTCGAGTACCTGGTAGACCTCCGGGTAAGTAATATCCTGCCCGGGGACGTTAGGGTGGTAATGTCCCACGGTTTTGATATACTCCGAGCCGAGCATCCCTGGCGGGATCCGGGTAATATCGTACCTGAGCCCATGGGCCTTTATCATATCAAGGTCCGCATCATTTTTCGAAAGGTCCCGAAACATATAGTACATATCCAGATCCCTTTCTTCGGCTTTTTCAAACCATTCCCGGTCAAATACGACATCCTCCATATCATGGAGCTTTCTTACGTCCGCAGTAGTGACTTTCTCCCCAAACTTGAGTGTCAATTCCATTGAATTCCCCTTGTCATCGATATGAATATGCGAGCAAACGTGAATTACCTGAATCTAATACCGATACATTAATTCGACACGTAATTTGATACGTAATTCGATACTTAATTTACTTGATTGGGATATATATATGATGTTTAACCTTCCGTTTAACGTGGTGCCTGCCCGGTTTTGTCAAACCCGTTATATAACCGGCATAGTTAAACCCATTACAAAACCCATTACAAAACCCGTTTTCTAAGCTGTTGTTTAAGCTGTTGTTTAAGCTGTTGTTTAAGCTGTTGTTTAAGCTGTTGTTTAAGCTGTTGTTTAAGCTATTGTTTAAGCTATTGTTTAAGCTGCTGTAAAAATTAAGCTGCCCCCATAAAATTTCAACGACGGCAAGACATGAGAGCCTTTTCAACCATTTTCGGGTAGGTAAGTTCTATAATTGTTTTCAGATTAACTATATCCTCCTTGTTATAATTAATAAGTGTATCGAGGGCAGCCTGGTCCCCTTTCTCATACTGCTTCCAGAGCCTGACCGCATCGAAGCCGCTTAGGCCTTCCGTATCTTCACTACGGGAGATCCCGAGAACCTTTTCGATATGCTTTAGACCCCCGCTGTACCCTATGCGCCGGAGGGGATACATAAGGTCAATATGAAGCTGGCTGAACTCAAGATCCGGGTACTCGGATTTTATGAAGGGAAGGTCAAATCGAGCGCCGTTGAAAGAAACCAGCAGCTTGTATTTTGAAAACTCTTCCAGGATCTCATCGAGATTGATCCCTCGCACGTAGGTTTTGGCTTCGTTCCCGTCATAGATCCCCACAACGGTTATGCAGTCCCTGCCCGGGGAAAGGCCGGTGGTCTCTATGTCCACAAATGCCACGGAATCCAAAAAAAAGGGATATGTGCGCCAGTGTTCTGAAGAAGGCAGACACTTTGAGAAATAACAGCAGTCCTTTGCCTCAAGGCGCTCCGATGAATGTCTTATTCCTTCCAGGATCTTCTCCTTCCTGGCAGGGGAAATCGAGACCATATCCTGCTTTTCAAGGAATTCTTCCCAGCTTCGAATCCCCGAAGCCCAGATTTTCTGCTCCACCGTTTTCCCTACGCCGGGAATATGGATGTACGTACTCTTCAACATGTTTTTCCCCTGAACCATTGGGAGTAATGTTTAATAAAAATGCTGTATGGGAACTGAAAGTGTTAGAATGCGTACATCGTAATTGAGTAAACAGACCATAATAAAGCAACTTGCGAAATTACTGTTAAAGATTTGAGCACCATCAAAAACCCGAACACAGTTAAAGACCTGAACACCATTAAAGGCCCGAAAACCGTTAAAAATCCTATCACTATCAAAAGTTCGGGCACCATCAGAAACCAAAATCCGTTAAAGATCCGAGTATCATTAAAGCCCCTGGCACCGTTAACAATCCGAATAACGTCAACAATCCAATCACTGTTAACAATTGGACAATTCAAAAAATATAGCCGAAAACAGGATTATTAAACCTCTTTTGTTACCCGATTATTATAAACAGCTCAAAGAAAAAAATAACAAAAAACTAAATAGCAAAATAATAGTCTAGCAGATTGATAATTAAAAAAAACACATTATTGATATTCTAAGCCGGATTCGGGGAGACATTAATAATATTATTACATTGAAGTATGAAAAACAGTGTTGATATCCTTAAACCGAAGTGGGAAAACAGTGTTGATATCCATAAAACGGATGAGGAAAAAAACATTATTGATATCCTTAAATTTGGTAAGGAGAAACAGTAATAATATTATTAAACTTATTTGGTGAGAACATTACTGATATCCTTGAACCGGATTAGGGAAAACGTTATTAATATTATTTAAAAATGGATTCCAGATAGGCGTCCTACAAAAAGATTTTCAAACCACAGGTGTTCAGATAAATGGCTAAAATTTCCGTGATTGGTGCAGGAAATGTTGGTGCGACCACAGTTCAGCGGCTTGCCGAACTGGAACTTGGCGAAATTGTCATGACCGATATAGTGGAGGGGCTGCCCCAGGGAAAAGCCCTGGACCTCATGCAGGCGGGAGCCATCGTTGGCTATGATTCCGCCATTAAGGGCAGCAATGACTACGAAGACATTGCCGACTCGGACCTCGTGATTATCACGGCCGGGATTGCCCGAAAACCCGGTATGAGCCGGGAAGACCTGATAAGTACCAATGCAAAAATAATAAAGGAAGTTTCCGGAAATATTGCGAAATACGCACCTGACTCCATAGTGATGAACGTTACGAACCCGCTTGACATAATCACCTACACCGCTTTGAAGGCTACCGGCTTTGCACCTGAAAAAGTCTTCGGGATGAGTGGGGTCCTTGACGCGGGGCGTTTTGCAAGTTTCATCGCAGAGGAACTCGGCTGCTCGAAAAAAGATGTTGAAGCCATGGTCATAGGAGGTCACGGGGACCTGATGGTCCCGCTTCCCCAGTACACCACGGTCTCGGGAATTCCACTCACCGAACTCCTTCCGGAAGAAGTTATTGCCCGGCTGGTGGATAGGACCGTGAATGGTGGAGCTGAAATAGTGGGCCTCCTCAAACAGGGAAGCGCTTTTTACGCTCCCTCGGCGGCGATCGTCAGGATGGCAGAGGCAGTTCTGAAGGACTCAAAGAGAATACTTCCCGCTTCCGCTTACCTTGAAGGGGAATATGGGCAGGAGGGAATCTACTTCGGTGTTCCCGTAAAACTCGGGGCTTCGGGGATTGAGGAAATCCTGGAACTGGAACTTAGCGAAAAACAGTATGAAATCCTCAGGAAGTCAGCAGAAACCATAAGGAAGGTAATTTCAAGGCTGGAGGTCTGAGATTTCACATCTTTACCTGCTTTTTTCCTTTTCCTACCCTTACCTTTTCCTACCCTTACCTTTTCCTACCCTTACTTTTTCCTACCCTTACCTTTTCCTACCCTTACTTTTTCCTACCCTTACCTTTTCCTACCCTTACTTTTTCCTACCCTTACCTTTTCCTACCCTTACCTTTTCCTACCCTTACCTTTTCCTACCCTTACCTTTTCCTACCCTTACCTTTCCCCTGCCTTTACATACCCATCCCTTACCTTTCCCCTGCCTTTACATACCCATCCCTTACATTTCCCCTGCCTTTACATACCCATCCCTTACATTTCCTTATCCCTACCTGCGTCAAGTTAAATACACAATAATTATAATAAATAACTAAAAATTCACCGATGACTGAGTAAAAAATCCATTTAAGGACAAAAGACTTCTCAGTTGCGGGATAAATGTAAAAGAAATTTTGGCAAAACTATAACATATATAAGTATGTTTTTCATATAGGATAGAGAGAAATATTGAAATTAATTTACAAAGCAGGGATATAATGCGCGCAGAACTTACATCACTCTTTGGCTTGAACATATACACCAACGCCGGTGTTTATGTAGGGAAGTTGCAGGACGTTGTGATCGACGTAGAGAGTCAGAAAATCAGCGGGCTTGCGGTTTCGGAAATAAACAGGGACCTCTTTGACCTGAGCAGCAAAGGCGTCATCATTCCCTACAGGTGGGTAATAACGGCAGCAGATATCATCATAATCCGGGATGTCATCCAGAGATATAAAAAACAGAAAGAAGACTGAAAAAAGTTACAAAACATCTATGAAAAGCCGTGAAATCTATGCTGAGATGCGCTGTGTCCCTCCCGTGGTTGTACGTGCTGACGGCAGGAATTTCAAAAATACGCTTTTGAACCTGGACTTTAGAAAGCCCTATGACGAAAGGTTTGCCAGGGCAATGGCGGATGCGGCAGAACTCTTTACTAAAAAAAGCGGCATAAGTCCTCTTTTTGCCTACACTTTTTCGGATGAAATTAACCTTTTGTTCCTCGATCCCCCTTTTGACGGGAGAGTCGAAAAAATTGATTCGGTCACTGCAAGCTATTTGGGAAGTGCACTTACGTTATCCATGGGGCTTGAAGAACCCCTGGCTTTCGATGCAAGGGTTGTTGCCCTGCAAAAAGAAGAAATTCAGGAATACCTGCACTGGAGGCAGCTTGAAGCCTGGCGCAATTGTGTTTTCTCCTACGGGTACTATACTCTCAGGAAAGAAGGCATGAACGGGCCCGAAGCCTCAAAATTCCTGAGAGGGAAAAGAGAAAGGGACATCCACGAACTCCTTTTCCGGAGGGGAATAAACCTTGCGGCGGTTCCTGCCTGGCAGCGAAGGGGAATCCTCATTTACAGGACAGAGTATGAGATTTCCGGTTTCAACCCCGTGCTTGGAAGGGAGACAGGGTCCCTGCGCAGAAAACTTATCCAGAACTGGGATATCCCGAAATTCAAATCAGAAGAAGGAAAAGCACTCTTAGAGAAACTTATTAATATAAACTGAGTTTTCTGGGTAAGAAGAAGATTCTCGGACAGTCCGTATTCAGAAAATTCTTAACTGTCCGGATTAAGTAATTTACAGCTATTCAGGTTTAAGGATTATTCACATCAATCTTGATCAAAAAAGTTATCCGGATTAAGATAATTAAAAGATATCCGGATTAAGAGAACTAAAAGATATCCGGATCAAGAGAATTAAAAGATATCCGGATTAAGAAAATTAAAAGATATCCGGATCAAGAGAACTAAAAGCTATCCGGATAACCGGGAATTTCGGACAAGAAATTTCACGGTCAAAATTCAAGCTTAGAAGAAATTTACAATATAAACGCAGGAATGTAGAGGCAATGGACAGACTTGAGCTTATAAAAAGGAATGTTCAGGAAATTGTAACCGAAGAAGAACTTGAAGAACTTCTTAAGAAAAAAGAAGCCCCCCGTGCATACGTAGGGTACGAACCAAGCGGAAAAATCCACATGGGACATGTCCTTACCGTAAACAAGTTAGTTGACTTGCAGAATGCGGGATTCAGGATAACTGTTTTGCTGGCGGATGTTCACGCTTACCTGAACAAGAAAGGGACACTCGAAGAGGTCCGCAAAGTTGCGGACTATAACAGGCGCTGTTTTATTGCCCTAGGGCTTGATGAAGAGAAAACCGATTTCGTATACGGATCGGACTACCAGCTTGGATCCGAGTACATGTTAAACGTCCTCAAGCTTTCCCAGGCAGTGACCCTCAACAGGGCCAAGAGGAGCATGGACGAAGTAGGGCGTGCAATGGACAACCCGATGGTTTCCCAGATGGTCTACCCCCTTATGCAGGCAATTGATATTGCCATGCTCGGAGTGGACGTTGCCGTAGGGGGTATTGACCAGAGGAAGATCCACATGCTTGCCCGCGAGAACCTCAAGGCCCTGGATTTCGAAACTCCGGTCTGCATCCACACCCCGATCCTTCTGGGCCTCGATGGGACCAAGATGGCTTCTTCAAAGGATAACTTTATTTCCGTGGACGACACAGAAGAAGACATATACAAAAAATTCAAAAAAGCCTTCTGCAAGATGGGAGATACCGAAGAAAACCCGATACTTGCCCTTTTCCGCTACCACATCTTCCCGAGATACGAAAAAATCGTGATCGAGAGGCCGGAAAAGTTCGGAGGGAACCTTACATTCAACAACTACTCCGAGATGGAAAGTGCCTTTGCAGCCGAAGATCTTCACCCAATGGACCTTAAAAATTCAGCTGCAAAATACATAAACGAGATTCTGGACCCCGTAAGAAAAGTCTTGCTCTAACCGCCTTTAAAGTTAGGGCATATGTCCGGAATACTCCTGAAAAAATATAAAGGTTCGGGGAAGAAAATACTCCCATAAAATAACAACAACCTTTAGATAAAATATTATATAGACATACAGCATAGAATATTTGAAAGGTTTGTTTAGATATTCAGGGTGCTCTTATGAAGTATACATATCAGGACTCTACGGAACTGCCTGTGCAGCGAGATTTCATTGAGGATCTGAGAACGTTCATGGAGGTTACGGCCAGGGTGATCCCCCTGGAGAACTCCATAATAGAAATCAAGTGCAAGAACAAGGAATTTCTCCTTGCGCTGAAAAACAAAACCGAACAAATAAACCTGTTTGAAGAACGTTTCAATTCTCTGGTTAGAACGCTTGCCGAAGAAATCGACACAGAGGAGACCCGCCCCTGTGTGGACGCAGTCCTAGCAACGTGCAGCGAAAAAATCGGTAAAAAGCGGGAAGTTTTAGAAACAGAGACTAAAAAAATTGAGAGTGGAGCCTCCCTTGAATATCAAAAAATTGAGACCAACATACTCGAGATACTAAGCAAGTTTTTAATTTCAGGCGTCTACGGAGCCGAAAAAAGTTTTGAACTTTCCGCAAAAGGAAATGCTCTTTCAGGACAGATGGAAGGTTCGGTTTCGGGGCTGCAGTACAGGTACAAACTGGGCTTTGCAGAAGAAGGGCTAACCGTTGAGAAACTTATAGGCAGCCTGAGCCTTCCGGGCTGGACAAAGACGGGACTTCTCCGGAAGGAAGAAAAAATAAAAATGCAGGAGCTTTCTGACCTGTTTGTAACTTCCCTGGAGTATGACAGCCAGAAAAACATCCGTCTGACCCTTGAAGACAAAAAAGCAAAAAGGAAGTTCAGGATTGAAGGCGGAGATTCCAGATACTTTGTCTACGATGAAGACAGGGAGATAACGGCCGACAAGGAACTGGGAGCGCTGGTCGACATTGGAAGCCTTTCAAAGATCCCGGAAAAAATCCATGCCTACCTGAAAACAAACATCCGCACCTATTCCCTCTCAAAAGTCCTAATTGACGAAGAAGATGCCATTTCCAACAACCAGGTCTTTGACTGCCTCAAAGTGATTGCGGAACAGTACGGGACGATAGTCCATGAATGCCTCACAAAAGGCCACAACAAAGAAGAAATAACTATCAAGCTTGAGGAAGCCGACGGCACCAGGACAGAGAAATACATCTCCAAGGCAGAAATCTACAGCCAGCTCTCAGAAATAGGGAGCGAAGGAGTTGAGCTTGCCGGAATCCTGGGAGTTGACAACAGGGCACAGGTCAAGGACAGCAAATACCTGATCGTCTGAACGGGTTTTTGCTTCTATTTCTTTTAATTTCATTTCTTTTAATTTCATTCTTTTAATTTTTCATCAAAAGGGCTTATTTCTACCCACGTGCTTTTCAAGCTGTCTTTTTGTCGGCCCCCTCTTTTCCTCTTCCAGCCGCAAATACCTTATTTCCTTATCCTTACAACTTTTCCACTGTTTGCCCTCTGCAGTTCTTCCGGCGGGACCCTGAGAAGGGAAGTCTCTGAGCCTCCCCCGGCATAGACGATCTCTTTTTCCGTAACCTTCGGGTCTATAAGAAAAATGGCTTCAAATCCAAAAGGAGGGGTACCACCGCAGGGATAACCGGTTTTTTCGAGGATTTCTTCAGGAAGAGCGGTCCTTGGCCTTTCGATACCGAGGATTTTTCCGACCCTTGAAGTGCTGACCCTGTCCTCCCCTTTGACAACGCCAACAATCAGGTTTCCATCCCTGTCAAGCAGGCAGATACTCTTTACGAAGTCTTCGGGGGATACCCCAACGGTTTCAGCAGCTTCTTCAACCGAATGGCAGGAAGTATTGAAACTCAGATGCTCGGCTCCTACACCATTTGCAGAAATGTAATCTTTCATTTTTTCTTCATACATCAAAAATACCTCACTAATGAAATTCAAAAATACCTCAAAACATCCTGAACTGTCTGAGAATATATTAAAATGTCTCAAAATATCTAAAAATACCTCAAAATACCGGACTGAAATAAACACGCCGGAAGAAAGTTAAATAAACTTCGATATTCCAGTTATCTGGGGGTGCCCATGGAAACTGAAGATATTCTGGCGATATTCAAGTTCTCAGCACAGGAAAGAAAAATGCTTTTGAGTTTCGAGATTCAGGAAGATATTTTTCTGCCTCTTCTCCTTTCCCTGAAGTCCGGAGGCTCATGGAGTTACGCCGCAGAAGAAAGCAGGAGCATTGCAGTAAAGGACGTGACAACCTATTATGACGAAGAAAACAAAGCAGGCTATACCCTTGAGGAAGTCTACCTTTTTATTGACCCTGAAATCGTAAAGCAGGAAGGCAGAGTATACAGGCTCGAAAAATGCGGACAAAAGGGGGAACGTGAGCTTGTTACAAGGCCTTACCGCATGACCTTGAAAGCAAGAAAGATAGTCCTCGCTCAGGTAGACCCCGGGAAAAAGAAAATCTTTATCCGGGAAATGGAGGAAAAAAGGGTTTCACTTAAAGGCAGCCCTGCATACAGCGCGGCACATGAACTGGAACACCTGGAAAAAGGCGAAGTCAGAGGCCTCCCATTCTGGAACTTCGAGTACATCCCACAGTCATGAACCTGCATGGCCGCAAAGTCCTGAGCCCGCATGTCTGAAATCATATAAAAAACCCTGACATCCGGCAAAAGCTCTGAAACCCAAAACCGACTAAAAAAATAAAGACATGCACATATAAATTCCAGACAAGCCAATTTACTCAAATGGGAGATCGAGAAGGGGAAGAAGAAAGGAAAACAGATGCCTTGATTGCATTTGCAGGAGGCTGGCTAGTCGGAAGCGGGATCGGAATCGTCATGGGAAACGTAAAACTCGGGCTTGCACTGGGAGCTGGGCTAGGAGTTGCCCTGGGACTGCTGAGGATGGCGTACTGGAGAACAGATGAATTTTGAAAAAAGGAAAATAAAAGGAAAAGGAAAACTTTCAAAATATTAGGGACAGATTATGTCCAGAAACTTTATTCAGTAAAAAAAATGAGAAGTCTTATTTCCATGGCATATATAATAACCTGTTTTATAAGTTATTGATAGACCAGACATTTCTATTTCTGGCTAATGGGGGGCAAGAGATAATGAAAATGAGGGTCAATTTTTAGTATTCATTTATTATAGTAACACTGATAACTCTTATATTTATTTCAATGTGCCCAGGAACGGTATCTGCGGGGGATGAGGACGACGCTGGTTCAGGAGACGGAAATAATTCATCCACGGAAACTTTTCCGGACCTGGTAATCGAAAGTATCTCATGGGAACCGTCCAGTCCTGAACCCGGAGAAATGGTCACGATTACTGCAATTGTGAAAAACCAGGGAATGGAAAATGCCCTGGAAACGAGCCTGGCGTACTACATTGACGGGATATGGACCGGAGAAAGAACGATACCGGGGCTCGAACCGGGGTTAAGCTCACAGATATCCTTTACATGGACGCCGGGAAGCGAAGGAACGGTGAATATACGGGCACTGGCGGATTCAGGAAATAATGTTATCGAAAGTGATGAATCGAACAACGAAAGAACAGCATCTATAGAAGTGAAAAAACAAACGTATCCTGACCTGGTAGTCGAAACAATTTCCTGCGACCCTATAGAACCCGAACCGGGGCAAACTGCAACATTGACAGTAACGGTAAAAAACCAGGGAACAGAGATATCCGGGCCTACAAATCTTGCATTCTACATTGATGGGGTTTACACCGGGGAAGGGGAGGTCCCGGACCTCAACTACTATGATGAAGGAAGTTATGTCGGGACTTATGCGGAGGAGGGAGATGTACCCGAACTAACTCCGGAATCAAGTTCTTCAATATCATTCGAATGGACCCCGGAAAGCGAAGGAACAGCTGAGATAAGGGCTGAAGTGGATTCCTATAATGCGATTCCTGAAAGTAATGAAGAGAACAATGAAAAAACAGAGTACATAACTGCAAAAAAGAAAATGTTTCCTGACCTCGTAATAACAACACTCTCGATTGAACCCGCCAACCCGGAACCCGGAGAGACGGTAACCTTAACGGCAACCGTAAGAAACCAGGGAAATGGGAAATCAGGACCGACAAATCTCGCATTCTACGTTAATGAAGGGTATATCGGGGAGGTCCAGGTGCCGGAGCTCGCCTCAAAATCAAGCATTTCAAGGTCCTACCAGTGGGTCCCGGAAACAGAAGGAATCAAATGGATAAGGGCAAGGGTAGATGAAAATAAACTGGTTTTTGAAAGCAACGAATGGAATAACGACGAATCGGATTACATAGTCGTGGAAAAACAAACATTTCCGGACCTTGTAATCGAAGAACTCTCCTGGACACCTGTTAGTCCCGAACCCGGAGACATGGTAACAATCACGGCAACTGTAAGAAACCGGGGAACAGGAAAATCCGGAGAGACAAGCCTGGCGTACAATATTGACGGAACCTGGATGGGAGAAAGAATAATACCGGGGCTTGAACCGGGATCAAG
>Ga0272442_10010061_pt1 | contig 11703 bp, 7 predicted proteins | sample SSMForm2O_FD_200262 | JGI IMG/M metagenome (GOLD analysis project Ga0272442, IMG submission 200262) | Marine sediment archaeal communities from Little Sippewissett salt marsh, Falmouth, MA, United States - SSM-Form-2O | ecosystem: Environmental > Aquatic > Marine > Wetlands > Sediment ...
GCCGAAAAGGACGGATACGCCTCCCGCGCCGCGGGGCGCATTACGGTCGCCGACGGCCAGAGCGCGAACGTCGACTTCGCACTCGCGCCCGGTACGGACCCGCCGAACCTGCGCATCAAGTTCGGCAGCCTCGAATGGGCCGCTGACTTCACGCCAACCGCGATACCCGACGGCGCCGTGATTCCAGAGGACGAAACCGGCTATCCCGAGGCCGTTCGTCCCTACCTCGATTCGGATGCGTGCATCCAGGCCGATCACCCAGCGATTACGGAACGGGCCGCCGCCCTCCGCGAGGGCCTCTCTCCCGAGAGCCGCGCCGACACTCGCGAAGTCGCCTACGCGGTCTACGAGTGGATATGCAAGAACATCGACCACGGCGGCGTCTTCAGCGGCTCCCCTGGAGGGTTGGACCAGCCGTACCGCGATGTCACCAGCGGCATCTGGCAGACCATTTCCGGCGACGGGTGGTGCTGGGGGCGCAGCTTCTATGACTGGGCGTACCGACCGCACGAACTGCTCGAAACGCAATGCGGCATCTGCGTCGAGCACGCCTGGCTCGCGTCGGCCCTGCTCCGCGCGCTGAACGTGCCAGCGCGCGCGTCGTCCGGCGCGCTCGAGTTCTGGGCGCAAACGCCGGCGGGGACCGGCGCGTGGATCCTCATGAGCACGACCAGCGGGCGCACGTCCTACCGCGAACGCGGCCAGTTGGGCGCCGGCTTCGAGGAAGGCCAGCCCGAGGCCCGGTTCTCCGTGCTGAGCCGGCCGGTGTTGCACGAGGACTGGGATGCGGCCGAGCGCGGACTGTGGCGCGAGGTGCATCCGTCCGGCGAAACGTATCCAGGCACGCCCGAGGGCCTGAGTCAGGCGATCACCGACCTCGAGACCTTCGCCGCGACCGGGCTTGTGCCCCCCGGCCTTTCCGGCCCAGCCGGAACGGACCACCACCGCATTCACTACAGCGACGTCACCATCAACCTGTTCAACCTCGCGGACCAGGACACACTGGACGTGCGGTTCCCTCTGACCACCGATAGCGACTTCCATACGGGCATGGACGCCCAAGCCTACTGGACGAACTTCCCAACCTGTGTGACACGCACGTGGATTGAGGAGATCTCCAACCCGCCGGCCGTGGGCACGGAGCGTTGGTATCACGTCGAGGTCGACCTGGCGTGTGTGCGCGCGGGCGAGATTCCGCCCATCTACGTCAGCGTGGTGATGCACAACGAAGAGCCGCCCGGCTATCCCGATTTCGTCAGCAACCAAGCGGCCTTCGAACACCAGCGGGGCGTCGTGCTCGATTTCGCCCATATGCTCGATGACAACGGCGTGATGTTCAACTTTCAGTCCGACTGGAACTTCCTGATGGCCGCAGGGCTCTACGACGCCGGCACGCCCGAGACCAACAACAAGAACATCGTCCGCTACCTCAAAGAGGACCTCGTATTCGAGGTGGACACGCACGCGCACCAAACGCTCTACAACTACGCCGACGTGGCCTACCTGATCGACGCACTGGGCGTGGCGCCGTCGCACACCGCCGGCGGGATGATCGTGGAGCCGCCCGAGGCATCCATCCTCGAGCAGTTCTGGGCGCCGATCACCGGCGTGCAGTTCCCGGCGTACACGTGGGAGGCGGCCATCCTCTGGGGCGGCGGCACGGCCAATCACGTGAATGAGGAGTCGCTGTGGGCGTCGGGCGTGTGGAAGCCGCGCGACAAGTACCATTTCCTCGAGCACGACGACGGCGCCCCCCTTCCCAACGTGGGCCACTACGGCAGCCGCTGGCAGAACCTCGACCGCCTGATCGAGATGCAGCAGGACGGAGAGCTCGAGGCCGGGCGCATCTACACGTGCTCCCTCTTCGTTTCGCAAGGGCAGTTGGCGCAGTCGCCCGAGTTGATCGCCGAGTTCGAGGAGGCCATCGAGGAGCGGAACGCCCGGGGCGTCATTCGTTGGGTGGGACTGGCCGAGGTCATCGATATCTGGCACACCGGATACGGCTCACAACCCAACGTGCTGCCCTTCCAGGTCGGGCCGTCGCTGTAGCAGGAGGGCACTCCGGCCGCGCAATGCCCGAAGCAAGGTCCGCGATCGTGGCCGCCCCGCCTCTCGCTCCCGTCGCCCGACAAGATGACCATCTGGCCGTGGTCGTGGGCCGGGTCTACTCCTTGATCGCGACGCGGGCGCGGTGGCTGAACGACACGAACACCCGTTTGGCCGGATACCAAAGGGCATATTGGGGGAGCTTGTGCAAGCCTTTGTACGGCGCCCGTTGTAGAAACCGGCGCTAGCCGACTTCCCGTATCCGCGCGCGTGCGAGGGCGGCGAAAGCAGCCCGGCGCGTCTTGATACCACCTGACGGGGCCTCGGGCGGCCACTCGAACAACCGCCTCGGCATCTTGAAGCGCGGCAGCTCTCGCACCAGGCGCTCGATAAGGGCCTTCTCGTCGAACGGCGCACCTGTCTCCATGCGCACAAAGGCGACGGCGACTTGGCCGAATTCCGCGTCCTCGACGGGCGCCACCACCGCGTCGCGGACGTCGGCCACGGCGCGTAGGCGGCCTTCGATCTCTTCCGGTTGAATGTTCTCGCCGCCGCAGACGAATCGGCTGTCTTTGCGGCCGGCCACGACCAGGCGGCCCGCGCCGTCAAAACGCCCGAGGTCGCCCGTGGCGAACCATCCGTCCCGGCTCAGCGGCCGCTTGAGCGCGCCGCCGCTGCGGTAGCCGAGAAACAGCGCCGCGCCGCGCACGAGGATCTCGCCGTCCGCCGAGATGGCGACGGTGTCCGGCTCGAGCGGTTCGCCGGCCGTGAGCAGGGCCTCGACCGGGGCGCCGGCGGGCGTGGTCGTGACCTGGCTGGCCATTTCCGTCAAACCGTAGCTCACGTGAAGGGGCAGCCCGTGCGCTGCGGCGCGTCGAATCAAGGCCGGCGCCGCGGGCCCGCCTCCGAGCAGGATGGCCTTCAGGCCACGCGTGGCCTCGAGGCCGCCGGGCCGCTCGAGCACACGGTACAACTGGGTCGACACGAGCGATGCGTGCGTCGCCCCGAGCGTGCCAATCGATTCGTCGAGGGCTTGCCCAGGTTCGGAGATCGCTACGGCCGCGCCGGCCAACGCGCAGCGAAAGAGGATTCCGAGACCGGCCACGTGATAGAGCGGCAGCGACAGCAGCCAGCGGTCGCCCGCTTGCAGCGGAATGTTGCGGTTCGACAACGCGGCGTTGTGATGGTGGTTGCCGTAGGCGTGCAGCGCCGCCTTGGGCGCGCCCGAACTCCCCGACGTGAAGACAATCGTGGCCGGCTGCCGTTCGTCGATTCGCGCCTCACCGCCGGCCGCACGCGGCGTCGCGTGGCCAAGGAGAGTCTCCGGGCGAAGCCAGGCCATGCCCTCGAGGGCCCCCGCCTGCCCGCCGATGGCCTTGGTGCAGTTCACGGCATCGAGGCAGGCCCGGAGGGCCTTCTCGGGCAAGCGCGTATTCAGCGGGCAGGCCACCACGCCTGCGCGGAACAGGGCGTTCAAGAGCACGAGATAGTCCGCGTCGGCCCGCGTCGCCAAGGCCACAGTGTCGCCTCGGGCAACGCCCAGTTCGCGCAGGCGTTCCGCGGCCGCAGCGACAGCCGCGTCGTACTGGCGGTAGGTCCAGTGCGCGTCGCGTGTGACGATGGCGAGCGCGTCACGACGGCTCCGGGCCGCGGCGGCGACCGGGCACTCGAGGTCAGCCACGGTGCACCGGCTCGAGCGTGTCGGTGTCGATGGTGGCTACGCAGGCGTCCAGCTCGTCCAGGTCGTAGGCGCCGTCACGCAGGCTGAAGCGATCTCGCAGCACGTCGCCGGCCAACCACTGGTAGGTGTCCAAGCCCATGGGGACGTCTTCTTCCGAGAAGCCTGCGGCGAGGTGGGCCAAGGCGGCGATGCCGACGCCCGACTCGAAACAGCCGCTCACCACGGGCGTGATGCCGTGTTGCAGCGCGTCGCGCGCCCACTGCCGGCTCATGCGCACCCCGCCCAGCAGCGTCGGCTTGAGCACGACGGCCTTGAGCCACGGCTGTTCCTGGAAGAAGGCCGGTGGATAGCCTGTCTCGCGGCCGGTCTCGTCAAGCGCCACGCCCAGCCCGCCCTCTCGCGCGAATTGTTCGAGGTGCTCGATGGTCGCGAGCGGCTCTTCGATATAGTCGATGCCGCTGTCGCCCACGCCCTGCGCGAACGCCAGCGCGGTATCGAGGTCCCAGGAGCGGTTCGCGTCCAGGCGCATGGCGACCCCGTCGCCGACAACGCGGCGCACCTCGCGCACCATCTCGACGTCGCGGGCGATTTTCTGGCGGCCCACCTTGACCTTGACGGCCCGGTAGCCGCGGTCACGCAGCGCGTCCGCCTGCTCGATCGCTTCGTCTATGAAACCGGCGATGAGGGCGTTGACGGCCACCCGCCGCCCCCCAATGAAGACATCCTGGGCAAAGGCCGCGCCCGCGGTGCGGGCCACCGCAAACGTGGCCCATTCGACGCCGAACATGGCCGAGGGCGCACAGGCCAACGCGCGCACCATGCGGTCGCGATCGGCCGCGGCGTGCCCTACCGCGTAGTTGGACCACGTCATGGCCGCATCGAGCGCCTCGTCGAGGCTTTCGAGGCTGAAGCCCGGCAGCGGGGCGATGTCGCCGTAGCCGACCGTGCCCTCTTCGTCGCCCACCTTGAGGAGGTAGCCGGAGCGCGTCGTGAGCGTCTTGCCGCGCGCCTCGAGCGGCCGGACCAGCGGCAGGTCGTAGCGGAAGATCTCCACCGAGCGCGCGCTCATAGCAACCAGCCTACGGAAAACAGGAGCGCAAACACAAGCAACAGCTTGCCGGTCGCGCCGAGCGCCCGGTTGAGGGTCGGGCCGTCGGCCCGCGTCAACACGGTTCGCACGGTGGGCACGGCCGCCGGCAGCACCGCGGCTGACAGCACCGCGCCGACGTGGCCGCTTCGGAGCGCCAGCGCAGCCGGGATAGCCAGCCCTCCGACCAGCAGCGCGCCGATGTACTCGGCCTTGGCGAAGGTGCGCCCGAACCGAACGGGCAAGGTGCGTTTGCCCGCGCGCCGGTCCTGCTCGACGTCGCGCAGGTTGTTGACCGTGAGAATAGCCACCGAGAACAGCCCCGCGGCCACACCGGCCAGGAGCACGTCGGCGCTGATATCGAGCGCCTGCACGTAGTACGTGCCGCCTACGGCCACCGGACCGAAGAATACCAGCACGAACACGTCACCCAGGCCCAGATATCCGAGCGGATACGGCCCGGCCGTGTAGAGCACGGCGCACAGAATCGAGGCCACGCCAATGACGACGAAGACCCAGCCGCCGCGCACGACGATGTACAGGCCCGGTATGCACGCCAGGAGAAACGTCAGGGCCATGGCCCAGCGCATGGTCTGCGGGGACACGAGCCCCGTCTGTGTGACGCGGGTCGGGCCGAGCCGGTCGGGTGTGTCGGCGCCTTTGACGTGGTCGAAGTAGTCGTTGGCGAAGTTGGCGCCAACCTGGATCAAGACCGCGCCGACCAGGGCGCAACACGCCGAAACGGCATGGAAACCGCCGCCGCCATAGGCCATGGCCGTGCCCATCAGCACCGGGGCCACGGCCGCCCACAGCGTCTTGGGCCGCACGGCCATCCACCAGACTCTGAGCCCCGGTCTCGACATCACATTGTAGTCGGGAGAATTCCCCGCGCCCCTCAAGGCAACCGCGGGAACTTCCCGAAATCGGGTTTGCGCTTCTCGAGGAAGGCGTTGCGGCCCTCCTGTCCCTCTTCGCTCATGTAGAACAACATCGTCGCGTCGCCGGCCAACTCCTGGAGCCCGGCCTGGCCGTCGCAGTCGGCGTTCATGGCCGCCTTCAGGCACCGGATGGCCGTGGGCGAGTGGGCCAGGATCTCGCGGCACCACTCGACCGTCTCCTCCTCGAGGCGCTCATACGGCACGACCGCGTTGACCATGCCCATCTCGAGCGCCTCCTGCGCGCTGTACTGCCGGCACAGGAACCAGATCTCGCGCGCTTTCTTCTGGCCCACGATGCGCGCCAGGTACGCGCTGCCGTAGCCGGCGTCGAACGAGCCCACCTTCGGCCCGGTCTGCCCGAAGATCGCGTTGTCGGCCGCGATCGTCAGGTCGGCCATCAGGTGGAGAATGTGGCCCCCGCCGATGGCGTAGCCCGCCACCATCGCGATGATGGGCTTCGGGCACGTGCGCATCTGGCGCTGGAAGTCCAGCACGTTCAGGCGCGGCACGCCCCGGCCGTCCACGTAGCCGGCCGTGCCACGGACCTGCTGATCGCCCCCCGAGCAGAACGCCTCCTTGCCCTCGCCGGTGAGGATCACCACGCCGACCTGTGGGTCGAAGCGCGCGTCCGCCAGCGCGTGCGACATCTCGTCCACCGTCCGCGGCAGGAAGGCGTTGCGCACTTCCGGGCGATTGATCGTGATCTTGGCGATCCCGTCCGCCTTGTGATACTTGACGTCGGTGTACTGCCCCGCTTCCGTCCACGTGATTGACACGGCATCCACCTCCTTCCTGACCAAGGGCGAACATAGAGAGTAGGAGAAAAGCACGCCGACAGGCAAGTCGCCCGTTGCCTGGAACTACGCGCCTCTGTCTTCCACACGATGGTCGCCGTCGGAAGTACCTTCGGACGCGGCTACTGGGATAGGTATCGTCAGGCCTCGACCGCCGTCTGCGAATGGAGCGTTGGATGCCCTTGTTGCTGAATCAGGGCAGATGTGTCAACGCAACGGTCATAGGCGCTCGCGTCGTTCTGCAATCACATCGTCGCTCCAAGGGCCTCGCGACGAACTCGTCAATTCCAGCACCTCCTCGATGGAAGGGACGGCAGTGGGCTCATCTTGCCCGCGCTTTGTCTGTCGGAACATCTGTATTTGCTCGTGAAGCAACGCTAGGCACTGGTTCTTCAGATCGTCTATCGAGCCGCGTATCTCTTCTCTAAGTCTCATCGTGGTTACTCCACTTGAGTACACCCCTTTTCAGGCGGTCGCTAGCCACTCCTATCGTTATACCCACGTCCACTCATCATAGCCTTGGCAAGTGGCTATTGGAAGCTCACCCCCCCGGCAGTTGCTCAGTTCCGCCGCGAACTCGCTTGAGGCGGGGACAAGGAATTCGCCGGTAGTGCGATACGGGAGGCCTGTTTCTCAGAACCGGGTCTGGGGCCGCGCGATTCCGTGTTGTATACTGAAGGCAGCGGCGGCCTGTGAGGAACAGCATGGTTCCGACACGGATACTGCGACGCGCACGACCCCTGGGCCTGCTCTTGACGAGCGTGGCGTCGCTCGTCGTGTGCCGTGCCTATGCCCAAGGAGACGTCGCCTCACCCGACCCACCGGACGAGGCATCCGCAAGGACGGGCTTCGGCATCTGGACCTACGGCAAGCCCCTCGACAAAGACCGCGAGGGCGCGGCCACCTACCTGGACGACGAGGTGTTGAGCCTGCTCGGCGATGCCGGCGTCTACTTCGTATACGGCCTCAGGCAAAAAGACATAGGGCCTGAGTTGCTGGAGCGGCTCGGCCGCTGCCGGGCCGCCGGCATCGAGGTCCACGTGTCGGTCACGCCCATGGCCAAGGACGTTGAGTTCGTCAACATCTGGTCCTTCGAGCGCCTCAAGGACGAGATCGACGAGGTGCTGGCGTTTCTGGGCGCGGCCGGACTGCTCGGCGATCCGGTGACCACGCTCGTCTACGACATGGAACCGCTTGTGGAGAAGCAGTTTCCGCTGTACGGCAAGAATTGGGGCGTGATACGGCAGCTCCGGCGGTATGGCGCCATTCAGCGGCAATTCGTCGAGTTCAACCGGCACGTCCGACAGGCGCACGGCCTCGAGGTCCGAATCTGCTCGAGCCTGATCCAAGCGATGGATCCTTGGGACGGCGACAACGACCTGATGTGCCTGTTCGGCCTGATGGGCGACGCTGAGGCGTCGATGAGTTACATGACCTACCGGCGCGGCGATTTCGGCCGGGACTATATTGTCGACCACTGCAGACTGCTCGACGGCGGCGACACGATCATCCTGAACGCCTGGAAGAAGAAGGACCACTTCTGCTGGGGCGACCTGCAATGCGCCATCGACGACGCGCGCCTGGTCCTGAGCTGCCCGGACAAGACCTTCGGCCTCGAGATCTGGGCCTTGTGGTACTTCCTCAAGTCGTATGGCGTGGAAGGACTGCGCGCCTTCACGCAGGCCCTGTCCGGCGACCCGTCCGAATGGCCCACGGTCAATGTGTGCCATGAAGGGCTGCGCTCGATCACGTGGCGCCTACTGCTCACGGGCACCAGCCTCCTGGACTCCTTCGCGCCCATGTTCCGGGCCGGATTCAGTGCGTACTGACGGAGCCTGTGTTCAGGCGCTCCCTATGACGGCGTCATCCGTCCGCCCGCATTTCCTCGAGCAGCCTCCAGCAGTTGTATTGCATACGCGGCAGATGGAAGGGGCCGGCCCAGCGGTTGCCTTTGACGGTTGACGAGACGGTGCCGTCGCGGTGGAGGTATTTGAACCACTCGCCGAACTCCTCGTCCGGGAAGTGGCCGTAGGCGTACTCGTGCAGTCGCTCGTACCATTGCTCGTGCTTCGCTTCGCCCGTGAGATGGTGGGCGAGCAGGCAGGCATACAGGGCCTCGTTGTGAGGCCACCAGAGTTTCATGTCGTGTTCGTATGGATCCGGCGGCTTGCCTTCGACGTCCACATAGTAGAGTAGGCCGCCGAACTCCTCATCCCAGCCGAGATCGAGCGACCAGTCGAGAATGCGGCACGCGTTCTCGAGCAGCACGTCCTCCTTCCGGCGCCGGTACTCTTCCATGATGAACCACGCCGTCTCGATGGCATGGCCCGGAATCACGCTCCGGCCCTCCGGGCTGTCCAGCCTGTCGCCGTCCGCGCCGACGGTTTCGAACAGCGCCTTCTCGTCCGGCTTCATGAAATCCTCGAAGACCTCCCGGATAGACAGGTCAATCAACTCGTCGTAGAGTGGATCCTCGCCGGTCTTGCGCATCTGCTGCGCCACGCACAGCAGGATCATGGCCATGGCGTGGCTCTTCGTCTGCCGGATCTGAGGATAGACCTTCGGCGGCAGCAACTCGGGATTGTTCCGATAGCGGAACAGCAGCTTGAACAACTGCTTGGCCTTGTCGAGCCGCGCTTCGTCTTGCGCCGCCAAGGCGTACTCCGAGAAGGCCAGGACGCCGAAGGTCTCGGTGAACACGTAGCGGCGCTTTCTCAGCGGCCGCCCGTCCCGCGTGACCTCATAGAACATGCGTCCGTCGGTATCGAAGCAGTGTTTCTCGATGAACTCGATTCCGTGCCTGGCCGTATCGAGCCATTCCGCCCGCTTCTCGACGTTATTCCAGAGCATGGCCATCAGCCACGTGAACCTTCCCAAGACCCATACCGGCTTGTCCGTGCACAGCACCGTGCCGTCGCAGTCCAAGTAGTTGAGAAACCCACCGTATTCGCGGTCAATGGTGTGTTTCATCCAAAACGGGACCGTGTCCTCCAGCAGCCCGTCGCGATGCAGTTTCATGAGGGCTTCGGTTCTGTCCTTACGCATGTCGGCTGCCTCTCCGTTGGATACGTACGCGCGCGCCCGAATCTCGGTTTCGGCCTGGATTATCGCGGGCGCTCCGGGGGAATGCAAAAGGGCCGCGAGGCCCACGCCGCGGAAACCGTGACCGAGCACGATTGGGACTGCGACTTCGTTGGTGCTCAGCGCGCTGAACGGTTACCATCTTCGAGAAACCTTTACAGTGAGGTCCATCATGCGCAAGCTGTCCGTCGTAGCCGTGTTGGTGATGATATGTGGCGTCTCGTGGGCGGGCGTTTTCGAACTCGATGAAGGCCCGCCGCTCGGGCTGGCCTGGCAGGGCACGCCGCTCATCTCGGGCGATTCGTTATTCGAGCCGGACGAACTCGCGCGCGCGGACGGCTCGAGCGTCGCCGCCATTCCCGGCGGCAAGGCCATCAATACCTATCGATCCTCGAGCGACTGGCTCGACTACCGTCGCGAACTGGCCGTATGCGGCGACGTTGCCGAGCTGGCTGTCCGTATCCGCTTGTACGCCTATCACGGCAAGGACGTCGAATGGCCGCGCTACGCGTTTCGCGTGCCGGCCGCGGCGCTGGACGGCTTCACGTTCCGGGCCGTGACGGGCCGGCCGTACCGCGCCAAGGTGGTCGAGGGCGAGCTGTCGGCCGGCATGGACGACGGCGAGATTGCGTCGAGTCTCGCGTACTTGAACCTAGACGGGCCGAAAGCGGCCCTCACCATCGACTTCGCCCGCACGGGCCACGGGCTGTACTCGAACGAGCGCAGCTACACGGCCGTGGCGAACGCGTGGCGTCTCGAGAAATCCGGCGGCGACTTCGTGTTCAGCGTGGACGTCCGCATGCGCTGGTACGGCGACATGGTGACGAGCAAGGTCGTTCTGCTCGACGGCGCCCACGACTACGAAACCCTCCACCCAAAGCCGGACGAGTGGCACTACGGCATCGGTCCGAGCATCCTGCTCGGCGTCGCGTTTTACGAGCCCGCGCCCGAGGGCTTCGTCTCGATGGGCCTGGACGCCTTCACATCCGAGAAACGCGCAGGCTGGGCTGACGCCACCGGCCTGCGACTGGAACCGGCCGTGTTGGGGCGTATGGTCGCAGGCCGGGCCGGGACCTTGCACTGCGAAACGGAGCCCGGCTTCTACCTGGTCACGGCCCGCTACGGAAGTGAGCGGCCGCTCGGCCCGTTCTCGATCCGGGCAAACGGCAGCGAGACGATGTCGGACCTACGGGCCGCGCCGAACGAGTGCCGCTCGAAAACGTTCCCGATCCGGCTCAGCGACGGCAAGCTCGACCTGACCTTCAGCGGCGAAGAAGGTTTCGGCGTGAGCGCGGTGTTGCTCCAGCGCTTGGCCAGCGCCCACGAAGACCGGTATCTCCTCGAGCGCGACCTGTGGCAGGTCGACGGCGTCCCCACGCCGGACAAGGCGATCGAGCCGGGCGAGCCGCCCGCGGCCCCGGCGCCGCGCATGAGCGGCGATGCGTCGTGGCAATGGAACATGGCGATGGCGTGTCTGGGGCCGAGCAACTCGGGCTCGTGCAACGAGCTGTGCACCTATGCCGACATCGAGCGGCGCGTCGCCGAGCTCGAGGCCGGCGGCCACAACACCATCATCTGCAACGGGCTGCATTTCCGCCTGTGCCACCTGTCCAAGCGGCCGATGATTCAGCGGAACATGAAGATGATCTGTGACGTGGCCCACCGCCACGGCCTCCGCGTCGTCGAGCACCACGACGTGCCGCTGGCGCTCGCCGGCGGCGAAGGCTACCCGACCCTCATCGACCACACCGACTGGCTGTCGCGCGGCATCGCCACCGGCCGCGTCTCGACGTATTTCTGCGTCAACAATCCTCAGTTCCAGCAGTGGTACTACGACTGGTTCGAGCAGTACGCGCGCGAGACGGGCATCGACGGATGTATGCTCGACGAAGTGACCTTCTTCGGACAGAACTACTGCGGCTGCGAGCATTGCCGGGCCGGCTTCAAGCGCGCCACGGGCGAGGAATTGCCCTATGTCGACGCGGACGGCTCGGTGTTTTTCAACAAGGACAATCCGCTCTGGGTCCAATGGGAGAAGTACCGCATCTCGGCGTCCACGGACTTCTTCAAAGGCAT
>Ga0272442_10010062_pt1 | contig 11702 bp, 7 predicted proteins | sample SSMForm2O_FD_200262 | JGI IMG/M metagenome (GOLD analysis project Ga0272442, IMG submission 200262) | Marine sediment archaeal communities from Little Sippewissett salt marsh, Falmouth, MA, United States - SSM-Form-2O | ecosystem: Environmental > Aquatic > Marine > Wetlands > Sediment ...
CCATACGGCAAACATCAGGAGACAACGTGTATCAGTGGAGACGTTCCGGAAACATCAAACCGCCCGTAGTGATCGGAGGCGTAGGGGGAAGCGGAACACGTTTGATCGCCCGATGCCTGAAAGAGAGCGGATTTTATCTCGGCGGCGACCTCAACAGTGCATACGACAATCTATGGTTCACACTGCTCTTTAAAAGGATCGAAATTCTGTCTGCCACGGACATGGAATTCAATACACTGGTGGACATTTTGATCAACGCAATGGCAGGAAACAATTCTTTTACAGACCAGCAGATAAAAACAATTAACCTTCTGGCTTCCAGCGACCGGCAACAGCATCCGGCGCACTGGCTCAGGAAACAGGCAAAAAATCTTTTATCGTACACTCCCCCAAACCGTGCCAGCAGCAGGTGGGGCTGGAAAGAACCGAACACACATATTGTCATCGATCGTTTAGCTCAAAGAATACAAGGTCTGAAATATATCCACGTTGCACGTAACGGTCTGGATATGGCCTACAGCAAGAACCAGAACCAATTACGGCTATGGGGACCACATCTGCTGAAAAATGAATTCGCCATCACACCACGCTGTTCCCTTGCCTACTGGTGTCAGGTCCATAGGAGGGTACTGCACATCGGTGAATCCATGGCAGGGAATTTCCTCTTTCTCAATTACGATCAATTTTGCGTACACCCCGGAAACGGGGTCCGGCAATTGCTGAATTTTGTCGGTGTGCAGGAGAATTCACTGCTGCCAAAACTCGAAGCCCTGGTTAAACAGCCACGATCAATAGGAAGATTTAAAAAACGCAGCACAAATGGATTCGCTGAACAGGATATAGCCTTTGTCCGGTCTTTAGGATTCGATGTTAACCATTGCTGATCTCCCGCACACTCATTGTGCGACGACCCGGCATCGATCGACACCGCATCATACGATCCCGTTAAAAGCATGACTTTTAAAAAATTACTCCGCAGAGTTACAAAGCCATCGCGCACCGTTCGGCGCTACCGTACTGTTGTCGGACTCAACGGAACTCTGCGTGCCCTTCAGGCATGGTACAACGCCAAAGCCGTTTTGTTCGAGGTCAAAAGGCACGACTGCAAATTCCCGTTCTGGCTGCGACTCCCCTCTTCGGATATTGAGATTTGCCGTCAGGTTTTTATTAACCAAGAATATAATTTTAGTACGAAAAAAGAACCCCACGTTATTATTGATGCGGGCGCCAATACGGGTCTTGCTTCCATATACTTCGCGAATAAGTACCCGCACGCAAAAATAATCGCCATAGAACCTGAAAAAAGCAATTTTGAAACGCTTATAAAAAATACGGCGCCCTATCCGAATATCGTGCCCCTGCAGGCCGCATTATGGAATACAAACCAAGAAATCGATCTGATTGACACAGGCTGCGGTAAATGGGCGTTTATGACCAAGCTGAAAAACAGCCCGGCCGTATTGCCCGGTACAACCTGCCATACGGTCAACAGCATGACAATTGACACGTTACTGGAACGCTGTAATCTCGAGCAAATCGATATACTGAAAATCGACATTGAAGGCGCTGAAAAGGAAGTCTTCAGCGACACGTCATCATGGATTGACAGAGTCGACGCTATTATTATAGAACTTCATGAGCGCATGAAGCCCGGATGCAACCGGATGTTCTATCGGGGAACGTACGGCTTTGAAAACGAATGGCGGCAGGGTGAACGCGTATATCTATCCAAAAGCTGCCGCTTCATGAAACCGCCGCACCAGAAAATGTAGCAACGGGTATCTGTGAAGATTTCATGCACCATACTGCCATAATCGATTGCATATAAGTCATTGTTGAGGAACTTATTCCCGAACCACAAAAAACCCCGAGTACATCTATACGGCGAAACTGGCATCCATGCTGGGAGTTTCCATCTTGACGATACTTGCTGTGGCCCTGGGCGGATGATGCCTTTATGCGAGGCACCCACCTGTCGACAACCGCTCAAGATACATGGACAGACCACGAACAAATCAGCCTTCCAGATCCGCGAGTCTGCGCTGACACAACTGTTTGACACCACGCAGATTGCAATCACACGATGATTAGAGACGTTTCGATGTTACTATAACCGCCCATACAATTTCAGTTCAACCGAAGGGAGAAATCTTGTTTTAAGATTTCTCAACCGCTTTTCCATCCTCCGTAGCAAGCTACTGCGGAGGACGGGCGCTTCTTCGAAATGACAGCATGGCGACAATATTCAGAAAGATACTCTCAATGCTGAAAAAGCCGCGTAAAAAAATCAAAACGGCCCTGCCGACGACTTGACAAATGACCGGAGGCCGCATAGTGTTGTTACAAATTTAAAGCACCTGCACAGGAAACACCCGCATGGACGAACCGGAAAAAAACAGTGCTCGTTTTAAGGCCAATCGGTTTTTCCTCAAAGACACCATCCGCCAGAAGATCGACTTTTACCGGACCGGACAAAACCTTGGCAAACCGGCTCCGCCCCTGCAGAAGCCCTGTCCTGCCGATGCGCCCCGCATTGTACTTCCCGACGGTCGCGAAAGCCTGAAACGACTCTGCCGCATGGGCCTTGCCGATGCCATAACGCGACGCGAAAGCATACGTTCCTACAGCACGGAACCGCTCGGCCTGGACGAACTCTCAGCCCTTCTCTGGGCAACCCAGGGCGTGCGTGAAATAATCAGCTCTGAATGCGCTTTGCGCACCGTGCCGTCGGCTGGAGCGCGCCACGCATTTGAAACATATGTAGCAGCGTGCCGTGTTGATGACCTGGAATGCGGCCTGTACCGATACCTGCCCTTTGACGGCAGGCTCGCCCAGCTCTACAGCGATACTAACATCGCCGGCCGGGCTGCCGCGGCATGTCTGGGCCAGGAATGCGTGTCGGGTTCCGCCGCTGTCTTTATCTGGTCAGCGGTTCCTGAGCGAATGGAATGGCGCTATGACCGCGCTGCTCACAAAGTCATCGCCGTCGACGCAGGGCATGTCGGCCAGAATTTGTATCTGGCTGCCACCGCGATGAAAGCCGGCGCCTGCGCGATAGCCGCCTACGACCAGGACGGGTGCGACATGCTTCTCGGCATCGACGGTAATGAGGAATTCACTATATACATTGCGGCAGTCGGCAAACGTTGAAGCAGCAGGCTATCGAACCCCGCTTCCGTCATAATCAGCGGCAGATCAGCATCAGCCAGAGCAATTCTTGAACTGCCGCAAAAATTGCGCTATACACATGCTGCTATGCTATACTTTTGAAACGAAAAATCGTCCCCGGGCTCCCGGCATGCATCAAAGGATATGCTGAGCAACGATGCGTGTCCCCCGGACAAAAAGCACGCTGCCACGCAGCAATTAAACGAGGTTCATAGCCTGCGATGTACCAAGCGGACCACAAACAGAAAATACTGATCGTCGATGACGACCCCGTGACCGTTCGCATGCTGCATGAACTGCTGCAGGCTGAAAACGAATGCCATTTCGCATCCACCGGAACAAAGGCGATGGAAATCGCCGCTCTTGAAAACGTCGACCTGATACTGCTCGATATTATGCTACCGGATACCGACGGCTACACCGTCTGCCGCCAGCTGAAAAAAAAACCCCAGACCGCTACAATCCCGGTGATTTTCATAAGCGCAAAGGCTGACACCGATGATGAGGTCAGGGGGCTCGAGGCGGGCGCAGTCGACTATATCACCAAGCCGATCAGTGCCTCCAAAATACTGGCACGCATCCGGACACACCTCGAATTGAAACGCTACCGTGACCTACTGGAAAACCTTTCGAACATTGACGGCCTTACCGGCGTCGCCAACCGCCGCAGATTCGACGCTGTGCTCGCACAGGAGTGGAGCCGTTCGATGCGTGCGTGCTCAGAGCTGTCGCTTATCATAATCGACATTGACTTTTTCAAGGAATACAACGATTTCTACGGCCATGCCGCAGGCGATGCATGCATCAAACAGATTGCCCAGACCCTGCGAAGGGCGCTGCCCCGCCAAACAGACCTGCTTGCCCGCTACGGCGGCGACGAGTTCGCTTGTATACTGCCCGAAACCAATTCCGCGGGAGCCTCGAACGTAGCTGAGCAGCTTCACCAGGCCGTAGAAAAACTCGGAATACGGCATGTGCAGTCAGCCGCACCCGACGGCAGGGTAACGCTGAGCATGGGTGTCGCCACAGCCGAACCGGCGGCCGGATCACAGGTCCCGTCCCTGATCGAATCGGCTGATGCATGTCTGTACGAATCGAAAAACAACGGACGCAACCAAACACGCTGCATCGACCTTGGCAGGCTCGGATTGTAAAAACACACACTTCCCACCGGATGCCTTACTGAACCGGCCGAATCCCCCCATCGAACGGCAGAAACATGATCAACAGCATACCCGGGATGGTAAGCACGGTAACCAGTGTAAAAAACGCGGCATAGCCCAGCGCCTGCTGCAGGTATCCACTCAGGATGCCGGGCGCCATCATCCCAAGCGCCATCATGCCCGTTGAAATCGCAAAATGCGATGTCTTGTAAGGCTCGCGTGCGATATACATAAGATACACACTGAAGGCCGTAAACCCGAGACCATAGCCGAACTGCTCGCAGGCCACCAAAACATAGACGAGCCATGCTTCAGGTCGGACGGCCGCCATATAAATATATACAAGGTCCGGCGCGTTCAGCATGATAGCCATGGGCCACATACAGCGCCGCAGACCCAAACGGGCGATCATCCAGCCTCCCAGCAGCCCCCCCGCGGTCAGACTCAGCATACCGGCGGTTCCGTAGGCATAACCAACGGTTGCCGTTCCAAGCCCCAGCCCCCCTGCAGCCACATCATCCAGCAGGAACGGAGCGGCCATTTTAACGAGCATGGCCTCACCGAGCCGGTACAGCAGAATAAACATAAGAATCCGCACAATTCCCGGCTGAGTAAAATACGTTTTGAACGCTCCGGCAAAATCAGGATCGTGCCCGGCAGCATCAGCGCGCAGATCCTGGACGGGCCGCGGAAGTATCTGCTGATGAAGAATGCAGACTGCTGTAAAAAACGCTGCCGGAATGAACAGACTCAGCATCCAGCTCAATGGTATATTGCCGGTTTGTAATTCCAGATGCCCGGCCCATACGACCAGCAGGCCCTGGCCGCACAGAAGCGCAAGGCGATAAAAAAGCGAGCGCACACCGATAAAGAAGGCCTGCTGCCGCCAGCCGAGCGCAAGCATATAGTAACCGTCAACAGCAATATCGTGTGTAGCCGAGACCAGGGCGATCATTAAAAAACATGCAAAGGTCAAAGGGACAAAAAGAGGTGTTCTGGTGCTCAGCGCCAACAGGCCGAACAGTGCGGCAAGAAGGGCCTGTGTCCAGATAATCCAGCAGCGCCGGGTCGAATGTACATCCACCAACGGGCTCCAGAACATTTTTATGACCCAGGGCAGATACAGGATGCTGGTCAGACCGATAAATGCGTTTGACATACCCAAACGTTTGTACAGGATAACCGAAACAGTATTGACGATAACGTAGGGCAACCCCTCGGCAAGATACAGTGTAGGGACATACGACCAGGGGTGGGGTGTTTTTTTCATGAAAAATCCGTACTCATTACAGTATTCTGCGGAATAGGGCCCCTGCTTGTGTTCATGCGTCTGGCACATATAGCATGTTTTGTCTGTCAAAAAAATTTTTTTCGATTGGAGGTTCGATATTGATAATAAATTGTCAATATACTACATACACAAGCATACACATACAGGAGCAATGCTGCGATGCGCACATCATCCATTGCCGGTTCATGGTATCCGGGCGACAGACAAGAACTGGACTCACTCGTTGAATCCCTGCTGCAGCAGGCTGATGCGCCAGGCCTGCCGGGCCGCCCGCTCGGCCTTATCGCCCCGCATGCCGGCATCCAGTTCTCCGGAGCGGCGGCAGCCTGCGCATATAAACCGCTTCGAGGCCGCAACATAAAACGCGTGATCCTTATAGGTCCGTCACACTATCACGGATTCCGGGGTCTTGCCGTTTCAGGTGTCGACGCATACGAGACCCCGCTGGGCCGCTTACCGGTCGATCAGAAAATCTCGGATGAGCTCTCCTCGCATGCCCTGTTCAGGGGGCCCAGCGAAGCCGAGCTGCCGGAGCATTCCCTCGAGATGCACCTGCCCTTCCTCCAAACCGTCATTCCCGACTGTACGCTGCTGCCGCTCGTGGCGGGCCATCTTACCCCCAACGAATGCGCGCGCGCTGCGGAAGCGCTGACCCCTCTCCTTGATGACGCCAGCATCGTGGCGGCTAGTTCTGACTTTACCCACTACGGACGGCGATTCGGTTACGTGCCGTTTGCCGACGATGTTCGCGAAAACCTGCATGCGCTCGACACCGGCGCCATTGACCTCATCCTGGCGAAGGACTGCGAGGGGTTTCTCGGCTATGTCGAAAAAACCGGGGCGACCATATGCGGGGCCACTCCTATCGCTCTGCTTATGAACATGCTGCCGGCATCCGCCCGGGGCACACTGCTCAGCTACTACACCTCAGGTGACATAATCGGAGATTTTTCCGACACGGTGAGTTACGCGTCGATTATTTTCACGGAAGGCAGCGCGTGCTGATACGGAAACCATGCGCCGAAGTATCCACTTTTAATAAACAGGCCCCGGCCTGATACGCTACAGGGCTGCAAGACCCATCCGGTCACGCACATCCCGCATGCATGCCGCTGCCAGGTCCCGGCAGCGCTCGGCCCCCTGATGAAGAACACCGCGGACATACTCAGGATCGCGCCCGTACTCGGCAGCCCGCTCCTGCACAGGAGCCAGCTCGCGCATGATATTTTCATGCAACAGCTTCTTGCACTCAATGCAGCCGATCCCGGCGCTGCGGCATTGCGCGGCACAGTACTCGATCGTGTCAGAAGCTGAAAACGCTTTGTGCATCGTATAAAGATTGCAGATGTCCGGATTTCCGGGATCACTGCGCCTGATACGATTTTCATCTGTCGTAGCGGTCCGCAGCTTCTCCCAGATCGACTCAGGCGGCTCCAGAATCCCGATCTCGTTATTGAGCGACTTTGACATCTTTGACTTGCCGTCGGTCCCCATGATACGGGGCGTCTGCGACAGCAGCCAGTCAGGCTCGGGGAATGTTTCTCCATAGCGGCTGTTGAACCGGCGTGCGGTCCTGCGCGTAAGCTCGATATGCTGCACCTGGTCCTCGCCCACCGGCACGACCTGTGCCCGATACAGAAGGATATCGGCTGCCTGCAGCAGCGGATAGGTCAAAAGTCCGGCGTTTATATTCTCGCGGTGCTGCTGTGACTTGTCCTTGAACTGCGTCATACGCTCAAGATCGCCTATCGGGGTAAGACAATTAAAGATCCACGCCAGTTCGGCATGGGCCCTGACATGCGACTGCACAAACAACGTACAGCGCTCTGGGGTTGTCCCGCAGGCAATCAGGGTACTGGCCGCGCGCATGACGGCCTGCTCAAAGGCGGCCGGATCCTGCTGTATAGTGATCGCATGGTAGTCGACCACGCAGAAAATACACTCATAGTCCTCGGTCAAAGCAACCCAGTTTTTAATCGCCCCTACGTAATTGCCGAGATGAATAATGCCGGTAGGCTGAATACCGCTGAATACACGTTTGCGTTGCATGCTCTATCGCGCTTCCCTGAAAAAATGGCGGAAGTGCATGGGAATCGAACCCACCGAAGACGCTTCTCACGCCTTCCACTGGATTTGAAGTCCAGGAGGCCCACCAGTGACCTTTCCACTTCCCTCTTGTTAACCGTACAACTATACTGTGTTTTGGCCAGCCAGTCAATCAGGCATTTTACCAGCAGTCCCGGCATCTGTCGTGGCAACGACTCAATAAAAAAATGACTTGTACCGCATTCCAGTCTGAATATATAGTACAATAAACTGTTCGCATAGCAAAACCGCCGACCACACCCACACTCCGGGGAGTCATCCAATGGAAACATATGATTTTCAATGGTCTGACCTGGGCAATATGGAACAGGGTCGCCCCCATCTCGGTAAAGAGGCTCCAGTTGCCATTTACCGCCTGATGCAGTTCACACTTAAAGATATCCTTTCTAAAGAATTTGGCCTGGCACAAACAAATGCAATGCTCTGCAGGGCCGGAGAACTGGCCGGCCGTGAATTTTGCCGCAATGTCCTGAACACGGACCTCTCTTTTAATGAATTTTTTGCCGATTTTGGGTCTAAACTTATAGACCTCAAAATCGGTATACTCCGGGTCGAATCTGCCGACATGCACACCATGCATTTCACCGTTAGCGTGGCGGAGGACCTCGACTGCTCAGGGTTGCCAATACTCGGCGAAACCGTCTGCAGTTACGATGAGGGTTTTATCGCCGGTGTTTTTAATGAATTTACCGGCAAAAAATTTACCGTCCGTGAAATAGACTGCTGGGCGATCGGCGACCGCACCTGCCGCTTTGATATCAGACCTGCCGTGGAATAACTATGAACATTCACGATTTTCTGCGCCATCTAGACGAACTCATCACCCGTTGCCTGTCGTGCGACGGCACCACCTGTACCATTGCGCCGCAGCTGCCTGACGACAACATGGATCAGGAGCTGCGCAACATTGCAGAACATCTGCAGCATTTTTTCACTTTGTTCAGCGAATCATGCCGCTTCGCCCGGGATATTGCTGAAGGGCGTCTGGAAACGGACATCAGTCATAACAATACACTCGCCATGCCGCTCAAGGCCCTGCAGTCAAGCCTGCGCCACCTGACCTGGCAGGCGCAGCAGGTCGCCGACGGCGACCTGAACCAGCAGGTTCATTTTCTGGGCGATTTTTCAGGTGCGTTCAACCGGATGACCGCCGCCCTGCGCGAAAAAGCGGCCCTTGAGCAGCGCCTGCACATCATTACCGAAACGATCGGCGAAGGTGTACTGCTGCTCGATGAAAAGGGCTATCCCGTATACATGAACCCCGAAGCAGAGCGCCTGCTGGAATACGACCTGGCAGCCTTGAAGGCACTACCGTTTCATGAAGCCATCCATGCCCTGCAGCCGCATACAAACCCATCCGGAAACGGAGACAGCCTGCAGGAAGCGATTGAAGCATGTATTCCGTACAGAAACGACAATGATACCTTTACATGCCGGTCCGGTAACGTCCTGCCGGTCTCTGTTGTCTGCCGTCCGGTAACATCCGCAGCAGGCAAAAAAACCGGCATTGTCATTGCGTTTCATGACATCACGGAACGAAAACATTTTGAAAAAAACATCCAGGACCACCAAAAGATCACGGCCAGCATCCTTGACGCGATCGACGATGCCTTGATGTCTTTTTCACTCAAGGAAGACCGTTTTATCTACATAAGCCCGAGTACTGAAAAAATATTCGGCAGGCCCCTTGCAGAGCTCAATCAGCAAAGTACCTACCTGAAAATACAAGACTCCATCCCGCCCGAGGACCACGAAACACTTTCTAGGCTTACACAGCACCTGACCGAATACGGATCCGCTGATGGGGAATACAGGATCATCAGACCTGATGGAAGCATGATCTGGTTGCATACGCGCGTCAAACTCGTCTACGACGAGAACGGTTATCCCGAAAGAATCGACAGACTCATAACCGACATTACAGAACGCAAAACCATGGAACTGCGTTTGCAGGCATCGATCGACCGCTTGCGCGCCTACTATGACCTGCCGCTCATCGGCATCATGACAACACAACCGGGCAAGGGTCTGCTTGAGGTCAACCGCCACATGTGCAGCATGCTGGGATACAGCGAAAAGGAATTCCTGACAAAAACCGACGCCGATCTGACACTTCCGGAAGACGCCCTTGATCTGCAAAAAATATATACAGGCATCCAAAGCGGGAAAATAAGCCTTCCTATAATTTACGAACGCAGGATACGACGCAAGGACGGCAGTATCCTGCACGCGCTTGTATCCTCAGATCGCTCTACGGATTCCAAGGATTGTTACACATCATTTATACTTGATATAAGCAGCCAAAAACAGGTGACCGAGGCCCTGCGGGAAAGCGAGGAAAAACTCAGCAATATCCTGGACAGCATCGATGATGTTGTGTGGTCACTTTCAGCCCAAAAGGCGGAACTGATCTACCTCAGCCCATCCGTGGAAAATCTTTTCGGAAGAACGATCGAAGAGTTCAAAAATGACACCAACCTCTGGGGTGAATGCATCCATCCCGATGATGCCGTCCGTGTTCGTGACATGTACCGCAAGGTAAACAAAACAAGCTTTGCCGAGGACGAACACCGGGTCGTGCGTTCTGACGGTACCACACGATGGGTCAGCTCCCGTATCAAGCTCATCAATGATGAAACCGGCGAGCCTCTTCGAATCGACGGCGTGATGACCGACATCACAGAGCGCAAGCTGTCCGAGCAAAGAACCGGTATACGTCTCAGACTCATCGACTATGCTGCCACACACAGCGTGCAGGAACTTATGACCCGTGCACTGGATGAAATCGGTTTGCTCGTTGAAAGTCCCATCGGATTTTTTCATTTTGTCGAACCGGACCAAAAAACCGTATTCCTGCAGCAGTGGTCGACGGCAACCATTGAAACATTTTGCCAGACCCCACCGAACGCCTCGCACTACCCGGTCGCCAAGGCCGGCGTCTGGGCCGACTGCATCCATGCGCACAGACCTGTTATCCATAACGACTATGCCACCCTTCCCGGCAAAAAAGGCCTGCCCGAAGGTCACGCTGTACTGATACGTGAAATGGTCATTCCGGTCATGCGCGACAACAAAGTCGTAGCCGTTTTCGGGGTCGGCAACAAGCCGTCCGATTACACTGAAAAAGACGCGGCAACGGTTGCATTTCTCGCCGACGTAACCTGGGAGCTGGTAAAACGCAAACAGGCTGAAGAAAAAATCCTTGAAGCCAACCGTCGTCTCGAAGCTGAGACCATACGTGCCAACACACTGGCCGAAAAAGCCGAACAGGCCAATATGGCAAAAAGTGAATTCCTGGCCAACATGAGCCATGAGATCCGAACACCCATGAACGGCGTTATCGGCATGACCGGCCTGCTGCTGGACAGAGATCTGGATGACGACCAGCGGCGCTGCGCAGAAACCGTGCGCTCAAGCGCGGAATCTCTGCTCGCGATTATCAACGACATTCTGGATTTTTCAAAAATCGAGGCCAAGAAGCTTAACCTTGAAAAGCTGGACTTCGACCTGCAGAGCATGCTCGATGACTTCAGCGCCAGCATGGCCCTCAGCGCGCATGAGAAAGGGCTGGAACTCTACTGCAGCGTTGACCCTGATGTCCCCACGCTCCTGCGCGGCGACCCCGGCCGGCTACGCCAGATACTGATCAATCTCGTCGGCAATGCCATAAAATTTACGTCCAGAGGTGAGGTAGTCGTGCAGGTTTCACGAGAGGCTGCCGATTCCGGCCGGATGGGTGCTGTGCCTGGGCCCATGATTCAACCCGGCACCGTCATCCTGCGTTTTACCGTACTGGACACCGGCGTCGGAATTCCCGAGGGTAGGATCGACACACTGTTCAGCGAATTCACACAGGCTGATTCCTCAACAACCCGTCTCTACGGAGGCACGGGACTCGGACTGGCCATATCAAAACAGCTGACCGAACTTATGGGCGGTGCGATCGGCGCACGCAAGCGTGAAGGTGACGGGTC
>Ga0272442_10010063_pt1 | contig 11702 bp, 10 predicted proteins | sample SSMForm2O_FD_200262 | JGI IMG/M metagenome (GOLD analysis project Ga0272442, IMG submission 200262) | Marine sediment archaeal communities from Little Sippewissett salt marsh, Falmouth, MA, United States - SSM-Form-2O | ecosystem: Environmental > Aquatic > Marine > Wetlands > Sediment ...
TCCTATATGTCCTTACATAACAGAAGAGATATATCAGATTTATTTTAAGAAGTTAGAAAAAGTAAAGAGCTTGCATATAGCTAGTTGGCCTGAAGAAATAAATATCAAAGAAAAAGACTCAAAAATATTAGATAGGTTTATAGAAATACTTGATAAGGTTAGAAAATATAAATCAGAGAATAATAAATCTGTAAAAGCAGAAATAAATCTTATAATAAGTAAGAAAGATTTAGATTTGTTAAAATGCAGTTTGGATGATCTAAGAGCTGTTACTAATTCTAAGGAAATTAAAGAAGGAAAGTTTAAAATAGAGTTTTTATAGGTAATAATATGGTAGAAAGTACAAATCCTGTTTCAATAGATGAATTAGAGGAATTAGTAGAATTATTAGGGAGTATAAGGGGAAGACATACAGAGCTTGTGACTGTTTTGATTCCTTCTGGCCATAATATTAATACTGTTGTCGATCAACTAGAAGCTGAAAAAAGTACAGCTAAAAACATTAAAAGTACTGCTACAAGGAAAAATGTTATAGAAGCTTTAGAAAAAATTACAAGACAGTTAAGGTTGTTAGGAAGAACTCCAAAAAATGGAGTTGCTATATATGCTGGAAATGTTTCTCAGGTAGAAGGGCAAGAGGATATGCAGATGTGGACTATAGAGCCTCCTGAAGAGTTGACAACTAGGTTGTATAGGTGTGATCAGGTATTTGTATTGGATCCTCTACAAGAAATGCTAGAAGTCAAGGAGTTATATGGTTTGTTAGTCATTGATAGGAAAGAAGCCACTATTGGTTTGTTAGAAGGAAAGAAAATAAAGATTCTTCAAAAGTTACAATCAGGTGTGCCTGGTAAGATTAGGGCTGGTGGACAAAGTGCTGCTAGGTATTCAAGAGTTATAGAAGGTAAGGCAAAAGACTTTTTTAAAAAAGTTGCAGAAGCAATGAAAGAGAATTTTTTTGATATGAAAAATCTTAAAGGGATTATTATAGGAGGGCCTATGCCTACTAAAGATGATTTTCTTAAAGAAGGGAATATGGTTACTGCCTTGAAGGATAAGGTAATAGGTATGAAGGATTTGGGTTATGCAGATGAACATGGTATAGATCTTTTAGTAGAATCTAGTGGAGATATTTTGAAAGAACAGGAAATAACATATGAAAAAGAGTTATTGGAAAAATTTTTTAATATGCTTGGAAAGGAAAAAGAAAAAACAGCATATGGTGTAGAACCTGTGAAAAAAGCATTAGAAGTAGCTGCTGTAGATACTCTGTTATTAAGTAAAAAATTTAAGAAAGATGATATTAAAGATTTTATAAAAAAAGCAGAAGAAACAGGTGCTAAGATAGAGCATGTTAGTGTTGATACAGAAGAAGGAATGCAGTTCTGGAATCTTTCCGGATTAGGAGCTATGCTGAGATATGCACTATAACTTTCTTTTTTAATAAAAAGAAACCAAGCCAAAGAAAAAACAAAATATATGAAAAAGATGGAAGAACATTTAACATCACAGACACAAAAAGAGATAGATGAATCAGAAGATGTGAAGAATCTGAAGAAAGTAGAAGCAGCCTTGTTTATTAGTGCTAGATATATATCTGTTAAGGAGTTAGTAGAATATACAGACATTAATCCTCTTCTTTTGAAAGAATTGCTTGAGAAATTAAGAGAGAAGTATATTAAACAAGAGAGTTCTATAGAGATTTTGAATAAAGGAGATATGTGGAAAATGGATGTTAAACAAGAATATTTTGAAATGATAAATAGGTTTGCAACAGGAACAGCTGAATTTTCAAAAGCAGAGCAAGAGACACTAGCTATAATAGCATATAAACAACCTGTAAAACAATCTGTTATTATTAAGATAAGGGGAAATAAAGCTTATGACCATATAAAGCATTATATTGATATTGGACTTGTCAAAGCAAAGAAGATGGGGCATACTAAGGAATTAACATTATCAGAAAGTTTTTATGATTATTTTCATCTTGAGAAGAGAGATAATCAGGTTCAAATTGAAAAAAATGAAAAAGAGGTAGAAATAAAGGAAAAAGGGGAGGAGGGTTAGATGCTTAGAGAGATATTCATATATACTTCTGCATTTATTGGGCTGTTTGCAGTTATTTTTTATACACTTAGTATTCGGGGAAGAAGAGAATTCAATAAAAAATTTGTTTTTAATGAGAAGAAAGCTCCGTTTGTTTCTATAGTCATCCCTGCTTATAATGAAGAAAAAGGAATGAAGGCTACTATGGAATCTGCATTGGGAATAGATTACCCAAGAGATAGATTAGAGATAATTGTTGTTGATGATGGAAGTAAAGATAGGACTCTAGAGATAGCTAAGAGATATAGTAGCAGATTAGTTAAAGTATATCATAAAAAAAATGGAGGTAAAGGAACTGCTTTGAACTATGGAATTAAGAGATCAAAAGGAGAGTTTATAATTACAATGGATGCTGATTCTATTGTTAAGCCAGACGCTGTTAAGCATCAGATAGCTAAATTTGCAAATCCTAAAGTCATGTGTGTTTCCCCTATTGTAGCCATATATGAACCAAAAGGAATCTTGCAGAGGATACAGCAGGTAGAGTATTTTTTAGGTATATTTTTGAGAGAAGCTTTTACAAGTGTGAATGCTGTTCATGTTACTCCTGGTGCTTTTTCTGCATATAGAAGAGAGTTTTTTGAGAAACACGGATATTTTGAAGAGGATAATCTAGTTGAAGATTTTGAAATGGCTTTGAGAATACAGAGCAAGGATTATATAATAGAGAATAGCATGAAATCTATAGTATATACTATCCCTCCAAATAATCTAAAAGCATTGCATGTACAAAGAAAAAGATGGTATATAGGATTGATAAGGAATTTGTGTAATTATACTCACTTATTTTCTAAGAATTATGGAGCATTAGGATTGCTTGTTTTGCCTATAGCTATTGTGACTATATTTATATCTATCATACTTACTTTAAATATAACACTTAGATCTCTTCTTGATCTGAAAAAAGAATTAATGTTATTAGATAGTATTAATTTTAATTTTTTGAGTACATATGATTTTAGTAAATATGCTATTGAAAGGTTTTTATTTAATTTTTTAAGTGATCCTATTATGTTATTCTTAGTATTATTTACATTTATATTATTAGGATATATGGTGTTTGCTAAAACAAAAGTAAAAAAACATTCTGCTGTTAAGTTTAGTCTTCCCCTGTTTATTATGTTTTATTCATTTTTATTTGCATTCTGGTGGTTTTCATCTATTATTACTAATTTTATAAGTAAATCCATAAAGTGGCGATAATTATAAAAACAGAGGATTTTGAGATATAATATGGCAAGAGAGAGACCTCCTTATATGTGGAATGCGATAATAGCTTTGATATTAACTGTTATCATATTTGTAGGAGTTTTTTTGTTAGGATATACTATTTCTTATTATAAATATAAAGGATTAGTTCAATCTCAAGAAGATTTGAGATATAGTCTTCTTAGTTTTGAAGTTGAGAGAGATCTTTTGGGGAATGGTTGTGAGGATTTTGATGCTTTTTTATTTACAGAGGAGATGGACCATCTTGGAGGGATTATTGGAGTATTAGAGGAGAGATTGGGTAAAAATGACGAACAAGTATTAGATCAGAAAAAGATATATTCTTTGTTAGAAACTAGGCACTTTTTGTATGTTAGAAGCCATAATGAGGAGTGTGAGGATGATAAGATAGATGTTATATTGTTTTTTTATTCTAATAAGGAGGATGAGCAAGAAGAGGCAGAGAGATTAGGATATATGCTGACTACATTAAAAAGAGAGGATCCAGATATTATGATTTACTCTTTTGATTATGATATGGATTCTAGTTTGATAGGTATTTTGATAAAAAAGTATAATATAAGCAGACCAAATCAACTTGTTATAAACGAGAAAACATTGTTAAATGTGTTTGAAGATATTGATGATATAAGAGATCAGTTATAAGATGCAAAAAGAAGATTTAAAGCAATATTTTTCTAACCCCCTTATCCTTTTTTTATTTATAGTTTCCACAATCTTTTTTTTATTGCAGCACTATCTTCATCTATCATGGGACTTTTCTGCTTATGTTCTAAATGCAAGACATTTATTTTATAATGGAAGTTATTTTGAAGTATATAGGGCTCCCTTAGCAAGTCTTTTTTTAGGAGTTTTTCTTTTTTTGGGAAAATTAGGAGAATTTTTATATGTTTTTTTTGTTTCTCTTTTGTTTTTCTATTCTATATTATGCTTATCTGATTCTTTGCACAATAAGTATTTCAATAAATATAATCTCAATAAGAGAATCTTAGCTTTTTTGGTTTATTTATTTCTTTTGAGTCCTTTTGTTTTAAATTATGGGTTATTGATAGGAACAGAATTATTGGGTCTAAGTTTTTTTATCTTATTCCTAGCTAATTTTTTTGAGGATAGGATTTCAGGACATTATCTTTCCCTGGCTTTTTTGAGCAGATATAATTTTTTGCTTTTCATACCTTTTTTATTTTTTAATAAAAGTTTCAGTAAAATATTAAAAAATATCTTACTATTCTTTCTTGTTAGTCTTCCATGGTTTTTATTTAATTTTTTTAGGTATGGAAATTGGTTTCAGAGCATTATTGATTCTTATTATTTGAATGTATTAGCTAGACAATCTATGGTAGAACCTTTTAGTATTTCACATTTATTTCCTGTTATTGGATGGATACTGCCTCTATTTTTTCTGGGAGTTCTTTATTTTTTAATCAGATTATATAAAAATAGATTTAAGGTTAGTAAATTTAAAACAGAGTTGGTGTTTATTTTAATCTTTGGATTGATATTATTTGATTTTTATAATACTCCCTTTAAGATAACAAGGTATCTATTCAATCTATCATTACCTATCGCTTTCTTTTCTGTGGTTGGGACTATAGTATTATTTAAGAGATTTAAAAAATTTCAGGAAATTCTTATTATTATCTTTTTAATTGCTTTTATTTTGCCGATTCCTTTTTTGATGTATCATAATTACTTGAGAAATGAAGCTCAGATAGTCTATAGGCAATCTACAATAGATATTAGTGATCTGGGGTTAGGAGATTGTTTAGTTCTCTCTTCTCATTGGGTTCCAATCAATTATTATCATGAATCTTCTTATCTTCCTGCTTATGGGATTAAAACAGCTATAGAGAATAATGAGATAATGCTAGTATTTACTAAATATCCTACAATGGATGATTCTTATAGTGAAGAAGAGTTTGGATCATATCCAATGTTATTGAATAATTCAGATTATATCTTATTTGGGAAAGAGGATTTAAATAATCAAACATGTAAAAAATGGACTAAGTATGAAAAGATATTTGTTCCTGATGTTTGCAAGACCATTTCTCAAAGATTTGGAATACTAGAATCTCCTATGTTGAAGATATGCAGGTTAATTAATTTCAAATCTAATCTTGATTAATGTTTTTATAACCTGTATTCCATCCATTATCCTTATTTTTTTCCCTTGTTTATTTGTTCTTGGATAATACAAGATTGGAATTTCCTTTATATTATATCCTTTTTTCAAGAGATTGGCTGTTATTTCAGGTTCCCAATCAAATCTATTCCCTTTTGCTTTTTTTAATGTATTAATTAAACTTTTATCAAAGGCCTTATAGCAAGTCATCTGATCTGAAAGATGTGTTAGATACAATATATTTGTTATAATGGTTATTAATTTATTCCCTAAAAAAGTTATTAAGTTACCTTTCTTATTTTTATTTCCTTTAAATCTGGATCCAAAAACAATTTTTGCTTGTTTTTTTATTATAGGTTTTATTACTTTTTTATAATCTTGAGGGTCATATTCCAGATCAGCATCTTGGATAATTATAATATCTCCTGTTGATTGATCAAGGCCTGATTTAATTGCTGCTCCTTTTCCTTTGTTTTTTTCGTGAAAGATTTTTTTTATAGATTTTATATCTTTTATGATTCTTCTAGTATCATCAGTAGAGAAGTCATCAACAACAATTATCTCCTTAGAAAGATCATCTATTTCTGTATTTTTTATTTTCCTGATAATTCTTGAAATTGTAGTTTCTTCATTATAAACAGGAATTATGATTGATAGTTTCATATAAATGAATTTTTAGATAAGTTTATTAATTTAATTATTTACTAAAGAGAATGTTAAAAAAAGTAAGCTTATTTTTGTTATTTGGAGGATTAGGGGTATTAATAGAGCTTATTTTTTTGAACATATTTCTTTTTTTTGACCTTATATTTATACTCGCGAAAATATTTTCATTATTCATTGCACTGAGTTTTAATTTTATGATGAATAGGGTTTTTACATTTTCGGCTAGAAATTCTAAGATATTTCATCAGATACCTAAGTATATAACTATACAGTCTATATCTTTTTTAGTTAATGTTGGAGTAAGCTTATTAGTTGTTAGTTTATTGCCAAAAACAATCATATATGCAAATATTGCCTCAGCTAGCGGTATTTTAGCTGCTTTGCCTGTTAATTTCTTGGGATCTTTATTCTGGACTTTTAGAAAGTAATTTTAAAATCTATATTCTATTATAGATTTATTTTTAAATCTAAATCCTTTATTTTAGGTATGGATGCGTGTTTTAGGTGTGATAAAACAGAGGATGAAGTAAGATTGTACGATGGCATATATATAAATGATACTGTAAAAGTATGTGAGAGGTGCTCTTTGCTTGAGAATATACCTATTATTAAGCTTCCTTCTACTAATCAGCTTAAGGATTCAGAGAAAGTATCTGGAGTATATAGGAGATTAAAACATATGGCTTATGGTCATGAAGAAAAAGAATCTAAATCTATATATGATGAACTTAAGGAATTGGAAAAAAATCCAAGTCTTCAGAAACCAGAGGAAATGCCTGTAAGATTAGTTGATAATTTTAATTGGATAATACAACATGAGAGGAGAAAGAAGAGGCTAACGCAGAAGCAACTTGCTAATTCTATTGGAGAGTCAGAGACAGCTATAAAACTTATAGAAAGAAATAACCTTCCTGGAAATGTTTTCCCTTTGATAAAAAAATTAGAACAGTTTTTTATGGTGAGATTGATTAAGCCTAGTCCTGAAGAATTGATAAGACAGGAAAGATTAGAAGCAGAGAAAAAGAGAAAAGAGATGGACAGAAAGATTATAGAGGAAAAGAAAATAGAAGTAATAGAGAATCCTGAAGAAAGCCCGTTAGGAAAAATGCCTAGTAATGAGATAGATGTAGAAGAATTAAAAAATCAAGAAGAATATATTAAAAAGATAAAACAAGAAGAGGAAAATGATATGGTCAGAGAAGCTATAAAATCAGAATCTTCTGAAGTTAAGAAAATAGAAGAGACAAGAGCAGGAGAGCCCTTGAGAATCATTGATTTTAAGAAAGATAAGCTTGATAGGATAACAATAGCTGATTTGAGAGAAATGCAGAAGAAGATAGAAGAAGATTTTCCAACAAAATCTTCAGAAGAGATAGGTAAAGAACAGTTAGGAGATTTTGGAAAAGAAGAAGTAAAGAAACCTAGTTCTTGGTTTGATAAGTATGCAAAGAAAAAAGAAGGTCCTGAGAAAGTACCTACTATTCATGAATTGATGGAAAAGAAGACACATAGACCTATAGAGGGAGATAAGGAGATAGTTGGAAAGGATATAGAGATATTGGAGGAGTAGATTATGGTTAATCAAAGTAAAATTAATGATCCAAGATTCTGGAAAAAATGGAGAGAGTCTGGAGCTGTCAGAAAACCATTAGAAAGAGGAGAAACATATCATTTGGATACAGATAGTCCTTTTTATACAGGGCATGGAGTTACTTATGTTAGAAAGGAAAAATTTAAAGATGGATCTGAATGGGAAACATTTTATAGTTATGTTGGAGGCACTTTATTAAGTTGCTCTGAAGGACTAGTAAGAATGGATGGAACTCTTCAGAGATTAAGAATCCCTGCAAATAACATTCAAGGAATCAGTAGAGGAGTTGTAAGATTTAATGGAGAGTTAGTCAGTAGATTAATTCAAGATCCAAGTGCTAGAACTCCTTTAGTTGAAAGCTGGTTAAAAGAAGTTGAGGAGATTCAAGCAGCATAAACTTCAAACTTCCTTGAAGTTATAATAGGATTTATAAATGATTTTTACATATTTTTATTATGGGTAAGTATGTGCTAGTTAGTTTAGATGATGAGAAAGCTGGAAATATAGCTGATGTATTGACAAATAAGACTTCTAGGAAGATACTGGATTTTTTAGCTGAGGAAAAAGAGGCATCAGAAAAAGACATATCAGATGCTTTGAAAATGCCTATGAATACAGTAGAGTATAATATCAAGAAATTGTTGAAGGCTAGTTTGATTGAGAAATCTAAGAATTATTTTTGGAGTAGGAAAGGTAGGAAGATAGACATGTATTCTCTTGCTACAAAACATATTATTATCTCTCCAAAAGCATCTAAACCTAATCTTTCTAAGGTAAAGAGTTTGATACCTGCTTTTATAATAACAGGGATTATATCTTTAGTAATAAGGGCTTATTCATTAGCTAGTTTTAAAGCTAGTACTAGAGTTCCTATGGATACAGGTCTAGAGCCAGTTGCATCTCTTGCAGAAGATTTTGTTGTAGGTGCAGGAGAAGTAGTTATAACAAGTACTCCTGCTCCTGTTTGGCTTTGGTTTTTAGTAGGCAGTTTTTTAGCAATAATATTATTTGCTATACTTAATTGGAAAAAGTTATAAGCAAAGAAATTCTTGTAATTCTATGGAAAAAAGAGGAACAATAGTATTTATCTTAGTTATGATTCTGTTAGTAGCAGGGTTGTTTGTTTTAACTCAGAAATCTAGTATACAGGGAAGAGCAGTTTTAACAGCAAAAGCAGTAGATAATATAGAGAAAGAAGTCGCTGGATATAAGATAGGAGCAGAGGAAGTAGCAGGAAATCAAGGTGGATTGAGCAGAACAACTATAGCTGTTGATTCTTTAAATCAACCTCATATAGTAGCAGATTGGGGTGATCATCAGGTATATGCTCAAAATAAGATTAATGGGCAATGGTCTGAAAGTCTTTTTGCTACTCACTCTTCTCTTCCTTATGATGTTGGAAGAATATATCTTCCTCATATAGAAATAGATAGTCAGGATAGGGCATGGATATCTGCATGGGTTCCTTTTGCTAGTACAAAAGGAGGACAGGTTGTTTGGGTTATGGATAATGTAGCTACATCCTCTTCAAAGAGACACATAGGAATATTTAATAGAGGAACAGCAAATGGAAATGTTGCTGTGAATCCTAAGGATGTTGGAAATGCTGTTGTTATGGAGGGAGATGGTAAATGGGTTAAGATAAATTCTAATGGTCAAGAATTAGCATCTGGAAAGTTATTTGAAGGTTCAAGAGTTGGAGGAGAAAAAATAAGATTTAAGATATCAGATGGAGGGGTATTTCATGCTGCTTTTGGAGGTTATAGCAAATATGCTAGTGGATATAAAAATTCAAATATGGGTTCAATGCAGACATGGGCAAGTTATTCAAGATATTCAGAACAAGGAGATGATCTTTTTCACCCATCCCTAGGAGTTGATGCAGAAAACCCAAATATGGCTTATATAGTTATCAGGTATAATCCAGGAGTTGTTATTAATGTTTGGGATGGTAATGATTTTATTTATCCTGATTATAATCTTAAGGTTGTTGATCCTAATCCTTTTGGAACTCTTTCTACAAGATTGCATGGTGGAAATGGTATCTCAAGATTTGCACCTCAGTGGGCTCCTGTACCAGGAGGAGGAAGTTATCTATGCTGGACCGGAGGAGATAGCAATGTAAAACTAACATATGTAAGTCAGAAGGGAGTTGTTGGTGAGATAGTTACAGTAGGCCCTGGAGGAAATTGTGCAATGGATGTAGACTCAAATGGAGATATACACATGGCTTATGTTGTGGATGGTGCATTTCAGGGAAAAATGAGATATAGGAAAATAGAAAGTCCATATGGTTGTGATGAAGGAGATGTACAGTTTGAAAATACTCCCTGTATAGCTAGCAAGATGTGGGATCAAGCTCATAAGTGGAAAATAGATGCAAAAGGAGTCTGCAGATATGGAACAAGATATCAAAAATGTGAAGGAAGTAGATTTGTATGGCAAGAGTGTGAAGCAGCTGTTGCTGTTAATGAAAGATGTAATGGTATGGATGATGATTGTGATGGAATGATAGATGAGGGTTGTGATGATGATCAAGATGGTTATGTAGATGCAACTATGGCTTGTGGAGCAGGAAGTTATAAATTTGATTTTGGATGGTCTCAGGCAGTTCCTGTTTCAGGTGATTTTGATGGTGATGGAAAAGATGATAAAGCAGTATATTGTGGAAATTGTGGAGAGAATGAAGAAGACTGGTGGATCAGATATTCTAGTAATAATAGCATAGCTATATTAGATTGGGGATCTGAAGTAACTCTTCCCAGTCCAGGAGATTTTGATGGAGATGGAATTGAGGATTTAGGTGCCTTTAATCCTGAGAATGGAAAATGGAGTATAAGAAAATCAACAGGAGGATATAAAGAAGAATTGTTTGGATGGCAAGAAGTCCTTCCAGCCTCAGGTGATTTTGATGGTGATGGAAAAGATGACATAAGTGTTTATTATCCTTTAGAAGGAAAATGGTCTATTATTAAATCAAGAACAGGAGATGTTATAGAAGAATTATTTGGTTTTCAAGGCACTCTTCCAGCCTCAGGAGATTTTGATGGTGATGGGAAAGATGATTTAGTTGTTTATTATAATGGTAAATGGTATATATCTCAGTCAAAAGAAGGACATAAGGAAGTAGATTTTGGATGGCATGAAACTCTTCCTATTGCAGGTGATTTTGATGGTGATGGAAAAGAGGATATAAGTGTATTCTATCCAGAAGCAGCAATATGGTATGTTAAGCCTAGTGATTGGAAAGCAATAGTCCAATGTAGAAAAGAGGATGGAACTCTAAATGAAAATTGTTTTGGTTGCATAGAACTAGATTTAAATGATAACAATGCAGATATTACTACTTCTTATCCATGTGTTTCTGATGCTGATTGTGTAGATGATGGGAATCCATGTACAGATGATAGGTGTATAGATAATATGTGTGATTATGCAGCTAATACTAATGATTGTGATGATGGATTATATTGTACTATAAATGATGTTTGTAGTGATAAAGTTTGCTCAGGAGTTAGTAGGATATGTGAAGATGATAATCTGGCGTGTACTATTCCTTATTGTGAAGAGACACAAGATAAGTGTTTATTTGATCTTGAGATGTGTACATGCGAGTTAGATGATGAATGTCCGGATGATAATAATATATGTACAGATGAGAGGTGTGTAGGAGGATTATGTGAGCAAATAGGGAATACAAATCCATGTAATGATAATGATTTATGTACAGATAATGATAGATGTAACAGTGGATTTTGTGTTGGAACTAGAAAAGATATTGATGATGGAGATCCAACAACATATGACACATGCGTAGATGGGGTTGTGAGACATGAAGAGTTTGAAGCAGGAAGAGTGTATGATTTTTCATATGAATATGAAGATATATATGGAGTAACTGAAGAGGATATTATAGTTAGTAATCAGACGCAATCAGCAGAGGAAGAGGGGCCAGAAGGAGTAAGTTATATATGGATTGGGTTA
>Ga0272442_10010064_pt1 | contig 11700 bp, 8 predicted proteins | sample SSMForm2O_FD_200262 | JGI IMG/M metagenome (GOLD analysis project Ga0272442, IMG submission 200262) | Marine sediment archaeal communities from Little Sippewissett salt marsh, Falmouth, MA, United States - SSM-Form-2O | ecosystem: Environmental > Aquatic > Marine > Wetlands > Sediment ...
TTGATGTCGACACCTGGTGCATCCGGTGAGGCGTGGATAAACCGTACCTTTGCCTTAACCAAGGACGTTTTGCGATCATCAACACTTACGATTGCCGTAATGTCCTCGAGTTCATCGACGGCATAGACAGTAACTCGCTGATCTCCGGCCAACGCCAGGACCTCATCGATCACCACCGGCCCCGCGGCATTTGCGGGCGTTACCTCGATTCTCCGATCCCCGGCGAGTACCCTTCTGTATCCTGACGATTCACCGTAGGATATACCGCCGAACTTGGTCGTACCGTCCACAGAGACATCGACTGAGGGTGCATCGTAGCTTCCGTGAATCACCCTGACTTTTGCGTGATCACCACATCCGGAGAGTGCAACAACAGAGAAAACGGCAGAGGCGATCACAATCAAAAAAAGCAGTTTTTTCATGTCTTCCCCCTTTAATTATGTTGCGTAGGTTTCGTCGGCAGTTGCTGCGCGGAACACTCTGCCGACACCATAACCATATACAGCCTGGTGAACTCCGGCGATGCGGGATGCAGAGGCAACACGAATAGCCCGATTCTCTGTGAAGTTACAGCAGGGGCTGCGGTGCGCGCGGTACCGGCAGGAATGAATCAGATACGATGCGAATTGACTACACTGCGGTTACATCGTCAGTTGGGGTGGTTCTCTCAGCTGATGAAGATCTGAATGGAAACCGTGTTGAGAATAGATTCATTATAAATGATATTGAAAATGTTTTCGGTTGTCAAACGGAAAGAGTGCCGTCATGTCAATCTGTGCCACACACCCAGAAAATGCTGCAGCGGAAATTAGGAACCGGCACTCATTTCTGAGGAGGGGTGTCTCACCTCCGTGGCCTAGGAGACGGCGGAACGTGCGCTGGCATGAAGGAATCAATAATTAAGTATTGTGTCCCCATAATTATTTGCTGAGGGCGGTGAGGGCGTCCTGTTTCGATGCGGTGGGGTTCCTGGTGAGGTAGTCGGCGATGGTATGGGCCACGAAGGCGGCAGAGATGGAGGTGCCCGCGTAGTCGCCGGGGTCGCCCTTGTAGCCGACGGGCAGGGTGGCGAAGCCCGGCGCGTAGATGGTGACGAAATCGCCGTAGTTCGACCGCTTCCACGCCTTGCCTTCCGGATTGAGGGCGCCGACGCCGATCACGGAGGCATACGCCGCGGGGTAGACGGGCCGTCCCGTGGGTTCGTTGCCGGCCGAGGCGACGACGATAAGACCCTTTGCGTCCGCATAGTCGAGGGCTCGTTCGAGGAAGGCGCTCCGTGTTTCCGTTCCCCAGCTCAGGCTCATGACCCGGGCTCCCTGCGAGACGGCGAAATCGATGCTTTTCATGAGGTCGAAATTCGAGGTGTAGCCGTTGTCGTCGAAGATCCGTATCGGCATGATGGGCACCGTGGTATCCGAGGGCGCGGCGGTGCCGCTCGGGGTGACGATACCTGCGGCGATCAGGGCCATCTGGGTGCCATGGCCGAGGGAATCGGAGAGGGGCTCGCCGGGCTGTATCGCATTGAAATCTGCCACCACCAGTTCATCGAGGCCGGCAGTCCGGGTAAGGCCGCTGTCGAGCACGGCAATGGGGGCCGCACCGGTCGGGGCGGATTTTTTCTGGGTTTCGGATGACGGTGCCGTTGCGGGTTGCCCCGTGAAGGGCGCTGCCACAGGGTAGGCAAAATTCGGCTCCGCCGTGGCCACGCCGGGATAATTTCTGAGCCGCCCGACGAGGGAGGGGATGTTTGTATCTTTCGCGAGGACGATTCGATAGACGCCCGTTGAGGTATCGCACTCGACAACCGAGCCGCCGATGCGGCGGAGGAGCGCTTCGAATGCTGCTTTGTCTACCTCAGGCGAGAGGCGGAGAAGGATCTCATTTCGGACGAATGACGATCCGTCGACGGGATTGCTCACCAGCTCGAGGGTGCGACGCGCCACGAGCGGTTGCGCACATTCCATTTCTCCGGGCCGAAAGATCTGGATTTCGCTGAGTTTGATGAGAGGGCCGGTGGGGCCTTGGATGGACGTCCACACCAGGCTGTAGCTGAGGGTTTTGAGTACTGTGGCGAGGCCTTTTTGGACGTCCTGGTCTTCGATGGATGCCGTGATCTCGGGGTTGATGCCGGGGTCGATCCGTACCGTAACGCCGAGGTCGGAAAAACGCAGCAAGATGGTCTGGAGGGGGACGCGATCGGCACTGAGGGTGAGCTTTTCGCCGCTGAGGCGGAGCTCGAAGGCACCGGCGCGGCCGACGGCGAACACCAGTATGATCAGCGCCAGAATCAGAAGGCACATCCGGCGACGAATGAGACAGTGCGACATGGGGCAACTCCCGCTTTCTTTTTTTCCCAAGAGGCTGTAGTATATCACCATTTGATCCGGTGTGATAGAGGGGGTCAAGTCTGCTCTTGACTCTTGCTCAGTCATAATGTGAGGTAATGAGGACCACTATTCGTATTTATCGTTTTTTTGTCATCGGCGGAGAGATGGCGGGCAGTCTTTCGAAAAGTTCGTATCCAAAGGGAGCGGGAGATTTGTTGTGGGTGGGTGTTCTGTAAATAATTGAGTATTGTGTCCCCCTAATTCCCCTAATTAATAAAAGGAGGCCGTTGTGCAATTCAAACGAAGCATTGTTACGTTCATTGCGATCAGCCTGTTGGTGCCGGTGTTATGCACAGGAGCGGCTGCGGCACAGGAGGCTGCGCTCGAGGCGCGGTGTTACTCGTTTGTCATGAACGAGGCAACGCTGGGTACTGGTGACTGGATCTATTATACGACGTACGACGGGCAGAACGATGTCCCGCTCCACGATGAGATCGGCGGTGTGTGGTACGTCAGCCTGGAGATGATGCCCGCTACGCTGGGCAGCGCGACCTACGTGGCCGATTATTTCGCCGTAGAGTATACGGGAATTTACGAATACGGGGCAGTGACCATCACAGCCGTAAATACCGATGCGAACCAGAACGGATTTCCCGATTGCATTGAAAAGAGCCAGGGGGTGCAGGTAACTATTTCAGGGACGGCGACCCCCCACTGGAACTACGACGGTGTGTATTTTAATACCGGCATTGCCGGCACAATGAGTCGCGCAGCCGGCAGTACGACGGGGACATTTTCAGGGTCTCTCCTGACTTCACAGGGAAGTACCACCTGCACGGGCAACTGGGAACTGCTGGCCGGCTCAGGCACGATCACGTATGCCACGGATACGCAATCCGCCGACATGCAGATGACGATGACGGGCTTTGGTGAGACGAACGACTTTTCGGGAACGGCGACCTATACCCGCAACGGTACCGACCAGATATGTGTCGATGAATTCACGCTGGAGAATTTGTCCGGTGGCGAGGATGTTGTGGTGTACGCTGCGGTGTTGCACAGAAACGGGAAATATTACCGGGGTAATTTTCAGATCGATGACGGCAATGATGCGACATCGTGGCGGGATTACTACAACTGGCAATTCGAGATTTATGACACACACGATCTGGACAGTGACGGTATTCCGGATCTGTCGGATCCCGTCTACCGGGTGACGGCGTCGGTGGACGGGACCAATGGTGCTGTCGACCCCGCCTCTGTCGTCGTGGATGCGGGCGAAAGCCAGACCTTTACCGCCACCCCGGACAGCGGGTACACGGTGGCGGCGTGGAAGGTGAACGAAAGTGTGGTCCAGGAGGGAGGCACCAGCTATACGCTGGCAGATGTGCAGGCAGATACGACGATACTCGTCAGTTTTAGCCGGCGCGCCACCATTGCCCCGTGGCTGCCCCTGCTCCTCGACGAGTGATTATCCAATTGACAAATCACTGAGCGTAAAATACATTAAAGTCACAGCTACAGGGGGCTCCACCACAACAACAAAGGGTCAAGTCTGCTCTTGACTCTTGCGTATTCGCGGTGACGGGTAAATAGGGAGCCACGTGACGTAATTATCGACCACAATAAGTGACAGAGGTGCAGTTACATTTCTGGTATGTCTCCGGCAGGGAGAATGGCCTGTGTTCTTTCGAAAATTTGATATTCAAGAGATATGAAAGATTTGTTGTAGGCGTGTGTTCTATGAAAATTAAGTATTGTGTCCCCCTAATTAACCCCTAATTAAGGAAGGTGTCCCAATGGCATGTGTAGAGAAGGTTTCATCTCTTCGCCGGTACTTGATTTACGGTCTTGTCTTGTCGGTGATAGTTTTATGCGGTGTCTTTTCATTTCCGGGGTCCGCGAAAGCGGAGCTTACATACGGAACGCCATGCGACGATATCGGAACGTTCCAGACGCCCTGGGGTAATTGGTGTTTCTGGATCGGGTGGGACGCCACCTTTTCAGAAACATACACACCTACAAATGAGACCTATTGCTGGGTTGTCTACTTTGCCCCCGAGGCGATCTATGTTGCGTTGCAAAACGGGAAGGGGCTTTACTCGGCCGTTAACGTGAACGCGGGGCTTGACTATTTTTACGGGGCGTTGAACCTGGCCAATGAAACGCGGGTGCGGCGTCTCATGCTCAAGGATGAGCTCCATACGGTTGCCATATCGCGAAACGCGTTTGATGTCTCCGGCGGTATGCCCGGTACGGGGCCCTTTGCCCAGTTGTCTTTTTCTATGAGTTCCGGACTGACGTTTCTTAAGGAAAAAACCACCGGTAAGGTTCTCAGGGGGAACCAGATAAGTTTTGGAGTCAGCCTTGCCCTTGATCTGATCAAGCTTCCGTTGCCCATTTCGGTATCGCTGGGTATAGACGATCCCGATAAGGTTCTCGGCCAGTTCATCGGATTTTATCCGGTACTGATCTGGGATCTTCCTGAAACGACCACACAGAATCCTCTCGATGTCATGGTTTCGAAGCTGGAGAGCGATACCAGCGTGCCTCTTCCCCCCTATGTGCAACCGGTGTACAGCAAGAACATGGAGGAGTATGTCTTACAGGCCATGCGTATTATGCAGGCGTCGCAGCCATTACGGGAATTTATAGAAAGCGTCTCTCACGACTCGCAGATCGATGGGACGATCAATGGCACCCAGCAGTGGTTGGACAGCGGAGATACGAGTCACCTGAACCTGCCGGAGATACTCACCCCTCCTCCCCCGGACGCGGTAACGACCATAAACTATCTCCTCGCCGCGACCCAGATGAGCTTTGAAACAGCGTACGCCCGTGCACCGCAAGTTCCGCAAGTTCACACCATCTACGATGATTGTGTGAAGACGGTGCACTGCGCGCCGGGTGAACCGTGCCGGCTGGAGGTGACGGCAGAGGAAATAGCCGCCCTGATTCCTGCGAATCCGCCCCTCACGGCGGCCGACCTGGAGGGGGTATGGGTCGGATTTGATACGACGCAGGAGGCGTATCTCACCCACGACGAAACGGAATGGGTACAGATGGAAAACGGGAAGGCGGTCTATGAATTTGTCCAGAACACCGACACCCCCGTCCTCATGGGTGTCCGCATAAGCAGGTATGATCTTCCCCAGAGTATTCGAGATATACAAGACAAGAATCTCGAACTGTGCAGGCGAAACGTCCTCTTTGAGACCCAAACTCCATCCTCGTACACGATGACGGCGTCGGTGGACGGGGGACATGGTACAGTCGCCCCTGCCTCCGTCGTGGTGGATGAAGGCGAAAGTCAGACGTTTACCGCCACCCCGAACAGCGGGTACACGGTAAAGACGTGGAAGGTAAACGGCAGCGTGGTCCAGGAGGGAGGCACAAGCTATACACTGACAGATGTGCAGGCAGATACGACGATACTCGTCAGTTTTTGCAGGAGCGTCACCATTGCCCCGTGGCTGCCGCTGCTCCTCGATGAGTGAGCAAGAGTAATTAGGGAGACACACTATGTAATTATTGCGATGGCACACGAAGAAAAGAAAAACCGCCTCCGGAAGGGAGGCGGTTTTTTTATTTTGCCCCATATCCTATCAGGGCCATCCCACGAGTAGCGGATCGTCCGTATTCCATGGTGTTGTCGGTGTGTCGCGGTCGCTCATGTGTAAATAATAAAGTATTATGTCTCCCTAATTATCCCATGAGTAAATAATTAAGTATTGTATACCCATTCCATCCCCATAATTCCGAATTATTATGTTGACGAGAAGACAACCATTTCCTATACTTCGCGCTCTGTACCCACGTTCTTGTCACATATTACCGTAGAAAAGGAGCACATCATGAATGCGATCATGCGATCATTTTCCAAGAGATTTTTGTTTCATACTGTAATACTCACCGTCGTTGCATTACTTCTCATCGCCGCGGGAGTGGCGTCGACGGCGTCCGCCGAGCAGGCCGCCGACGTGGCGGTCGGCGCGAGTGGCATCATCGTAACTCCCACGGCCCCCGGGGTCACATTCATGATGCTTCGGGTTGCGAGCCCGGAGGGGCAGGTAATATTCGATAAGAGCAGCAGCGGTGGCCCCATCACGTGGTCGCCGGCCGAAGGGGCACAGGGGGGGCTCTACACCTACGAGGTACGTGTCGGCTTCAGTGCCCGGAACAAGACACGGGATGACGCCCCGCAACCGGCACCGCATGCCAGGCCATGGCGGCACTCCGGGACGGTGTTCATCAAGGGCGGCGTCATCGTGCCTCCCTCTTTTGAGGAAACCGGTCTCCTGGAGGATCTCTTTTCCGTGACTTCCGCCGCCTTCGCAAAGCTCGTGGATTTTCTTCATTATGACGACGTCATCATTACGGGAAGTCTCGGCGTCGGATTTGACTGTGTCGATGGAGAGAACTTCGGCTTCGACACCCTGAAACTCAAGGAGAACAACCTGCGGCTCTTCTTTGAAGATACCAGCACAACTGTCGATTTCCCCGCCAACGACTGGCGGATTGTCATAAACGACACCGCCAACGGAGGGGCCAATTACTTTGCCGTGGAGGATTCAACGGGAGGGACGGTACCCTTTAAAATCGAAGCCGGGGCCCCTACCGATTCTCTGTATATCGAAGATTACGGCCGCATCGGTATCGGGACGGCACTACCCTATGTGGAGGTACATATCGCGGATGGGGACACGCCCACGGTGCGCTTCGAACAGGATGGGTCCTCCGGATGGTCACCCCAGACGTGGGATGTGGCAGGTAACGAAAGCAACTTTTTCATCCGCGACGTCACAAACGGCTCAAAACTCCCCTTCCGGATACAGCCTGGTGCCCCTGCTGACAGCCTTTGCATGAAAAGTGATGGGAACGTGGGGATCGGGACCTGGTCGCCTGCAGCGCCCCTCGAGCTCGAGACCACGGATGAAGACGCCGAAATTCTTCTTGAAAGAAAAGATGATGGCGCGACGGGTGTCGGAGCGACGGGTTTCGTTTCGGCAAAAGCGGCCTCCGTTGCCATGGGCAGCACGACCGCCCACCCGCTGGACTTTGTCGTAAACAACGTGTCGGCCATGACGATCGACACGGGCGGCAAGATTGGCATCGGGACGGCGGCACCGTCGGTGGCCCTCCATGTGGTCGGCAATGCCTTCGTCTCCGGGAATCTGGAGGTAGGGAGCAGTCGGGACTTAAAGGAAAACATTCAGCCCATCCATGCGGAGGAGGCGATGGACGCCCTGAAGGAACTCCGCCCGGTGCGGTTCAATTACAAGATCAACCCGGATGAGGAATCCGTGGGCTTTATTGCCGAGGAGGTCCCGGACCTTGTGGCGACACAAAGCCGCAAGACACTGAGTCCCGTTGACGTTGTGGCGGTGCTCGCCAAAGTCGCCCAGGAACAGCAAAAGGTGATTGAAGAGTTGTCGCGCAAGGTTGTCGATCTCGAACGGGAGCTGAAGGAAAGACCTCGGAGTGCGTCCCCGGACAAGACACTGTGAGGGAGGTGTGTCCAACGGTCCGGGGTTCGTGTGTGCGGATATCTGTACGGTGGAGCCCGGGTATGTGATGCGGCATTATTGTGCGTCGCCCTTTACGAAGAAAGATGAGCTATTCTTACAATACGGAGAGAGCATAGTGAGAAGATCGATATTTCTGATGGTGGTGGTGCTGCTTATGGGGGGGTTGTTATCCGGCGGTCACAGGGCTTTTGCTGAAGGTATAACTATCCATGCGGGGACGACCCTGACGCTCGGCGGTGCGGTACTCGATTTAAACTGTACTGACGTGACTGTCGAGAACGGTGGCACGCTTAACCTGGACGGCGGTGTGATCGAAGAGTGCGGGGATCTGATCGTTGGTGATGATGCGGCGGTTGTGTGGGGTGCGGGGACAATAGAGTATTGCCAGAGCAGCGTCGGGACGGTTTCCGTGAATCCGGCCCCGGATAGCCTCGATGCGCCGTGGATTGTGGAAGGCCCGAGTGGTTATTACCACGTCGGCAGTGGCGATGAGACGCTGCCGTCGCTCGCCCAGGGTGAGTATACGTGTACGTGGCTCGATGAAGCAGGATGGGTGACGCCGTCGCCGAACCCTGCGACGTACAGCCTTGTCGCGGATGGGACGATTACGTTTACCGGAACATATGTCCTGCGCGATACCGACGAAGATGGGCTGCCCGACACGTGGGAGGAGCAGTATGACCTGAATCCCCTGGTAGACGATGCGTCAGAAGATGAAGACGGTGACGGGTTCACGAACCTTGCGGAGTACCAGGCAGGCACCGATCCGACCGATCCTGATTCACACCCGCGGTCCAAGGCTATGCCGTGGATCCATCTCCTCCTCGACGACTGAACAAACAAGGGGTCAAGTCTGCTCTTGGCTCTTAGTAATTAGGGGAGGTAATTAAGGGGACACAATACTTAATTATTGCTGAATTGGTAAAGCACGCTATGTAATTATTGCGACGGCACACGAAGAAAAGAAAAACCGCCTCCGGAAGGGGTGCGGTTTTTTTATTTTGCCCCATATCCTGTCAGGGCCACCCCACGAGTAGAGGATCGTCCGTATTCCCCTGGAGCTGTCGGTGTGTCGGGGGCGCTCATGTGTACATGATTAAGTATTGTGTCCCCTTAATTATCCCTTATTTATTGAACTCCCTTGAAAAATTTACATTTTTACGTTACCACTTTTTCTATAGAGGCGCGATAGAAGGGAACGGCGGCATTTTACTGATTGCTGACTAAGATACCATCGTATCTCTGTATCGTTGACGATCTCACGCATGAAGGAGGGAGACCTATGCCGGAACATGTGCGAAAAGGGATTGTGTCAGGTATTTGTTGTATCATTTTTCTACTTACCACGACTGGTGCCGTTACAGCCGATACTGGATGGGTCAAGCTCCTGGGGTCTGTTGCGGACGAAGGTGGCTATGGTGTTACCATCGACGCTTCGGGCGCCATCTACATCGCGGGAGCGACACAAGACGATCTCGGTGGGCAGACCAGTGCGGGCGGTCAGGATAGTGTTATCGCCAAATATGATGCGAACGGCACGCCGCAGTGGGTGCGGCTCCTGGGGTCGTCGGTCGGTGATACGGGCCGTGCCGTCGCGGTGGACACGACGGGCAACGTCTATGTCACCGGTGAGACATACGGCGACTTGAACGGCGAGACCAACGCGGGCGGCACCGACCTCTTTGTTGCAAAATACACGGCGGCAGGCGGCAGAGAGTGGGTGAAGCTCCTGGGGACGACAGGGTATGACTATGGCAATGGCATCGCGGTGGACCCGTCCGGCGATGTCTATGTTACCGGCGCCACAGAGGGTAAGTTGGACGGCCAGCCCAATGCAGGGGAGCGCGATATTCTTGTTGCCAAGTACACGGCGGCGGGTGTCAAACAGTGGGTGAAACTTGTCGGGTCGGCAGGGCATGACTACGGCCATGACATCGCGGTGGACACCGCCGGGCATATCTACGTGACGGGACAGGCAGCGGGCGACATGGCCGGCGAGACCAGTGCGGGCGGGATCGATATTGTTATTGCCCGGTATACGGCGGCGGGCGTCAGAGAGTGGCTGAAGCTTCTGGGAACAGTCGATAATGATTTTGGTCATGGTATCGCGGTGGACTCTTCCGGCGCGGTATACATTACCGGTGAGACACTAGGCAACCTGGCCGGCCAGACCAACGCGGGCTGCTACGACATTGTTATCGCGAAATACACGGCGGCGGGTGCCGAGCAATGGGTCACGCTCCTGGGGTCGACCGGGTGGGATTACGGCTATGGTATCTCTGCCGGTTCGTCCGGTACTATTGACGTGACGGGTTATACCTACGGCGACCTGGACGGCGAAACCAACGCGGGCGATGTGGATATTCTTGTTGCCCGGTACACGGCGGCGGGTATCAAGCAGTGGGTGCGGCTTCTTGGGACGGTGGATACCGATCAGGGCATGGGCATTGTGACGGATTCGTCAGGAAACATCTATACGGTAGGATACACCAATGGCGACCTGGGCGGCCAGCCCAACGCGGGTGAATACGATATGTTCGTCTGGAAACTCGTCCAGGTGGAGCCGTTCCCCTGGGAGATCTTTTATCCGGCAATTATGAAAAAGAGGCAGTCGGGTGAATGACGGTAGTTGGAGGTTCCCGGTTATTTCGTGAACCGGTGCATGCAGTACTGATGGGCATGTTTTCAAAAAAGGAGGGCACGCATGTTTGAGACATCAGCGGAAGAACTCTATCAGGACGGTGAGATCATCTTTGAAGAGGACAGTTATGATGAAACCGTGTATGTCGTGACATCGGGGACGGTCGAGATTTCGAAAATGATGGGGGACGAGAAGGTTGTTATCGAGGTGCTCGGGGAGGGGTATCTCTTTGGTGAACTCGGGTACCTTGCGAAAATTCCAAGAACGGCAACGGCGACATCAATCGGTGAGACGATTGTCGGAATCCTCGACCGCGAGGTCCTGGATGAGGACTTCAACAAACTCTCGAACAGTTTCCAGACCATGGTGAGGAGTCTCGCCCTGCGGCTCAAGAAGACCACTGAATTGGCATGCCGGAATAATTAAGTATTGTGTCCCCCTAATTATTACTGTTCCCGCATGCCAGTGGCGGTGAAAACGTATCGGTGAACCAGCTTCTGGTCGTAGGCATCGCCGAAACCGATGACAGAGAACGGCTGCTTGCGAGTAATCATGCACCCGTCAAAGAAGTAGGTTGTCAGAGTATCGGCCCAGGTGAAGTAAGAAACGATAATCTGAAAACTGGTGGCCTCGTCGAGGTATCGATCCAGTTGACTGCTTCCGCCATACACCTCTATCGTGCCGTAAACTTTCTCGCCGTATCGTGATCTGAGAACCTTATAGGCGAGATCTTTTATCCCCGGTATGTTCTCGCCGTCGATGAATATTGTGCAATTCCCTGCGTTTGCCGGCAATTGTGCTCCCGTTTCTGACGGGAATGCATACAGAAAGATAATGCAAAGGACCGTAGCCACAATAACTGACACGGTAGTTACTGATCGTTTCATGTTCGTTTCTCCTTTCTTGTCTGGCACATGTCATGGAGGGGTGCTGAAAAAGAAACGGAACCGGCTTTCCTCACGGTGCATGTGCCTTGTATTTCACGAACTATTATTTCCGTATGGGACACAGAATACTTTACAACCCTTGGCGCATCCCGGGGGATAGCGTAATCGTGGTCTATCGAGATTACCGTATGAGGAAACAATGGCCGTTACCGATGCAATAGTAAATAATTACGTATTGTGTCCCCCTAATTATCTATGCGGGGTCGTGCGAGAGTTCAGTATATACGGAGATCACCTGCCGTGTGGCGTATTTAATT
>Ga0272442_10010065_pt1 | contig 11700 bp, 9 predicted proteins | sample SSMForm2O_FD_200262 | JGI IMG/M metagenome (GOLD analysis project Ga0272442, IMG submission 200262) | Marine sediment archaeal communities from Little Sippewissett salt marsh, Falmouth, MA, United States - SSM-Form-2O | ecosystem: Environmental > Aquatic > Marine > Wetlands > Sediment ...
GTCGACACTGGAGATAAAAAGCTCGACAGTCTCTTTGTGGATAAAGAGTTCATTATGGTAGTCATTGGTTATAGATTAAGTCGGATTGTTAAAATTAATATATAATCGTATCTTTTATCTATATCTTTAATATCTTCGTTATTAAGGATATAACAGGGAAATTTCTAAAGAATTTTAAAAAAATCATGTCATTGGTTTTTTGCCTTGGTGTTTTAATGTAGACAGGTATTAAATCATAATCTTCAGCATCATCCTGATTAGTTACTTTTATATATCCTTCAAATAAAGTGTCCCCTTCTAAAGGCGTAACAATGGATAACACAACTGAAATAGGATCATCCTCTGGATGTAGATCCTCACCTGATTCATTAGAAAAAGTCCATGTCCCCCAATCTGGATAGGATTCGATTTCCCAATTTAGAATTGAGCCGGGTCCACCTTTGTTACTAATCTCAAAAGTTCCGTTTACTGTTGACCCACCAATGACATCCACATAATTAATTACGCCTTGACAATCCAAATCAGGAATCTCAGGTTCCGGTGGTTCTTCAGGGGGTATATAAACTGCTTTGAAAAGTTGACCCCCTGTATTATGTTGCCAAACATTTTGTCCAAATGGAGTAACTTCAAAAATTTTTCCTTGAGCTCCATGTGTTATCAAGGTATTACCATTTGGAAGTCTTATTGCACCTGATAGGTGATCTGAATAAAAACTGGAAGGTGGATTTCCAGTATATATCCATGTTTGTGATTCAGGTCCGTATGCGTTACCTTCCTCAAGGTAGTAATCACCAAATTCATTTACAGGTGGAATAATTTCATCGACACTCGAATAATGGGTACCCGGACGGTTTGCTCCATTGTTGAAAACTAGGATATTTCCTTCGCCGGGACAACCCTCATCTATCCATGTTGCATCATGTTGCCTGTACAATTTTTGGTCATTTGAGGAACCTGCATCATAAACTGCCGGGTTGCCCCAGCGATAAAGAAGATCGCCGCCTTTTCCGCTATTTCCGCCTGTATGACCTGCGGCTTCTTCTGTTGTGGTACTATGGTCTATTATCCATATTTCATTAAAATAACAGACGCTGATAAGTATTTGATCAAATTCTTCATTATAATCAATAGAATTGGTATGCATTAAATCTGCATGAGAAGAAGTCCTGTAATTAATATCAACCAACTCTGGGTGATCCGCAACAACACCATAATTATCTTTTGAGGAATCATAATCCTGTACTAGATGATCCCAAACATGCCATTCCCAAACGATATCTCCACTTGTGGGACCAGTTGGTTTTACCTCAATTATATGATCAGGCCACAACCCTTGAAAGCCAACATAATTTGGATTTCTACCTGCAGCAATAGCTTCATTGCGAGACTTACTTTCCCATGCAATCATTAAAATATTACCATTGGGTAAAGATTTTACATCATGATGGCTTATTTTTCCGTCTGTGCTATATCGAAAATCCCATACGATTGTACCATCCCATTCTACTATCTGAACGCCACCACCTGTTCCGCCAGTACCAGGGCCAGTAGCAACCCTGATTGAACGGAGTATAGTCCCGTCGCCCATCCACCAAACTGAAGCTCCTGGAAGGAAATTACTCGACCATGTATTATTTACCATTTTCGTATACTCAATTAAATAGGTATTGGTATTCCACATAGGTGAATATAAAATTTGACCTTCTTCCATGAAATTATGTGACTCATAATTTTGTTCAATCTTTTGGGTTGATGAATGTGGTATTAAAATACTTACAAATAGGAAAAAAATTATCAAATTAAAAAAAATTCTATTTTTCTTATTTGATTTCAGAATTTTGGCCCCCTATTTCTTTTAGAATATACATGCGTTAATGTATTAATAATGTTTTTTCCCGATTTATTCCGATTTATTACCAAATATCATAATAAAAGTAGCAATTTTTGATGAATTTTATTTTAAAATATTTTTAGGGGTAAAACAAAATTTTTGTATTTGGACTAAAACATTTATCTATGTGATGATTTCAATATTAATAATTTATTTTTATATAATTTTTAAAAGTTTTTTAAAAAAATAGAAAAATTTAAATTTAAAATAAAAATTCAAAATTTTGGGGGTTGTAGAGTTCGGTTAGGTAGATATCCCTATTTAATGGTCCATCCTAAATTTAGATTATAAGGTACCTCAACTCAATCTAAATCTCCTCAACAATCAGATATATCTGCACACCCCCATTTTTTTTAAATAATTAACTTGGAAACTTCAGGTAAACTTTAAATTCCTGAAACTGATATAAAAATAGTCGCAAATAGGGGAACTTATTGATGATTTATGGTAATCTCAAAAAAACAATGATGATTATAATAGTTTTTTTTATTGTTCTAACTTGTATTAATCCAGCTATAAGTGGTAAATTAATGTTAACAAATAGAAATAAACAAATTTTTCCAATGGACTCAAATGTCTACCATCAAATACCAGATTGGATCTCTGACAATCCACATTACAGTACTGGTGCTGGCCTTGCAGATTTTAACAATGATGGATGGCTAGATCTGGTGGTTGCTGATGGCAATGATATGGGTCTTGGAAGGGTGAACGTCTATTATAACAATGGGGATGGTTACTTTTCAACCACTGCAGATTGGCAATCTGATGATACAGGTTACAACGGGCATCTTGATATTGCAGATGTGAACGGAGATGGCTGGCCTGATGTAGCTGTTTCATATCTTGGGACATCAAGTTCATTTGGACCTATAGCACGTATATATTTGAATAATGAAGGCGTTCTGTCCTCATTACCTGATTGGACAGCAGATATCACAGGAAATTCCTTTGGCGTTGATTTTGGGGATATGAACAATGATGGGTGGCCAGACCTGGCAGTTGCAACTGGATGGTCTTATAATCCACAGAACTTTTACAAGAACTATGTGTATCTTAATGATGATGGAACTTTGGAATCAACTGCAAGCTGGGTATCAGATAACAATGATCATTATCTTGGCGCCTTGTGGCTTGATGCAGATGATGATGGATGGTTAGATTTGGCTTACATTGGATCTTTTCAGGAGACAAAAATATATAGAAATCTGGATGGTATGCTTGAGACAACTGCAAGCTGGCAAACTTCAGACAGCTCATCCCAAGATGGTATAATGTTAACTGCAGGGGATGTTACAATGGATGGGATACCAGAACTATTTGCAACAGATAATACACAAATTGGTGGCAGCGGGCTATTCAAACAATATACTGGACTTGATGAGGGATTTTTTGAGGAGACTTACTCTTGGAATTATTATGGAAATTATGGATCTGCTGTAGGTCTTGCTGATTTAAATGGGGATAATCTATTAGACCTAGCAACAGGGTCATGGTGGGGAAATACTGATATCTTCTTAAATGAAGGGTCTGCCCTTCCATCAAATCCCTCATGGACATCCGGGGTTTCAAGTGTGACTGAGAAAATCCTTTTTGGCAACATTGGGCCAACTCTGAATGAACAAACAATTACCGAGTACTTTTATCCTGATGATGACAGAAAAATGTTTTATCTTTCACACCAACCAATACAATATATTCAAAGCATCTATGTTGATGATGAACTATTGCAACCCTCTGAATATACATATAGCAGGGAACATGGATGGTTTACCATCGGACAGTCTTTCTCAGATTCCATTGAAGTTGTCTATAAATACTCAAAATCAATGGACATGGTAATATCTAATTGGGATCCAAGCGTTGGGAATTATCTGTATTATAATACATTGCAATTTTCAGATTTACATTGCACAGGGGAGCTCATTTGGAATAATATTGAACCTGGTGCAACAATCTATGATAATTTTGAGGTTGAAAATATCGGTGAACCAGAATCAGAACTTGATTGGGAGATACAATTATATCCAGATTGGGGTGATTGGTCATTTGCCCCTATGAGCGGTGATGACCTAGCTCCTGAAGATGGTCCAGTTGTTGTTCAGGTAGAAATAATAGCACCTAGTCAATTTGATGAGGAATATACAGGTGAGGTAAAGATCGTAAATAAAAATGATCCAGAGGATTATCATATATTTGATGTATCTTTGATAGTTACTGCTCCAGACCTGGAATGCAATGGTGATCTCCAATGGAATAAAATCAATCCAGGGTCAAAGGTCCAAGGTAGTTTTACAATAGAAAACATAGGGACAGATGGTTCTTCTCTTAATTGGAAAATAGATGCTTATCCTGATTGGGGTGATTGGACGTTTTTCCCGAGTGATGGAGATAACCTTAAACCAGAGGATGGGCCATTGTCAATTAATGTAGAAATCATTGTTCCAAATGAAAAAAATATGGAATTTAATGGACAAGTTTCTATTATAAATAGGAATAATTCATTAGATAGCTGTGAGATAGATGTAATACTTATGACACCAAAAACAAAGACATATATTACAAATTCATTGTTCCAGCAAATATCTATGTGCTGTTCAAGACTTGAGCACTCAATAATAAATTTAGTAAAAATGTTTTTTCCAACATAACTAAATTATTATTAAAGATAAATAAATGTCCCACCCAATAAATATTTATTAAATAATATATTTTTTGAGATCACGTATGTTTAAATAGTGATATTAATAAAACATATTATTCATTATTATACATCAGTATGTGTTGAATTTATATTATTGTAAGTAGAGATTATATGAATTTTTACATATAATTTTTGATTATGGAAGTTTTATGGAAACGTTTTTGATATTTAAATGCCTGTAAACGAGTTTATTAATGTTAAAGGTGTAAGCATAGAGTTTTTTTAAAATTGTTAATAAAAAATTGGAAAAAATCTATTTTTGTAAACATAATACAAATTTTTATTAATAATAGTTTGAAAAAATATTGGGAAAATTATATAAACATAATATGTAATATTTGTTTTAACACCTGGTGTGAGATAAATGAATATTAGGATTTTTATAAAAAGTTTATTAGTAATTTCCCTGCTCATAATAAATTCTACTGTTTTGTTAATTTCTGCAGAAACCACATCTTTATCAACTAACGAAAATAGTAAAAAAAACATATTGACAGTCAAGATATATGATAACAAGGAAATACAAAGTTATGATATTTTTTTGTCTGAGGAAAAAGAGGAAAAATTAGATAATATCTTTGAAAATATCAGATCTGAAATAAATAATAGCAGTTCTTACTCTGATGATAGAAAAATTCTTTCATATGCATTAAATTCTTTCAAGGAACTCGGTCTGATTACCGATGATAATACTTTTAGAGTCATTTATAAACTATTAATAACAAAATTTTTCATTAATAACATTGTAAAAAAGGCCTTTAATTCTCATAAGGATTTATCTTTCTTTGTAAGAGAAAACATACTATGCACCATTGCAGGTAAGACTAATTGTACACACTTTTTTAGGATGTTTAGATGGCCTATATGGTTTAATTGGCCTGTCGGATTAAATAATGCGATATGCTTTGGTACATATCTTTTTCAAAATGAGGCCAATCCTGATCCCAGCTGGTCACCTGCAGTTGGTTGGATTAATACAAATGGTCTTTATGGTGATGTTTCTTTGAAAGGCTCATTCTATGGAGACCTATCAACCAATTTCTATGCAGGATATACCTATTATTCTGCACCAGGAGTAAAAGGTTTTACTGGTTTTAAATTTGTAGAAGAGGATGATAAGCAATATTTCTACGGTGCAGCAACAAGAGTTAAATTGGATACAATAGTCCCGCCGGACCCTGAAAGTTAATTTTCTTTCTTTTTTTTTTTACAATGATTTTCTTGGATTAGAAGTATTTAAGATTTGATCAAATTTAAAAAGGAGACCACTGGATCCACCGGGTGTATGCTACAGCTCCTATTGCAAAGAAATTGGAATAAATAAAGCCTGGAATCACTGGGAGTAGTATTAGTCCAACAAACCCCGCTAAAAGACCTATCAGAATTGGGACGAATGATGGAGTGTAAAGTTGATACAACGTATTTGAAAAGAGGTCATAACAAAGGGTTATTCCAAAGCCGAATAGGGCAACAAGAAACGCCCCCGCAGTAAGGAAAAATGGAATTCCAATACCTGCACCCAAACCTCCACCGAAAAAGAATATTGGTGCAGTGGTTGCGTCAAAATCCTCATCAGATACAATGTCTATATCATAATTAAGAAGTTCAGGATCAATGATATCTTCAAGTGTTAACCCATCTGGTATGAATTTGTATCTTTTTAAAATATTAAATTTTTCCTGAAAAATTTCATATAGACTTGCATCCTTTTGATCAAGTGCTTTTAGTTCTTCCTCTAATTTATCCACTTCTGAAGAACTCAAGGTTCTTTTTGATATTACACGTGTCCCGTCCTCCTGGACATTATATAATTTGAATGTAATTGGTTTTGTATTTTCATCATCTGTTTTTTCAGATATAATTTTTTTTGGGTTACTATTTTCCATTTGAATATTCATTGACGGTATGTTTGGAAATAGTGACAAAACTAGAATAGCGGCAGTGATAATACTAAAATACAAAATTTTCCTTTTCATTTTTTATACCTCTCTTTATATAAATTCAAACATTTGTTTTGAATTATTGAATATATTAATGTAATAATAAATATTTATTACTTTTTACAATTTTCAAAGATTTTTTTAATATCTATATAATTATATATATTCACATCATAAAGTGAGATAGTTTTTAAATAACATTCCAATCAATTAATATTAATTTGTGATATGATTATAATACGATTTTTTTATAGCTTTTTTTAAATTATTGGTAAAACAAAAATTTTTAATATATTCATATGTTACACCGAAAAATACCTAGGTTTAAATACTTACATGGGGGAAAAATATTTATGGTTAGAAATCCGACAGCATTTTTAAGAGAAGAATATAATGAACTGGTAAAAAATGGATTTGACTGGAAGCTCAGAGAACTTCAAGGACCTTCAAGTCCAAAATGTAAGGTTGATGGAAAAGAGATGATAATGCTTTGTTCCAACAATTATCTCAACCTTTCAAATCATCCAAAATTAAAAAAAGCAGCAATCGAGGCGATAAAAACCCATGGCGCTGGGTCAGGAAGTGTCAGGGCAATTGCAGGTTCCATGGACCTTCATTTCGAGCTTGAAAAGACAATTGCAAGGTTCAAACATACGGAATCATCACTTTATTACCAGACAGGTTTTGCAACAAATGCGGGACTTATTCCGCAGCTCGCCCCTGCAAAAGAAGATGTTATTATATCCGATGAACTAAACCATGGCTCAATAATTGATGGGGTACGACTTTCTAAGGCACAAAGAGCAGTTTATAAACACTGTGATATGGGTGAACTCGAAAAGGTCCTCAAAGAAATAGATAAGAAGAATCCAAGAAGGATTCTCATAATCACAGATGGTGTTTTCTCAATGGATGGAGATATTGCACCAATGGATGGAATAGTCAAACTCGGTAAAGAATATGGTGCTATGACCTATGTAGATGATTGCCATGGTGAGGGCGTTATTGGTAAGGACGGAAGAGGAATTGGATCACATTTTGGAATAGAAGGAAAGATTGATATCGAGATGGGAACATTTTCCAAGGCGCTAGGTGTTGTTGGAGGAATGATTGCTGGAAGCCAGGACCTGGTAAACTTTGCTTTGAACAAGAGTAGGACATGGCTTCTATCTGGAAGTGCACCCCCAGCAACGACTGCAGCATGTACTGCTGCGATAAATGTATTGGAAAACGAGCCAGAACATGTCAATACCCTATGGGACAATATTAAATATTTCAAGAAGGAACTTATCTCAATGGGCTTTGATTGTGGTCATAGTGAAACAGCAATAACCCCCGTCATAGTTGGAGAGAGCCATGTGGCTAAAAAGCTCTCTGACAAACTTATGGAAAATGGAATATTTGCATTACCAATTGTATTTCCAATGGTTGCAAGGGACAAGGCTAGAATAAGAACAATGATGAACGCAGGCCTTACAAAAAAGGACCTTGATTATGCACTAGAAAAATTCGAAAAAATTGGAAAGGATCTTAAAATAATCTAAACTAATAAAATGAACCAGAAAACATCTATAAAACATGTTGGAATTCAATGCAATGATAGAGAATCTGCAAGGATCTTCTTTAAAGAGATACTTGGCCTAGATTTCAAGAAAACATTTTCCATATCAAATGATCTTTCAAACAATTTATTTGGAATAGCTCAGGATGTCACTATAGATGTCTATGAAAATGATCATTCATATTTCGAGGTTTTTATTACAAAGAACAATACAAAAAACAAATATCAACATATCTGCATAGAGATTGAAAACAAAAACCAGTTAATTGATAAATGTAAAGGACATGGGCTTGAACCTATTGTTGTTGATAAGAACGGAAAAACATTACTTTTTATAAGGGATTTTTCAGGAAATCTTTATGAGGTAAAACAAAGAAGCTAAATTTAATCCCTTCTTACCCATTTGCCTTTTTTCTTTTGGTTAATGACCTTGTCAACAATGGTTTTTTCATCAGCCTGAACCATGTAATTCTCTTTTTCAGTATGCTTTTTTAAAGCAGCATCAATTGCTTCAAAATCTGCCTGAGCGATTACTGCGTTATTGATGTCTGTTTGATCATTATTTGTTTGTGTGTACTGCTGATCTTTTTTGTTTTCCTCTTGGTTCTGTTTATAATACGTGTCAGGAACCTTAATATCCTTTTTCGTGTCATATGTTTTGGCATCCTTTGAAAAATCAATTATTGCTGGCTCCCTATTGTTTTTCTGATTACTTTGAAAATAACTATGATCGGAATTGTCCTCCACTTTTGTTGCCTCTTCATATGTTTGAGTGTTTGCCTGGTTTGTCTCCTGTGTATTTTCAGAGCTGACTGAGTTTTTCTGTTCGTCTAAAACAACAGGGTCCTTGTTTGCATAATGCGGTTCAGGTCCCTGAACATTTAAATTAGGTTCAACCACGCCAGGTGGGTGTGATACCACGTCTGGTTTAACATCCTGGGTTGAAACATGTGAAATATGCTTTTTATCTTGATAGTTCTTGTTAAATACTGGTGATGTGAGATCAAAGGCCTCAATCAAAAAATTTTTCTCCTCGATTGTTGGAAACCAAACATAGTCCTCCTGTTCTTTATAAACATTTGGTGCACTATGTATAAAATGGGCAATAATTGATAATTTACCTGAGAATTTCTCTTTAAAAACCTCTAATTTAATATTGACATTATTATTTGTGGGCATTTTACATCCATCTCTCCTATTAAAAACTAGAATATACTAATAGAACTTATATTTATTGGTTTAAAAAGTATTGGAGGAGGTGTGGGGCTCCAAATTTTCGGGGAGATAAACATTATGGAGCCCCAAAGCGGACTTTTCTTATTTTTTAGATGGGACTTTCTTAGGGGGTAATATTTTGCCTCGGTTAGCTGGAGTTTTTGTTAATGCATCACCCTATAGATTATATAAGCCGACAAGAAAATTTTTGTATGATCTGATATAAATATTTATTTAGTAAAAATTACAAATTGAAAAAAAACCATCTAATTCTCTTTCTTATTTTTGATTTTATTGCTCATTGAGATTATCTTATCTCTGATTTTAAAGTTGCATTCGATTTCTAATGATATTTCATTGCTATAATTTATGTCAATTACATTTGCCTTATCATATATCCATGATAATAGAGATTGAGAATCAGATTTAAGGGGTAGTGTTATGTTAAATCTGGTAAGCTGCGGTAATGACTTATAGATCAAATCTAGTAATTTATCAATATTTATCTTGTTTTTAACAGATATGGGAACATAGGTTTGATTGTCCAATATACCTCTTTCTAAAAGAAACTCAATTTTTTGATCTATTATCTCTTCTGAGATACCATCCATTTTATTTAATATAATGACTATGGGGGAGTTCACACCAATATCGGTCAGCTCCTTTAATGATACAGATAATTTGTTAAAAATAATATCATCATCTTCACTGATATCAGCAATTAATAACACAACATCTGCAACCTCGATTTCCTCAATTGTGGAATGAAAAGCATCAATGATATAAGCAGGAAGATCTTGAATGAATCCAACTGTATCTGTCAACAATATCGGTATATTATTGTTATCTATCTTACGTGTTGTGGTTGAAAGAGTGGAAAAAAGTTTACCCTCGACTTTTACCTTTTCTTTGGATAAAAGGTTCAATAAGCTGCTTTTACCAGCATTTGTATATCCTGCAAGGGATACCAGATAGAAGCCACCTGTATGTCTATGTTTTCTTCTTAGCTCCCTTTGATCCCTGATGTTTTCAAGTTGGCCCTTGATCTTCTTGATTTGCTTTTTAATCATCTCGTAGTAATCATCTACTTGATATTCACCACCTGCCATGAGCCCAGGATGTTCGCCTGCCCTTGCTCGGTGGATGAGTTCTCTAACATAAGGCCTTTCATAGTTAAGCTGGGCAAGCTTAACCTGAAGTTTCGCTTCCTTTCTATCAGCATGTTTTTCAAATATATTAAGGATCAAATGAATTCTATCAAAGACCTCTATTGCAAATGTCTTTTCCAGATTGAACCATTGAGAAGGCCTTAGTTCACCATCAACAATTACAAGACCTATTTTCTCCTTAGATTTTTCAATAAAATCTTTAATTTCTTCTGTCTTACCTTTTCCTATATAGCTTTTTACATCTGGTGTTTCTTTCTTTTGGTAAAAAATCTCTAAAATAGTATAATCTAATGTATTTGCAAGATCAATTATCTCTGATGTATCATTATTTAAGGTTATAATTATTGCATTATTCGCTGATTCGTTCATTTTATTGAGTTATAATAATACTAGCCATGATTTAAGGCTAATTGTCAAATCAATTAGGGATTTTTTCTATTCAACTCGTTTAATCAAATAGTTCTAATAAATTTCGACAGGTTTATTTAATATGAATGACAAAGATAAACATGGTAATAAATATAATGGGAGGTGAAAAAGATTCATATAAATTTAGTCGGATCGGTATCTGAAGCAGATGAGATTTTAGATATTGAAACTGTAGCAAAGGTATTTGTTGTAGCTAGAAGAATAATTGATCTGACCAATGATCTTGAATCAAAGAATGTTATCACGGGACCTCCAAATTTTCAAGATAAAAAAAACAAAAAAAATCATTCTTTTTCAAAAGTACAACTTGCTGTTTTAACTGTCAAAGGTTTTAATTGAGATGTGGTTAATTATTAATCTATTGCAACATATTACATTGCGAAGAGTTTGACTATAAGACAAATAAGGGTAGGTTATGATAATTTTAGCTATATCATATCTTGCCCTGAAACCAAAAAGGCTGCACTTGTTGATCCAGGTTATGATGGACATAGATTAATTGAATTAATAAAATCAAATGATCTAAAATTAGTTTTCATCATTGTTACACATCATCATAGTGACCACACAGGAGAAATAGGAGTAGTCAAAGATGCTTTTCCAAAAGCTAGAATTGTTGCTTCAAAAAATGTAAGCTCTAATCGTGATTATAAAGTTGAAAGATTGGTTTCAGACAAAGAACATATAACACTTGGTAAGGTGACTCTTGAATTTCTATTAACACCGGGTCACACACATGATGGAATATGTATTTTGGTTGATGGCGAGACGATAATAACTGGGGATACATT
>Ga0272442_10010066_pt1 | contig 11698 bp, 12 predicted proteins | sample SSMForm2O_FD_200262 | JGI IMG/M metagenome (GOLD analysis project Ga0272442, IMG submission 200262) | Marine sediment archaeal communities from Little Sippewissett salt marsh, Falmouth, MA, United States - SSM-Form-2O | ecosystem: Environmental > Aquatic > Marine > Wetlands > Sediment ...
GATAATCAGATTTTTTTAACAAAAACGGTTTTATATGCGTGACTATAAAAGCTGTACGGTTGTAGAAATGCCTTATTATATAATCAAATATCCTGAAGTTTGCAGGGGTATAGCGGCAGTACCGGGAGAATCTATATGTATATAAGTGATGAATTGATTACAAGTCTGAAACGGAACAGGGTTATTCCCTTTGTGGGAGCGGGGGTGTCCATGAACCTGGGACTCCCGTCGTGGAGCGAGCTTGTATCGCGCATGGCGAGTGAACTGGATTTCGACCCGGGAAAATTTCAGTCTTACGGAGATTTCCTCGAACTCGCAGAGTATTACGAACTGAAGAAAGGATCAATCGGCCCCTTGCGAAGCTGGATGAATGTCAATTTTCATAGCCCGAAAATTAATATCGGCGATTCTCTCATCCACAAAATTATCGCTCATTTCAATTTCCATATCATCTATACGACGAATTATGACCGGTGGCTGGAGAAAGCGTTTGAGTATTACAAGATAGATTATATAAAGATGACCGGTATCTACGATCTCACAAAACCCACATCTGGGAAAACGCAGATCATAAAATTCCACGGGGATTTTGACGATGATACCTCCATAGTCCTCACGGAATCGAGCTACTTCAAAAGGCTTGGTTTCGAAGAACCCCTGGATATGAAGCTTCGATCAGACGTTCTGGGACGCTCACTGCTTTTTATCGGGTACAGCCTGAGTGATCTCGATATCCGGTACCTGCTTTACAGGCTTAACATGTTGTGGGAGGGAGCAAATGAATCGGTACGGCCGCGGTCATATATTTTCATGCTGGCGGGGAATCCTGTGAAGACAGAGGTATTGAGAAAGCGGGGGATTGATACGATATGCTCGGATATTGAAAACCCGAAAGAAGCTCTCGAGGACTTTTTAATGAAACTTTATTCAGAAGTCCACGGCGAACTGCCTGAAAAAACACCAAAAAAGACCTAATATACACAGCCGTGAGGTGAATAAGATTTCACGGACTGAAGAAGCCTGTTCTTGATAACCTGGCGCGCGGACATTTCGAACAGCTCTCTTGGAAATTTTGAAACTCCCATATATTATGGTAAATAACTATGGCGCATTCAAAAGATCCCCTGCACGGACTGACCCTCGAGACGATATTAACCCGCCTGGTTAAATACTTCGGCTGGGAAAGACTCGGTGCCCACATCAATATCAACTGCTTTAATTTCGATCCGTCGATAAAATCCAGTCTTAAGTTTCTTCGGCGCACGGATTGGGCGAGAAAAAAGGTGGAAGATCTGTACATTGATCTCGATTACGCCAAGAAAGACGATCTCTGGTGGGAAAAAGGAAAGGAACACACATCCGGGAATGATCAATCATAAAAGACCATTTCTCTGTATTGCATCAAATGATTCGGACTTAACATCGACAATTTCTAAGCTATAGATACGACTCTCAACAATCTGGAAATAAAAATGGACCCGAGACTTTTTATCAGGGTACACCGGAATTCATTCGTAAACATAAAGCGGATACATGAGGTGATCCCATGGGGGCAGGGGCGCCTGGTCCTGGATTTTAGGAAATCCGGTAAAGTGCATGTAAGCAGGGAAAAGGTAAAAATTCTAAAAGACAGGATCGGATTGGGTTTCTGATTAATATATTTTCCCGATCAATTTTAAAAAGACAAAATACTCCAACAGAAACAAAAAAAATACAATTGTTCGATACCGGCGCTGAAGATACAATAAATGGTATTTAAAATAAGGAGGCTTTTATGAGAAAAGTTGCACTGTTGCTTGCCATGGTGCTGGTGATGACTATGACTCTCAGTGCCGGAGGACAGCAGGAGAGTCAGGAAGGGCCCATTACCCTTGTATTCTGGACACATGAAGATCCGAACAGGACGGAAATCGAGAACCGCTATATCGAAGAATTTGAAGCGGCCAATCCCGACATAACGGTTCAGAGAGTAACTCACTCTTCAACGAAAATACAGGAACTGATCCTGACCGCCTTCGCGGCAAATCAGGGCCCGGATATTTTCAATATGTCCATAGAAGATGAGTACGCGTATATCGCAAATGGCCGCTTGGCACCTGTTGACCCGAAAGCGGCGGGATACAAGAATAAGAATGACCTGGAGAAGGCGTACGTGCCCGGTGTACTCGATCCAGTGAAACTTGACGGGGAATTTTACGGACTCCCGCTTGAACTGACCAACTGGAGTATTTACGTGAACAAGAATGTGTTCACTGACGCGGGGCTCGACGCGGACAAGGATTATCCGAAAACATGGGAACAGATGGCGGATGTATCCGAAAAACTGGTAATACGGGATGGCGATATAATAACGCGGCGCGGGTTTGATTTCCGGTATCCGTATTATTTGGTAGCAATGGTTCCCATGGTGGAGCAGTTAGGCGGACAGCTGATCAGTGATGATGGCGAGACCGCGATTGTTGGAGAAGATGCCTGGATAACATTTCTGGATTTTATGAGAGAGTGGGGGCCAAACGGAAGAAATCTCGGTTCGCCCACATATAAGAACGCGCGCAAGCTTTTTAATTACAACAATAACGATATTGGAATGGCCCATACAGGTTTGTATCAGCAGGGCCGCATCAACGCGGATAACGCGGATTTCTATAACAGCGACGAATGGATGGTTGTACCCTTCCCGCAGTTTGAAAACGCGAAGAAAGAAGTAGCGGCCGCGTACTACGGACATTATTATATGGTGAACGGTCAGACAAGCGAGAGGCGTCAGGAGGCAGCCTGGAAGTTTATTGCCTATATGCTCAGCCATGGTGAAGAATATCTGCAGAAGGTCAATATCATTCAGCCGACAAATAAACTGATGAATTCCGATACATTCAAGAACATGCCCTTTTCGGATGTTTTTACCAGTGATATGGAAAAATCCCATATTGTATATTACGGAGAAAACAGCGCGAAGATGCAGGAGCTGATAAAACAGGCGGTTGAATCGGTTATGCTGAGCGGTGTTTCAAGTGAGAAAGCGTATGCCACGTTAAAGGCTGAAGCGCAGGAACTGCTGGACGAAGAATAATCTGTTATCGAATAAAGTTTGAAAAGGGCCCGGGTTGAATTGTTCAACCGCAGGGCCCTGTTGTCAGATCCTGTGCAGCTTCATATAAGAGGAAGATGTTCTCATGAAGAGAAAAGCTATAAAATCCCATCTCAAACGCCATCAGAACCAGTGGGGAGTTGTCTTTGTCGTTCCCGCAATTTTATTTTTCTCCTTGTTCAGTTTCTATCCAATTGTAAACGCGGTATATACCAGCCTGTTCAGAAAAAAAGTACTCAGCCTGAAACCCCCTACCTTCATTGGCCTGGAAAATTACCGGTACCTGCTGACATCCGCGGATTTCTGGAATTCGATCCGTGCGACCGCGGTATTCACCATCGGCACATTCGTCCCGCTCCTTATATTCAGCCTGCTTCTCGCGGTACTGATCTCCCAGGTAAAGTACGGCCGGAAATATCTCCAGATGGCATACTATTCACCGGCGGTACTATCATCGGTCGTTGCCGCTGCAATATGGCTGCTGATCTTTGACCCGCGCGGGCTTGCCAACCAGTGGGTAAACTTTGTGATGAATTCTCCCGGCGTAGATCACAGCTGGTTCGCGAATTCGATTATGGTACAGTTCGCCACAATGCTTGTATATTTCTGGAAATACGTCGGTTATTTTGTGATCATCTTTATAGCCGGTATGGCCAGTATCCCCCATGCCCTGTATGAAGCCGCGCGGATTGATGGAGCAAGCAACTGGAAATCCTTCTGGCGGATTACACTGCCGCTTCTGAGACCGACAGTCGTTCTGGTATCGATTATGTCCATGCTGCAGTGCCTGAAGACATTCAGTACACAGTACCTTTTTACCCAGTCAGGAGCGCCTCAGGCCCCGATAAACGTGATTACCATGAATATTTACAACACGGGTATCCGGGACCAGAGGATCGGAAGGGCCAGCGCGATGAGTATTATTCTGTTTTTGATAATGCTCTTTTTTACCTGGCTGCAGTTTAAGACATCCAAGAGCGATGAGGTTACGTATTGATGAAAAGTAAAAATGTGAGCGTAAAGGAACTATATATGATGCGCGCTACAAAAATTCTGATGTGGATCATACTGACGATTTCTCTATTATTTATTATCGCTCCGCTTGTTTTCATGCTGACTGCCGCATTCATGCCTGCGGGAGATATCATAAAAATGCCGTACAGGTGGATCCCGAAGGGCTTGTATACTCCTAATTTCGTGAAAGCAGTGGCTGGAAATGACGGCACGTACATATTCATAAGAAATCTTTTAAACAGTCTGATAGTAGCGGGAGCGGTATCGGTTACTACCGTGCTTATATCTTCGATCACCGGTTACAGTCTCTCGAAATTTCACTACCCCGGACGTGATTTCATTTTTATGGGAATCATGGCAACCATGATGATACCCTTCGAGGCGATCATGATCCCTCTCTACATGGTGATTACCAGGATGGGGATTCAGAATAGTTACCAGGGACTCATCCTCCCGTTTCTCGTGAACGCCTTTGGCGTATTTATGATGCGTCAATATCTGGTTACCTTTCCTGACGAGTTCATAGACGCCGCACGGGTTGACGGCATGAGTGAGTTCGCGATTTTCCGCTCGATTATACTGCCGAACTCTGGTCCTGCCATTGCTACACTGGCAATACTGGCGTTCCGCAGTCAATGGGACAATCTCCTGTGGCCACTGCTGGTCGCGCAAACGGAGAAGATGAAAACAATTCCTCTGTATATAGTAAAATTCAGAGCGGAAATGCATACGGATGAGGGAGCCATGATGGCGGTAGCGCTCCTGGCCAGCATCCCGATGTTCGTCCTTTTTTTCAGTCTGAGTCAGTATTTTGTCAGCGGTTCAGCCGTATTTTCATCCAGAAAGGGTTAGAGATGCTCTTCATATTTGATATGGGAAATGTTATTACAGGCAACGTAGATGTTTTGCCTCGAATATCAGAAAAACTGCTTATTCCGCAGGCTGAGATTTCTGATTTTTGCGGCCCGGATTTCCTGCAGCTCACAACCGGAAAAATCACCACAGGCATGTTCTGGAAACAATTTTCCGATCACTTTCAGGTAAGAATTCAGGAAAATTATCTGTATACCTGTTTTAAGCCGGAAAATGATCTGGTGATGATAAATTTAATTAATGAAATCAGGAGCAGCGGGCACAGCGTGGTCTGCGGTACCAATACTTTAGATGATCATTATCGTTATCATTTATCCCGGGGGGATTACAGCGTATTTGATTATGTGTACGCGAGCCATATGATGGGCTGCGCGAAACCTGACCCGGAATTCTATCTTCACATACTCCGCTGCGAAAAATACAGACCTGAAGAAACCGTATTTATCGATGATATGGATATAAATGTAAAATCGGCGGAGGATATCGGAATTCACTCATTTCTCTTTGAAGGATACGACAAGCTGATCCGTGATATGAAGGATGAAGGTCTTGAGGACTTGCGCGGTATACCGGTCATCGAGGGCAGGGGCTTATAGGATTGTACAGCGATATGCTCCGGGAGTCATGCCGGTGAATTTCTTAAATACCCGGCAGAAATAACCCGAATCGCGGAATCCGCACATGTGTGCGATCTCATCGATTCTCAAACTCGGATCAGGCAGGAGTGTTTTTGCTATTTTGATTCGGTGATGTTTGAGGGCTTCAACAAAGGTGATGCCGGTTTTTTCTTTGAAGATCCTGGATAAATAAGATTCGCTCAGGCCTATGTTTTTTGCGGCCTCCAGCAGCGATACGTCCTCACGATAATGATGTTCAATAAAACGGTATGCGAAGCGTATGAAACGGGTCTTGCTGTCGGTATACTTCATTGAATCGGAATGTGAATCGGAATGTGATGAACTGCTTTCTCTCATGCCGGACAGGTGAAGGACCGCGTTGCGCAGCGCGATGTAGAATTCATTATCGTCAATGGGTTTAAGAAGAAAATCAGTCACTCCGATTCTCAGCGCTTCACGTACATAATCAAACTGGTCATGTCCTGTAATTAAAATTGCGGTACCATGCTCAATTCTTCGCAGCATATCCAGTCCGTCGGTTCCGGGTAAGCGAATATCGGTTATGACCAGGTCAATTCGTTCATTTGATGCATTCTCGATCGCTGCTTCGGCATTTGTAAATGAACCGCATACCCGGCAGTTGTAGTGTTCCCAATCCATTGTGTGCGTCAATTCTTCAAGCAGGTAATGCTCATCTTCGACGATCATCACATTATACATCTGTTCCGGCTCCTCTCGGGCGTTCATCCGGGATTGTGATTGTGACTCTTGTGCCTTTGTCCTTGTTGCTTTTCAATGAAAAGCTTCCGCGGTCTCCATAGGCAAGAAAAATTCTGCGTTTGACGTTCTTCAATCCGATGCCTCCGGACTCACCCAGCAGATCTTCTCCTGTTTGGGACGGCATTCCCGGTCCATTATCATTTATGTAAAAGTACAGGTACCCTGCACGGCCTCGCGAAGATATTTCAACGAGTACCGTATCAGCGCTCTCCTCTACACTATGAACTATCGCGTTCTCAACGATCGGCTGCAGAAGGAGCCGGGGTACTGCGGCTTCGAGGATATGATCCTCTATATTGTATGTAACCTTCAGACGATCCCCGAACCTGTAGCTTTGAATAGCTACGTAATCCTGAATTATATCCAGCTCCTCTCCAAGGGTCCAGAAGAGTTTTTCGGATTTGAAGGCTGATCTCAATACTTTACCCAGCCTGGTAACCATGTCACTGATTTCAGGGCCCTTCTGCATTTTTGCCAGGGATTTGATCGTGCCGAGAGTATTATAGAGAAAGTGAGGTTTTATCTGGGCCTGCAGCGCCTTTCTCTCGGCAATCTGCAGAGACCTCTCCTCCATACGCGTTTTTTCGATAAGTTCGTCGATCCTGTCGACCATGATGTTATAACTGTGAACAAGATATCCTAATTCATCATGCCTTTTCAGTTCGGTCACATGGGTGAGCTGCCCGTTTTCCGTTTTTTTCATGGCGTCCGCAAGAGAGTGTACGGGACCGCTGATGCTTCTGCTTATTCTGAATGAGATTAGAAGGATAATTATAATCATGATGAAAAGAAACCATATTCCCAGTATGCCGATAGACGAAAGACTGTGAAGGTAGTCCTCGATGTGTACGCCGCCGACGGCATACAGCTGCGTATCCGGCAGCCGGGCGCTTACCGCCAGAAGATTTCCGCTCAGAATGGAAGATGTGCTTTCTTCGGAGAAATCTATGATCTGAAGTTCTTCAAAATGATCAAAAGTACCGTCACGTTCAGGATGGAAATAGTCAAAGGCCCTGAGGAGTTCCATATCGGCTATAAGTATTGAATCGAAATACTGGTGGGACTCACGGGCGACTAAAGGCCCCGCGTATACATCCACGATGACATATCCGCCGTCTATCTCACGTAAAATCGAGAAGGCCACCCGGTCACCCCGTTCCGTTACAAAAGGATCAACATAGATATAACTTTTTTCCGGGTTCGGGCGGTGCTCTGAAAATATTCCTTCATGGTTTTCATAGATGCCGAGATCGTACCGTTTGGGCAGCTTATGGGTGGAAAAGACGTATGCTCCATCGCCGCTTATGAGATGGGCCGCGGCGGAGTAAATGTGGCCCTGTAGAGATTCATACATCATTTTATAGAGTTTTTTCAGCATTTCAGAGTTCCAGTCACTGGTTCCCTTTATGGCATCCATTGAAAGGGGGTCCTTGGAAATCACATATGCCACATGACGGTACGTGTCGATGATCTCAGTGATGTGCTGTACACTGATGTTGATAGACTCTGTTGCCCTGTTTAACGCCGTATGTACTACCATGCGTCGGGCGGCCAAATAGAAGCTGGTTCCTGTCAGGAGGACCGGAAGGAGGCTTATAAGGATAAATGAGACAACTAGACGAGTGAAGTAACTTCGCATACAGTATGATTATACACCATAGAGGGCAATAAATATTTTTTAATCACAGTCTTGACATAAAAATGACTTTCTGGTACCTTCATTTTCGCACAGTGGGGAGGTTCCCGAGTGGTCAAAGGGGGCAGACTGTAAATCTGTTGGCTTCGCCTTCGAAGGTTCAAATCCTTCTCTCCCCATATTGCATGATGGTCTTCCCGGTTACGGGAAGACCTTTTTTTTGTACTTCTGATGAGTTATAGTATAACGTACCCGCATATCGAGGAGTACAAGTTGGACAGTAATTTTTATAAAGATGGTCTGAGTTTTGAATGTACAAGATGTTCCCGCTGCTGCAGGTTCGATCCCGGATATGTATTTCTATCATACAACGATCTGCGTAAGCTCCTGGAGCATACCGGAATGAGGCGGGAGGATTTTCTACAGAGATACTGCCGCACTGTGAATATCAGCGGGGAATATCGGTTGAGCTTAAAGGAAAAATTGAATTATGATTGTATATTCTGGTCTGAGAAGGGATGCAGAATATACGGATCACGTCCGCTGCAGTGCAGGAGTTTTCCCTTCTGGCCTGAAAATCTGATTAATCGTGATTATTGGGATCAGGCGGCAAGACATTGTCCGGGTATAAATAAAGGTACCGTGCATACGGAGGCGGAAATACAAAGATGGATTGATTTGAGGGAAAATGAACCGATTATTATCCTCAAACCGCAGGAAGCGGCGTTTTTTCAAAAGGAGCCCGTATGATAATAAGATTCTGGGGAGTTCGGGGTTCCATACCGACCCCCCTCACACCTGAAGAAATACGGAGAAAAATTTCTGCCGTTGTAGCCCGTATCACTCAGCAGGACATCAAGTCTCCCGAATCGAAAGAAAGTTTTCTGTCCCGCCTGCCTTCCTCGCTGTTTGGAACCACCGGCGGCAACACTACCTGTGTCGAAGTCCGTCTGAACGACAACACGGTGATATTATTTGACGCGGGTACGGGTATTTTCCGTTTTTCCCAATACGCGTTGAGAGAACAGCCTCAGCCAAAGGAATTTCATCTCTTCTTTACGCATTTTCACTGGGACCATATACAGGGCTTCCCCTTTTTCAACCCTCAGGCCTTTGATAAGTCATGTACCATTCATATTTACAGTCCGAGAGAGGATGCTGAAGAGATCCTTCGAAACCAGATGAAGGATCCGTATTTTCCCATAACCATGGATATCATGCAGGCAAAGATCGTATTTCATCATCTGAAGGAGAGTGAAATCGATATCGGGCCCGCTAAGGTGAAATGGAGGCAAATGCAGCATCCCGGAAAGTCATATTCATACAAGGTAAAGTCCGGAGAGGGCTCATTTATTTTCGCTACGGATACAGAGCTGAAACCGAACGATTTCGCCCGGACACAGGAGAACTGGGATTTCTTTGCCGGCGCGGATATCCTGGCGATTGACAGTCAATATACACTGGATGAGGCGATAGAGAAATATGACTGGGGCCATTCATCATACAGCCTGGCTGTAGATTTCGCGAGCGAGTGGAAAATAAAAGACCTGGTCCTGTTCCACCATGAGCCCCTCTATAATGACAATAAAATGTTTTCCATAAGCAAATCAGCCGGATGGTACATGAGCCATGTGGGCAAGGAAAAACTGCTCATACACCTCGCGCAGGAAGGGTTGGAATTAAGAATATGATTCAGATAGGAAACGCACAGATAGTAGCGCTTTATCTGCTGATGAAACAGCATGAAGAAGAACTGGATACAGGACTGCAGGTACTGTATAACACTCTGCAGAAGGAGCTTTTCAGTGTGCTGTCCATAGAAGAAATGGAGTCGCTGAATGAGCTCTATAAAAACGATGTTGAAGTTTTGGAAAAGAGAGGCTACATTTAAACCATGAAGAAAATAAAAATGATTTTTTTCGCGCTTTTTCTGGCAGTTGGACTTGGCTCCGGTATGTACGCGGCCGACATTTATCCGAAGCTGCTGGAGTTTACGGCGCCGGGGACTATCGGGACCGGGGCCTCGGGGAGTATTTTACTGCCTCCGCAGACGGCACTTATCAATCCGGCAACGGCGGCATTGTCACAACGGATAACCTTTGACGGCAGCTATGTCGCACTGGTGGGGACTGATGAAAGTGTCTCAGGATGGAAGGGCCATTTCCTCAACTTCGGCCATACGATACCCACGAAAGTTGGGGTATTCACCTGGAACAGCGGGTTCTTTACCTCGTCATTTGACAATATTGATACTGGCAGCCAGTTTTCTCTTTACGGATCCTTCGCAAAAGACATATATCCCGATACACTGGTTGGTTTCGGTTTAAAAACAGTGATCGCTGACGGGCCTCAGTATACCGCGGCTGCGGATATCGGACTGATTCGGATGAGACCTTCCTTATGGTTTCTGGAAGACGTGAAATGGTCTCTTGCCCTGCAGAATCTGGGGTACTCGGATATTGAGGCGCTCAGAAGCCCTCTGTACACAATCAGCGCCGGGCTTGACGGTGAACTGTTTCGCAAGGACAAGATGAATGGAAGGCTGCTCGGCGATGTATCATTGTCGGAATTCGAAGTGCTCAGATGCGCGCTTGGCCTGAGAATCAATATCGGCGAATATTTTAACATAGCTTTCGGCAGCAGGATTGATCTTGGGGATATCTTTGCCGGAGAGACAGGCGAGCTGATCCCGTCGGTGAGTATGTCATACACATACATACCGGGTGATGGAGAGGGTGAACGCTGGACACAGAATGAACTGCAGCCTTATGCGGCTGCCGCACCGATCACATCATCTCTCTGGGCGGGGGCTGTAGGTTTGACCGTACCGATAGGGCGTATCGACAAGGAAGCACCGGAAATCAACATCGATCTATCGGAAGTGATAAAACAGTTCGCCCCGGATTCAGATACGGATTCAGATACAAATACAGATATAGATTCAGAAGGGTCCGTCCGGGAAGGGCAGGGTGAGAATGAGGAAAGTTCGAAGGGGAATACCGAATCAGGTAATGATAAAATATCACAACTGCTGATAAACAGCAGTATCAATAAAGACGAAAGCACACGGCCCTTTCTTCTGCTGAGCGATGAGGTTTTACCGCCAAAAGACGCGCCGGTAAAAGATGAAACGAATGAAGATGGCGGTATTGAACAGAGTGAGGCGGCAAAATCTGTAAAAACATCGCTGGAAGATTTTACTCCCGAGGAGCTGTTGAATACGGTACCCGAAGCTGAGATATACCTTTCACCGAACAACGATGGTATACAGGATACTCTGTCGTTTCCATTGAATATCAGCGAAAGAAGATACATCAAGGGGTACGAGTTTATCGTAGAGGATAATCAGGGCACACGAGTCCGCACTATCCAGAATAAGGAAAAACGGCCGGAAAAACGTACAGTGAAGACGTTTTTTCAGAACCTGTTCTCATCGAAGAGCGGCATTCAGGTCCCGGACAGCATCAGGTGGGACGGCACAACGGACACGGGTGAAAATGCTCCCGACGGTCTCTATCGTTTTTATATAAGCGCATGGGATGATAATGAAAATACTGCCACTTCAGATAAGTATACTCTGTATATTGACACACAGCCTCCGGTAGTTGATGTCATGAGGGCTGTAGAGCAGGACCGGATATTTTCACCAAATAATGACGGTAACAAGGACGTGCTTCCAATTGAACAGAA
>Ga0272442_10010067_pt1 | contig 11697 bp, 13 predicted proteins | sample SSMForm2O_FD_200262 | JGI IMG/M metagenome (GOLD analysis project Ga0272442, IMG submission 200262) | Marine sediment archaeal communities from Little Sippewissett salt marsh, Falmouth, MA, United States - SSM-Form-2O | ecosystem: Environmental > Aquatic > Marine > Wetlands > Sediment ...
GTTTTTTGTCATGAAGAAGAACAACGAGAAAATGATTCCTCCCCTTTTTATCCCGAAGAAAGAGATTTTTACAATGCTGCCCGGGAATCCCCTCCCAGAAGGCCTTTGCCTCATCTACTGTATACACAGGAGGGTGTTTATGGGTAACGAATGTAATATTCCGGCTGTTTAAATGCTGATAAACTTTTTTTTCTTCCTCTGTTTCCATTGATGTTTACAATATATGCTTGAGAAAACGCTTTGTCCTCTCCTCCTTGGGGTTTGAAAACAGCTGGTCCGGCGGCGCCTGCTCAATGATCTCCCCTTCGTCCATAAAGACAACCACATCCGCTGCCGCCTTGGCAAAGCCCATTTCATGGGAGACAACCAGCATAGTCATGCCCTCTTTTGCCAAATCAAGCATAACATCAAGAACTTCCTTTATCATTTCGGGGTCCAGGGCGGACGTCGGTTCATCAAAGAGCATAACCTTCGGGTTCATAGCCAATGCCCTGGCAATGGCTACCCGCTGCTGCTGTCCTCCTGAAAGCTGGTCAGGATAGGAATTTTCCTTATCAGCAAGTCCGACCCGCTTCAAAAGTTTTCTCGCCTCCTCTTCAGCTTTCTTATTGTTTAGTCCTTTAACCCGTACAGGAGAAAGGGTGATATTTTTCAGGGCTGTTAAATGGGGAAAAAGATTAAAATTCTGAAAAACCATTCCCACTTCTTCCCGGACTTTCCGGATATCCGTTGCACTGTCCGTTACCTGGTCTTCATCTATCCAGATATCTCCGGAGGTTAAATTCTCAAGGCGGTTCACGCTTCTGAGGAGGGTACTCTTTCCGCTTCCGGAAGGACCGATAATCAGCACGACCTCTCCGGTTTTCACTTTCAAATTCACTTCTTTAAGTGCCTGCACTTTACCAAAATTCTTACACGCACCTTTTATTCGTATTCTGCTATCATCCACGACGGTTCAACCTTTCTTCCATAATGGCAACAAGTTTTGAGAAAAAGAGAGTCATTACTAAGTATACAAGGGCAACCATAGTATAACTTTCAAAATAATTGAAAGTTGTTGAGGCATACTCCCGCCCCCTCCGCAGAAGGTCTGACACTGCAAGAATTGATACCAGGGAGGAATCCTTCAGTAATGCAATAAATTCATTTCCTATTGGGGGCAGTACCATTTTCATGGTCTGCGGGAGGATCACGTACCGGAGGGCCTGTCCCCGGCTCAAACCGAGGGCAATTGCCGCTTCCATCTGTCCTTTGGGAATAGACTGGATTCCCGCCCGGAAGATCTCACCCATGTACGCTCCGTAACATATCGACATAGCAGCAATCGCCGCAACTATTCCCGGTAAATGGAGCCAGCTGCCCAGGGCGAAATAAATATAAAAAAGCTGGACAAGAAGCGGTATGCCCCGTATCACCTCCACATAGATGGTTGCAATCCTGTTAATTACAGTTATCCTGGAAATTCTTCCCAGCCCTGTGATAAGCCCGAGAATAAGGGAAAAACAGATTGAAAGGACTGTTACCTGAAATGTCTTCAGTATACCGTCAGGAAGAAATTTCAGAATCTGTGCGTATGGGTCCGGTGAAACAAGGGGAAGTATAATAAGAAGGGCAATAGCCCCGAAAAAAGAGATCTTCCATGCGGAAAATATGGATTTCTCCCCTTTATCGGGGATAAGCGCCCCATCAGTTATTTCTATCTTGGCGTTCTTTATCTCAGCCACTTGTCTTTCAGTTCTTCGTCTTTGCCTGCATCAAGTACTTTTTTCAGACCTTTATTGACAAGATCCAGTACATCAGAATTTCCTTTTTTTACGGCAATTCCGTAATATTCGTCGGTAAAGGGCTCGCCGACAATCTTAAGTTTGCCTTTATATGTATCATTCTGCAGAACATAATCCGCAGCTATAGGAGTATCAGCCACAACGCCGGCGATTCTTCCGTTGGTAAGGTCTTCAATTGCCAGGCCGAGTTCATCGTAGGTTTTCAGTTCAACACCGCTGACTTTATCAATTTCCATAGCTCCGGTTGTACCTATCTGAGCACCTGCAGCTTTGCCTTTCAGGTCAGCCAGGACTTCAACACCGGAAGTACTTGCCTGTACAATAAGAACCTGTCCTGCATTTATATAAGGCATGGAAAAATCCATTGTTTCCTGCCGTTCTTCCGTAATGGTAACAGAAGAGATGACTGCATCATACTGCTCATTGGCGAGTCCCGCAAAAATGCCGTCCCATGCTGTATTGATGATTTCTACTTCAAAACCGCCTTCTTTTGCGATCATATTCATAAGATCAACATCAAAGCCCACAAGTTCTTTTGATTCGTTGACAAATTCCATGGGAGGCCAGGTTGCATCAGAAGCGACTTTGATAACACCTTTTTCCTTCTGACCGCCGGCAAATACCACACCACCGATTAAAAACACAATCAAAAGAACAAATACCGTCTTTTTCACCATAATTCTCTCCTAAATATAAAATTGTATTATGAAAAATCTTATCAATGTTAAAGTATTATTTGCATAAAAGTCAACAAAAAGTGTTGAAAAAAAGCCCTTCCCCGGCGTAGAGTAGCCCAATGTTTGATATTTTGTCCTTTATACTGCTTTTTGTCTTTCTCTTTCTCGGAATGGCAGCTGTTAAGCTGAAATTTGCACCGTCTAAAAAAATCTGTGATATCCTCCTTACTTTATCTCTATACGCCCTGCTTTTTTTCATGGGAGTTCGGGTAGGCCGGAGCGGCATAAGCAGGGACGAAATGATGAACATCGGACTCTTTTCATTTTTCCTTTCCCTTGCGGGAATTGCGGGAACAGTTTTTATTCTCCTGATTATTTACAGATTCTCTGCTGTGAAGAATCCGCAGAAGGGAAAAACCGGCGGGGGACCCGAAGATAATTTCTCCGTACTGAAACACACAAAAGAGCCATTGCGACTGGTATCCGCTGTTATTGCGGGATTTCTTTCAGGTTATTTTCTTCCTGTTTTTCCGGAATTTACCGGCGAGAGAACAACATCCTGGATTCTTTACGTTCTTCTTTTCCTTATCGGGATTCAGCTCATCTCCGGGGGCATCAATTTGAAAAAGACCCTTGCCCACCCGGAAATCCTCATCCTGCCGGGCGGCACAATCGCAGGAACTGTCCTGGGATGCGGTATTCTTTCCTTCTTCCTTCCTATTTCTCTCGGCAAAGCCCTGGCCGCAGGAAGCGGTTTCGGATGGTACTCCTTATCCGGTGTTATTATCAGCGATATGGGTGATCCCGCCCTCGGCTCTGTTGCCTTTCTATCCAACCTTTTCCGGGAGATAATTGCCCTCCTCACAATCCCGTTCTGGGGAAAAACCAGGACTCCGAATGTCTCTATTGGTATTGCAGGGGCTACCAGCATGGATGTTACTCTTCCCCTTATACGGAAAGCCTGCGGAGATGAAGCTGTGCCCCTGTCCATTGCCAGCGGCGCTATTGTCAGCCTTTTTGTTCCGATCCTGGTACCGCTGTTTTATGCCCTGTAAGTCTATTTCTGGGGCCGGAAGATATTTTTCCGCATTATTCCCTGGTCATTAAAACCTATCTGCACAGTCATAAGTATGGTGATGCTGTTGCTTACCGTAATAGTTACAAATATAGCGATCATTACTGCAATCTGGTATTTTACAGCAACAACAGGGCTGGAGCCGCCGAGTATCTGCCCGGTAAGCATCCCGGGGAGGGAGACAATACCTGTTGTAGCCATGGTTGCAAGAATAGGGGCAAGGGAAGTGGCCAGGCTCTTTCTGTAATACTGACGGATGCCTTCGAATTTTGTTGCTCCGGTACTGAGGGAATAGAGATACCTCTGTTCATTGCGCTTCAGGGACGTGTAAAAAGTATTGAGAGCAATAATTGTGCTTTTCAGGGAATTGCCCAGGAACATTCCGCCGATGGGGATAAAATATTTAGCATCAAAAATTGAATCAAGACGTACTACAAAGGCATTAAAATAGAGAAGAAGGATAAAGGACACACCAAGAAGAGAAATAAGGGCCGGGCCGAGGAGCATTTTCAGATTGAGCTGGCTCTTGTTGATGACTGTTACAGTGGCCGTCAGTACCATGAGAAAAAACCATCCGACGTTGATAAAAGGGTTGTCCCAGGCGAAAATGTACCGCAGAAACACAGCAATCAGGGCAAGCTGTACCGTCATCCGGAGGACACCGATAACTGTCTGTTTTATCATCTTCAGCTTGAAGACAAGACTGAAAATGATGGGAATAATGAGAAGCAGGAAGCAGATTCCCATAGAAAGAAAAGATATGTCGAGAGCGCCTTCCATTATATCTCCTCTATTCTGTTTCTCCCAAAGTGACAACCCGGAACTCTGATTGCTTTTTCCAATCCTGATCATGAGAAATGACTATAACTGTCCATTCCTTATTTTCTGCAAAAAGCTGAACAACTTTTTTCTTCAGTTCTTCGTCCAATGCAGCAGTAGGTTCATCGAGAAAAAAAAGGGTTCTCTTCAGGAGAAGACTGAGAATAAGGGTTATCCTCTGTTTCTCTCCTCCGGAAAGGGTTTCAAAATCTTTATTCAGAATTTCATCATCAAGACGAAAGAATCGGAGATACTCTTTCAGCTCTTTTTCATATCCCCCTTCCGGATACAATTGCTCATTCGCCTTATACGAGAATATTTCTGAGAATATTTCATAAACCGGACCTTCTCCGATGTCCGGATTCTGAGGAACATATGCCGCAGTCCGCCGTACATCCCAGGGAACTTTATCCAGAACATCCCTGCCCTGGACCCGGACAGCTCCCTCCTTCGGTTTTTCATATCCCAGGAGAAAACGGAGCAGGGTTGTCTTGCCCAGGCCCGAAGGACCGAAGAGAAGGACCTTATCTCCCTGGTCCATTTTCATAGTGAAATTCTTAAGTAGGACTTTTTTATCAAAGGCAATTGTTACGTTATCAAATTCAATCATTCTTTGTATAAATTAATACTGTTTACAATTTCTCCGCCCCTGCTGTCAGTTGCGAGAACCATTTGCTTCTTTTTTTCAGTTACATCAGAGTATACAATTCTTATAACCGGCATCTTCGCGGAAAATAACTTTTCCATAAATGTCGGTTTTACATGCTCTGCTGTATGAATCAGGGAAAAAGGTATAGCAAGGGTAATCGGTTCGTCTTCTTTCTGTTTTTTCTTAAAACCGCCTATAAGGGAAGCAAACCAATTTGATTTTGGAAAGGTTTGGAAATAAAAGGTCGTTTCCGTAATATAGACAAGGCCTACTTTCGGAGGGGTAAAATCAAGATCTCCCTGCCGGTACTCTCCAAGGGTATAAATTCGGATCTTTTCACCTATTTCCTGTTCCCTATCTTCCCAGAATTTCCGGACTTCATCATTATCTGTCTGTGCCACTGCCTTTACCTGCCTTTCATTGACTTCACTCTTTCTATAGGATATAAAGGGTGAAGCCGAATTACAAGCTATTATTACGGCAAAGGAGAAACTATACAATAGGATGACTACAATATCCCAATTCATTGCTTCAAACTTTTTCTATGTATTTCTTGCAGTAATCGCTTTGACCCTTTTCCAGCGGAAATACGGTAAAAGGGTAATAAAAAAACGGATGGCGGTTCTCTATCTCGCAATTATCATTTTTGTACTCCAGGTGGTTGCAACCCTCATTATAGAATTTGAACTTACTGATGCGTATCTGCTGATTTATGCAGCTGCAGTTGCTGTTCTTTTATATTTTAAAAAGGATCTTATATTCCCTTTTAAATATAAATGTGTGCGGTGTTCCGTTAACCTCACCTTTAATGAGATGGTATTTGATGATTCAAATCTTTGCGAAAAATGCAGGGAAAAAGAAAAAGCTCTTGAGGAATCTGAAGATTCGGAAGAATAAAACCTAGAAATAAACAAGTTCGTTATACTCATACCCCTGACAGACCTTCGGGAAAGGATATCTTCAATACCCGCATTGATTATCTCTATTATTTTACATAAAATAATTCAGTATCATCCTTTATTTAGTCTCTATAACCCGAACTGAATAATAAGGAGAAGAAAAAATGAAAAAGATTCTAGCCCTCATTTATTGTGCAGCGGCTGTTGCTTTTCTCAGCGCAGTAGAAGAAAACACATTACAGACTGAGTACCAGCGAACAATAGTACCGCATATAGAAGAAAACGGGGAAATTGGAAAAATACAGATGCAGGACGAAGCGGTTCTGCAGTACCTGCAGATAAATAATAATGATAGAACCACAGCTTTAGTGTTTCTTGGCGGGCATACAGAATCATATGTAAAATATTACGAGTTGTTTTATGATATTCGGGACATCGGAGCTACAATCTACGCACTTGATTTGCGGGGGCAGGGTTTTTCCGACCGCATGCTGCCGGACAGAGAAAAAGACCACATAGATTCTTATGAAATATATATTCAGGACCTTAACCATTTTATGAAAGAAGTAGTCGCTGCAGGCAACCATGCCCGGGTGATCATACTTGGCTGTTCTTTAGGCGGCGCAGTAGCCGCGGGATATGCAGAACAATATCCTGATACTATATCCGGTTTGATTCTTTCATCACCCTATTTAAGCACCACTGCTAATTCCTTTGTAATGTTTTTCCTCCGTGTGCTGAATTTTTTCGGAGCAGGAAAAAAGTATGTTCCCGGGGGAGGACCTTATGAACCAGTTCCCTTTGAAGAGAATAAGGAGACCCACAGCAGGGAAAGGCACGAAAGGAAGCTTAAGGATTATGAAGAAAATCCCAGTCTCCGCTTAGGTTATCCGACAATTCGCTGGATGGTGGAAACAGAAAAAATGGGAAGAAAAGTCCGAAAAAACGCAAAACTGATTACTTCTCCGATATTGGTATTTCAAGCGGAATACGATGAATATGCTGATCATGCAGACCAGAATAAATTCTGCTCTGCTGCAGGAAACTGTACAAAAATCTTCCTGGAAGACGCATATCATGAACTTCTTATAGAACGTGACAGCACCCGTGATAAAGTGCTGATGCATATCAGAGATTTTATTGAAAATATTAAATAATGTATTATCTCGGCATTGATATAGGAGCAGTGACTGCAAAAGCAGCGCTTCTCAGTAAGGAAGGCTCCTTTTTTCACGGTCTTGTCATCCCTGCCGGATACAACCGGAAAAAAACAGCAGAAAAACTCATAGATCAGATAATCACGGAAAAACAGATTTCAAGAGATCACATACTTTCCGCCTGGGCTACAGGATACGGAAAAAAGGCGGTCCCTTTTGCTGACAGAACCGTTACTGAAATCACCTGCCATGCCGCAGGAGCCCATTTCTTGCTTCCGGATACCGGGACGATCATTGATATCGGAGGCCAGGACAGTAAAGGCATCAGGGTTGACCCCCGGGGCCGGGTACTTGATTTTGTAATGAATGATAAATGTTCCGCCGGAACAGGCCGGTTTCTTGAAGTTATGGCCCATGCCCTGGAAACTGATCTCGATTTCTTCGGTAACCTTGCTGATGAATCGGAAAATCCGGTTTCAATAAGCAGTACCTGTACGGTATTCGCCGAATCAGAGGTAATCGGACATCTTTCCGCAGGCAGAGCCAGGGAAGATATCATTGCCGGGATTCATCTCTCCATTGCACAGAGGATCCGCAGTATGATCAGTTCCATCGGCATCAATGATCCTGTTGTAATGACCGGCGGAGTGGCAAAAAATCACGGTATGCAGAGGGCATTATCACAGGTGCTGAAAATAAACGTTACAGTGCCTCGGGAACCCCAGCTCGCAGGAGCTTTGGGGGCCGCGGTCTTAGCCAGGGCGGGAGGCAATGATTGAGCGCTCAAGCCACAGTCAATGTATTCGGACCGGGAGCACCCTATGAAATAATACGGGCCTGCGGCTTCACTCCTGTGTATATATTGCCTGAAGACACATCATCAGCAGATACTCTGCTGCCTCCTTTTACCTGCAGGACCATTCAGTCGTGTCTTTCCTTTTGTGAAAAAAAATCCGCCCCCCTGCTGTTTATGCAGAGCTGTGACGCAGTACAGGGTGCGGCTGACATATGCCGGAGCAGTTCTGACAATCCTGAAAAATCTGTTCTATTCTTCCGTCTTCCCCGGGTCCCTTCAGCCTCAGGCGCTTTCGATTTCGTGAAAAGGGAAATCAGCTCATTAATGCGTACCCTGTGCGGCCCGGCTGAACCGCCTTCAGAAGATGAAATCAGCTCAGCAATACAGGAGGAAAACCGCATCCGGGATCTTGTTTCAAAGCTATACAGTCTTCAGCCCCGCATTCCCTCGGAAATCTTCTATTCTATAATTCGAAATGTTCACACCCAGCCTCCTGAAAAAAGTCTCCGGCTTTTGGGAACCTCTGTTCAGGAAGCCTGCCTGCCTGAGAATAAAACAGGAATTATCCTTGCAGGGTCTCATCTCCCGCCCCCGGGTCTTCTTCGTATTATAGAAGAAAGCGGACTCCGGGTTTACGGTGATTTTCTTGATCTCGGATTTCTCTACCAGGCAGACCGGATTCCTGAAAAAGAGGGATTAACTGATTCTTCCGCCCTGGGGATTCTTAACCGCATACCTGCATTAGGGCAGTACCGCCGTGTATCTGAAGGATACAGGCTTCTTATTTCCCGGTACAGGGAGACCCGCAGCAGGGGAGTTATCTATTACCGTTATCCTTTCTGCGATCCCTGCGGTTTTGAATTTCCTGCATTAAAAAAACTCCTGGACAAAGACGGCATCCCAATAATAAAGATAGAACTCGAATCCGGCGGGGAAATGCATCAGGCTGTTACCCGGATTGAGGCTTTCCGTGAAATGATTGGAGGGATTCTATGAAACGGATTCCCCGGCTTTCCTGTTTAAAAGAGTACCAGGAGCTTATGAAATTGTATCATGAAGACCGAACACATCCTGAAGAAGGGAGTCTTGTCGCGTATGTCACTTCCGGGGCGCCTGTAGAGATCCTTGACGCCTTTGGTTTCATTACTGTATATCCTGAAAATTACGGCGCCCAGTGCGGTGTTCAGAAGCTATCTACCGGATTATGTGAATCCGCCGAAGCAGAAGGATACGCCGGGGATCTCTGTGCTTATGCGAAAGGCCATCTCGCTTCATCGCTTAATCCGGGAACCGGCATCCCCGATGCACTGCCGGAACCGGATTTTCTTCTCTGCTGCACCAATATCTGCGGGACTGTTCTTCCCTGGTATGAACACCTTGCGGAAATCCATAAATGCCCTCTCTTTATCATTGATGTGCCTTTTATATTTTCTTCTGATGATGTTCCCGGTGCAGTTTCGTATGTGGCTGATCAGATGAAAGAGTGCATCGGCGTTTTGGAGAAACTAACCGGTAAAAAAATGGATTACGCCTTGCTGTCCGGAATCATTATGCGGTCAAAAGAGGCAATCAGGCTCTGGACAGAGATCAGGGAGTGCGGCAAAGCTGTCCCTTCCCCTGTCCATGTTCCGGACCTTTTTCTCACCATGGCGCCCATTGTAGTAATGCGGAGCAGTCAAGGCACCATTGATTTTTACCGCTCCATGCTGAAGGAACTCAGGGACAGAATCGCCGGGGGTGTCTCAGCTGTAGGCGGAGAAAAATTCCGCCTGCTCTGGGATAATATTGCTGTTTGGGTTGATATTTTCCGTTTCTACCGCTTTTTCGCTGAACAGGGAGCCTGCTTTGTAGGAGATACGTATACAGGATCATGGTCCCAGGAACTTAATGCAGACAATCCTGTTCAGGGCCTTGCAGAAGCATATACAACACCGTATATCAATCTGAATGCCGATATCAGGGTCGGGGTTATTGATTCAATGCGGCATGATTTTTCAGCCCAGGGAATTATTTATCACGCAAACAGGAGCTGCAAGCCCTTTTCCCTCACCCAGCGGATTATCAGGAAACAAATTATGGAAACGGATTTCATTCCGAGCCTTGAGCTGGATACGGATATGTGTGATGAACGCCTTTACAGCCGGGCATCTATCCAGGAACGCTGCCTGGCTTTTATGGAACTGCTTTCCCAACAGTGATTTTCTCTTATTTAGCGAACATCTCTGTGCTCTTCCGGAAAACGGGTTTTTATAAGGAAAATCATACTTATCACAATAATAACCGCCATTAATAAAAATAACAGTTTATAAGAAAGTGCTCCCCGGCTGCTCATTAAATCAAGAAACCTGCCGTTCAGCAGCGGGAGGCCTACACTGACCGGAAGCTGTATAATATACGCAAGGGCAAAATGGTTTGTTGCGTCCTTTGTCCGGGCAATCCTTTTTATCGCAACAGGATAGAGAAGACTGCGGTTTGACCTGGAAAAGCCGAGAAAAAAACTGACAATTAGAAAAACAGTAAGGTCCTGCAGAAAGACAAGAAGAAGGACCGCAGAAAAGGAGAAAAATCTGGTGTAAAAATATTTATTCTTCAGTGAAAGAATATTCAAGGTCCCCAGCAGAAAATTCGCGGTAAATCCGCCGATGTAGTACAATCCTACAAAAACACCTGTAGCTGCTGCGGCCTTAATTCCGCAGAACTCAATCGCATAATTCGCGTAAAAAGCAACAACCCCGAGGATTGCAAAGGTTTCAAAATCACTGATAATAAAAAAAATAAAATTTCTATTTGAAAAGGCTTGTTCGGCAGAGAGAAATAAATGCCGAAAGAAATTTTTCTCCCTGTCAACAGGTTCATTTACTTCTTCTCCCTCCCGGGTGATAAAAAACATAAAGGAGCCGATAAAACAGAATACACCGACTAATATGAAAATAACCCCGGAAGAACCTGCGGCAATACCGAAATGATCAACAGCCTTTGCAATAAGAAAACTGCTTATTATTTTCGAAATATTCTGGACAATCCACATAAATGACAGCCCTTTCACAGCGTTGCGCTCGGAGAATATTTTGACCACATAATTCTGCCACAGCGGCGCCATAAATCCCAACAGCATGGAAAACATCCCGTAAACACAGAAAAACAGGGGAATGGTTATGGATGTAAATCCTGAAATCAGGAGGACAGCCCCGATAACAGGAAAAGGCAAAGACCCGATAATATGAGTTAAGATAACCGCTTTTCTCTTTGCAGGCAGGTGGGAGGTGAAATATCCTGAAAAAAGGCCGAACAGGGAAAGTCCGGTAAAAAGGATCGCCGGGATAAGGCCTACTAAAAAACTGGAAGCCCCCAGCCTCCTGAGGAATACCTGCAGAAAAGTTGATTCCACAAGAACCGGCATGGACAAGCCCCAGAAAAACTCAGTTGAGGAAACTCCTATTGTATTCTGCAGGAAGTAAGAGTCCAGTCTTTTGCTGCTCATATTTCGAAAGTATATCGGCGGTTTAATTACATGAATAGTCTAAGAGAATTATTTTTCCCCCAAGGGCAGTATAGTCCCGGAGCCGGGGCTTTCCGCCCTGGCAATTTCGGGGTCTCCATAGTAGGAAAGGTCTCCGCCTCCCGTAACAACCGCATCAAGACTTCCGGTAACCCATATTTCACCTTTTCCTGGCCCGCTGAGAAGAACGAGACTTACACCGGATTTCAGGTTTCCTGCGGAATAATCTCCGGTTCCGGAGAGATTAATTCTTTGAAGGCCGACATCACCGCTGTCTACAGTGATATTCCCGGAGCCTGAAATATCAATTGCAAGGGAGCCCCCGGTAATTTTTTCACACGT
>Ga0272442_10010068_pt1 | contig 11697 bp, 8 predicted proteins | sample SSMForm2O_FD_200262 | JGI IMG/M metagenome (GOLD analysis project Ga0272442, IMG submission 200262) | Marine sediment archaeal communities from Little Sippewissett salt marsh, Falmouth, MA, United States - SSM-Form-2O | ecosystem: Environmental > Aquatic > Marine > Wetlands > Sediment ...
ATGGTTTATAGCAATTTCACCTTTTTTATATTCGCCCAGAATGGAAAGGCTGGAGACTTTTTTCAACACCTGGTGGATGGCATGCTCGTATTTTTCAAGCGTATCCCATTCGATATCCACGTGGATGGTATATTCATTTGGTTTGCCTATTATAGGGACTGACTGAATTTTAGCCAGGTTAATCTCAAACTCTGTGAAAATATTCAGGATGCTTGCCAGTGCGCCATAATAATGACCCACCTCGAAACAGATGGATGCTTTATTGGTCCCTTCGGTGATATTGCCGTGTTTGGCAAGAATCAGGAACCGCGTGTAATTTTTTTTGTTTGTTTCAATACCTGTTTCAAGGATGTTTAACCCGTAAATTTCTGCCGACCGGTTGTTGCTGATGGCTGCTGCATGAGTAATTCTTTCTTCGGAAAGGTATTTCGCAACGCCTGCGTTGTCGCCAAGTTCTATGGTTTTTACATCAGGAAAGTTTTGTTCTAAGTACTCGTTGCACTGCTGAAACGATACCGGGTGGGAGTAAATTTCCTTAATGGCCTTCCTCTCGACACCCTCCGGAGCCATCAGGTTCAACTGGATATGGATGTATATTTCCCCGATAATCCTCAGGTGGTAATCCCTGATCAGGGCATAATTGTTCAGTAAACTTCCGGCAATGGAATTTTCGATAGCCATAACACCAATATCCACTTTATCGGCATCGATCAGTTCACATACTCTCCTGAACGATTTACATTCAATGATATCAATTTCCTCATCGAAATACCTCAGGGCTGCATCTTCGTGGAACGATCCGGCGATCCCCTGGATGGCAACTTTTTTCATCGTTTATAATTGTCTATTTTTTATAGTAACTCATGGAACTCGCATAATCATACTCATGTGTATTAAAAGACTTTTAATTATGCTCGTTTCATCTTAAATTATTTTTAGGAATTCAAAGATACAAATTATCAGGTGTACTCGACAATCAATTTTTGAATAGAGGTGCTACCTCTTTAAGTGGTGGAACGACTATACAGCAGACTAAATAATATAATGGTCTCCACCCGAAATTAACTCGTCCTGATGCTTTTTAAGCTTTTCAAGGCATAAAGCAGGGTCGGATGGCCTGATGACAATGACCGCAGTTTCTTCATTCATCGAAAAGGCATACATGTATTCAATCGATACTTCTTCGGAATTTAATATTTGAAGCGCTTTTGCCAGCGCCCCCGGCTTATTGGGCGAATTCATAAAAACCACATCGGTTGTTTTTGCCGAGAAGTTATTTTCCTTCAGCACCTTCAGCGCCTTTTCAGGGTCGGGGACAATAATACGCAGGATACCGAAATCAGATGTGTCGGCAATACTGAAAGCCGAAATATTGATCCCGTTTTTACCAAGGATTTGCGTCACTTTGTTCAGCCGCCCGATTTTGTTTTCGAGGAATACGGATACTTGTTTTTTTATCATTTCCTTAAATTTTTCTGTTGTCGATGACCCTTTTTGCCTTGCCCGATGTCCGTTCGATGGTTTTGGGTTCCACCAGTTTTACATTGACCGAAAGCCCCAGTGTGCTTTGAATATTATCGGTTATTTTTTTCCGTAGCGCCTGAAGTTGTTTTATTTCATCGGAAAAGAACTGCTCCTGGACTTCCACCATTAGATTAAGCGTATCAAGGTTCCCTTCCCTTTCCACTACCAGCAGGTAGTGCGGTTCGGTTTCGCTCATATTAAGTAAAACACTTTCGATTTGTGACGGAAACACATTTACGCCCCTTATGATAAGCATATCGTCGCTACGCCCGAGGCATTTTCCCATTCTGACCAATGTCCGTCCGCAGGCACACTTTTCGTAATTCAGCCGGGTAAGGTCGTGCGTCCGGTAACGGATCAGGGGGATCCCTTCCTTGGTAATAGTCGTAAAAACCAGTTCGCCGATTTCACCGGCAGGCAGGGGCTGCAATGTTTCCGGGTCGATAATTTCGGGGACAAAATGATCTTCGTTAATGTGCATTCCCTCCTGTTCCTCGCATTCACACGAAACACCGGGCCCCACAATCTCGCTTAATCCGTATATATCGATAGCCTTCACTTTCAGGTTATCCTCAATCTCCCTCCGCATGCTTTCGCTCCATGGCTCAGCGCCAAAAATGCCAATCCTCAGTTTCATATCCTCTTGATCAATTCCCATATCTTTTAGTACTTCAGCCAAATGTAATGCATACGAAGGCGTACAGGCAATAACCGTCGAGCCGAAATCCAGCATTAACTGAATCTGTTTTTTTGTATTCCCGCCTGAGATCGGAATCACCGTGGCGCCCAGGTTTTCAGTCCCGTAGTGCAGACCGAGGCCCCCGGTAAACAATCCATAACCATAGGCCACCTGGACGATGTCGTTTTTATGTGCCCCGGCCATGCATAACGCCCTTGTGACAACTTCCGCCCACATATTCAGGTCCCGGCGTGTATACCCCACAACCGTTGGTTTGCCTGTAGTCCCTGAACTGGCATGAAGCCTTACAATCTCACTCATCGGGACGGTAAACATCCCGAAGGGGTAACCATTACGCAAATCTGTCTTGTCGGTAAACGGCAGTTTCGGTAAATCGTCGATATTTTTAATATCATCGGTCGTAAGCCCGGTTTCCTGCATTTTCCTCCTGTAGCCGGGGACATTTGAATACACCCTCCTTACAGTTTCAAGCAACCTTTCGGTTTGAAGCTGCCTCATCTGCTCCCGGCCGGAACACTCAATTTTCTCATTCCATATCATAAAAGATAAAATATCCTGTTAGTACTAGCTTCAGGGATTAACATAACATTATGGGCAATGCTTGTTTAATTCCCGTAAACAATTGAATCTTCGAGGATAACAATCCCGTTTTTCTCAAGCCTTTCCCGGGCTTCGATCACATCGGAAACTTCAAGGATAAGGATGGCCATTTTTTTATCGGCAAGAAGCCGGCTGTAGGCATTATCGAAATGAATACCAGCCTTGGCCAACTTCAGGAGCAGTTCATCGAGGCCCCCGGCTTCGTCCTTCATTTCAAGCGCGATAACCTCACGCAAGGCGACCGAATTGCCTTTTTCTGATAACAACCGGTATGCCTCTTCAGGTTGGTCGGCCAACAGGTTTAAAATACCCCAGCCATGTGATATGTTGGCCAGGTTCATCGACCTGATATTGATCCCTGCATCTCTCAGGATTGCCGTAACCCGCTCGAAATGCCCGATTTTATTCTCGAGGAAAACTGAAACTTCGTATGCCATCCGACATCTTTTTAATGAATAAAAAAAGCTGGCTGATAATCCATTTATTTCAAGCCAGCCTCAAAGAACAATCAGGCGCAAAATTAAACTATTTTATTAGAATTTATAAGCAATCGAAAGCATATTCCTGAAATTGGTAACATTTTCTGTGTTGATAATTTTTCCTTTATCAGCATAATCGATATCGCCGTATGCAGCAGTAGTAATACTTATTTCCCAGCCAAACATAAAATTTTTATAATTATAGATTAACTGAGGTGATATTTTATACATCATATCAACATCGGTGGCCATGCCATAAAACGAACCTACCGGGGCATCGGAAGTACCAAGGTTTTTTAAATAGCCGGCAAACAGGCCGAACTTCCATGCCCCGCCATATACAAGGTTCACCCAGTTGTAAATATGGTTCTGGGGCGTGTAGGTTTCCGCGCCTGTTGCATCGTCAAAACTGGCAATGGCATAGCCACCCGGGAGCAGACTTTCACTCACATTCTGCCCAAACATCGATTTTGCCTTAAACAAGAAGTTGCCGGATGAATACTTCAGGTAAGCCATCGCAGCCATCGTGCCCAACTTTTCGGTTGTTTTAAAAGTGCCGTTAAACCCGGTAGTCGATGTGCGCGGTTGAATGGTTTTCCAGTCGATTGCAGCGCCAAGCACCCAATTCTCGTTATAAAACTGGAGCTGTGCATGCAGATTCGGAATCAGGGCATTGCGCTGGTACTCATAAGTTTTGCCATCAGGGCCATAATTGGCATATTTAAACTGGTAAACTGCTCCTAAAATCAGGTCGAGGTTACTGCCAAGCTGGTGGGTAAGCCTTAACTGCGGGGTACGGTTAAATACCTGAAACGGCAATCCTGTATTTTCGTTCAGTGTGGAAGGATACACTTTTTCGATAAAAGTGGGGTGCCAGGTGCGCCCGAAAAGAAGTTTGGTTTTTTCCCAGGTAAACAGGGTATAGGCATGCCTGAACCGCAGGCTGTTGGTAGCCGTCCCGCCTGTAAAATCCACCTCTACATAGCCACTTACCTGGGCTTTCCCCATTTCCAGCCCCGAAAAACGGGTGGCAAATCGTGTAAACGTATTGAGGAAATGGGTGCTGGGCTGGGCATTTATATCCTCGCCATCGCTGTCGTAAATTGGTTCTTTCGGGAATAGTTCCAGCAAGTGGTCGCAGGCATCGACGTTTTTTCGTGAATCAAAAATAAAATCGTTGCGGACAAACCCGCTTAAATCAACTTTAAGATTCTTTGCTGAAAGGAACCCCTGTGAATAGGCTCCGATTGATATAAGCACAAATAAGAAAAATATCAGTTTTTTCATAACTAAAAATGAATGGTTATACTAACAGACAATACAATGATTCAATATTATTGCAATCCTTGCCTGCCAAATTTATAACATTAGTGCCGAATGAAAATATCAGGCCAATTGCTGAAAAACATAGATTGCTAATTTATTTTGATTTTAAATAGAAGTTGGGGAAGAGTTAAAAAATATCCTGATCCGGTTAATACCGGATTTACATTATCACTTCTCTATCCTTACCCTTGCATCGACGGCAAGGATATTTTTGCCGGCACCCAATAAGGGATTAATATCCATCTCTTTTATCTCGACCGCAAAGCGGAGTAAGCTCGAAAGCCGCACAATGATTTCAGAAAATCCGTCGATATCGACACCAGGTTGCCCCCGGTAGCCTTTCAGAATTTTATAGGATTTGAGGTTTTTGATCATCGACAAGGCTTCACTAAAGGTTAGCGGAGCCAAGCCCGATGTGATGTCCTTCATGACTTCCACAAAAATGCCCCCCATTCCGCATAGGATCACATGGCCAAACCTATCCTCGTATTTTGCTCCGAGGAACAACTCGTTTCCATGCGCCATTTCTGAAACCAGAACAGCTTCGGCTCCTTTAATGCCAGCCAGGTGGTGGAATTCTTTTTTTACCTGTTCGACATTCCGGATGTTCAGCACAACACCACCTACATCGGTTTTATGCACCGGCCCAACAACTTTCATAACTACAGGGAATCCGATTTTTGAAGCAGCCAGCACAGTTTCATGTTCGGAATCTGCAACAATCTCCTTAACACGCGGAATACCTGCCGCATCGAAAAGTTGATGGATGATTTCAGGTGGCTGGAAGCCATCTTCAGCTTCGCTGATAATCCTGTAAATTTTATCCACATCGATTCCTTCGGTAAAAATATTCCCGTCGGAAGGGTTCGGGGTATTTATCACTTTTGTCAATGCCCGCCCCAAAAGCACTTCATCCGGGAAATGGACATTGCCATGTGAAAGGAAATACGACACATCTTCCTCAACATCGATTATTGAGGGAAGGATGGGGTAAATCGGCTTTTTGCAGGTATGAATTTTCTCATTCAGGACGTTATAAACATCCCTTACTGGGAACAGGCCTGAACTACCGTAAATCACAGCCATGCCGTCAATTTCGTCAAAATCGTTTTCGCAGGCATCAAGAATATCGCCAAGTTGTTCAGCAGTTCCTGTTGCCAGGAAGTCGATAGGATTTTCAATCGATGAGCCCGGGAACAATTTATCTTTTAGAGCTCTCCGGGCTGGAGAATCGGGCAATTTGGGAATTTTAAGCCCTCCTGCTTCAAGGGCATCGGCTAACATGACACCAGGGCCGCCGGCGTGTGTTATAATAGCCATATTTTTATTTTTCAATTCCCGGCACATAAGCACATTAGCTACAGTTGTAAGTTCTTCACGGCCGTAACACCTCACAATCCCGGCTTTCCGGAATAATGCCTCGACAGCAGCGTCGGAACTGGTTAGAGCGCCGGTGTGTGATAATGCTGCCCTGCTCCCCGCGGAAGAGCTCCCTGCTTTGATGGCTGCAATTTTACACCCCTTGTTTATGAGCGATGTGGCATGGAAAAGCAACTTGTCAGGGTCATTTATATTTTCAAGATAAAGAAGTTTTACCCGCGGGCTTTTTTCTTCATCAAACGTATCATCGAGGTGTTGCAGGATGTCTTCCACGCCAACCTGGGCGCTGTTTCCCACTGAAAATATACTGGCAAACCTCAGCCCTTTGGGGATGCCCGATTCCATGATAAAAACTGCCGTCGCCCCTGAAGCAGAGATAAAATCACAACCATCGGGCGAGAGTTTCGGGACAGGTGTTGTAAAGACACTGGCATGAAAAGGAGTTATAATCCCGATACAGTTCGGGCCGATCAGCGTCCCGCCAACTTCATTGACAGTTTCCACAATCTGCTCTTCGAGGATTCTTCCCTCCTCGCCCTCTTCGCTGAATCCCGCTGAAATAATTATAAATGCTTTTGTGCCCTTCCGACGGGCTAAAACAGCAACCGTATCGGGGCAAAAGCGGGCAGGGATGGCCAAGATTGCCAGGTCGGCAGGCGGCAACAATTCAACCGACTGATACGACCGGATTCCCTGAACCATTTCCTCTTTAGGATTAACAGGATACAATGCTCCCTGAAAATTATTATCGAGCAGGTTTTTAAGCATTTTGCCCCCAGGCTTGACAACACTGTTTGATGCGCCAATTACAGCAATGCTCCCCGGTTCGATCAGTTTTGGATGTATCATATACTACAAATTCTAATCAGTCTTCCCTAATTTAAATATTCCAATACAAGGATAGCAAACTTATAATTTTATATAAAATTAAGGGCTAAAGCCCAATTATTAAATTTTATTTATTACCCTGGCCTTAAGGCCGGGGCTAAGGATAAATAATGCGCAGGGCTTTAGCCCTTAATCTCTTTTAGATGTTAATTATTCGGATATAAAATTATAAAAATCAAATGCCATCAGCGATGATTTTTTTCCATGATTGAAAATTATAACTACTTTTAAAGACAATCAGGAAATACTTCATGCCGGAAAAGAAAGAGCAAAAAATTGTTGTGCTTACAGAAAACAGTGATTCCGATAAAATACTGGTTCTGCATGGTGTTAAACTGGCAACGGCTTTTAAAAAGGAATTATGCCTGTTGCACCTGGCGGGGAAAAATGAAAAAAAAATCAAAAAAACAATTACAGAAAATCTAACCAAATATAACAAAGTTGTAAGGGATGAAGTACCATCGTTAAATGTTTCCTATTTGATTTTAAAAGGCAATGCCCGGGATCTCATCGATACTCTCGCCGACAAATATGAGGCCATCCTGATTATTTCGCGAAAAACGATGTATAACAAATTATCGGGGGCATTGAGGCAAAGCCCGCTGGCTTTCCTTTTTTTAAATCATGAAATCACCCAAATACCAGGCTACAAAAAAATCATCCTGCCAGTCGACCTCCGGAGAGAAACCAAAGATGCCGCATTGTGGGCATCGTATTTTGCACGTTTTAATAATTCGGCAGTAAATGTACTGGTTGCAAACGACAAGGATAAAGCTAACATTCGAAGTATTACCAAAAACATTAAAGCGATTAAAATCCTGTTTCTGAAACTGAGAATACCCATGAAACTGTACAAGGGGAAAAACAACAGCCTGAAGATTCAGTTTGAAGCGCTCGATATTGCCGGTAGTTCAGACGCCGAACTACTCATTATCCTGGCAAGTTCTTATATTTCGATTTTTGACCTGATGATCGGATTGCCTGAAAAGAAAATCATAAATAAATCCGGCTCACTGCCTGTGCTTGTTATCAATCCCCGCAAGGATATGTATATTATGTGTGATTAAAAAAGCCTGTAGTCAGAAGACAGAAGTATCTACCACACTAACTCCATCTCATCGAGCAAATATCCGGCTCCTGCAAATTTATCGGTAATAAACAGGGCGTACCTTACATCGAGGATAATGTTCCGGCAGCGGGCCGGGTCGAACATAATATCGCTCATAGTGCCTTCCCAGCACCGGTCGAAATTTACGCCGATCAGGTGCCCCTCTGAATTCACCACAGGGCTGCCCGAATTACCGCCCGTGGTGTGGTTCGATGCCGTAAAACAAACCGGTATTTCCCCATCCACTGCATAAGGGCCAAAATCTTTCGATTCATATAAATCCTTCAATTCATCCGGGACATCGTAGTCATAAATCTCAGGATTATCTTTTTCAATAATCCCGTTGAGCGTTGTATAATATTGATATTTCACGCCATCGCGAGGCTCATACCCTTCAACCTTGCCATAGGCAACCCGGAGGGTCAGGTTGGCATCGGCATAGAATGGCTGCCCTTTTTTCATCTCCATAATACCAGCCATATATTGTTTTAAAGCTCCGTTGATATCGGCATTAAGAGCACTGATGACCGGATCGATTTCAATATCGTAAAACGACCTCAACGTCCTGTAAAAATCGATAACCGGGTCTTTCCTGAGCTTCAGAATCTTTTTTGGATTGCCCCCGAGGATTTTATGAAGCCCCTCAATATCGGTTAAAACCGATTTCCGGTAATACTTTTTAATTAATTTCCCATCATCTGTTTTATCGATAATTTTCTTAACTTCTTCAGGAATAAACTTATCGTCCAATCCTTCCACTAATACGGGCAAGAGTTCTGCAAACAGTTTTTCATCGGTAGGCTGGTCCAGGTTTTTAAGAATGCCTTCAACCGAAGACATTACCAGTTGAATCCCGTTTTGTGCATTTTCTCTGTCGCCGTTTTCAATCCGGCTTAATATCCTGTTTACCGAGGCGGCAATCCTGAAGATTTCGGCTCCGCGCCAGACTGTTTCAGAATAGAAATCAGATGCTTTGATGTACTTTGAATACTGGCTGTAATAACCATCGAAATCCGAGAACACCTTTTTATAGGTATCTTCCCATGTCCCGTTTTCCTGCGCCCATTCTTTAAACTTCTTTTCAAATTCAAGTTTTTTATCGATAGCACCTAACCTGTAGAGCCCCTTTATTTCGCCCTGCCACCTTTTCCACGAATTACTGATGCCGTTGGCTTTGGCGGCATACTTTATCCTGACTTCAGGATTTTTTCCCATGGCATTATAAATAATATCAAGTTTTTTATCCCTGATCGCGATCCGGTCGGGGTCACGTTGATTCATAATCAAATCGACTGCCTGCGACGGGATGTATCGCATGGTACTGCCGGGGAATCCGAAAACCATCGTAAAATCGCCGGGCTGGATTCCTTTCATAGAAATCGGGAAAAATTTCTCCGGTTTGTACGGGACATTATCTTCTGAAAAAGAAGCCGGTTCGTTATTTTCATCGGCATAAATCCTGAACAGCGCAAAATCGCCGGTATGGCGTGGCCACATCCAGTTGTCGGTATCGCCTCCAAATTTCCCGATCGACGATGGCGGGGCGCCTACCAGCCGCACATCCCTGAAAACCTTGTACACATACAGGAAATACTGATTCCCGTAGAAAAGTGGTTTTACAGAAGTTTCGAACTTCCTGTCTTCTGTAGCTTCTTCGCGTATTTTTTTTATATTGCTGAAGATTATTTTATCCTCTTCATCCTGGCTGGCAACCGTATCTGTACCTTCCAACACTTTAGCTGTTACATCCTGCATGTATTCCATAATACTTACCGATAAACCTTCGTTTGGCAGTTCCTCTTCGGGATTCATAGCCCAGAAGCCATTGGTCAGATAATCGTTTTCAACTGAACTGTGCGACTGTATCCTGCTTAATCCGCAATGATAATTTGTGATCATCAACCCGTCCTCAGAAATTATCTCTCCGGTGCAACCTCCGCCGAATAAAACCACGGCATCCTTCATGCTCGAATGATTCACATCGTAAATATCCTGTGCGGTCAGTTTAAATCCCATTTCCTGCATCTCCTCAATATTATACTTTTCAAGGAAGATGGGGATCCACATCCCCTCTTTCCCACTAATTGTAAATACGGCAACGCTTAGGGCGATATAAACGAGTATGAATCTTTTCATCGGAATTGATTTTTGAAAATTAGAAAACCCAAAGATAATAAAAGGGGCTGTTTTGAAATAAAAAACCCCGAAGATTGCTCCCCGGGGATAAAATAATTTTATGGCCTGCTAATTATAAACTTCTTCTTCCTTCTGATACCCTTCAGATATGACTGTCAATTTAAGATTCTCTTTGTTAACGACCATTGCGTTATGTAAAATTGATGGAACCAGCATTGCGCCATTGCTGACAGTCTGGTAAGTTTTTTCACACTCTTCGCTCCGTGCGAGTTTTACGGCAATCTCTGCCGCAGTAGCTGCCAGTTTCTCGATGGGTTTATATACGGTGAATGTTTGTGTGCCTTTCACAATTTCCTGCAGGTTGCGGAGGTCGGCATCCATGCCAGCCACCAGGACCTGGCCATCGAGGCCTTTTTCTTTTAAGGCTTTTAATACTCCCATGGCAATTGCATCGTTTGCGGCAATAATGGCATCAATACCATTCCCTGTGGCTTCAAATATTTTCATCGCATGGCTATATCCTTCTTCTTCGCTCCACGATTCGGTGAATTCCTTGTAAACTAAATTAATATCACCCTTTTCAATTAATGGCAACAGGACATTCATCTGCCCGAGGTACAGGAACTGGCTGTTATGGTCGTTTTGTGCGCCGCCAATAAGGGCATAATTCCCATCGGGCTTTATTTTTGTAAGGTACTCTGCCTGTAACTCGCCGACCTTGACATTATCGGTCGATACGTAATAGTCAAGCCGACTGTTCAGGATTAGCCTGTCGTACGATATTATATTCACATCCTTTTCTTTTGCAAGTGAAGCAATTTCAGACGCAGCGAACTGGTCGACCGGTACAACAACCAAAACATCCACGCCGTTGCTGACCATTTTTTTAGCCTGGCTCAACTGTTTCGAAGCGTCATTATCAGCGATTTCAACCTGTACCGTGCCTCCCATTTCCGTGACTTTACCGACAAAAAAGTCCCTGTCGTTTTCCCACCTCTCTTTATCGAGGGCATGCATTAAAAATCCAATTTTTACAGGATTGTTTTTTTTACACCCGTAACCAACTATCACAACAAGAACAACAAAAAGGAAAATTCGATTTAAAGTTTTCATCATCAATAATTTTAAGGTGATTAATCAGATTTGAAAAGAACAAGATTTATCCGGGTTTACGAATCTGAAGGGAGTTTTGTTCTAAATAAAATAAAGATAAAGGTCAGAAAGATTGAAGTTCCATATATAATTTTTGAACCGGTAATCCCATCACATTAAAAAATGAGCCTTCGATATGGGTCACGCCAATGTGCCCGATCCATTCCTGGATGCCATAAGCCCCGGCTTTATCGTAAGGCTTATAGTTGGTGATGTAGTATTCTATTTCGTCCTTGGTAAGTTTTTTAAAGGCTACATTCGACACCGAAAAAAACGATTTTTCTTTTTGAACCGATTTTAAACAAACACCTGTGACAACCTGATGCTCGTTATCGCTTAAAGAATTCAGCATCTGGGCAGCTTCCATTTCGTCAGTTGGTTTTCCTAACACCTTTCCTTTGTGC
>Ga0272442_10010069_pt1 | contig 11697 bp, 10 predicted proteins | sample SSMForm2O_FD_200262 | JGI IMG/M metagenome (GOLD analysis project Ga0272442, IMG submission 200262) | Marine sediment archaeal communities from Little Sippewissett salt marsh, Falmouth, MA, United States - SSM-Form-2O | ecosystem: Environmental > Aquatic > Marine > Wetlands > Sediment ...
AACCTGTTTGAGGTCTGCAAGCAGTTAGTACTGCTTGATAAGTAAGTTTATGATCAACATTTAGATCGCCCTTATGATGGGTTAAAATAATGTCTGGTTTTATTTTTTTAACATATTTTTCTACAATTTTAATAATATCCAGAATTGGAACAGAATCAAATTTGTTATCAGGTAAATCTTCAAAATAAAGCTCATCTATTCCAATAATTTTACTTGATTTTTTTGCACAAGCTCTAAGCTCATCAATTTTGTCTTTGAATTCTTCACCTCTGGAAGTCATTCCTTCACCAAGAATTAAAGCAAAAATTTTTCTTTTTTCCTTTTTTAATTTAACTAGTGTTGCACCACAACCAAGTATCTCATCATCAGGATGAGCAGCAATTACCAAAACTGTGTTTCCTATCATACTTTGACCTCTTTGATAATTTGTTTCTTATTAATATTTCCTTGCATTATTATATTTTTACTATTTGGCCCATGGTTAAACAATAGATCAATTATGCTCATATTTGGGATAAATTCACCCCATAGCTGAGAATATTTTGGATGATTATAATTTTGAAAATATACATCAATTTTTTCTTTTTCAAAGTCAGATGTGTTTAGATAATCTTTACCAAGAACACCAGAAATATAAACATCTGCATCAAGATTGTTACAGATTTCAAGGACTAATTTATCCTTTTTTTCTTTTTTATTTTTGATTTCTGAGGTAAGAATTATTTGCGTGTCAATTTGTAGTTCATCAATTATTTTTTGTATAATATTCATGTTTAACTCTGAAAGTGTTTTCCAGTTTTTACTATAGATTCCTTCAAAAAAATCAATATAGGAATCATAAAATTCTGCTTTTGAATAATTGGTCTGAATTGTTTTAAGATGTTTTTTTGCCCAGTTTTGATTGTTGTCAATTTCAGCAGAGTTTAGTAGAGTTTCTTTTGACTTGCCTTTTGTAATAATTGGTATAGTGAGCCAACAATCTCCTCCTGAAGTTTTTATTTTATTTCGGTTGTTAAAACTGTTTTTTTCAAATTGGACATCGTCAAAGGCGACATATACATCACTAATTAACAATTTATGAAAAAAACCTAGCCAAGGTATATAGTTGGGTTGATGAATTGTAATTATTTTTGTCATTTTCCTTTCAATCCATTTATTAAATCAATTTTTTCTCCCTTTAAAACTTTGTCAAGAACATATGGTTTATAATCTGTTTGCGGGTGATTGACGTTTTCAACACCTTTAAACATTTCTTTTAAATCATCTTCTTTTAAAAGCTCCTTAACCTCTTCATCAATTATTATATTATTAACTTTAAAAATGTCATTAAAAACTATTCCATATTTTACTAAAAACTCAAAACGGTCTTTATCAATCCAAGGTCTAAACTTTTTACCAATCGGATCTTTTGTGTCTTTTACCCAGAAATTTGCATCTTCTAATTCATCAATTTTTGAAGGAATTTTTACTTTGTATATTTCTTCAACTTTATCAAATAGCTTTGTTTTTGGAAGTGGGAAATAAAGGTAAATATTTCCTCTCATAAATGGATTAATTTTTTTTAACTTCAACATCATTTCAACATTTTTTCTTAGATCTTTTTTAGTTTCTGTCGGTAGACCTACAATAAAAGAAGTTGTGCATGCAATTCCTTTTTTGTATAGTTTTTCAACTTTACCTGGAATGCTTTTCAAATCAATTTCTTTGTTAATGTATTTTTGAAGTCTAGGTGAAGCTGTTTCAATTGAAAAAATGAATGTTTGTACAATGCCTCCCATCATCTCAATTGTTTCATCATCTACACAATTTAGATGACCGATGCATTCTTCAATGTAAAATTTTCTTTTCCTAAGATAGTAAAAAATTTCTTTAGATCTTTTTTTGTTTACCAAAAAATTATCATCACCAAATGTAAAAACTCTGGTTCCTGTTTTTTTATGAATATGTTCTATTTCTTCAATTAGATGTTTTGCAGATCTTGCTCGCCACGGTGGAATTTTATTCCTAACTGCTTCATCAATTGAATGTTTATAACAAAAACTACAATTGTATGGACATCCCTTACTTGACATAAGTAAAAAATAATATGGAACTTGTTTTTTGTTAAAATAATCTCCAAAAAGTTCCCATTTAGGAATTGGATATTCATCAAGATTTATTTTTGGAATTCTAGGAGTATTTTTTACAACTTTTCCATTTTTAAGATATGCCAGTCCTTCAATATTTTCAACACTTGTTTTGTTTTCTAAAGCATTTGCAAGTGCTAAAGAAGTTTCTTCACCTTCAAAACAAACAATATAATCTGGTTGATATTTTTTTAGACAATCATGAGGAGAAATTGAGGGCATTTTTCCTCCCCAAACAACTGGAAGATTTGGATTAATGCTTTTAACTAAATCAGTAATTTCTTTAGCATTTTTTAAAATTTTACCAATAATTACAGATAGACCAACAAAAACATAGTCATTATCTTTAATTTTATTTGTAATAATTTCTTCATAGTTTTCTTCAATTTTAGAATCAATTATATCTATTCCATAGCCGTGTTCATATAAATAAGTTCCAACGTATAATACACCAACTGGTGGCGGATCTCTATGAACAGCTCTAAAGGTCTTTTTTTTGTATTTAAAATGTTCTTTATCATGGCCTGGATTTATCAATAAAATTTTGCTCATTTTTTCCACATTTTAATAAAATTTATTTTATTTTGTTCTTATAGTATCCTTTTTTTATTTTCAAGGGATCACTAGTAACTAATGAATAAGGTGGAATATTTTCTTTGTCTAGAATCACACCTTTTCCAATTACAGAGTGATGTCCAATTTTTGTTCCTCCACCAATAAAACAATGTGAACCAATAAACACATTATTTTCAATTAATATTTCTTCTCGTTCGATTTCATCAGCTATTCCAATGCATTTTTTATGTGAGTCAGCAGCATTAATTGAAACAAAAGAAGCAATGTCGCAGTTATCACCAATTTCAATTTTGCTATTTTTTGCATTAACTTCAGAAAAGAAACCAATACTTACATTTTTTCCAATTTTTGGTTTTCCATTAATCCAAACTAAAGGATGAAATTTATTTGCTTGGTTGTCTATGAATTTCATAAAATTTTCTTTGAATTTTTCATATTCTTTATTTTCTTTCAATAAATCTCCTCCAACTTAATTAAATCATTTTTCTTTATATCTTTTTTTGCTTTTTTACCAAGAATTTTTTTATAATACTTAGGTGGTAGGCCAGTTCCTGGTCTTTTTACAGTAATATTTTGCTTAGTAAGTTTTTCATTTTTTAAAATTTCTTTGGATGCAACAATTGACCGGTGGCAAATTTTTCTCATTTTTTCTTCTTTTTTTGTAGGTTTTAAATCTGGTTTTCCTAGTGCTTTTTCAACATTTCTTATTTTTTGGACAATTTCTTTAAACTCCGCAGGACTTGCAGAAAACCTATGATCAGTGCCATCCATGTTTTTGTCAAGTGTGAAATGTTTTTCAAAAATTTTTGCACCTAATGCCACACTTATCTCTGCTGCAAAAATGCCTTGTGAATGATCTGAAAAACCAATAATATGCTTTGGATATTTCTTTTTTAATGTAATAATCTTATTAAGATTCAAATCATCAAGATCAGTTGGATAAGATGAAACACAATGAAGAATTGCTAGATTTTTGTTATTTTTCTCAATTGTTTTAACCGCCTCATCAATTTCTAATTCTTTTCCCATTCCAGTTGAAATTATCATTGGAAGTTTTTTCTTTGAATACTCTTCTAAAAGTGGTAGATTTACAAGGTCATCCGAACCTACTTTTATTGCAGGTATTCCAATTTTTAAAAGTAGATTTAGATCTGTAATATTTTGTGGTGTAGAAAAAAATATTATTTTTTTAGATTTACAATAATTTGCAATTTCTTTCCATTGTTTTTCATTAAATTCATGTCTTTCAAACATTTTTAACATGGATTCAGTTACTTTTTTTCCTTTACTAATATACGAGTATTTTTCATTTTTGTTACTTACAAAATCACTTGCTTTAAAGGTTTGAAACTTTATTGCGTCAGCTCCTGCTTTTTTTGCTTCATCAATCATTTTTTTAGCAGTTTTAATATCTCCATTATGATTAATTCCAGCTTCAGCTATTATGAAAGTTGGATGATTATTTCCAATTATTTTTCCTGAAATTCTAAATTCTATTTTCAGTTAAATCTCTCCATAAAGTCTATGGTTCTTTCTTTTCCTTTACCATCAACTAGTTTTTTTCCATTCTTGCTCATTGTATTTCTGATTGAACTATTACTTATTAGTTCTTTAAGTTTTTTTCTAAGATTGTTAAAATCAATTTTTTGAATGTCTCCGATATAGATGCTTATTTTTTGCCTGTCTAGTTCTTTTGCAATTTTAACTTGATTTTTTGCAAGAGTGATTATAATATTTGGTATACCAAAATATGAAAATTCATAGCAGGATGATCCACCTGCACTAATCGCAATATCTGAATCAAGGTAAAAATCTGCTAGATTTTCTGGAGATCTGATTAATTTTACATTTATTTTTTCACTATCTATGTATTTTTTCAATTCATTATAATGTGGATTCAATGGACCAATTATTACTAAAAACTCAACGTCTTTTATTTCTTTTATAGATTTTATAATTTTTAAAATTATATTATCTTCATCTGTTCCTCCCAGCATTATAAGTATTTTTTTAACACTAGACCTCTGAGTTTTTTTATCTCTAACTAATAATTGATTTCTAATGAGAGCATATTTTGGTCCTAGTAAAAATTTTGTATATTCTTCATTTGAATATTTTAATTTTTCAGCTCCAATATTTTGATTTAATACAATATCTGAATGATAACTAATAATGGCGTTATCATCAATTGATAAAACATTATAATTTTTATTTTTTAACTTTTGAATATACTCAGAGTTAATATCATAATGATCTGTAATTATCCAGTCTATTTTGTTTTGATTTGAAAAATTTAAGAGCTCTTTATTGTCTTGCTCTAGATTTGCATTTGGATTAATTTGAAGGTGTTTATGGTTTTTTTCAATTCTTTCAATTAGATCTTTATTTTGTATTTTTGTTACAAAAAAACAAGAATGGTTTTTATTTTTCAGCTCTTCAGCTAATGCTAAACATCTGATTAGGTGACCAATACCTATACTTTCTGATGCATCAGCTCTAAAAGCAATATTCAAAACACCTACACCTCTTTTTGTATTACATCTTTATTAATTTCTAACAAATCTGGATTTTTATTTAGAAATTCAATGATGTCTTTTGCTTTAAAATCGATTCTATCAAAGTTTTCAATAATTTTTTTAACAAGTTTAAAATCCTCAGGAGTATCCACTGTAATTCTTATATCAGGTCTTCTAATTAGTCCATCTGCTTCAACATTAACCAATTTATATTTTTCAGGATGCTCAGTTATATATTCTGTGACATGTTCTTTATGATAGTCTTTATCTGCACATTTATTAGTATCTTCTAAAACATCAAAATTAAAAACTTCAGTGTCAAAACCTCTAGGATAAGTTCTTCCATTGACATTTGATGTATAATCTGCATTACTTTTGATGTGTTTTTCAATTACTTTATCAACAATTTCAAAATCAATTAGTGGACAATCACTAGTTATTCGAACAATTATATCTGCCTTATATTTTACAGCAACTTCGTAGTATCTACTAAGAACGTTTTCTTCACTACCTCGATAAAATTTTATTTTCTTTTTTATTGCAAATTCTTCTAAGACATTGTCATCTTTATTAGTTGTTGTTGCAAGAATAATATCATCAACTTTTTTACAAAATTTTAATCTATCGATTACATAGTCTAAAATAGTTTTGTTTTTAATTTTTTTTAGAACTTTTCCTGGCAGTCTAGTTGATCCAGATCTAGCTTGGATAATTACAACAACTTTCAAAGCAACTACCTCAAATTGAATAATAATTAATTACTTTTTTAACAGCAGTTATCACGTCATTTAAATCTTCATTGTTCATTTTTGGAAAAATTGGAAGAGTTAAAGCTTGATTGTAATATTTTTCGGCAATTGGAAAATCTCCTTTTTTGTAACCAAAATTTTTTTGATAATATGGTTGCAGGTGAACAGGTATATAATGGACATGAACTCCAATATTTTCAGCTCGTAATGCATCAAAAATTTTTTTTCTATCTACTTTGAGTTTATCTAATTTTAACTGAATCATATATAAATGAAAAGAAGATTTGACATTGCTTTTTTCAAATGGAGTAATTATTTCATCCATTCCTTGAAATTCTTTATTATATTTTTCTGCAATTTTTCTTCTAAGTTCTACAAATTTTTCTAATTTTTTAAACTGACTAATACCTAATGCACATTGAAAATCTGTGATTCTATAATTATAACCAAGGCTTTGCATTTCATAATACCAAGCACCTTGGTTTTTTGTTAATTTTTTTGAGTCTTTTGTAATTCCATGGGTTCTAAACATTGATAGTTTTTCATAAAATTCTTCATTGTTTGTTAGAACCATTCCTCCTTCTCCAGTTGTAATATGTTTAACAGGATGAAAACTAAGAACATTTAAATCAGCAAGACTGCCAACTTTTTTATTTTTATATTCTGCACCTAGTGCATGACATGAATCTTGAATAACTAATAACTTATTTTTCTTAGCAATCTTATTTATTTCATCAATATCACATGGTTGTCCTGCATAATCTACTGGCAGTATTGCTTTGGTTTTTTTTGTAATTTGTTTTTGAATTTTATTTGGATCAATATTGCCTGTATCTTCTTTAATATCCGCAAATTTTACAAATCCGCCTTGATAAATTGCACAATTTCCATCAGCTGCAAAAGTAATAGGTGAGGTTATTATTTCATCACCTTTTGAAATTCCAGCAGCATATGCTGCTCCATGTAAAGCTGCAGTTCCTGATGAAAAAGCAACTCCATATTTTGCCCTGCAATATGTTGAAATTAATTTTTCAAACTCAGAAATTTTAGGACCTTGCGTAATCCAATCAGCTTTCAAGGCATCAGTTACTGCTTTAATGTCAGAACTATCAATCCATTGAGAAGCATAAGGTAAAAAATTTTTCCTTGTTTTTTTTCCACCATCTATTGCAAGTTTTTCAACCATTACAATTCCTTAATAATTTTCATAAGCTGTTTATTAGTAAGCCATTTTTTGTTATTTTCACTGGTATATTTAAAATTCTTTGGAAGTTTCTTTCCACCTTTTAAATTACTTTTATCCCAAAATGGATGTTCTGGTTCGATTACAAAAAAATCAGAAAACTCTTTTGTATGACTCGCTTCATCTTCAGTTACAAGAATTTCATGTATTTTTTCTCCAGGTCTAATTCCAATTACTCTATGTTTTGCTTTTGGAGCAATTGCTCTTCCAAGATCTGTAATTTTCATACTGGGTATTTTTGGAATGAATATCTCTCCGCCTTTCATCTTATTTATACTATTTATTACAAGGTTTACTCCTTGTTCTAATGTTATCCAAAACCTAGTCATATTATCATCAGTAATTGTTAAAACACCTGTTTCTTTTTGTTTTAAAAATAGTGGTATCACGCTGCCTCTGCTTCCTATAACATTTCCATATCGGACGCAACTAAATTTAGTTCCAATATCGCCTGAATAAGAATTTCCTTGGATGAAGAGTTTTTCAGCAGTCATTTTTGTAGCTCCGTACAAATTCACTGGATGAACTGCTTTATCAGTACTAATTGCCATTACTCGTTTTACACCATTATCAATCGCTGCATCAATTACATTAATTGCACCATCAACATTTGTTCTAACTGCTTCAATTGGATTGTATTCACAAGCTGGAACTTGCTTTAGAGCTGCTGCATGAACAACAATGTCCACATCATGCATTGCTCTATGAAGCCTATCTTTATCTCTCACGTCTCCAATGAAAAATCTGAGTCTTTTATCCTCAAACCTGCTTGACATGTCTAATTGTTTCTTTTCTCCTCTAGAAAAAATTCTAATTGCAGCTGGGTTATGTTTTTTTAATACAATTTCTGTAAACTTATTTCCAAAGGAACCAGTACCACCAGTAACAAGAATTACTTTGTTTTTTAATATGTCCATTTTCCTACTCCCTTACTAAATTAAACGTATTTTTTATTAGGTTACGTATTAAAACCTTTTTAAAAACTTTGCCCTTGGCCAATTTTAACTATTGCAAAGCCTACCAATCTTGATAAATTCCACCATTTATTATATAATCACATATATGGTCAAGATATTTATTTTTACCAGGTTTAAAACCTTCAAGTGAACTAACAGTCCAACCAGTTGTAATGAAATTATTTGTTGAAATAAAGTTTCTTGGAACAAAATTTTTAATAAAATGATAATAAGCATAAACTTTTGCAAGTTTTTTCTGCTCTTCAGACAGAGTTATATCTCCAAGAATTAATTTTGAATAATCTTTTTTTGTTTTAACATCAAAAGTGAAACCCTTATTTGCATAATGAGCATCTTCAGATGGAATTACTGGAATTCCATTCATTGAGAGTTCAATTCCTGATGTTCCAGTATACAAAAGACCAACATCTGTAAATTGATAAAGTGAGTAAGGATTAATTGTTGTATCTGGAGGTATTACTTTTATATTTTCAGGTAAAGGTGAATATTTGTTTTTTATTAAATCAAGCATTGTTTCTTCTGATTCTGCCTCGTAAAGCTCAGAAGGATGAATTTTAATTATAAGCAGTCTGTTTGGATTTTTCTTAAATAAATCAATTGTGTAGGAAACCCAATCATGAAAATCTTTAAAGGCACCTTGAGTAGCCATTGCAGCTGCATCCCATGGAACATTTGGAAACATTACAAAGGTTTTTTCAAATTTATCAAATGAGAACTGTTTTTGTAAATCTTCTGCTGCGGTATCTGTAAAACCATAAAGAGTGACTTGTCCTTCCTGGCCTTTACTTCTCCTATTAAAAAAGCTGTCAACTTCTTTTTCTTCTTCTGGTTTTAACATATTTTCATGTCTAACTTCTTTAAAATATTTCTTGAAATCAGATTTGGGATAAACAAACCTTAAAGTGTTTCTCTCACCACTTCCCCAAACATAAGTTGGAATTTTATGGTCTACAAAATAATCTGAAAAACTCCCCCAAGATGAATAACATCCATGGGAGCTAACTAAAACATCTGGTTTTTCAGATTTATACGCTCTTTCTGCAACATTAGTTGTAATAATTGCATTAGCAAGTTCCTTTCGAAGAATTGGTTCATAGATATCTTTTGAAGGAATTACACCTTTAAAGTATCGTTCAACAGATGCAATTGAATGGAAACCAACTCTTACTCCTTTATGAATGTGTTTTTCACATTCTTCAAGAGTCATTTTGGAAACAGATTTTTTTATTTCTTCAACTTCATCAGGTTTAATAAATTCGTTAAATGTTGCATATGGAAGCTGTGTTATTTCATAGAATTTTTTTGAAAAATTTGAACAATTTTGGCAGCTCCATTTATTTGGAGGCTTGTTAACTGTAAAATGACTGGAGCACATACTGAGAACACCATTACAAATTATCATTTTAGGTCTATGCCCTCTTATTTGTAAAGATTTTGCAATTCCGCTTTCTAGATAAGTATGAGGCATATGACGTGCATCAACTGAAATAAAAGTTACTTTTTTCCCATCACCTTTCATCTCAATATTATTTGAGTTTTTCATAATTTTTCTTAGTCTATGAAGGGCAATTTCCTGAGTAGGAGCCATAATTAATTTATAGACAAATAATTTTAGATGGAAAGTTTCTAGAACTCTCCTAAAAAATCTTTCTAATTTACGAAATTGTGGTTTAGAAAGTAATGCCAACTCTCTTTTCCCTCCAAAGTAATCTAACATCAGTATTATATAATATTTATATTATAGTTTGTTTTTATTTTTGTAATCTTCAATTGTTTTTTTAAGCCCTTCTTCAAGTGAAACTTTTGGTTCATCATTAATTAATTTTTTAAGTTTTGAAATATCAGGACATCGTCTTTTATGGTCATATTCCCTGCCTGGTAGATAACTTGGTTTAAATTCTTTACCGCCAATTTTGTGAATTGTTTGAGCAAGTTCATCAACTGTAGTTTCAGTATCGTTTCCAACATTTACTATTTCATTAGATGCTTTTTCAATTAATTTTGTAACTAGTCTTGTATGATCTTCTACATAGCAATAACTACGGGTATGTTTTCCTTCACCTATAATTGTGAATTTTTTATCTTTATACATTTTTTTAATAAACTCAGGAACAACTTGACCATACTCTGAAGTATCCATATGTGGACCATAAGTATTGAAGATTCGTAAAATTAGATATTTAATGTTGAATTCTTTTGCAAAAAGTTTAACATAGAATTCACAAATTGCTTTTGAAGATGCATAACTATCCCTGTTTGTATGAATGTTTAAAAGCATTGGTTGAGTCTCAGGGGTTGGAACAACCATCGGTTCACCATAGGTTTCCGAACTTGATGCATAAACAAATTTTTCAACTGTAGAATTTTTACAGGCATTTAAAACATTTTGAGTCATTCGAACGTTATCATTTGTGACTTGAAATGGAATATCATAGAAATATTTGGTTCCATTAATTGCTGCATAATGAATTACAATATCGGGTTGTTCATTTTTTATAAGTTCTTCAAATTTTTCAGGTTGTCTGACAAGGTCAATTTTATAAAATTTAAAATTCGGATAAGTTGGTAAATATTCTTCTTTACCTCTAAAGAAATTATCAACTCCAATCACATCATTATCTTTTTTACAAAGTTCTTCACCTAAAAAACTACCAAGAAATCCTGCAGCACCTGTTAATACTATTTTCATCTTATATCTCCTCGGCCGAGGCCAACATAATTAATGCCTTTACTTTTTTCAAGTTTTCCTTCAAAAATATTCCAAAGATCAAGAATTTTTACACCATTTTTTGTATTTTTTAGAAGTTCTTTTGGATTAAACTCTCTATATTCTTTATGAGCAGTTGAAAAAATAATTGTATCTGCTTTATTAATTGCATCTTTAAAGTCCATTTTTTCAACGTTTTTATCAATATGACTTGAGAGACGTGTATAAGTTGTTTTATCTAGATATGGATCTGTAACTATTACATTGAAATCTTCTGCAAGAAGTAACTCTATTATATCAATTGAATGAGAATTTCGATAGTCATCGATATCCCATTTGAAAGATAGTCCAGCAACTAAAATGTTTTTTCCTTTTACTTCTCTTACAACTTTTTTACAAAGCCAGTCATTTGCTCTTCTGCCATAAAACCATACTGAGTTGAAACCTCTAACTATTACTTTGTCAAAGGCCATTTCAAGAAGATAAGGGTCTTTTCCCAGGCAATATCCACTGACTGGACCTGGGAGGGGTATTTGATTTCTCTCATAACCTTTGTTTGCAGCTCGAAGAACTTCCATTGCATTTATTCTATTTGCATCTGATAAAAACGCAATTTCATTTGCAAATGAAAAACGCATGCTTCTCCATGAATTATCGATTAGCTTAACATATTCAGCTGTTTTTGGATCACTTACTCTTACTATTTCTCCACCTATTTTTTCAAAGAATATTTTTGTTTTTTCAAATGCTTTGTCATTATAACAGCCGATAACTTTTGGAAGATTTTTTTCTTCTTTGATTGC
>Ga0272442_10010071_pt1 | contig 11695 bp, 10 predicted proteins | sample SSMForm2O_FD_200262 | JGI IMG/M metagenome (GOLD analysis project Ga0272442, IMG submission 200262) | Marine sediment archaeal communities from Little Sippewissett salt marsh, Falmouth, MA, United States - SSM-Form-2O | ecosystem: Environmental > Aquatic > Marine > Wetlands > Sediment ...
GACCGCATAGCCCAGCTCGTGGTATGCCCGGTCGTGCGTGTGGAGTGGGACGTCCGGGACGAGCTGGAAGACACCGCCCGCTCCACCGGCGGCTTCGGCCACACCGGCACCACCTAGGGGGCTGCCGGGGGGGCTGCCAGGGGGGCTGCCAGGGGGTTGGGGCAGGGGGGCTGGTCCGGGGCCAGGGGGGCAAGGGGGTGGTGGGGCAGGGGGGTGGTGGGGCCAGGCGGGTCGCGGGGCGAGACGTGTCGTCGCCGGTACCTGAGCGGGGAGAAACAGCTTGAGCATGCTCGAGGCCGTCCTCCTGGGCGTTCTCCAGGGGGCCACCGAGTTCCTGCCGGTCAGTTCGTCGGGCCACCTGCGCCTGGCCGAGCGATTCCTCGGCCACAGCGAAGGCATGCTCGGCTTCGACGTCGCCGTTCACGTCGGGACGCTCGTCGCGGTTCTCATCGTCTTTCGGCGCGACGTGGCTGCGCTGCTGAACTTCACCTCGCCGGTCTGGCGCCGGAGCGGACTCCCGCTGTTGGGCCGGCTTGGCCTGGCCAGCGTCCCCGCATTCGCCGTGGGCGGCTTCCTGCTGTTGTCCGACGGCGTGTCGATAGAGGCCGTCGGCGTCAGGGCGGTGTCGGTCCTGCTCCTCGTCAACGGTTTGTGGCTGCTTCTGGGCGAGCGATTGGGGGGGCGTGAGGGACCTCCCGACATCACGGGAGGGGGCGTCCTCGGCGGCCGGTCGGGGGGCGGTACGCCGGGTCTGCGGTCGGCGCTTCTCATCGGCCTGGGGCAGAGCGTGGCCATACTGCCGGGCATATCGCGCTCGGGCGCGACCATCTCGACGGGCCTGCTGTGCGGTCTCTCGCGCGAGCGCGCCGCCCGCTTCTCGTTCCTGCTGGCCATACCGGCGATCGCGGCCGCGGGCGCCAAGGAGCTCCCAAGCGCGGCGTCGTCCGCCGTCGGCGTACCCCAATTGGTGGCCGGGACCGTGGCGGCCGCCCTTGTCGGCGTCCTCGCCATCTACTCGCTGCTTCTGCTGGTTCGCACTCGAAAGCTGTGGGTGTTTGCCGTATACTGCTGGGTGGTAGGGCTGGCGGCTCTGCTGGCGTCGGTGTGCGTCGGCGTCTCCTGACGCCGGCCTCGGTCGTCCGACGGGCGCCGCGGATGCCCGGGGCGCTGTCTACCCGTGCCGGAGGTAATACGGAGGATCGCCCATGAAACCGGGCGCACTGCTTCGGTTGGAGCGGGCCAAGTACGTGGCCGGTCTGCTTTTGCTGGCCGCTTCCGCGTTTACGCTGCTCAGTCTGATATCCTTCTCCCCTTGGGACGTGGCCTATTTCCAGGCGCCGCCCCAGCGCCCGGCCGCCAACGTCTGTGGTCGCGTCGGCGCTTACACGGCGTTTGCCCTCCTCCGCTCGGTGGGCTGGATGGGCTACATCGTCCCGGTCGTCTGCGGCGTGTTCGGCGTGCTGCTGCTGCGCCAGGAGAAGAACCTGCGGCACTGGCCCGGTCGGTACAGCGGGTTCCTGTTCTTCGTTCTCTCGGGTTCGGTGGCCGCCGCGATGATGGGGGCGCCGGCGCCCGTGGAGACTATCGGTCCCGGCGGGGCGCTCGGCCTTTTCCTCCGACCGCGCATGGTCAGGGCGCTCGGCAGCGGCGGCGGCAGCGTTGTCATCGGCACGGCCCTCGGCCTCGGTCTTCTGCTGATGACGGACTTTGCCCTTGTCGACTGGGTGCGGGCGGCGGGGCGAAGGGCGCTTGGGGGTATCACGGTCTGCTGCCCGGCGCTGGGGAGGGGCATCTGCCTGGTGGGCTGGGGGCTGGGGGTCGCCGGGGCGTGGCTGGGTCGCGTGGTTGCCATGGCCGCCCGAGGCACCTTCTCGGCCGTAGCCTCGCGGAGGAGCGCGGCCGCCGAGGCCCGTGGCACGGCCGACGATGCCGCCCCCGTCCAGCGCAGTCTGTTCGTCGAGGAGGAGGCCGAGGAGGACGAGGAGGAGCCGCCTCCTCCCAAGCTTGTCAAGGCGAAGGTGAAGCCGCGCCGCCCGGCAGACGAGCCCAAGCCCGGACCGGCGGTGGCGGCTGCGTCCGCAGCGTCCGCCGCGCACTCGTCCGGTGATTTCACACTACCGTCTCTCGAGCTGCTCAACGCGGCTTCTGTCCGCCGCGGCGCGAGCGAAGAGGACCTCCAGCGCCAGGGCCGCCTCCTCGAGGAGACGCTCCGCAGCTTCGGCGTCGAGGTCCGTGTGGCCCAGATAAACGAGGGGCCGGTGATCAGCTCCTACGAGCTCGAGCTGGCGAAGGGCGTCGCCGTCTCGAAGATAAACGCCCGCGCGGACGACATCGCTCTGGCCCTGCGCGCGCATTCCGTCCGGATCATCGCGCCGATACCCGGCAAGGCGCGCGTCGGCGTCGAGGTGCCCAACCCCGACCCCGACTTCGTCTACCTGCGCGACGTCCTTTCGTCCGACGCTTTCCGGCGGATGAACTCGAGGCTGGCGCTGGCCATCGGGCGCGACATCGTCGGCACGCCCATCGTGGCCGACCTGGCCAAGATGCCGCACATGCTCATCGCCGGGACGACCGGCTCGGGCAAGACCGTCTGCGTAAACTCCCTGCTTCTGAGCATCCTCTTCCACGCCACGCCCGACGAGGTCCAGTTCCTCCTCATCGACCCCAAGATGGTCGAGCTCTCGCCTTACCAGGGCATACCGCACCTTCTGGCCCCGGTCATCACGCATCCCAAGCGCGCGGCGATGTCGCTGAAGTGGCTCGTGGGCGAGATGGAGCAGCGCTACAAGCTCCTGGCCGAGCACGGCGCGCGCAACATCTCCGCCTACAACCAGACGATAGACAAGGGAGCCTCGGGCGAGAAGCTCCCGCAGATAGTTGTCATAATCGACGAGTTGGCCGATCTGATGATGGTGGCCCAAGGCGCCGTCGAGGACGCCATTCAGCGCATAGCGCAGCTCTCGCGCGCGGTCGGCATACATCTCCTCCTGGCGACGCAGCGTCCGTCCGTCGACGTCATCACGGGCGTGATCAAGACCAACCTGCCTTACCGGCTCTCGTTCCAGATGGCGTCGAAGGTCGACTCGCGGACGGTGCTGGACATGAACGGCGCGGAGACGCTTCTCGGCTGCGGGGACATGTTGTATCTGCCCGCGGGCTCGGCCAAGCCGATCAGGGCGCAGGGGTCGCTCGTCGAGGACGAGGAGATACACCGCGTCGTGGAGTTCCTGAAGGCACAGCGCCCGCCGGCCTACCGCGACGACCTCATCGCGAAGACCCAGGCCGATTCGGGCTCGGATGGCGACGAGGGTGACGAGGGGCGCGACGAGCTGTTCGACAGCGCCTTACAGGTGATACTCCAGACGCGTCAGGCGTCGGCGTCGACGCTCCAGCGCCGGCTGCGCGTGGGGTACGCCCGCGCCGCCCGGATAATCGACCAGCTCGAGGACGCGGGTTTCATCGGCGCCTCCCGCGGGAGCAAGCCGCGTGAGATCCTGACGGCCGCGGTCGCGGCGGAGGCCGAGGACGAATGACGCTGCCCAACCGGATCACGATGGCCCGGCTCGGGCTAGTGGTGATCTTCATGTTCCTGCTGTTCGCGGCGGGCTCGGCTTCCGAGGACGGCCGCGTGGGCCCCGTGCCGATGCCCGCGGTGATACCCAGGGCCGGAGCCCTCTTCGTCTTCATCATCGCGGTCATCACCGACGCGCTGGACGGCAAGCTCGCCCGCAGCCGCGGGGAGGTCAGCGACCTCGGCAAGCTGCTCGACCCCCTGGCCGACAAGGTGCTCACGTCGGCCGCGCTGGTCTCCTTCGTCCAGCTCGACGAGATACACGTCCCGGCGTGGATGGTCGTGCTGATCATAAGCCGTGAGTTCCTCGTCACGGGTCTGCGGGCCGCGGCGGCGTCGGCGGGCAGGAGCCTCCCCGCGACGGCCGCCGGCAAGCACAAGACCGCGTGGCAGATGGTCGCCATCATCACGGTCCTCGGGTTCCTCGTCGCGCGCGACGCCCTCATACTGCTCGCGAAGGAGCAGGCCTGGGCGCTCATCGACCAGTGGGTCCAACTGCTGGTCTACTGCACGATGCTTGTGGCCGTGGTGCTGTCGGTTGTCTCGGGCGCTGCGTACCTGCGAAGCAACAGGGATCTGTACCTGGGCGGGGCGTGAGGGGGGTGGCGCCGTCGGTCGCTGCGGCGACGCTTCTGGGTCTGGGACGGGTGCCGCGCTGTCCGGGCACGGTAGCCTCGCTGGTTGGGCTGGGCATCGGGCTTGCGGTCATGCCGTACCGGTGGCTCCACGTGGGGCTGTGCGTCGTGGCGGTCGTGGGGGGGGCGGCGGTGTGTGCGCGCGCCGAGGCCGCCCTGGGCGTCCGTGATGATCCTCGCATAGTCGTCGACGAGGTCGCCGGCATGCTGGTCGCGCTTCTCGCTCTCCCTCGCTCCGCCGCGTACGTGGGCGGGGCCTTCCTTGTTTTCCGGCTGCTGGACGTCCTCAAGCCGCGTCCCGTGCGCCTCTGCGAGCGGGTCGGCGGAGGTTGGGGCGTCATGCTGGACGACCTTGCCGCCGGGCTGATGACGTGCGCCGGCGGCCACCTGGCCGCTCTGGCCGTGCGAACCGTAATGTAGGAGCCGCGTACCTATGGGGCACCTGACCGCCGAGGTCATCGCCGTCGGCGACGAGATCGTGGCGGGTCTCATCACCGAGGCCAACGCCGCGTACCTCTCTCAGCAACTGGCGGGGATGGGCATCCGGACCGTCCGATTCACGTCCGTCGCAGACGAGCGTGACGAGGTGCGCTCGGCGGTAGCCGAGGCCGTGTCGCGGAGCCGGCTGGTCATCGCGACGGGCGGGTTGGGGCCGACGGTTGACGACCTGACGCGCCACGGCATCGCCGACGCGCTCGGGTGCGCGCTTGTCGGTAGCGCCGAGGCGGAGGCGTGCGTCCGCGAGCACCTGGCCCGCCACGGCATCGACGACCCGTCGCCCTCGCAGATGACGCAGGCGTTGGTGCCCGAAGGGGCGCACGTGCTGTACAACCGGCTGGGCTCGGCGGCGGGGTTCGTCTGCCGCGTGGGCGGGGGGCTGCTGGCGGCTCTGCCGGGCGTCCCGAGCGAGATGCGTGCGATGACGGTCGAAAAACTCCTGCCCGTCGTGCGCGATGCGTTCCCCGGCCTGCCGGCGGTGTGCGTTAGGGTCGTCGGTGTGGCGCGTCGGCCCGAGTCGCACGTGAACGAGGCCGTCCGCGACCTGATGGAGGCGCGGGGCGGCCCGCGCGTCGGGGTCATGTGCAGTCCGGGCGTCGTGCGCATCGTGGTGACCGCGTCGGCCGGTTCGGTCGAGGAGGCCGAAGGGGGTGCGGAGCGCGTCGTGGCCGAGATAACCTCCCGACTGGGGGATTCCGTCTTCACGACTTGCGGTGCGAGCCTGGCCGAGGCGCTGGGGGAGCGGCTCGGCGCGTCGGGGCTCACCGTTGCCCTGGCCGAGTCCTGCACGGGGGGGCTTATCGGCCAGCTTGTAACGTCCGTGCCGGGGTCGTCGAACTGGTTCCGCGGGGGCGTAGTCGCATACTCCAATGAGGCCAAGCGGGGCCTCTTGGGCGTAGGGGCCGACCTCATCGAGTCGGAGGGGGCGGTGAGCGGTCCCGTTGCCGAGGCGATGGCGCTGGGGGCGCGCTCGGCGTTCGGGTCCGACTACGCCGTGGCCGTGACGGGTATAGCGGGGCCGGGAGGGGGGACGCCGGACAAGCCCGTGGGCCTGGTCTACACGGCGCTGGCGGGCCCCGGTGAGAAAGCGTCGGGGGCCCCCCCGGCCGTTGCCTCCGACCAGTGGCGTTTCTCGGGCACGCGCGAGACCATCCGCCTGCGGGCCGCCGCCTACGCACTCGACATCTGCCGCCTGGCCGTGGTAACCTAGAGCCCGCGTCCGAGGGGTACAGACCGGCGGGGGAGCGGCTCACGTGCGTGCCTTCATAGCCGTAGATATCCCGGATAACCTGCGCCGCAGCTTGGCTGAAGTCGCCGGGCGTCTGGGGGGCCTGGGCGGCGACGTGAAGTGGGTGCGCCCGGCGGGGATCCATGTGACGCTGAAGTTCCTCGGCGAGATCGGTGAGGAGCGGGTGGACGAGGTCGCCGAGGCCATGGCGCGGGCGGCTGCGGGCAAACGCCCGTTTGAGGTGACGCTGGCGGGCCTGGGTGCGTTCCCGCCCAAGGGGCCGCCGCGGGTCATATGGGTCGGCATCGACCGGGGCGCCGAAGAGCTCACGAGGCTGGCGGCGGAGGTCGACTGCCTTTGCGCGGGCCTGGGCTTCGAGCCGGAGAGGCGGCCGTTCCGGGCTCACGTGACGCTGGGGCGCGTCCGATCGCCGCGTGGGATAGGGAAGCTGGCGGACGAGGTCCGCGGCGGGCGCGGCGGGCGCGGCGGGGGTGCTGGGGGTGCTGGGGGGGGTGGGTGGAGCGGGTTCTCCGCCGAGCCGTTCATGGCCGGCTCCGTCAAACTGATGCGAAGCGACCTGCGGCCCAGCGGGGCCGTGTATACATGCCTCAGGGAAGTTGCGCTCGGCCAGGAGGCCGGATAAGGGAGCCGGGGGAGGCTAGGACATATGCCAAGCAAGACGGCGAAGAAGACCGGGGCGATCGACAAGGACAAGTCGCTGGAGATAGCCCTGGCGCAGATCGAGAAGCAGTTCGGCGAGGGCGCCATAATGCGTCTGGGGGACGAGGCGGCCGCGGTGAGGGTGGGTGTCATACCCACGGGCGCGTTGGCGCTGGACATCGCCCTGGGCGTCGGGGGCGTCCCGCGCGGTCGGATAGTCGAGATCTACGGGCCCGAGGCCTCGGGCAAGACCACACTCACGCTCGAGATAGTGGCGCAGGCGCAGAAGGCCGGCGGTACGGCGGCCTTCATAGACGCCGAGCACGCGCTCGACCCGGCTTACGCCCGCAAGCTCGGCGTGGATCTGGACAACCTGCTCATCTCCCAGCCCGACACGGGCGAGCAGGCGCTGGACATCGCGGAGGTGCTCGTCCGCTCCAACGCCGTCGACGTGGTCGCCATCGACTCGGTGGCGGCGCTGACGCCGCGCGCCGAGATCGAGGGCGAGATGGGCGACACGCATGTCGGGTTGCAGGCGAGGCTGATGTCGCAGGCCCTGCGCAAGCTGACGGCGGCCATCAGCAAGTCGAAGACGTGCTGCATATTCGTCAACCAGATCCGCGTGAAGATAGGCGTGATGTTCGGCAACCCGGAGACCACGCCGGGCGGCCGCGCGCTGAAATTCTACTCCTCCGTCCGGCTGGACATACGCCGGATAGCCTCGATAAAGCAGGGGGACGAGATGGTCGGAGGTCGCGTGCGCGTCAAGGTCGTCAAGAACAAGGTCGCGCCGCCGTTCAAATCCGCCGAGTTCGACATAATGTACAACGAGGGCATCTCGCGCGAGGCGATGCTGATCGACATGGGCGTGGACGCCGGCCTGGTCGGCAAGTCCGGGACGTGGTTCAGCTACGGCGATGACCGCATAGGTCAGGGGAGGGAGAACGCCAAGCAGTACCTGCGCGAGAACCCGGGTGTGGCGGACGACATCGAGGCGGCGGTGCGCGAGGCGGCGGGAATATCGGAGGGCCCGGTGCGGGGAGGGAAGCAGACGGCTTCGGAGGCGGAGGAGGAGTAGCGGCGCCCGCCCATGGCCGAGAGGAGAAGGCGATGAGAGCGAAGAGGTTCTCGTTTCTTGCGATAGCGTTTGTGGTCTTGGCCGCCGGTATGGTTTCGGCCAGGCAGGAGAAGGCCGACGACTCGGGCCTGGAGACGGCGAGGGCCTTCCAGGAGGCGTTCGTCCGCGTGGCCGAGCGCGCGCGCCCCGCCGTCGTCATGATCGACACCGAGCAGATAGTCGACGTGCGCGTGTGGGACCCGTTCGAGAGGTTCCGCAACCCGTTCCAGTCGCCCGGGCCGCGCGTGGAGCGCCGCCGCCGCGAGGGGCTCGGCTCCGGCTTCGTCTTCCGGTCCGACGGCTACATCATCACGAACAACCACGTCATACGCGACGTCGACAAGATAACCGTTCACTTCGAGGCCGATGACGAGGGTTACCCGGCAGAGCTGATCGGCGTCGATCCTGGGACCGACCTCGCGGTAGTCAAGATCGAGGGCGAGGATTTCCCGACGATCCCCCTGGGCGACTCGGGCAAGATCCGCGTGGGCGAGTGGGCCATTGCCATCGGGGCGCCGTTCGGTCAGATCGGCAGCGTGAGCGTCGGCGTAGTCAGCGCGACGGGCAGGCGGGGTTTCAACCTCGTCGACTACGAGGATTTCATCCAAACCGATACGGCCATCAATCCCGGCAACTCCGGCGGCCCGCTTCTGAACATCGAGGGCGAGGCGATAGGCATCAACACGTTCATCATCCGGCCGGACGCGGCCCAGAACATGGGTTTTGCGGTCCCCATCAACATGTTCCGCATGAACGAGGAGCAGCTCGTCGACGAGGGCAAGGTCAGCCGCGGATGGCTCGGTGTGGCGATCGATGACATCAGCGAGGAGGCCGCCCGCTACTACGGTCTTGACTCGGCGGAGGGCGTTCTGATCACGGGCTTTGTGGGTGAGGACAGCCCGGCCGAGGCCGCCGGTCTGGCCGAGGGGGACGTGATCGTCTCCGTGGACGGTCGCCCGGTGGCGGACAGGGTCGAGCTGCAGATGCTCGTTGCATCCGCCAATCCCGGTGACACGGTGAGCCTTGGTGTCGTGCGCGAGGGGCAGAGGCAGGAGATACCCGTCACGCTGGGCGAGCGCCCGGCCAGGGGCAGCGCCAGCGTGGGGCCGGGCCCCGACGCCGCCCGGCAGATGGGCATGCGCGTCGGCGACATAACGCCCGAGATACAGCGCCAGCTCCAGCTCGAGAGCGCGGAAGGCGTTGTCATCATGGAGGTCGAGCCGTCGGGCCCGGCCGACCGCGTGCGCCTCCAGCCGGGGGACGTGATAGTCGGCGTCGACAAGAGGGAGGTGGCGGACCTGAGCGACTTCAACGAGGCGCTGTCCGCGGCGGGCGATCGGGCGGTCATCCGCCTGCGCGTCCTCCGGTCCGGCGTCGAGCGGTTCTACTTCGTCGAGCGCAAGACGGACGAATAGGGAGAAGAGCGTCATGCCGCTGGAGAAGCGGGTAAGGGCGAAGATCGCCGGGATCAACCCCTACAAGCCCGGCAAGCCCATAGGTGAGGTCGAACGGGAGCTGGGCCTCACGGACGTGATCAAGATGGCGTCGAACGAGAACCCGCTCGGCCCTTCGGCCATGGCTGCCGAGGCCATCCGCCGCGCCGCGGGTGATGTGAACTTCTACCCGGAGAACAGCGGGTTCTACCTCGTCCGCGCGCTGTCGGAGAAGCTGGGCTTCCCGGCGGAAAGCATCGTCCTTGGGCGCGGCTGCAGCGAGGTGATCGAGCTGGCGGTGCGGACGTTCGTCGAGCCGGGCGACGAGGTCATTGCCGCGCACCCGTCGTTCCTCGTCTACGGACTGGCCACGCAGATCGCCGGCGGCGAATTCGTCCGCGTGCCGCTCACGTCGGACCAGCGTCACGACGTCGACGCCCTGGCGGCCGCCGTGACGAAGCGGACGAAGATACTCTTCGTGTGCAACCCGAACAACCCCACGGGCACGGCCATCGGGCAAAGCGAGGTCGACCGACTGATGTCGGCCGTGCCCGACGACGTGGTGGTCTTCTTCGACGAGGCGTACTACGAGTACGTGACGCGCCCCGACTTCCCGCGGACGCTGCCGCTGGTGGCGGCCGGTCGCAACGTCATCGTGGGCCGGACGTTCTCCAAGATCTACGGTTTGGCGGGGTTGCGGGTGGGTTTTGGCGTCACGACGCCTGAGATAGCCGATTACATGAACAGGGCGCGTCCGCCCTTCAACACCTCGTCGGTGGCTCAGGCCGGTGCGCTGGCGGCTCTGTCGGACACGGAGCACGCCGAGCGCTCGGCCCGCCTCAGCCGCGAGGGAAAGGAGTACCTCTACGCCCGGTTCGAGCAACTGGGCGTGAAGTACGTGCCCACCGAGGCCAACTTCATCGTGTTCGACTCGGGCGCCGACGGGTCAAGCGTAGTGCGCGAGCTGATGCAGCGCGGTGTGATAGTCCGGCAGATGACCAGCTTCGGCATGGAGCCGCCCTACGTCCGCGTGACCATCGGCACGCCCGAGCAGAACGAACGGTTTGCGGACGCGCTAGGCGAGGTACTCCGCGCTTTGTAGCGGGAAACGTTTCGGAGGAGAAGTGCGATGACGAGCGTAGGCAAGGCCATCCGGCTCGAGCGCATCATGAACCGCGAGTCGGGCAGGACGGTCATAGTACCCATGGACCATGGTGTCACGGTCGGCCCGATACTGGGCCTTACGGACATGAGGACGACGGTGAACAAGGTGGTGGAGGGCGGCGCGAACGCGATCCTCCTCCACAAGGGTATAGTGGCCGCGGGCCACCGCGGCGGCGGGAAGGACATCGGCCTGATCGTCCACCTTTCGGGCGGCACGAGCATCTCGCCCGACCCGAACGCGAAGGTGATGGTCTGCACGGTCGAGGAGGCGGTGGGTTTGGGGGCGGACGCCGTGTCCGTCCACGTGAATCTCGGCGCGTTCTCGGACTGGGACATGCTGCGCGATATGGGCCGCGTGTCGAAGACCTGCCAGCAGTGGGGAATGCCCCTGGTCGCGATGATGTACACGCGCGGCGACAAGATAGACGACCAGTACGACGTGAAGTACGTCAAGCACGCGGCGCGCGCCGGGGCCGAGCTGGGCGCCGACGTGGTGAAGGTCGTCTACACGGGCGATCCGGAGAGCTTCCACGAGGTGACCTCCGGTTGCCCGGTGCCGGTCGTCATCGCCGGGGGCGAGAAGATGGAAACCGACCGCGAGATACTGCAGATGGTCGAGGGGGCGATGACGGCCGGGGCGGCCGGCGTCTCCATCGGCCGCAACGCCTTCCAGCACGAAGAGCCGATGTGCATCGTCCGCGCGATCGCCCGGGTCGTCCACGAGCACGCGAGCGTCGACGACGCACTCGGCGAGCTGTCGGGTTAGGACGACGCCATGCCCAAAACGGTCTGGGTGAGCGCGACGCCCTGGGACAAGAAGATAGTGACGACCGCGCTTGAGAGCGGCGCCGACGCCATCCTGGTGGCGGAGGGCGACTCCGAGAAGGTCAAGCAGCTCGGCGTGATCGCGACGGTGGCGCCGGACGGCGACATCGTGCTGGGGCGGGACGTGGTCGAGGTAAGCATCGCGTCCAAGGCCGACGAGGAGGAGGCCGCGCGTCAGGCGAAGTCGCGCAAGGTCATCGTCTCCTGCGCCGACTGGACCATCATCCCGCTGGAGAACCTGATAGCCTCGGGCGGGTCGGTGATCGCGCGGGTATCGTCGGCCGAGGAGGCCCGGACGGCCCTCCAGACGCTGGAGCGCGGCGTCGACGGCGTGCTTCTGGCCGCGAGCGACCTCGCCGAGATAAAGAAGACCGTTGCCCTCGTCAAGGAATCGTCCGAAACGCTGCCGCTCGTCACGGCGAAGGTGACCACGCTGAGGTCGCTGGGGATGGGTGACCGCGTCTGCGTGGACACGTGCACGACCATGCTGCCCGGCCAGGGCATGCTGGCCGGCAACTCCTCGGCGGCGATGTTCCTGGTCCACGCCGAGACGCTGGAGAACCC
>Ga0272442_10010072_pt1 | contig 11694 bp, 14 predicted proteins | sample SSMForm2O_FD_200262 | JGI IMG/M metagenome (GOLD analysis project Ga0272442, IMG submission 200262) | Marine sediment archaeal communities from Little Sippewissett salt marsh, Falmouth, MA, United States - SSM-Form-2O | ecosystem: Environmental > Aquatic > Marine > Wetlands > Sediment ...
TCTTCACCTAATTTTTAAATATATAAAATATTCAATACCTTTAATAAGTAAGCACTTTATTACCCTGATCCGAGAGTGCAATCCATGACAGAGGAAGGAATGTCCAAACAGTTACAAGATCAGATAAACAGATTACAACAACTAAGAATACAGCTTCAAATGATAATGCAACAACGTCAACAAGTTGATTTAAGACTAAAAGAAACAGAAGAAGCATTAGAAGAATTGGACAAAACAGATGCAAAAACCCCCATCTACAAGAGTATAGGTGCAATTCTTATAAAATCAAAAGGAAAAAGCGAAGTCACAAAAGATTTGAAAGCCAACAAAGAATCCCTAAGTCTAAGAAAAACTACACTAGAAAAACAAGAAGGAAGGACTAAGGAGAAACTAAACGAACTGCAAAGTAAGGTCCAGAATGCCATAAATTTATCTGAGGAAAATGAATAACATTATTTGATATTTGAATCATATGTTTAAGGAGAGACGCTTTTCAGCCCATGAGAATTTTAGAACGGGACTTTTCTGCAAACTTTCTTTATTCTTGGGTTTTTTTCTATTTTTATTTTACGTTTTTTTAAAAATAATATCTTTGTTTATTGGTCGGAATAATACAGGTTTTATACAGGTTATCTATGATCTCTCCCAATCCAATATTTCTGATTCCATTATCGCTTTTTCTATCGTTTTTTTGGGGGTTGGATTTATATTATATTTTTTTCATCTTCAATTCTTAAAACTATCCAAAATAGCAGATGAAATTGAAAATGAGGAAGAAATTAAAGAGACAGATTGAAAAATATTTTATTTACCAAATCTTCTTTTTCTCTGTTGACATGTCCGTATGGCTTTGAGAAAATCTCTCTTACTGAAAACGGGCCAGAAAACATCAGAAAAATAGAGCTCTGAATATGCCAATTGCCACAATAAGAAGTTAGAAATTCTTTCTTCACCAGAGGTTCTAAGGATTAAATCAGGATCGGGTAACTCATTGGTATACATATATTTTGACACAGTTGGTTCTGTTATATCCTCAATTCTTAAGTTACCATCCTTGACGTCTTTTGCTATGTTCTGTACAGCCCTAACTATTTCCTCTCTTCCCCCATATGCAATTGCAATGTTAAGGGAATATTTGTCGTAATTTTTTGTATCGTTAAGAATTACTTGAGCCGAGTCTCTCAAATCTTTAGGCAATGATTCGATGTGACCTATCATTCTTACCCTAACTTTATTTTTATGTATCCGGGAATCCTTTGATGCTTTATCCAATTCGTCTTTGCAGAGTTTCATGAGTAATTCTACTTCGCCTGTATCTCTATTAAAATTTTCTGTAGAAAAAGCATATAGCGTAAGATTTTTGATTTTAAGTTCAAAACACCAACCCAAAACCTCTTCTACTTTATCCCTTCCAAAAAGATGACCTGCACCCGGTACAAGACCTAAATCTGTTGCAAAACGTCGATTTCCATCCATAATTATTGCAACATGTTCTGGCACTGGGTATCGCTTTATTTCTCCAATTAGTTTGTAATTTCGAAATTCGTTTATTTTTTTTGAGATATAGTTGTAAGCACCAGATTTATAAATCATTGTAGCAAGTTTTCTTGCAACATTGCTACGTATCGCATATTCTTCTAATTTATCTAGTTTTTTTCCTGCGATTGCCCTCAGAGATGATTTTTTCGAAGAAATATAACCTACCTCTTGTTACTTACATGTTTTTTATGATTTATATATCTTGAGATTATTCCTATCATTTTGTTTAAATAATCCATAGATATCCTTTTATAAGAAGAAGATATTCCAGCGTCCTACAGTTTAAAAGGTGATAACCTGGGAAACATAAGACCAACTTACATAAAAACCATTGCAAAGGATCTAATAGAAAAATATCCTAATCAGTTTATTGCTGATAACTTTCAGCATAACAAAGGGAAGGTTAAAGAGTTGTGTGATGTCGGAAGTAACTTAATGCGGAATCGAATAGCAGGATATATTACAAGATATTTGGTATCCAAGAGCAAGGGAAAGATAAGTCAACCCATTTCTGAGTAATAACTAATATTTATTTTAAGGATGGTAAATTTACATTTGGGCGAATTTATGGAAGATATAAGTAGAGCCGTAACTGACTTACAAAATGGAAAATTTGTTCTAATCTATGACGATGATGATAGAGAAGGGGAAGCAGATATAGTCATGGCTTCAGAGTTTGTTGCCCCCGAATCGATAAGGAAAATGAGAAAAGATGGAGGTGGACTCATATTTCTTATGACCTCAATTGAGATTGCGGATAAGCTAAAACTTCCTTTTTTAGCTGATTTGTTCTCAGACGTGGGTGACAAATATCCTGTCTTAAAGGAGCTTATTCCCAATGATATACCATACGATTCAAAATCTTCTTTTTCTTTGTATATTAACCACCGAGATACTTTCACAGGCATAACTGATATCGATCGAAGTTTAACCATGAAAAAATTCGCAGATCTTGCAAAAAAAATAGAAAACAGTGATGATGATTCTGCAACTAAGATGTTTGGAAAAGAATTTAGATCGCCGGGACATATTCCAATATGTATCGCATCAAGGAATTTATTAAAGGAGAGAGTTGGTCATACTGAACTGGTTGTATCCATCCTGAATATGGCGGATTTAACACCTGTAGGATGCGGCTGTGAGATCATGGGCGACACTGGCAGAGCGCTATCCAAAACTAAAGCAAAAAAGTATGCAGATGAAAATGGGTTTGTTTTTTTAGAAGGTAAAGACATAATAAAAGCGTGGGAAAAATGGTCAAAGTAATGGCAACCGGAACATTTGATCTTCTCCATATGGGACACATCCATTACTTAAAAGAAGCTAAGAAATTAGGAGATAAACTAGTTACAGTAGTAGCGAGAGATTCCACCGTGAGAAAACTAAAGCATGAGCCAGTTACACCGGAGGATATGAGACTAGGAATTATCAGAGAATTGAAAATGGTAGACGAGGCCGTACTTGGTCATGAGGATGATATGTATGCCACTGTTGAAGATCTTAAACCCGACATAATTGCCCTTGGTTATGACCAACTACAAGATGAGAAAAAGATTGAAATGGAGTTAAAGAAACGAAATATAAATGCAAAAGTGGCTAGACTAACTAAGTACATTGGAATGGAAGATCTGAACGGAACTCGAAGGATAATTGGGAAGATTATCTCGGCCTATGAATTTCAAAAGAACATGGAGAAAATCGAGGGAAAATGAAAAAAATTGGTATTGTCGATACAACATTTGCAAGGTATGATATGGGAAAATCAGCCATTGAAGAATTGAAATCAAACAGTACCGGTTTTAGGATAATAAGATACACTGTACCTGGAGTAAAGGACATCCCCGTGGCATGTAAAAAACTGTTTGAAGAACAGGATTGTGATATAATCATGGCTCTTGGCATGCCTGGTCAAAAACCTATAGACAAGCAATGTGCCCATGAAGCAAGCACAGGCATTATACAAACCCAACTAATGTGTAACAAGCATATCCTGGAAGTCTTTGTACATGAAGATGAAGGAAGTAATGAAAAGGAACTTGCGTGGCTTGCAAACAATCGCGCTCGGGAACATGCATTAAATGCATTAGATTTATTGTTCAAACCTGAAAGGCTTATTAAAAAAGCAGGTAAAGGTCTGCGAGAAGGATTCGAAGACGCAGGTCCTTTGAAAAATTAAGGAGGTAGAAAGATATATGGTAAAGGATGAAGATATGAAGATAGGTGCCGTTGTTTCGGAGTTTAACTATGATATCACCATGATGATGCTTGAACGAGCGAAAGAACATGCACAGTTTCTTGGAGCTGAAATAACACATATTGTCAAAGTACCTGGCGTGTTTGACATGGGTCTAGCCATAAAAAAACTCTTGGAGAGAAAAGACGTTGATGGAGTGGTAGCCATTGGGGCAGTAATTGAAGGTGAAACAGAACATGATGATATTGTTATACAGCATGCTTCTCGTAAAATAGCTGACCTGTCTATAGAATATAGCAAACCTGTTGGTTTAGGTATATCTGGACCGGGGATGACAAGATTGCAGGCAGAAGCAAGAATTGAGAGAGCAAAAGCCGCAGTTGAGGCTGTAGTAAAACTCCATAGAAGATTAAGACTTTAAAGTGATACTTCTTGCCCTATTCCTTTTTTTCCTTATCAATCATTCTGAAAAGAGAAGGTAGATGAATAGTATATGAACCATCTTTTTGTATAATTATTGGTTCATCTTCAAGAAGTCCTTTAACATCAATCTTATATTTACCTGGTCTCTCGATATCTATTGTTTCAGGGGCATCACGTCCCTCTGTTTCATATTTTAGTTTCTCTATAATAGTTCTTCTGTATTTGTCATCAGTTATTCGAGCGGTATCGACTTTTTTATCTAAAGACTTCTTTTTATTTTTTACTCCCTCCGGAAGATGCTGCTCAAATGCTTTGCGGACATCTTTTGGTTTAATATTAATCCAATTACCAGATTTATCAATTACATCCCTATTATTTTCGCCCATTAAATCCATTATAGCTGAGTTTATATCTTGTCCTACTTCCTCAGTAATAGATTTTCTCTCCTCCTCATTAAGCGGTTTCTTTGTGAAAAAAAAACGATTGCCTCCACAATCAGAACATCCTTTTAAAAGCTGTGAAGATCCATCTTCGAACACACGCCCGCACTTTAAACATTGATGGGGCATTAATTAACTCCTTTTTCCAGGTATTATTTTTGTTTGAATCATATTATTGTCCTTGCGTATCGTTTTTAATAGATCTGCAGGCCCAATTACAGTCATGCGAGGTTTTTTCATTTTACCTAAAAATTTCTGAAGAAATGTAGGTCTATCTTCATTATAACCTTCCATCTCAATTCCAATAAACGTATCCTGTTCAATTTCCCTCATAGTATTTTCTATCAAGCTTGTCTGTTCCATAGATGTAAGACCTTGCTCCAATACCAATACTTTTCCCTTTTGAACTTCTCTAAGTATAAAATCCAATTTTTCGGTGGAGGATAGCTCTTCTAATTTCTGGCGGGATATAAGGTTGACCGAAATACCTTTGTCTCTTTTTATCAATTTAACCCCCTCCGTCTTTTTCTTTTTTTCTTTCCGAACTGTTTCACCATTGTAGTATAGAGATTCTCTGAGTTGTAACCAGTCAATGCACTTATTGGTATAACAGGGTGCTGAGGAAACGCAGATTTTAAAGTAGCCGGACTTGAATCATCCATGTCTATTTTATTTGCAGCTACTAAAACGGGAAGATTTCTCGCCTCGAGATTTCCAAGAATGGTAACATTTACCTGTGTAAAGGGATCTTGTGTTGAATCCATAACGAGCAAAACCCCATCAACATCCTCGAGCCATCTAATTGACTCAATTACTCCCTCTGTAGCCTCCTTTGCTCTTTTCTTTGCCTCTTCCCTACTTAAACCATATGTATTCATAAACTCTTTAAAATCTACTTTGGTAGCAATACCAGGGGTGTCTATAATATCCATGAAAAGAGAGGATTTCCCATTTTCAACTTTTACATTTTTTTTGCATTTTGCCACTCGCGTCTCGTGAGGAATTTCAGAAGCACTACCCATGATATCTCCAGTCCAATCACGAAGGATACGGTTGGCCAGGGTGGTTTTTCCAACATTTGGGGGACCATAAATGCCTATCCTAGCATGTCTCTTACCGAAGATTTTTTGAATTATTTTTGAAAAACTACCTTTACTAAATAATCCCATCCAGTTTTTCCTCCTAGCAAATAAGGTTTACTGTTCAAAAGGTATGTCCACAATACTTTATTAGCTTAATGGTAAAGTGTGTTGATTACGGCAATTTGAATTAATTTTATGACAATCCTTAAATAGCAACAAATTCATTCTTAGCAAACTGAAGTTATTTGGGAGGCATCATAATTATGAGTGAGGAAAACACATTGGTTAAAGGAGTAGAACACTTAAGTTATCTCGAAGAAAGACTGCGTCAGGCAACAGATGAGATTGATAGTATTAAAATTTTGTTTTCTAAAAGTACAGAAGATTTATCTAGAATCCAGAACATGCTAGATGTAGACAAGTTAGGCGAAATCAGTACTATCATTGAAAAATGTGAAGGACGTGCTACAGATGCTGAGAAAAGAAGAGATGAGGCATTTCACGGAGCGAAAAAATACAGCGAGGAACTTGAAAAGGAAAAGGAGCGGCTTATCAAGCTATGGGACGCTTACAAAAATCAAGAGGAGGAGCTTTCTGCTACCGAAGCTAAGCTTGCCGGCTTAGAAGAACGTGCAAGAAATGCTGAGTTATCTAAAAAACAGTTGGAAGATGATTTCAATGTTCGTATAAATACACTTACCGAAAAGTTAGAGGAAAATGAAGACAAAGTAAAAGAGTTTGATGCTTACAAACAAAGATTTGAAGAATTCGGCAAAGTACGCAATCAACTTGAGGAAGAAATTCATTCTTTAGAGGGAAAAATTAGTGAAAAGGACAGTAAGATAGATTCATTGCAGAAGGATCTTGTCAAGGCAAAGGAATATGAAAAATATGCAGAATACAAAGACAAATTCAGCGAAACATCTGAACAATATGAAAAAGAAAAGGAGCGCCTTACAAAGTTATATCACTTATATGAAGAAACTGAGACTGAATGTAATAAACTGAGAAAGGAAACAAAAGACTGGCAGAACTGGTTCAACTCAAATAAAGAGATATTTGACAAATTGTTTTCTGCACCTCCACAAATGAGTACAATTAATAAAAAAACAAGGGAAAAACCAAAAGAGATTTTTCAAGCAGTCCAAACTGCAGATAATCCAACAACGGATAATACAGAAACGACAGATAATGCAGAAAATCAGCCAAAGCCTAAAAAGAAAATACTGAGATTTAAAAAGTAACTCAAATTCTCTTCTTTTTAATTTTTTTATTCTATTTTTACAGTGCTAATACCGTTTTCGTTTTCATCTACAAGGATGATATTCTCCATATAATTTTTAATATCCTCAATATGAGTAATAAGAAATATTTGCCTGAATTTGGATGATAGACTGTTAAATGCTTTCATTATATTCTGCTGTCTTATCATATCCTGAGATCCGAATATTTCATCTAGTATTATAAAATTGAATAACCCTCCCGCACGTTCTGTAATAACCTCAGAAATGGCAAGTCTCAGACAAAGATTTGCTAAGTCTTCCTCACCGCCGGAAAATCGCTCTATTTCATAAGGATTACCACCATCATAAACCATTAGATTGTAATTTTCATCAAGTTCAATCTCTTGATATTTCCCATCGGTTAGACGGCTGAAAAAATCAGAGGCATATAGCGATAAAGATGGCCGTATCCTTGAGATAAGATGCAATCTAAAAGATGACATAACGTCACTTAACATTTTGAGTTTATGTACATTTCTTTTCTCATCCGTTATATGTTTCTTAAATTCTTTTAATTCATCCATTTTTTCATTTAGAGTCTTTATCTTACTGATGATAAGTTTTTTTTCACCTTCTTTTTTCTCAAGTTCTAGTTTTGCATATCCAAGTGAATCCTTTTTTTTGCCAAGTAGATCCAGCATAGACTGGTAGTTACTATAAAGTACTTTAACTTGATTTTTAACAGTTAAGTATTCCTTCAGATCAAATGCTACTTCTCCAATCTTAGTCTTTTGTTTCTCTTTATCTTCTAACTCTTTTTTTTCTCTTTTGAGTTCTATTGACATATTTCTGATTGTGGTCTCAGTTCTTTCTCTTTTTCTATGTTGCTTCTGAAGATAAACCCGTTTTTTCTCAAGAGCCTGCTTCTTACGAAACGTTTTTTCATATTTTTCTTGCTCTATCAGTATATAATTTGAAAGGTTTTCAACTTCCTTGTTTTTATCATTTTTTTCTTCATCAAATTTTTTTAAAAGCCGATCATGTTGATCACCAAGTATTCTATTGCAAGTAGGGCAAGTTGCATCTGGACCCATTTTTTCAATATTTTTCCTTTTGGAATCTATCTCCCGTATACTTTTATTAAGACTTGTTATCAGTGTTTTTTTCTGTTCTTTAATTTTAATAATCTCCTCAATTTCCTTATCGGTTTTATCGATTCTTTCTTCAGCGTTTTCGATTTCTTTTAAAATATCCACAAAATTCTTCAATTCTTTTTGTTGCTCCTCTAAACTTGCTTGTCTTTTTTCTATTTTGATCTGTAATTCTTTGATTTGCTCCTGTAATTTAACTTTATTTTCAAAGAGAGTTTTCTGTTCACCGAGTTGTTCTTTAAGTAGATTTATTTTTTCATATTCATTTTTGCTGTTTTTATATTTTTTTTCCAGTGTTTCCAACTCTTTCTCGAAAGTTTGTATTTTTACTTTCACGTCCTTTATAAAAAGAACGATAACTTTTTGTTTCTCATTTAGCTCGCATGTTTCAGCCTCATACTTTTCAATTTTATTTTTTCCATTTTTATCGACAAGATCCAGACTTAATTTTTCTATAAGAGAACTCTTGTCTCGCTTATCAGATCTTATCTCCTTAGTGACTTCATCTAGTACGTCTATACCAAGCATTTTGAGTATGAGTGGTCTTCTCTCGCTGGCATTCATGGTTGATAAAGTGTTTAACTCTTTTTGTTTGGCAAATATTGATGTGAAAAATGATTTGAAATCCATACCCAGTTTTTTTTGCACAAATTTACTGACTGTCTCCGCACCACTTGCTACTATGTTTCCATTAATGGTTGCTTTTGCAGAGGCAGATAAATTTTTCCCAGTCATCTCGCGAACTATCCGATACTGATCATCTTCAAAAACAAATTCTAACTCTACTCTACAGGGTTCTGATGTCTCTGCACCTTCACGTTTTATCTGATCCGCCGATGTTCTTGCTGCAACAGGACCATAGAGAACCCAGGATATTGCCTCAAAAATTGTGGATTTTCCAGTACCGTTAAGTCCAATTACACCTGTTACACCATCTGGAAATTCAATGTATATTTGTTTGAATTTTCTGTAATTTCTAAGTAGAAGTGTTTTAATTATCATTCATTTTCATCTCTTGCTTCAACTCTCTCGATGTAATCCATACCGAGCTCTAGCAAAGTTTCTTTTTCTTCAATATTCTGATTTCCAAGAAATGTTCTAAATTCCTGTGAAAGCGCATTTATCCCCGAATTTTCAATGAGCCACGAATCACCATCTCTTACTATAACCGCCTTGATTTCATAGTGAATCGCTTTATTGCTCTGAGCCCGTAGCTCACTAAAATCAATTCCTCTATAGATATGCGATGGTATATTTTCAAGTATTATTCTAAATATTTTGCCCTCTGGTCTCATCACTCCAACTATATCTTTTATCTTTTTCATTACTTCATCTAAACTGAGATTGGAACATTGAATGGGTTTTATATCAATCATTGGTCTGTTTCTCAATGTGATAAAAGTATGAATTAGCTTTTTATCTGTTAGTTCAAGTTCTATGAATCCTTTTTTATCTCCAGAATCTGTAAATGTCAAACATTCGGTAGAACCTGGATAAAAAGCATTTTTTGTAACTTCAGTGTATTTATGATAATGGCCAAGTGCAATATAATCAAAATCAGCCTTTAAATAAGATACAGGTATGAAAAGTTCGTTGAATTCATTCATGCTGAATTCTTTTATGCCTTTGACACACCCATGGGTAATCAAAATATTGTAATCTGAGGAAGAATCACTTTTGAGTTTGCCAAGATTATCGTCAAATTCGTCTTTCGAGGAAGATTGAGGAATTGCGTGAATATTTATTTTTTCGTTATTTATGGTAAAAGATATAACCTCATAATTAGATTTGTATACTGGATAAATGTATTCCATGTGATCAAATATACTAAAGATATGACCTGTCTCTTTGAGTTTTGGATGTTCATGATTTCCAGCTATTAAAACAAGAGGTATACCTCGTTTTGAGAGGCGTAACACTTGTTTGATGGCAAAAGTTATTGCTCTGTTGTTTGGTCTTACTGAGTCGAATAGATCGCCAGCATGAATGATTAAATCAGGTTTCGATTTGACAGCATAATCAACAAACTGTTTAAAGGCATCGTAAATATCAACTTCACGTTGGTTTATTCCATCCTCTGTTACTTTACGATAGGCAGAATAACCCAAATGTGTATCAGCAACATGCAAAATCTTCATATTATCGTTGTCTTCGACTCATTTTTATTGTAACAATATCACATACAAGTGTAACAGCATCCAAGGTTGGGGCCAAAGGTGGAGCATATGCAGTTTCTAGTTTTCTTAACGTTTCGATATTAATTCCACTTAGCATCGCACAAGCAAACGTGTTTATTCTTTGTGCTGCATCATATCCAACAGCCTGAGCTGCTAGTATGCATCCGGTCTCCCTATCTACAAAAACTTTTACGGTGATAGGTTTTCCTCCTGGAAAATATTCGGGAAGCGAAGACCCATTAAATTTACCAGTTACAACAGACGTGTCTCCCTCAAGACTTACAATTGGTCCAACTGCAGATATTTCAAGGTCAAATAAAACTGTTGCACGTGTTTGTAAAACACCATCCGGTAATTTGTAATTTCCACCAGTAGAATTTACACCAGCTGCAATAGCTTGCCTCACAACAATACTACCTAAGCCAATAGGTAAGGGCTTTTTTGTGATAAAATCCTTGTATTCCGTGCAATCACCTACTGCATAAACATTTTCAACAGAGGTTTCAGATTTTTCATTTACTGCGATATAACCGGTTTTACCTATCTTGCATCCAATACCTTTGGCCAAGGATATCTCAGGTTTACAACCTGTAGAAATAATCAAAAGATCGGTTTCAATATCCTCTTCTTCACCAGTTTTATTATTTTTTTTGGTAACAAATTTTATTTTTCCATTTTTCTTTTTAATTTTCGTGGCAAGATGGTTAGTAAAAATTGAAATATTCTTTGATATTTCTTCATGCACATAATTAGACATGTCTTCATCAAGAGTATTAGCAAGTATATTTGGTAACGCCTCTATAACAGTGACGCGCATACCTTTTTTGTGAAGACTATCGGCCATTTCAAGTCCAATAAGTCCTGCCCCGATTATTGTCGCATTTTTATCTTTTTTAATAAAAGAATGTATTTTTTCACCATCTTCAATAGTTCTAAGAACATTAACACCATCAACCAAGAGACCGTTAACGTAAAGGCCATCTATTTGAGGAACTGATGGTTTTGCCCCTGTAGCTATTATTAAGGAGCTGTATGGTTTTTCAATTATTTCTTTTCCTTTTTTTGCAATAATAACTTGTTTTTTCGCATCTATTTGCTCCACAGTTGTTTCCATTAAAAGATCAATATTTGCTTTCTTAAACCATTCTTCCGAGAACTCTATGATATCTTTAAATTTTTGAATTCTACCTGAGACAACATATGGTAGACCACATTTAGAATATTGTGAATATTTGTCTTTTTCAAAAACAGTAATCTGAGCTTTTCTATCTGTTTTACGTGCAAATTGTGCAGAGGTGCCTCCTCCCGCTCCACAACCAATCACCACTATGTTTTTATCTTGATTCACTTAAATCCCCAATTCGGTCTAATAGCATTGTTTTTTTAATGTTTTTGATTGAATCTAGTAAATAACTATTCTTATCTATATCCAAGCACACTAATCATAAAAAAACATAGTTAAAAA
>Ga0272442_10010073_pt1 | contig 11693 bp, 7 predicted proteins | sample SSMForm2O_FD_200262 | JGI IMG/M metagenome (GOLD analysis project Ga0272442, IMG submission 200262) | Marine sediment archaeal communities from Little Sippewissett salt marsh, Falmouth, MA, United States - SSM-Form-2O | ecosystem: Environmental > Aquatic > Marine > Wetlands > Sediment ...
GGTGCTCTTCGAGTTGGGTGACCTTGGTGAGGCGGCGGACTTTGCGGACCATGATGTCCTTCTCGCGTTCGCTGCACGTGAAGGTCAACACGACGCTGCCGTCCACGCCGGCGCGTTCTTCGAGCCCGTGGCCGACGACGGTGTCGATGCTGATGCCTTCGTTGCTGAATGCGGAGGCGATGCTGGTCAGCGCGCCTGCGCGATCGACGACGTGCGCGCGGAAGACCCAATGAAACGGTCCGGTGTCACTCATCTTCAGCGTCTCCTGACTGGCCGGCAAAGCCCGGCAAGCGATAGTGCAGCGGCGTCACACGTCCCGACAGCACGGCCACCGCGCCCGCTGCCAGCGCGGCCATCTCAAGCGGTTCCTCGAAAACATACACCGGGGCAAGCCGGCCGACCCGCCGACGCAGTCCCCTGCGTATACGTGCGCTGCGGGTGAGGCCGGCGGTCAAGATGATCGCCTCGACGTCGCACTCCGCTGCCACGAACATGGCCGCGATCCCCTTTGCGATCTGGTAGATCATCGCATCCACGATCAGCCGGGCCTCCGCGTCGCCCTGTGCGATACGCCGCTCGATCACCTCCATGTGGTCTTCCCCGAGGTAGGAGCGCAGGCCGCCGTGTTTCGTCAACTCCTCGGTCAACGCCTCGCGGCTGAATTGCCCCGAATAACACAGGTCGATCAGCGCCCCCGCGGGGAGTTCGCCTGCGCGTTGCGGCGTAAACGGACCGCCGCCGAGAAGCGCAATGTTGTTGTCGATGATCTTGCCGCCGCGCACGGCCGCGATCGTGATCCCGCCCCCGAGATGGGCCACCACCACGTTCACGTCCTCGAGGGGGCGTCCAACGGCTTGGGCCGCGCGCCGGGCGGCCTCCCTCACGCTGAGCGCGTGCGCCGTGCTGCGCCGCACGATGCCCGCGTAACCGGACACCTCGGCTTCCGGGATGAACTCGTCCACGACCACGGGGTCGGTCATGAATGCGGGGACCTCGAGGCGGCGGGCCAACGCGGCCGCGAGCGGCACGCTGAAGTTCGAGGCGTGGGCCATTTCGGGGCGTTGCGCGAGCGCCGACACGATGTCGTCCTCGACCACAATGCTGCCGCCGTGATCCTCGGCTACGACGTAGGTCCCACCCTCCAGCTTGCCTTCCGGACGCGGCAGAAAGCCTCCCCGCGCCGCCACCGCGTCGATGCGTGTATCGCCCGACTCGGCCAGCGCTTGCAAGGCCAGTTCCGCCAGCTCCTCGATACGGTTCTTGTGGTCGGGCAGGTCGCCGGTGAAGGCGATGTCGCACGCGACCTCGGCCTGATGGGTGCATTGGTCGTTCTCATATACCGCCGCCTTCATCGAGGTGGAGCCAGGATTGACGACCAGGATGCGGTAGGTCTTGGCGAGCGTGGGCTTAACGGGGGCCGGCGCAATGGGATGTCCGCCGGGATTCCGGTCGGCGTAGATGCTGGACAAGGCGATGGACTGGAGCCGTGTTTCGAGGGGGTCGGCGGGAGACAGGATGATGTAGGGCACCGGGAATCCGAGCGTGATGCCGGCCAGCGACGCGACGCCGTATTTCATCATGGCCGTGACGGTCTTGTACAGGACGCTGGCGGCATCGATTCCCGGGCAGACCAGCACGTCGGCGCGGCCCGCCACCTCGTGCGCCGCCGGCACGTCCGGCACGCCCATTGCCGCCACGCACGCGGGGTCGATGGCGAGGTCAAGGGGCAGGGGGCCGTAGACCACCGCGTCGGGCCAATGGCGCCTGGCCAGCTCTGCGCCTATCCAGGTGGACGGCAGCGACGGGATCGGTTCTTCGTTGGCGGAGAGTATGGCCACGCGTGGCCGGTCGATGCGCATGACGACGCGTGCGAGGTCCACGGCGTTCCGCACGAGGTCGACCATACGGCCGAAGTTGCACACCGTGGTCACGCCGGCGTCGGTCAGCACCATAGGACGTCCGTCGGCGATGGGCGAGGCATCGAATATGGAGGTGAGGCTGGCGGTCGGCCGGACGGCCAACGGCAGCATGTGGCGATTCATGACCGGCGTCGAGATGCCCCCCTTCAGCACCACGTCAATGCCGCCTCCCTGGATAAGCTCCACCGTCGCGCGCCCGACCTCCTCGTCATTGCTCGCGGGCACGATGTCCTTCTCCGGCACCTCAATGGCCACCTGCTCGACGGCGCGTGCGATCCGGTCCTTGGCCCCCACCAGAATGATGCGCTCGATGATGCCGTGGTCTCGGGCTGATTCGACCAGGCGCAGATCCCCGGGGCGGTGGCCGCCGGCCAGCACGACGGTCGACGGAGGCATCCTCCCGGCGATCTCGACCAGGTCGGCTACTGATTCGAGGCCCCTGTCCTGGGCCGGGCTCGACTTGGCGGCGTCTTCTGACACGGTGCGTCCCCTCTCTCGGAAGACCAACATACACCAGTGCGCTTCGGGGAAGTCAAACGGGTTCGCCTACGGCAAGAGGATCCGGTGCGCCCGGCTAGGGTGGTATACTTGATTTGAACAGGGGACAAACGCGGAAGGAGACGCCATGAAGAACACTGGACGTGACTGTTGGATTGTTGTTCTGTGCCTCGGCCTCGCAGCGTTTATGGGAGCGGCGGTCGGAGAAGATTCGGCGGATTCTGAACACGAGGCTGTAGGCGAAGCGGCGGACGAGATGGATCTGGTGGTGGTCGAGGAGGCGCCGCCCGAGGCCAAGGCGGAAGAGGCCGACGCGAAGCCGTCCGAGACGGCGGTCTGGGTGGCCGGTTACTGGCGGTGGGAGCGTGCCGGCAAGCGGTACATCTGGGTGCCGGGCGTGTGGCGCGAGCCTCCGGAAGGGCTGGTGTGGCATCCGGGCCATTGGGAAAAGACGGACACGGGCTGGGTGTGGATTGCGGGGCACTGGGGCAAGCCCCAGGAGAAACACCTGGTCGTGGTCAAGACCGCGCCGCCGCCGGTGAAGGTCGAGGCCAAACCGGTGAAGCCGGGGCCGGACTACGTCTGGGTGGGCGGTTACTGGCGCTGGAGCGGGAGTAAGTACGTGTGGCAATCGGGCCGGTGGCAACGCCCGTCGGCCTCGGGGAAGGTCTGGGTAGCGGGGCGCTACGTGCGCCGGCCGCATGGCTACGTTTACGTGTCGGGCCACTGGGACAGGGCCGTCAAGGCACGCGTCGCCCCGGCGCCGAGGGTGCGACGTCCGGTCCCACCCAAGCCGCCCAAACGCCCGGTGCCGCCAAGGCGGCCACACGCCCCACGTCGGCCGGCACGGCGTCGTCGGTAACCTTCCGGTTGAACCGGCGCAGGCGGTACGGTCGAGCCAACCTGTTGGATGCGCCCTACAACTGGAAGTTGACGTGTTTTGTGACGGTGTAGGCTTGGATGCCTTCGGTGCCGCCTTCGCGGCCGTAGCCGGATGCCTTGACGCCGCCGAAGGGGATCTCTGCCGAGGCGAGCAGTAGGGTGTTGAGGCCCACCATGCCGGCCTCGATGCGTTCAGAGGCCAGGAAGGCGGTCTTGGTGTTCTTGGTGAAAATGTAGGCGGCGAGGCCGAAGTCGGTGACGTTGGCCTTTTCGACTACATCGTCCAGGTCGGTGAAGGGCATGATGGGGGCGACGGGGCAGAAGGGCTCGTCGCTCATGATGTCCATTTCGGCGGTCACGCCGGTGAGCACGGTCGGCTTGTAGTAGAAGCCCTTGTCGAACTCGGGGGCGCGGCATCCGCCGCAGGCCACCACGGCGCCCTTGGCTACCGCGTCCTCGACGAGGCGTTCGGTGGCCTCGAGGCGGCGCAGGTTGGCGAGCGGGCCGACCTCGGTATCGGCGTCGCGGCCGTTGCCCATGCGCAGGGATTTGGCCACCTCGACAAAGCGCCGGGTGAAAGGCTCGGCGACGGATTTCTGCACGTAGAACCGGCTTGCGGCGATGCAGACCTGGCCATTGTTGCGGAACTTGCCGCGCGCGGCGGTCTCGGCCGCCTCCTCGACGTCGGCGTCCTCGAACACGACGACCGGCGAGTGGCCGCCAAGTTCCATCGTCACCGGCTTGATGGAATCCGCGCAGAGGTGGAGCAATTGCTGGCCGATGGGGACCGAGCCGGTGAGCGTGACTTTGCGGATGATGGGGGAGGTGCACAGGTGTTTGCTGATCGTGCCCGAGTCGCCTGTGACCACATTGACCACGCCCTTGGGGACGCCTGCGTCGTGGCAGGCCTGGGCGATGCACAGCATGGTGCGGGGGGCCTCACGTGCGGGCTTGACGATGATCGAGCAGCCGGTGGCGATCGCGGGCGCGACCTTGCGCGAGGGCAGGAGGGCGGGGAAATTCCACGGGCTGAAGGCGGCGACGGGGCCGATGGGTTGGCGGATGACCATGAGCCGGTGGGCTCGGCTGTGGCCGTCGATCATGCGGCCGTAAACCCGCCGGGCCTCGTCCGCGTACCAGTCGAACTGGTCGGCCGTGGCGTTGAGCTCGCCCCGCGATTCGCCGAGCGTCTTGCCTTGCTCCTCGGTGATGCAGTCAGCGATGGTGTCCAAACGTTCACGGATGAGTTCGGCCACCTTGCGGAGGGTGGCGCTACGCGTCCAGGCGTCCACTTCGCGCCAGTCGCGCCACGCCCGGTCGGCCGCGGCCAGCGCGCGATCGAGATCGTGGGCCGTCGCCACCGGCGCCGTATCCACCTGCTCTTCGGTCGCAGGGTCGATGATGTCTAGCGTCGCGCCGTCGGACGCGTCCGCCCATTCGCCGTCAATGTACATTTGATTCGGAAACGTCATGTTACACTCCCCGACCAGAGCCGCGGCCCGGTCGCATTCACTCACTCACTCAATCTCTCAATCTCTTACAGTCCGATATCGTGCCGCAGCGCCTGGGTGGCTTCGCACCAGTTGCCTACGTTCCATCGGCCGAACACGCCCATGCCGCCCAATTCATCGGGGCCGTAGTATACGGGCACGTGGATGAGCGACAGGCCGTCGTAGGCATACGCTTTGTCCAGCGCGGCGATCAAGTCCTCGATCGAGTAGCCTGCGAACAGGCCCTGCACGCCTTTGACGGCATTGGCCCAGGCGACGTAATCCACGTGGACGGTATCCCAGGTGGCGTGCTCGGCGCCGAACTGGGCGTCCTGGAGTCCCGAGATGGCTCCCATGCGGCGGTTGTCCATGAGGACGATGCACGCGCGTGCGCCGTGCATGACGCCGTCTACCAGGATCTGTGGATTCATCACGAACGAGCCGTCTCCGGTAAAGGCCAGGCCGTAGAACGGTTTGGTGGTGACGGCGGTCGAGAGCAGGGCCGATACGGCGAAGCCCATGTAGCTGGCGCCGGTGTCGGTGAAGGTGCGCCCGAGGCGCTCATCCTCGACGATCTGGAATCCGTTGGCCTGGACGTCCCCCGCGTCGAAGAACGCCACCGCGTCGTGGGCGCGCGCCCAGTCGGTTCCGGCCTTGATGGCCGCGGGCTGGGTGAGCACCTCCCGGTCCCACACAGCGTCTCGCAGGATCGGGTGCGCGTAGCGTTCGGCCTTGAAGGCCAGCCACGCGTCGCGCTTGGCGCGGCACTCGCGCAGCCAGGGGCTTTGGTCGTCGCCTTGCGGGGCGCCCTCGGAGCGCAGGGCGTCGTTGAGGCGCTCGAGGGAGAGGGCCGCGTCGCCGATCAGCGCGATGGTCTTGTTGTAGTGCATGGCGGAATGGATGTCGGCGTTGATATTGACGACGGTCTTGACCTTTGGGTAGCCGGTGCGGGAGCAATCCGATTGGCACACGAAGCGCGTGCCGATGGCCACGAGGAGGTCCGCCTCGTCCATGGCGTAGTTGCCGCACAGCGATCCCTTGGAGCCGCCGACCATCATGTTGCGCGGATGGTCGTGGGGGAGCACGCCCGTAATCAACGGGCTCAATACCGCCACACCGTCCGACAGCTGGAGCAGCGCCTCGAGTTGATCCCCCGCGTTCCGCGCGCCGCCGCCCACCTTCACCACCACCCTCTCGGCGGCCCGGATGGCTTGGGCGGCGCGTGCATAGGCGCCGTCGTCCGCGGCCGGCCCGAGGCGCGGCGGCGGGCCGATCGGTAGTTCCTCGATGTTCACCCGTTCCATGATTTTGGGTTGGGTGTTCATCGGCATGAGCAGGAAGAACGGGCCCGCTCGGTACGGGTGGTCGACCACGTTCATGCCGCGGCGCAACGCCACGCTCACCGCCCCGGGCGTGTGCAGACAATACGCCTCGCCCATCACCGAGAACAGCCTGAGGAAGCCGTGCTGCTGGTGCCTCGGAATCTGCTGCATGTTGGGCCCCTCGTCCTCGGAGGTCTCATCGCCGATGAGGAACCACACGCCGAGGCCGTCGCTGGCGGGCACGATGGATGCGGCGAGGGCGTGGAGCGGCCCCGGCCCGATCGAGGCGACCACGGCGGCCTTCTGGCCGGTCACCCAGCGCAGGGCCGTGGCGGCGTGGGTGGCCTCGAGTTCGTTGCGCACGCCGCACGTGCGCAGCAGCCCGGCGTTTTGGTAGATGCGGAGTATCTCGCCGATTTCTGTGGAGCCGTGCCCGAGCACGCACAGGAAGGTTCGTACTTCCTGGAGCAGGAGGCCCATCACGATGGCTTCCGAGAGCGTCATGTCCGCCCGTTGCGGCAGTGTGCCTGCGGCCAGGGCCTCGGCGACCCCGCCTGCGTCTGCGATAGCCTTCGCCCGGTTCTCTCGTGCTTTGGTCAGTTGTGTTGTGTCTGCCATGACTTCCTCCCCAATTCGGATTCCAATCGGGTCTCAGCGCGGACGCGGCATAACCGCAGTCCACTTTTGCCGTGCATAATAGGGACGAACGGCCGCCTTTTCAACAGGGGCCTCATGCGAGGTGTCTATTGTAACTGCAATGGCTCCGACAGAAAAGGCTGATGCTGCTGATGGGTCCGGGGCAAAGGGCAGCGCGCCTGGGATCCTGCTGGCGCCGTGGCCTGCTGCGATCCAGGAACCGCCATGTCGCACGGGCCTCGATGCGAGCTGCCGGGCGACGTGAGGGCGGTTGCGTCGAGGGGACACGGGGAGTAGGCTGGGGCGAGAAGTGGGAGCGCCGCCGGGGGCGCGCAAAGGAGGTGCGGAAAGGATGCGGGGCTTCACCAGACGACAGTGGTTGCTGACGGCGGGCGCGGGGGCCGCGGCCTGGACGGCCGGTCCGGCCGGCGTCGGCGCGGTCGAGGACGATGGCATGGTGAGGATCCCGGCAGGGCCGTTTGCTATGGGAACGACGGCGGGCGAGGCGGCGCGGTTGGCCCGGGCCTATGGGCATCATGTGTCGTGGCTGAGCGGGGAGGTTCCGCAACGGACCGTGGACCTCGCGGCGTATCGAATAGATAGGTATCCGGTCACCAACCGCGGCTTTTTGGCCTTTTGTAAGGGTGTCGGATATGGCGCGCGTCCTAACTGGCATGGGGCTGAACCTCCGGAGGCTTTGCTCGACCACCCCGTGGTGTTCGTGAATAAGGCCGATGCCGAGGCCTACGCGCAGTGGGCGGGCAAGCGGCTACCAACGGAGGCGCAGTGGGAAAAGGCGGCGCGCGGCGCCACACGCCGGCTCTTCCCCTGGGGCGACGAATTCGACCCGGACGCCTGCCAATGGGATGCCGGCGGCGACGTGGGCCAACTGGGCACGGCGCCGGTCACGGCCCACCCGCGCGGCGCCAGCCCCTATGGCGTGATGGATCTGTCCGGCAATGCGGCCGAGTGGTGCGCAGACGGTCCGGGGCCGGGCTCGGCCTTCCTCAAGGGCGGCTGCTGGATGACGACGCAGCCGATCAACCTGCGTCCGGCGGCGCGCAACATGAGTGGCTTCGCGAACAACGCGAGCGCCTTCTACGGCTTTCGCTGCGTCAAGGAGGCGGGCTGATGCGACGTATCCGCTTCGAGCCCGCCCAGGGGCAGATGGCCGGCTCGCTTACGCAGATTCCCGCGTTCCCGGGCGAGCGCTTCGGGCTCGGCTTCCCGGAGGCCATCGGCGATGCGGCCCGCACATGCTGGTTCGGTTCGCTTACGCCGCACTGGGAGCAGCAGGCGGACAGCGACGTCTGGAAATGCACGGGCCGTAAGGAGGGGGAGTTGGCCTATACGATCGTCATCACTCCGTATGAGGACATGGTTGACGCGCGCTTCACACTGACCAATGAAAGCCGCCGTACATGGTCGCACAGCCTGGCCTTCAATTGCTTCCAGTGCGGGGCGGCCGCGTCCGTGCGCGACCACGAATGCACGCGCCATTGGGTGCGGACCGGCGGCGCTTTCAAGCGCCTCATCGAGGTCCCGCGCGTGTTCGGCCCGCGCCCGGCGATCCAGCTCTACAGCGTCGAAGGCGCGCCGTTGGGCCGCGACATTGCCTTCGTGGCGGGCTTCAAAGCCACGCCGGACGTCGTACTCGAGCCGTGGATGGCGATTCAGTCGCGCGACGGTAAGCGCTTGGCGGCCACGGTCTCGATGCCGTGTCTGTTTCTGTTCCAAAACATGGAGTACTCGTGCATCCACAGCGCGGCCGGCTTCGGCCGCCTGGGGCCCGGCGAGACCGGGAAAGCGGTCAACGAGGTGTACTTCGTCGAGGCATCGCTGGGAGACTGGTACAGAAGGATGAAGGCCGACCTGGGATGAGTCCGGCGACACCAAGACGCTGCACCGTAACCGTCCACGAGGGAAGAAGCCAGTGATAGCATGGCCTTTCGTGCGGTGGCCGCAAGACAGGGACAGTCCCTGCTCGCGGACTCGCGAGGACAGTCCCTGTCTTGCTCGGTTTTCGTTGTGTTCTTCACATTGTTGCGCAAGTTGCCCGCGTGAGCGGTTACGCGGCACATTGTTTGCTGTTTCCGTGGTGCTGATGGCGGCGGCCCCGCACGGCGCGGACGCGGCCGAGGGCTGCATCCGCCTGACGGTGACGTCGCCCCTTCCTTTCCCCAACGTGCCGATGGATCCGACCGTCGACTTCACCGCGGCCATTGCAGCGCTCGGCTTGCCGGATGTGCTGGATCCGAACTCGATCGAGGTCATCGATGCGGCCACGGGCCAGGCAGTGGCGTGCGCGATCACGGAGGACTTTGCCTATGGCGACAAGGGGCGGGTCGAATGGGTCATTAGAGAGCCGGGGCACATCGCCTATGATATTCGTTTCCGTACGGTGGACAAACGCCCGGCGCTCGTGCCCGCGGCCCGCACCCCCCTGATCGGCGTGGGCGACTTGCTGCGTTACAATGCCGGGCGTCCGCGGCCCTTCGCGCTGCCGTATATCAGCGGGTTGGTCGACCTGACGGGCGACGGTAGGCGTGACCTGGTGGGCTGCTGGAACTACGCCTACCGGCCGGGATGGCCCTGGGACGGCATCATCTGCTATCCGTGCGTCGGGGCCGAAACGGATTTCGGATTCGGCGACCTGAGGCGTGTCCGCTACGTGGACGAGGTCGGCTCGAGGGACTACCAGCATTTCAGCACGACCTATATGATGGCGGACTTCGCCGACTTCAACGGAGACGGCCTGGTCGATCTGGTCTACTCCCCAAGGAGCGGCAACAAGCTTCACCTGTACCTGAACGGTGGCGAGCGCGATGAGGGCGGCATGCCCGTGTTCGTGGCGGCCGGCTCACTCGAGCGTCCCGCGAACGCCTGGGGGCCGGTGCGCGCGCTGGATCTCGACCGTGACGGCGCCATCGACTTCGTGGCCTGCGCCGTGTACGGCGAAGGGTCGAAGAAGGCCCACGAGGCGTTCTACTTGAGGAACGCCAACGCGGACGGCTGGCCCATCGAGCCGGCCGCCCCCGTGAACTTGAAGGTCGGTCGAGCGCCGTGTTTCTACGATGTCGATGAGGACGGCGCGCTGGACGCCGTCTCGTTCGAGCCGCCTCCCGAGGGTGGCTATCAAGTCAAGAACCACGTCGTGTGGCGCTGCAATCTCGGGGGCGACCCGCCGCAGTTCGGCCCGCCTGAGCCGGTGGATGGGATCGAGGCCGTGTACGCCGCCAGCATGGCGGCGGTCCGCGAAGGGCCGCACAGCGGCCTGCTCATCGTGCGCGACGTGTTCGCGTCGGTCGCCCTCTATGAACACGCGCCGGAGGGCGGGCACAAGGCGCGATTCCAACGTGGCCCGACCGCCGAATGCCTATCGGCCGTGATGTCCCTAAGCGACCAGGCCTGGCCCTGCGTGTGCGATTGGGACGGCGACGGAGATCGCGACCTGTTGGTGGGCGGCGGCTACGGTTGGCCGCGCATCGTGGTCAATGAGGGAACCGACGCAAGGCCGGCCTACGCGGAAGCGCAATGCATCCTGGCCGACGGTGAGCCCATCCGCATAGTCCGGAACGAGGTGCTGGGCGAACCCTACCACTGGCACAACATGGGCTATTCGTATCCGGTCTACGTGGACTGGGACGCGGACGGCCTGCCCGACCTGATGCTCCCGAACGAGACCAACCGCATCCTCTGGTACAAGAACGTCGGGACGCGCAACGCCCCGCGCTTCGGCAAGCGGAAGCAACTCGCTGTGGACGGCTACGCGGACTCGGCCGAGAAGCGGCGGGTGTCGGCCGAGCGCGCCCTCGAGGCCACGTATCCGACGGAAGAAGGGCAGCCGTTCTTCTGGCGCACGGGCGCGGCCTTTGCCGACTGGAACGGCGATGGCCTCATGGATCTCGCCACCCACGACGGCCACACGCGGAAGCTGACCCTGTTCGCGCAGTACCGTGACGAGGCAGGCGCGCTCCGGATCAAGAAGGCCCCCCCCCTGAAACTCGCCGACGGCCGCCTCATCGACGATGCCGTCGTCGCGCGGTCGGCCCACTGGACCGAGTCCTTTCGCGCCGCGGATTGGGACGGCGACGGACTGCTCGATTTGCTCTACAATTGCGCCGGTACCGAGGCCGCGAAAGGCAGCATCTACCTCCTGCGCAATGGCGGCGACGCGGCCAAGCCCGTGTTCGAGGCCCCCGTGACCCTGTGCTGCTTTGGCACGCCCATCAAGGTCACCTCGCACGGCCCCAGTGCGTGGGTGGCCGATATGGACGGCGACGACAAACCTGACGTCCTCACCTGCGTCGAATGGAGCGTCTATCCTTTTTACAGTCACGCTGCCGTAATGATGACCGAGCGGCCGGAATTCGAGGTGACGTACACGTCACATTAGTGTCCTGAGTTGGACCTTCTGCGGCATGGCGCGGCTGGCACGGGGCCTCGCCCCCCCGGATATGCCCCCAGACATGGGCAACGGCATCCGCACTCGCGGAACACGTCGTTGGCTCGAGGTCGCCCAGTAACCTCATAACCGCACCAAACAAGGGGAAGGCCGCCGGCCTTTCGGCCGGCGGCCTTCCAAACCAATCTGAACGCGGTCGTGCGTTCAGGGAGGTTGCCTACTTCTTGCGGCGCACGGCGAGCGCGCCGCCGATGGCGAACAGCCCAGCCAGCAGGCCCGCGCCAAGGATGCCGACGACGGGCATCGTCACTTGGCTTTCGTTGACGATCAACGAGGCCGTGTTTGACGCCACGTTGCCGGTGTTCATATCCGTCACTTCCACCCAGTAGATGCCGGTGTCAAGCGTGGACAGCGGCGACAGGGCATACACGGAGTCGTCCGGGCCGACGTTGCCGCCGTCCTTTTTCCACTGGTAGGTGAGGTCGCCAACACCGCCGTCCGTGGCCACCTCGAATGTGTGGGCCTCGCCTTCGTCGTACTC
>Ga0272442_10010074_pt1 | contig 11691 bp, 8 predicted proteins | sample SSMForm2O_FD_200262 | JGI IMG/M metagenome (GOLD analysis project Ga0272442, IMG submission 200262) | Marine sediment archaeal communities from Little Sippewissett salt marsh, Falmouth, MA, United States - SSM-Form-2O | ecosystem: Environmental > Aquatic > Marine > Wetlands > Sediment ...
CGGGCCGGTGCACGCGAAAAAAGCCAAAAACGTGACGATCCGGTCCAGGTGATCCCCGCGCCTCCGGGGAGTCGGCCACCCCACATGGCGTCGCGCTGAGAACGCCCGTGAGCATGGGCCAGGTGGACAGCGGCACCGACCGCCCACCCCGCCGGTACGCGCAGGTTCCGGCAGCCGCGCCGCGATTCCGTCCGATCACCTTACGCGGTCGCGCAGGCGCGCGCCAGCCAGCGGTGAACGGTGGAGCGGTGGACACCGAGCACCCGCGCGGCCCGGGTGACGTTGCCGCCGCACTGCTGGACCGCGTCGCGCACGGCCTCGAGCCTCCTGCGGCGGAGCCTTCCCGCGCCGCCCCCCACCACCGGCCGTTGAAGCCCACCGTACTCCACCACGTCCTCAGCGGTGATGCGGACCTGCGGGCACAGCACATGCATGCGCTCGAACACGCTCCGGAGCTGGCGCACGTTGCCCGGCCAGGGATGCCCGACGAGCAGGCGCATCGCCCGATGATCCAGATCGAACGGAAGGCGACCGATCTGATCGGCCACCTCCGCGTTGAGCTGCTCGACAAGGGCGGGGATTTCGCGACGGCGCTGCCTGAGCGGCTGCAGATGGAAATGGATGACGTCAAGCCGGTAGAGCAGGTCGGCCCGGAATCGGCGCTCGCGCACCGCCTGCCACAGATCGCATCGCGTCGCGGCAATGATCCGCACGTCGACCCGGACGGGCGAGGGACCGCCCACGGGTTGGATCTCCTGCTCGTCCAGCAACCGAAGGAGCCTGGTCTGTGCCGTCAAGCCCATCTCGCCAATCTCATCGAGGAAGAGGGTGCCACCCTCGGCTTCCCGGACGAGCCCGTGATTCTCGCGCAGCGCATCGGTGAACGCCCCCCGCCGATGGCCGAAGAGATGGCTGTCGATCAGCCCTTCAGGGATCGCGCCGCAGTTCACGGGGACGAATGAACGGGCGGCACGCCGACTGCTGGCATGGAGCCAACGCGCGAGGTAGTCCTTGCCGGTGCCCGTCTCACCGGTGAGCAGGACACAGCAATCGGTCGCGGCGACTCTGGCCGCCACCTCGGGGCGGACCGATGCCACATTCTCTTTTGCAATGATCGCAGAAACCTTGACCAAGAGCGAATCCCCTCCTTTTCTCCTCCGACTCCGGAGTGGGACTCTCTCTCTTCTCTGGCCTTCTCCCGGCGGGCCTTCTTTCCAACACCCGCCTGGTGCGTGGGATCACTGTACCGCAACGTCACGTCCGGATGCAAGCGTTTTTTACCGTTTCTCAGGGGTGGCCGCCCGGTTCCGGACGGGAAGAGCAATATCGGACCGCAGGTGCCGGGCGCGCCGCCGGTGAAGCCCGTTATGCTGCTCGTGCCATGTCAGACGCGGTGATTTTCGACGTGGACGGCGTGCTGGTGGACTCGTACCAAGCCCATTTTCAGAGTTGGCTGGATCTGGCGCGTGAAACTGGGCTGAGTTTCAGCTCCGACGAGTTCGCCACAACGTTCGGGCGGACAAGCGCGGACATCATCGCCACCTTCTGGCCGCGGGAAGACCTGTCGGCGGCGTTCATCGAGGCTTTGGACCGTCGCAAGGAGGCGTTATACCGGGAGATCGTCTCGGCGGAGTTTCCGGCGATGGCGGGGGCGGTGGAGTTGATCGACGCGCTGAAAGCGGCGGGCTTCCGGATGGCGGTGGGGTCGTCCGGCCCCCCGGAGAACATCGACCTCGTGCTCGAACGGCTGGAGCGGAGGGAGGCGTTCGGGGCGGTGGTGACCGGCGTCGATGTGACGCGGGGCAAGCCCGATCCGCAGGTTTTCCAGATCGCGGCGGAACGGCTGGGCGTTCCACCGCAGCGCTGCGCCGTGGTCGAGGACGCCCCGGCGGGGATCGAAGCGGCGCATCGGGCAAACATGACCGCCATCGGGTTCACATCGACCGGGCGCACGGCCGAGGATCTTCTCGCCGCCGAGCTCGTCGTCTCGGCCCTGAAGGAACTGAGTCCCGCGGGGATCAAAGCGCTGATCGATCGTTAGTGGCCGCGCCCGGCAAGCATCGACCTCATGACTGAAACCGTCGCTGGCGTGCGGCGGGATCGAAAAAACCCCGGCCGATCGGCCGGGGATTCGCGTGGCCCCCAATCACCGCGGGCTGTCACTCAGCCCCAGTTGCCCAACAACGCGAGGAGATCAAGGACATCCACGACGCCATTGCCGTCCAGATCAGCCGGACACGGCTCATCGGGCGGCGGGCAGGGTCCCCACTGTCCCAGCAGCACGAGCAGGTCGACGACGTCAACGATGCCGTCGCCGTTCAAGTCGCCCCTCGCCTCGCAAGAATCGAGCACGCCGGAACCGTCGGCGTCGAGGTCCGGATTCGCGGCGATCTCGCACTCGTCGGGAATGCCGTTGGCGTCACAGTCGAAGCTCGTCCCGGCGGCCAGATCCTCGCTGTCGCCGATGCCGTTGTCGTTGCAGTCGTAGTCACCGATGCGGAGGTAATAGACGTCCTGCTCGCCGTTAAACGTGGCGGAGAAGGCGACGTGCGCGCCGATCTTGTCCGAGACCATGTCGTAGTAGTCGCCGATCTTGTTCTGCTGGGGCCAGCCGAGATGAGGATGGAACGCTTCGGTCAGGGGGACGTTCTCGGACCAAGTATCGCCGGCATCAGTGGAATAGGCGTAGAACAACTCGCTGCTGAGGTTCTCCTCCTCGTCATGGCGGGTATCGGCCCAGATGACGTCTATGCGGCCGGTGGGCGAGACGGACATGGTGGAGAACCACTGCCAGGCGTTCACCTTGGGGCTGTCGTCATTGACGCGGACGGGATCGGTCCAGTGAATGCCCTTGTTGGCGCTGCGGGTGAACTGGATATCGAGGGGGTCGGTGCCGAAGGGCCCGACGCTGCCGAGGACATAGACGTTGCCGTCAAACGGTCCGCCGGAGTGGTCGGTTCTGATCCAGAGTTGGCCGAGGAGCCCGCCGGGATTCGGACCCACGCCGTTGCGAAGGTGCGCGCCGAGGGGGACGAAGTTCCAGAAGTTGAATGCGGGCGGTTCGGAGGGATCCTGAATGGTGTCGGATCGGACGACGACGATGCTCTCGGACTCGCCGACGATATAGAGCGCGCCGTCGGGTCCGACCGAAGTCGTGCCCCAGAATGGGAAGCCGGTGAGGTATAGGCAGTCGATCCACGTCTCGGCGAGGTCGTAGGACGCGGAGAACTGCCCGTCGCAGGCGCTGAAGGCGGCGGTCCAGTTGGCATAGATGTTGCCGTGGCCGATGCCGTAGGTGCGATCGATGGCCATCCACTGCTTGTCGCCGCCGAAGGCGAACATGCGGTCGCCCCAAGTCTTCCCGCCGTCCTCGGAAATGAAGATGTCGGTCCAGAAGTCGCCTTCGGGAGAGGAGCTGAGGCTGTTGTAGAAGAAGACCCCTTCCGCGTTGGTGTCAAGGACGGGATCCGAGCGGAAGACGCCGGGTTCGATGACGCCGGGGAAGGTCCAGGAGCGGCCGCCGTCGGTGCTGTAGGCCCAGCCGGCCTGACGGAAGGAGGAGTAAAAGTTGTCGAACTGCCGCCACCCGATCGCCATGCGGTTCGGCGCGGTGGGATCCACAACAATCGACGGCTCATTGGCGGCATCGTTCCAGTAGTTGTTGCCGTTGTCGTCCACGTTGACCTGCACCGGCCCGAAGGGGTTGTTCCGCGGCTTCAGATCCGGCGTCAGCCGCTTCACGACCGGCTGGAGAACCGCCTTCTCACCGGGCACCTCATGATGCCCGGATGGATCCGGCGGGGGCTGATTTGCAGATGTCTGGCCCCCAAGACTCAGCCCCAGAAGGCATGTGATCGTGACCGTTGTACCGGAGAGCCCGTGGCGTTGCATGTGTTCCACTCCGACTAAGCGAGTTTGGTGACTGGGATGCGGGGCGTGCGCAGACACCACCGCACGTTAGCGCGTGCCGATGAACGCCGCCACTATCACCCTCAGCGTCGGAGACGGGATGCCGGTCTGGCCCGCGTGCTTCGAGGCCGGCCGCGTGCGTGGAGACCCGTGGCCGCACATATGACACGCCACGCCGCAGACCGCGCGGAGCACACCGGTACCCGCCGTCATTCTCCATACGCGAAAACGCCGCCGGCCGGACCTCACCGAATCCCGATCCTGTCGTGCCTTTCCCAGCTTCACCGGCTTGCCGGCTCAGGGTCTGTCACGCGCCGATTCAAGCAGATCAGGCACGTCCACGGACCCACCGCCGTCCGGATCACCCCGGCCAAGATTCCTCCGACGGCGGGCATGGGCGGGCCCATGCGCCGGGCAACACCGGCAGGCGCAGCACAACTCCGCCGCCGCCGTGCCGATCGCCCGGAGCCTCGCCTGAATCCGGCACGCCTAAGCCGGGCGCGTCCGGACCTGGGTCGGCCACGATCGCATCGAGCGAGGCCAGTTGAAGCCGTGGAGTCTCGGCGGCGAATGACCGATATCTCCCAAGCACGGAACCGCAGCGGGCCGGGGCGTGGAGTCCGGCAGAGGCCACCGCAGGAAGCCAACCTTGCATCAGGTGCAGATCGCCGGCATCCACGTCAGAGATTTCGGGATGAATTCATACGGTCCAGCCGACTCGACTGCCGACAGGAGGCTAATGTTCCCCATTTTCCCGGACCGTCCCTCCGACCGGCTCCGCGGCGGAACGCGAGGACGGCGTCATGCGTTCGCAGTTGGCGGTATCCATGACTGAAAGCACTGCATCATCGAGACCGATCGGATTCTTCGGGTGGCTGGCGATTCTGGCGGGAGCGGTCCTGCTGGGGTACCTGGTTTGCTACAACATCCAGCACCTGCACGAACACGCGCATACCCCGCACGAGGCGCCGCCCTTGTGGGGGATCGGGGTGTTGCCGTTCGTCGCGCTGCTGGGGTGCATCGCGGTGCTGCCCCTGCTGCCGGCGACGCACCACTGGTGGGAGAGCAACCTGAACCGGCTGGGCGTCGCCCTGCTGTGCGGGGGGGCGACGCTGGTGTACTACTACTTCGCCGAGGGGGCCGACTCGATCCTCCCCACGCTGAATCACGCCGTCCCGGCCGAGTACATCCCGTTCATCGTGCTGCTGTTCAGCCTGTACGTGATCTCCGGAGGCATCTGCCTCAAGGGCGACCTGGCGGCCCATCCGATGACGAACACCGCGTTTCTGGCCTTCGGGGCGATCATCGCCAGCTTCGTGGGCACCACCGGCGCGAGCATGCTGCTCATCCGTCCGCTGCTGCAGACCAACTCCGAGCGGAAGCACGTCGTGCACACGGTGGTGTTCTTCATTTTCCTGGTGAGCAACATCGGGGGCTGCCTGCTGCCGATAGGCGATCCGCCGCTGTTCCTGGGGTACCTGCGCGGGGTGTCGTTCTTCTGGACGTTCCACCTGTGGATCGAGTGGGCGGTCTGCTGCGGCATCCTCCTGGTGATCTACCTCGCGCTGGACACGTTTTTCTACAAGAAGGAGGCGATGTTCGACCTGCGGCGGGACGAAACGCAGAAGCAACCGCTGCGGCTGAGCGGCATGATCAACATCCTGTGGCTGGCGGGGATCGTGGCGTGCGTGGCCGCGGTAAGTCATCAGCGCCCTCTGCCGGGCACGGACTGGACGCCGTTTCCGTTCCTCCGGGAGATCCTGATGTTCGTGCTCGTGGGGCTGTCGCTAGTCACAACGCCGAAGGGGGTGCGGGAGGAGAACAGGTTCAACTACGCGGCGATCCTCGAGGTGGCGGCGTTGTTCATCGGGATCTTCATCGCGATGCAGGCGCCGATCGGGGTGCTGCGCGTGTACGGCCCGGAACTCGGACTGACCGAACCGTGGCACTTCTTCTGGGCGACGGGTTCGCTGTCGAGCTTCCTCGACAACGCCCCGACCTATGTCGTCTTCTTCGAGACCGCCCGTTCGTTCCAGGAGGAGGCGTTGGCGACGACGGTTATTCGCGAGCCGCTGCTCATCGGCATCAGCCTCGGGGCGGTGTTCATGGGGGCGATGACGTACATCGGCAACGGCCCGAACTTCATGGTCAAGGCCATCGCCGAGCAATCCGGGGTGAAGATGCCGAGCTTCTTCGGTTACATGTTCAAGTACAGTATTCCGCTGCTCATCCCGGTGTTTTTCCTGATTACGATCATCTTCCTCACCGAGAGCAGGCAGCCACCGCCGGCGGATCCGGCTCGGGCCGGCGAAACGCCCGCCGTGCAGGTGGAGACCACCCCGGCTCACGACGCCGGCGGCCATTAGGGAGCACGACTCCGATGGTGAAGCGCATTCTTGTCGCCCTGAGCGGAACGTCCTATACACCGATCGCGGTCCAGTGCGCCGTCGAATTGGCCCAGCGCCACAACGCATCGGTGACCGGCGTCACCGTGGTCGATCTGAAATCGCTAAGCGACGTCGGTCCGGTGCCGCTGGGCGCCCATGCGGCCGCGCATTCCCTCGCCGAACACCGCCTGGCCATCACGCAGGAGCGTATCGAGGAGGAGATCGCGAACTTCGAGAAGGCCTGCGATAACGCAAACATCAACTACGCGGTCGATCACGAGGATGGCGACCCCTTCGACCTGCTCCTGAAGCTCTGGCGATACCACGATCTCACGATCATCGGGCTTCGCGGCCTGTTCGAATACGGCGTCGTGCACCAGCCCGACGACATGATCGTCCGGGTCATCCACCACGGCGTGCGCCCGATCATTGCGGTGTCGCATGAGCATCATCCCATCAAGCGCGTGCTGATCGCGTACAACGGCTCGCACGAGTCGGCCATGGCGATGAAGCGCTTCGCACAGGCACACCTGTGGGCCGACGTCACCGTCAAGGTCGCGTGCTTCGGTTTCGAAGACGAGGCGGCGCTGCCGCTGCTCACCGACGCGACGGTCTATCTGCGCGCTCACGACTACGCACCCGAGACGGAGAGTCTGCCCGGGTATCCCACGGAGGGACTGCTCAAACACAGCCGGGAGTGGCAGGCGGATCTGGTCGTGATGGGATCGACATCGCGCCGGCGCATCACGAAACTGCTGAAGATCGGTGAAACGGCGCTCGAAGCGCTCATCCACGCCGACGTGCCGCTGTTCCTGTCGCAGTAAACGGTTGCGCCGGCCGGCGGGACGGCGTGATGGTGAATTCCGGGCCGGGGGACCTCCACCTCCGGGAGAGAAGGAAGCCCGCGCGGGGGTCGGAGGGCGGTTACGCGGGGGCGAAGTGCTGCACGAACCAGTCGCCGGCGTGCGCGGCGGCCTGCTCGAGCGTTCCCGGCTCCTCGAACAGATGCGTCGCACCCTCGACGATCGCCAGCCGATTCTCGCATTGCAGGTGTGCCTGGGCCTTGCGATTGAGATCGACGACGACATCATCGTGTGAGCCGACGATGAGTAGGGTGGGGGAAACCACGGTCGGTAGAACGGGGATGGCCAGATCGGGACGCCCGCCGCGGGAGACCACGGCGGCGATTTCGTCGCCGAGCTCGGAAGCGGCGACCAGAGCGGCCGCGGCGCCGGTGCTCGCGCCGAAGCACCCGATGGGCATACCTTCGGCCTCAGACCGACGCTGCCACCAGCGCGTGGTCGCCACGACGCGTTGCCCGAGCAGGGGAATGTCGAACACGTTCCGCCGATCGCCGGCCTCCGTCGGCGTAAGCAGATCGAACAGCAGCGTCGCGCAGTCGCGCTCCACGAGCCACCGTGCCACCGCCTGGTTGCGGGTACTCAAGCGGCTGGAGCCGCTGCCGTGCGCAAAGATGACGATCCCCACGGCACCTTCAGGCCGCGCCAGCAGACCCGGCAGCTCAACGCCTTCGGTCACGACCGTAACGTCCTCGAATGCACGCGTCATACCGCACCTCGCCTTCCCGCCCATCCCTGCGCTTGACGGAGCACATCATACCGCCTTCGGCGAAAACGCAATCGCCGCACCGCGGCGGGTGACGAGACCGAAGCCGCGCAGGACCGATACGGGGTCCGGCGTCGGCCCGGCACGCCACGGGAAGCTCCTCACGCGCAATCGCCCCAGCCGGAGAGCACGAGGAGGAGGTCGACGACGTCGGTGATGCCGTCGAAGTTGACATCGGCCTGGCCGCCGGTTTCCCCCCAGGCGCCGAGGACGGCGAGCAGATCGACCACATCGACGGTGCAATCGCCGCTCACGTCGGCGAGACAGTACTCCTCGCACTCATCCGGGACGCCGTTGGCATTGCAGTCGCTGCTTGTGCCGGCGGCGATATCCTCGGCGTCGTCGACGCCGTTGCCGTTGCAGTCAGTGCTTTGGATCCATTGCCCGAGGAACAGCAGCCCGTCCAGAAACTCCTCGCAGATCTCGGGCATGTCATCGTCGACGACCTCGAAGGCAAAGGCCCAGAGGACGAGTTCGCCGTAGGCATAGTTCGTCGAGCAGCCCGATATGCCATACCACACCACGTCATAGATGGTTCCCGTTTCATACCAGCCGCCCCCGGCCGCGGCGATGTGATCGCGAACTTCCCCGCCGAGGTAGGCGAAGGTCTCGTGGTGAGGACAATGATCGGGGATGTGCGCCCACGGCCACATGAGCCACGGCACGTAGCCGTGAATATCGGCATACATCCGCACGGTGGGATGCGCATCGAAGAAATCGCGCACGGCGCAGGTCTCCGGTTCGGAGAAGGGATACGGCCCGCCCCACGGATCCTCACCACTGCCGGGCCCGTCCCAGTTGCGGTTCAGATCGACGCCGTGCGCGTTGTAGCGGTCGAACACGACGTACCCGTCGGGATTCATGATCGGCAGGAGATACCAGTCGATGTGATCGACGAGGTGCCTGATCTCCGGATCGGTATCGTAATTGGCCAGCAGGTGTTGGGCGACGTAGTTGACCAGGGAAGCGGGCGCCTGCTCGTTTCCGTGCTCGGCCCCGTGATAGAGCACGCCGGGCTTGACCAGGCCCGTGCCGGTGATGTGCAGCGCCCAGAGCGGGCGGCCCTGCACGGAATCTCCGAGACTGATGACCTCGGCCAGGTCCGGGTATTGGGCGGCGAGATCATTCATGAACTGCACATGTTCGTCGTACTTGCGGAGGCAACCGAAGAAATCACCATCGGCGGGAGGTGTGTACAGGGCGTCGATGTGCTGCTGGAGATCCGAGACGACCACCTCCGAGGTCAGCCCGCTGGCGGCCAGGATCGGACGGGCCCGCGGGGCGACGCGGGCCTCGATCCGCCCCATGGTCACCACCTCCGACCACACCTGGAAATCGTGCCCGAGCGACTGTAGATGGCGCACCTTCACACAATCAGCGCGGTCCCGCACCGTGATCCGCAGGACCTGGTACCCTTCGTACCCGCGCGGCTGGGCGCAGACGTCGCGGGATCCGCCAAGCAGACCGATGAGAACGAGGATGGCAACCATGGGAAGGCGAATGCGCGTCATTGGATGATCTCCTTATGGACGGCGAGGGAAGCGGCCGAAGGGGGGATGGTTCCGTCCGGAGGGGGAACTCCTCTTCCAGGACAATACACTGCGCCGGCCTTGAGGCGAGCCCCAAACCGCCGGCAACTGCGAATCCTCGCGCCCCGCAGAACAACCGAGCTCGAGACACGGCCCAAGCGTGAGGCGCTCGGGAAGGCTGGTCAGCCCGATTCCCCGCGGGCGGCCGGCGTGGTGCTCGGGTCGGTCTCCGGCCCGGGAGGGCGATCAAGTGTCAACTCGAACGAATGCCGCGCACCCTCGCGTGGATAGGTCAGTTGCACCCGTCCCCGGAGTTCCGAGCGGACCAGCCCGTCGATAAGGTGCGCCCCTGCGCCCGCCGCCGGTTCGTGGGCAATGACGGGCCCGCCGTGTTCCTCCCAGATAAGCTCAAGGCGCTGGGATGCGGCGTCATGGGGCTGTTCGACCCAACTCACATCGACGGCTCCGGCCGGAACCTTCAGCGCCCCGTATTTCAGGCTGTTGGTCATCAGCTCATTGATCAGCATGCCCAGCGCCTGGGCTTGTGAAGCGACCACCTTGAGGGCCGGTCCTCGAGTCCGAAGTGAGCCGCGGCCGCCGGGCGGCACAAGCGAACGCAGGAGTTCGTCAAACGGCACGGGCTCCCAATGACGCTGCGACAGCAACGAGTGGACCATTGCCATCGTTTCCGTCCGCGCGCGAATCGAATTGGCAAACTCATCGACGTCTTTGGTGGAGCGACGACTGAGGTTGATCAGTGAAATCAGTGAGGCGAGGTTGTTCCGCACACGATGGTCCAGTTCCCTGAGCAGGAGCCGTTCCGACTCGGCGCGGGCCCGCAACTCCTCCGCCGCGCGATTCCGTTCCGTGACGTCGAGGGCGACGCCCACGCACCCGATGATTTGGCCCTCGGCGTCGCGGAGGGGCTCGACGTGGGAGGCAAAGACCCGCCCGTCCCACATCGATTCGTACTCGACCGACTCGCCCCTGAGCGCGCGCCGATGTGCCGCAACGGCGGGAAAGTCCGCATCATCGGTTCGGAAATACTCGAAGATCGTCTGGCCGATCACTTCGTCCGGGTCCAACCGGAGCGCCTTCAGCGCACTACCCTGTGACGAGGTGAATCGCAACTGCCTGTTGACCACCCAGACCACGGCGGGCATCTGTGCCATCATAAGCCTCAGACGCGCTTCCCGGTCGCGCAACGCCTCCTCCGATTTCTTGCGCTCCGTAATGTCACGCACAAGACCCCACATGCCGATGGGACATCCTTCCTCATCGGTGCGCAGATTGGTCCGGATTTCAATGGGGAGCACCCGGCCGTCCTTGGTGATGTACTCCTTCTCATACACCTCCGAGTAACCCGTTTTCAGAACCTGCTCCCGGAGTATCCGTTCCTCATGGGCGTGCCATTTCGGCGGCGTGATGTCGCGGTAGCTCAGGGCACGAAGCTCCTCCACGGTGTATCCGAGCATGTCCTGGAAGGCGCGATTGCATTCGATGATCGCGCCGTCCATGTCCACTGCGCCGAACCCGTCCCGGCTGCCCTCGTAAAGCTCGCGGAACTTCTTCTCCGATTTCCGCAGCGTCTTTTCGGCTCGGTTGCGTTCAGTGACCTCCAGCGTCACCTCCACCCCGCCGATCAGATCCCCGCGGTTGTCGCGAACGGGGCTTCCCCGGATCAGCCACGCCCTCCCGTCCGGCGTCGTTTTCTCCACCCACTCCTGCCTGCCCGTCTCCATCGCTTTCGCGACCGGGCAGTCCGGGCAGATGTCATTTCGGCCCGCCCACAGTTCATAACATTGTCGACCGACGACCTCGTCGAGGGTGAGACCGATCGACTCGCAGGCCGCCTGGTTCGCCCAGATGACCCGCATCGTGGTGTCGTGGTGCACGACATGCTCGACCAGGCCGTCGAGGATGATCGCCTTCTCGTGTTCAGCTTGTTGCAGCCGCTCTTCGGATTTCTTGCGCGGCGAGAGATCGAGCAGCAATCCACACCACAGCGACTCACCGTCCCGATCAATCCTCGGCCGATTCACCGACCTAACCCATCGGTAGGCGCCATCGTCGGTTCGCAACCGATACTCGATATCGTACGGCATCGGCTGGACGCCGATTCGCTCGTGGATCTGCATGAATTGCGGAAGATCCTCCGGGTGGATAAGCCCAACGAGCTCTTGCGTACCCGCCCGAAGCGCGGTCGCCAAGCGCGACCCCACCAGTTCCTCGAGTCCCGG
>Ga0272442_10010075_pt1 | contig 11691 bp, 9 predicted proteins | sample SSMForm2O_FD_200262 | JGI IMG/M metagenome (GOLD analysis project Ga0272442, IMG submission 200262) | Marine sediment archaeal communities from Little Sippewissett salt marsh, Falmouth, MA, United States - SSM-Form-2O | ecosystem: Environmental > Aquatic > Marine > Wetlands > Sediment ...
TATGGAAGCTTGGCCATCGGGAACGTTTTTCGCTAAGAAGGGAGATATTCCAAACCGGGAACCGTCGATCTCGCCTTCGGCACCGGCGGATTTCAAGAACTCCGCCACCTGGCGATGACCATACCGGCAGGCATAGAACAATGGCTGTTTCCCCTGGGAATCGGCTTGGTTCAGGTCGGCTCCCCCGGCCGTCAGCTGCTTCACGATTTCCAGATGTCCATGCAGGGCGGCAAAATGCAGGGCCGTCCGTTTGGTGGGCAGGTCAGTCACTTTCACATCCGCCCCCATGTGGATTAAAATATCCGTCATCTTGGAAAACCCCTGAATGGATGCGTTGATCAGCGGTGTCCGGCCGAGGGAATCGGGTACATTCAACTCCGCCCCGTTTTCAGCCAATACCCGTAAATTTGCATGTTTGTTCCAGCGCACCGCGTTCATGACCGGGGTGATGTGGAAGGCATTCCGCTGGTTTACCTTGGCGCCGTGTTTGATCAGCAACTTGATCGCTTCGGGGGTGCCCCCATAGGCGTGGGAATGCAGGGGGGTCCAGCCGCCACCTGATTGGGCGTGGACATCGGCGCCTTGGTCGATGAGATATTCAATCAATTCAGGGTTGAAAACACACATGTGCAGAGGGCTCCAGCCCCCCTGTCGTTGAGCGTTCACCAAGCCGGGATTCTTTACCAGAAGCTTTCGGGCGATTTCCCCATTGCCTTTTTCCAGGGCTTCAAACAACTGGGATTTGCGTTTTTCCTGCTGATCACCGGTGGTTTGGGAAAATACCAGCGACATACCGACAAGGGCGACAACACAGGCAATGAAAATGATTGTTTTGCTTTTGGACATGATCTCCCCCTGAAATAGTGATCACCCTCTTATACGGATGATAAGCGGAATTGGATCTGACATCCAAGGAAGGAGGGAGGAGCTTGACGGTTTGACCTTTTCCCCTAACCGCCACGCTGCGCTTCTCCCATCGGGACCCGCACAAAGGTCAGAGGAATGATTCTTGAGTTGTTGAGGGTTCCGGCTTTCTCCCCCGGGCAGATATCGGAAGATTAGGGGGCAACTGGACTTGACAATTATATTACTAAGTGATATTAGTAGATGATATTAGTGAGTTTTAGGTATGACCAAGAAAAAACAAACATCCCAACTCAGGCAGAAACAATTGCAGGCGGAGCTGGAGAAGAACCCCTTCCTTTCCGACGAGCAGTTGGCGGCCCTGCTGAACGTCAGCATCCACACCGTCCGGGCCGACCGCCGCCAGAAGGGGATCCCCGAGGTGCGGAAACGCAATCCCGATTTGTCATCCGGACTGTTCGCCCGTGCCCGGACCCTTTCCCAACAAGAGATCGTGGGCGATGTCCTGGAGATCAATATCGACCGGGACGGCCTTTCCCTGCTCGACACCACGGCGGAAATGGGCCTGAAAAAATCGGGCATCATCCGCGGGCATGTGCTCTTCGCCCAGGCCAATACCCTGGCCAACGCCATTGTGGATGCGGAAGTCGCCATTACCGGAGAATCCCGGGTACGCTTCATCGCCGCCGTTTATGCCGGCGAGCGGGTGCTGGCCAAGGCGCGGGTGATCGGGGTGCAGCGGCGCCGCAAGCAGGTCCGGGTGCAAATGAAAACGCGGGAGAAGAACGTGTTCGATGGTGTGTTCACCATCTATTGCCTGACGGAAAAACTTGCCGCCCATTTCCGCATGGAACCCGGAGCGGAAATTGCGCGGGGCGGCCCGGAAGCAGGGGAGGAGGCGCCGATGGAGAAGGGTGATGAATAAGATTGTTGTATGGCCGGGTGACGGGATCGGACCCGAAGTCATGAAAGAGGCGCAAAAAGCGATCGCGGCGGTTTGCGAAAAGTACGGTATCGAACTCGATCTAAGGGAAGCGGATTTGGGCGGAGCGACCGGCATCCCCCTCCCGGAAGAGACCCTGGAGTTGTGCCGCCAGGCCGAGGCCCTGCTGCTGGGACCCGGCGGCGGGCCTCGTGGCGAGTATCCCCCCGGAAAGGAGCGGTTGGAGAGGGGTGGCCGGTCCCGGTGGCTCCAAGAGTTGAAACTCTTTGCCCATCTCCGTCCGGTTGTCCTCTTCAAGCCTCTTCGTTCCATTTCACCCCTCTCCAGCCTGCGCTGGAACGGCGGAGTGGACATGGTGACGGTGCGCGAGATTTCCGGCGGGATCGCCCACAGCCAATCCGGAATGCGGAAGGGGGATGGAGCCGTGGACATGATGTCCTGCAAGGAGCGGGAGATCGCACGCATCGTCAAGGTGGCCTTTGATGCGGCCCGCAAGCGCCGGCAACGGGTCACCTCCATTGACAAGACCGGTACCCTGGCCTGTGCCGCCCTGTGGAGAGATGTGGTGAACGTGACGGCGGCCCAGTACCCGGAAATTGAATTGACGCATATGACGGCGGATCATGCGGCCATGCAGCTTGTCCTCAACCCCCGTCAATTCGACGTGATCCTGACGGGGAGTCTATTCGGGGATATCCTGGCGGACGAGAGCGCCGCCCTCGCCGGATCGGTCGGCTTGCTGCCTTGCGCGTCCATTGGGGAAGGAGTTTCCCTGTATGAACCGGCCGGCGATTCCGCCCCGGAAATGGCCGGACGGGGAATGGCCAACCCCATCGCCCAGATCCTCGCCGCGGCGTTGATGTTCGACTATTCCCTGGATATGCCCCATGTCTCCAGGGACATCAAAAATGCAGTCGAGACGGCCCTGAAACTCGGATATCGTCCCAGCGACATCGCCGGTGATTGGAGGCCCGTGTCCACATCCGCAATGGGGGACGCGATCTCCGCCTGTTTGAAGGGGGAAACGGTCCCCGACCGTAACCAAACGCGCCACCCGCTTCATTGCGTTCTTTCAGGCTTCACCGATCAGGTGTAGGACGGTTCCAATCCTGAGGGATCCGGCCCGAGTCTCGCCGGGACAGAGATGTCCTGAGAACCAGGGGGGTGTACTCCTTTTCCCGGGATCCTCAGTTGGTCGGTATCGTCCTACTGCATGCATCCTGAGGGGTGGCGGAAAGTCCGTGTTGATATCCTGGCCGTTATGTCATAAGCTGCAGCCATGGTAAATCACAAAACGTGGATGGCCGTCCTGGTGTTGCCGTTGGTTATTCTGGTAACCGGATTGGGTTGCACCCGGGGAAACCGTCAAGTCCTGGAGCATGCCGCCCCCGAGTCCGTCGGTTTCTCGTCGCAGATGCTGGCCGGGCTTCCGGGCTATCTGGAAAAGGCCGGCTCCTCCGCCCTGCTGGTCGTGGTAAAGGGTAAGGTGATCTTCGAGTGGGGTGCGGTAGACCGTAAACATATTATTCATTCCATCCGAAAGGCCCTGCTCAACTCTCTATACGGGATCAAGGCGGCTGAGGGGGTGATCGACCTGAACGCCACCCTGAAGGATCTGCGGATCGACGATAGCCCGCCCCTCGGGCAAGGCGAGAAACGGGCCCGTATTGTCGACCTGCTGAAATCCCGCTCCGGGGTATACCATCCCGCGGCGGGGGTCTCGCCATCCATGCTCGCGGGCATGCCGGAGCGGGGCGCCCATGCTCCGGGTGAACATTTCTACTACAACAACTGGGATTTCAATACCCTCGGATATATCCTCGAGCAAAAGACATCGGAGAGCCTGTACACCCTTTTCGAAAAAGAGATCGCCCGGCCTCTGGGGATGACCGCTTATAAAGGATCTTATGTGGAAGTGGATGGAGAAGCCGGTGACGGCAAGATCCCCGACACCGACGGCTTCTACCAGTTCGAAAAGAGCAAGTCCAGATACCCGGCCTATCATTTTCGCATGACCGCCCGGGACCTGGCCCGCTACGGTCTCCTGTACCTGAACCGGGGTGTGTGGAAGGGCCAAAGGATCATTCCCGAGGCGTGGATCGCCCGGAGTACTACTCCCTATTCGGTCATGGACGAAAAAATCGGCTTGCATTACGGGATGCTCTGGTATGTGCTGGACAGTTCCCGGGTAAACTGGGGGCGGGCGTTCCTGCATACCGGCATGGGAATCCACCTGCTGGCCGTCTTTCCGGATCGCAAAATGGTCGTGGTCCACCGGGTGGATACGGAGAATCCCCACAGGTTTACGAATAAAAGCTTGTTCATGATCCTGGCCATGGTCCACGGCGCCGCCGAAAAGCCGGGAAGATAGGGGAATGCCCATTCAAAAGGTGCGCGGGGAAGGAGATTTCAGAAAATGGCGTAGGTTAAACGCAGTTGGGACCTGATCTCAGATAAGGAAAGACGGGGATCCATCCGGGAGCTGATCGGTTTCTTCCGAATGACAAATTGGGACGGTTCCTGACAATTTGACAATTCCGCCCTGCCGCGATCCCCGGCGGAGAAACGATTGAGATACCTTTCCATTTGCCCTTATAGAGTAAGGGGAGACGGATGCCTTTCGATCGCTATATTGCCGAACATCGACCGGAAAATATAAGCCGGGGTAACCGTATGCGTGAAAGTGCGCAGAACCAGCAGCCGGGGCACGCTCCCCGACAACTCACCTCTAATCCGTGACCAATCCCCGCCGCGATGATTGCTGGCCAAGTGAGGAGGGAAAGATGACGAAAGGGAAAATTCATTTAGCGGGAACGGTATTGTCTGCCTTTCTGATGGTTTCACTTTTGCCTGCCCAGACCACCAGGCAGATGAGATCCGTCAGCAAAAGTGGCACCGTAGCCATGAAAATCGCCAATCTCAAAGTAGAGGATGTCACCTGGAGCCCCGCCTCTTTCAGTGACGGGGCCACGGTCAGCCTGAGCTACCGGGTGCACAACAACGGCAATGCACCGGCCAACCGCTTCTCCTGCAGTTTCGAGATCGCCGGATACCTGTCGAAAAGCCAGGTGATTGCCCAATTGGCCGCCGGCCAGAGCCGGGTCATCACGCATATTTTCAAAGCCCGCTGCGGCAGCCAGGATTGGTCTATTTTCCTGGACAGTCGCCAAAGGGTGGCCGAATCCAATGAGACCGATAACACCTGGCGGAGGAACCTCATCATTCCCTGTCCGGGAAAGCCCTACCTCACGGCGCACAGTGTCCATTTTTCCCACCCTTTCAATCTAAACGACAACGTGCACTTCACTTTCATCATTGAAAACCGGGGCCATTGCTGGGCTCCCGCTACCGTGGCCCATTTCATGGTGGATGGGCGGGTGAAAAAGTCCTTCAAAGTCCCGGCCCTGCACCGTTCCGACAAGGTCAACCTCTCTGCGGACTGGAAGGCAACCTGCAGCGGAACGGTGATCAGGATTGTCACCGACGCGCTGAACCGGGTGGATGAGAACAATGAAAGCGACCAGAAAAACTGGGAAAAGACCATGCGTTGCGCCGGTGGTGATCCCCGCCACAAACCGGACTTGATGATCGATAAAGTAGAGATCACTCCCGCCAAGCTTTTCAATATGGAGAACATGCGCGTGCGCGTGACGGTACGCAATATCTCCCACGATTGCCAGACCGGCAAATCCGCCCCCTGCGTCCTCTACTGGCATATGCGCGGCCTGGAGCAGCCTATGCACAGCAAATTGGAAAGGATCGACCTGCAGCCGATTCCTTCGGCCTGTCAAGGCATCAACAGCAATTTCCGCGTGGTGGAACGGGAGTATACTACCGGCCTACACGCCCAGAACTACCGCTTCACCCTGGAAGTCGACAAATACGGACAGGTGGATGAAGGGGACGAAACGAACAACAGCAAAATTCTGAATTTCACGGTACAGCCCCGCAGGCAGCCGGACCTGGTCATCTCAGACATCCATTCACCCGACCCCACCCGCTATGTCGGTCAGAAAATAACGGTCCATGCCACGGTGAAAAACATCGGTACCCTACGTTCAACGCCCTGCCGGATGAAGATGCTTTGTTATCGGGACAAGCTGCGCGACACCCAGGTTCAGGCCCTCGACCCCGGTCAGGAGGTGCGGAAGAGTTTCTTTTTCCGTTGGGCTACCCAGGGTTCCAAGAAATGTGAAGTCTGGATTGACGTGGACCGGGTGGTCATTGAAAGCGATGAAGGCAACAACTACCGGGTGTACAACTCGATCCGGGTAAAGTAGCGCCCCGGTCTACCCCCAGCGGGCATGTATGAATCGCATTTGATGTGTTGTCGGAGCGATCCCCACCAGAGCATGGGAACGGTCCCCTTCTTTTTTCGATGTGCAGGAGATGGTTCGGGGCAAAGCCAATGATGATTATGGCTTGCTGAGCAGTACTCTCAATGGGAGAATCACTATTCCCGCAAAGATCTGCTACAATGACCAGGAAATGAGCCAGCACTGCGAATGAGGGTGTGCATGGATGTGGGTGTCTGCATTTCTTCGGGGGTAGAATGACTCACGAATCCTCTCGGACGGTCTCAACGCATTCGGGGACGGTTGACTCGCAGGAAATCAAGATCGCTTTCAAGATCAAAATTCTGAGTCGGTTCTACCGCATGATGAAACCCATCAACCATATGACGGTTGACGAATTAAGTGCCTGGAATGATCGGCAAACCCCACGGCCTGTTGCTCGGCTTCTATTCGGAAAATCCATTAAACAGGCAAAAGTGGTCAATCAATCCATAGAGACACGACATGGCCATACTCCGGTGCGGATCTACCATCCCCTCGAACAGGACAACCCGTCCTTGATCGTTTTTTTTCACGGCGGCGGGTGGGCCACTGGGAATCTGGACACCCATGACCGCATGTGCCGGCGCATCGCCCATGGTTCGGGGGCCGTCCTGGTGTCCGTAGGTTACCGACTGGCGCCTTGGCATAAATATCCCACCGCCGCGGAAGAGTGTTATGACGCCATCCTGTGGGCGGCGCAAAATGCCGCAGCCCTGGGGGCGGACGGGGCGAGCCTGTTTGTCATGGGAGACAGTGCCGGCGGGAACCTGGCGGCGGTGGCCTGTCACAAAGCCCGGGATCTGTGCGGCCCGGACATTCAGGGCCAGGTGTTGATCTATCCAACTCTGGACGGCACTTTGGCCCAGCCGTCAATGGATCGTTACGCCCGGGCGCCGATCCTGACGAAGGCGCTGATGGCCTTCTTTGTCAACCACTACGCCAGAGACCAACGCGACATCCGGGAACCGGGTTTTTCACCGCTATTGGCCGATGATTTGCGCCGCCTGCCCCCGGCTCTTGTGATCACCGCCCAGTACGACCCGCTGCATGATGATGGATTGGCCTATGCCAATCGCCTTAAGGCCGCCGGCAATAGCGTCCAGCACTCCGACTATGCGGGAATGGTACATGCTTTTTTGCTTTTCCCGGGATTTTGCACCGCCGCCCTCGCGGCTTATCGGGAAATCTGCACTTTCGTCAAGCCTGTTTCCTCGGCAAAAAAAGGCCCGGGGGTCGGTTCTTGACCATGTTACCATTCAGCCCCGCCTTCTTCCCCGTTGCCAACGAATCCTGTTGCCTTGTCCATTGGGGTAGGGCGCGGCCCTGTCTCGGGGTCAAGTACCCGTATTCTTCTTGATGGCATAGAAAAGAAACATCGCCCATCTGGCAGTGTAAAAAAATAACCATTATGGTATCCTCTGGCCATCGCAGTGGATGGAATCCTTTACACAGTGCTGGAAGAGAGTTCGCAGAAAGGAAAATGTCGGCGTATATTCTAAGCGTCGCAAGATGGAAAACACAGGAGAAACCAATGGAAAGAAGCAGAGCGATTCAACCTTCACTTTTTTTCTTGATTTTCTTGGCTATTTTTTTGCTGAGCAGTGCCACGATTCCGGCTCAACCGGGCAAGTGGAGCTTCGGTTTGAATATCGGCCCTATTTTCAGTAACCATTGGAGTACCGAAGACACTCCGGCGGGTTACGAAAAACCCATTGGAGAATCGGGATTGTCACTTGGGGTCTATACGAACTACCGGCTCAGCAAACGGTTCTCCCTCCAGGTTGGCATCGGTTTGGCTGAAAAAGGCGCCAAGCACAACCTGGTCATTGAAGGTTTCCCTTATGGACCGGTGGATATAACCTACAATACGGAACACATCGAAATTCCTGTCTGGCTGAAGTTCTATGTCATCAAGAAAGAAAAGATCCGGCTGTATACCGGAGCCGGCGGTTATTTCGCTTATCTCACCAAGGGCCAATACACATTTGAAAATGAATTCATTCCCAGTTTTACCGAGGACATGGATGATCTCAAGAAATCGGATATCGGGATGATGTTTAACTGGGGCCTGGAGGTTAAAGTCGCCCATTTCCTCTTCCATCTGGAGTACCGGTATTCCATGGGCTTTACCGACATATCCTTTCCCACGGGTCCCGGAACTCCCGGAGTGAATTTACGGAATATGGCACATGTGGCCCTGTTCGGAGTATCCTTCAATTCTCGTTGATTCGGGTGAACGCAAATGAATCTGGATGCGGCAACCATCAAGGATTTGTGGTCAAAGACATACAACACTGAAGGAAAGCCTGACTGGTCACACATTCTGCCTTATTACGATGACAACATCTATTTCAGGGATTCCATTCAGGAAATAAGGGGAATCGAAGCGTTTACAGCCATGACCGAGCGCCTGGCCAAACGTTCAAAGGACCTGAAAATGAATGTCGTCCATGCGGTGCAGCAGGAGAGTCTCATCTTTATTGAATGGGAAATGACCATTAGTTTCAAAAAAAACCCCAGTTCAATACTTTATGGCTCAAGTCGCCTGACCATCAATGAAGACAACAAGATCGCGGAACAGAGAGATTATTATGATCTCTGGGGAGATATCTTTGACAACATACCCAGATTCGGGAAAGCCTACCGGAAATTCATGAAAAAGAAATTTGGATAGGCCTAAATCATGAGGATGAACAAGAAATTTTTTCAATACTTTAAAGAGTATCGATGGTCAAACATATTCGCCATGATCCGCAACAACCGCCGGGGCCCCAAGATCTGCCACGATGATTTCCACCACAAACTGGTTGTCATCACTGGAGCCACATCGGGGATCGGTTATGCGACCGCCCGCAAATACGCCTCTCACGGCGCGAATCTATTGTGCATCAACCGTAATGAGGAAAAATCCGCAGCCCTGCGCCATGAAATCGAAAGTGAGTTCGGTGTTCAATGCGCATACAAACTTGCCGATCTAAGCTGTTTGCAGGATGTTGTTCGCGTGGCTGAGGAACTGCAGAGAGTCAAAGCCCCCATTGATGTGTTGATACACAATGCGGGCGTCTACCTGACAAAGAAAGAGGTGACTCCCGATGGGATTGAAATGGTTTTTGCGGTCCAATATCTTGCTTCCTTTGTCATTAACTACCTTTTGCTCGCAAAGTTGCAGTCTCAAAAGCAAGCCAGAATCATCCTGGTAAACTCCGAGGGACATCGTTTCGCCGCCTGGGGATTGAAGCTGGACGATTTGAATTGGGAAAAACGCCGCTACACCGGATTAAGAAGCTATGGGTCCGCCAAAACAGCCCAGCTTTTGTCGATGATGGTATTCAATGAAAAACTAAAAGATACGGGAGTGACCATAAACGCCATGCACCCGGGAGCGGTGAAAACGGATACCGGCCAGGACAACGGCCCGGTTTACCGCTGGTTTAAAAGAAATATTTTCGACAAAAGCTTGAAATCACCTGACATCTCAGCCGAAGCCTTGTATTATCTCGGGGTTTCGCCGGAGATTGAAACCATCAGTGGGAAGTTCTTCAATTTAACCACCGAAGAAGAACCCGCCCCACCTGCCCGGGATAAAGAGACGGCGGAATTACTCTGGGAAAAAAGCCTTGAATTAACCAAACTCTAAGCAGATAAACAGAATCCTTGTGCAAGGATTTTAAACTTGTTTTTGGGAGGCCCCATGACACAAAACAAATACGACACAGTTATCGTAGGGGCAGGTATGGCAGGATTGACATCCGCCGCATATCTCTCTAGGGCGGGGCAAAAAGTATTGCTCATTGAAAAAAACAGGGAATGTGGCGGTTTGGTGAACTCCTTTACCCGCGATGGTTTTCATTTTGATGGCGGGGTAAGGGCCCTGGAAGATGCCGGTATTATTTTCCCCATGCTAAAAGACCTGGATATTGATCTGGATGTTGTCAAAAGCCCGGTTTCCCTGGGCATCGAAGATAAGATTCTGCATATAGAGAATTTACAGAGTTTAAAGGAATACGAAAACCTGTTAAGAAAACTCTACCCGGAAAGCGAGTCGGAAATCGCTGCGGTCCTGAAAAAGATTCGCAGGATCATGAAGCACATGGATGTACTCTACGGCATAGAGAATCCGGTGTTCAAAGACCTAAAACGTGACCGCTCCTTTATCTTCACGAAACTGCTGCCCTGGTTGCCGAAGTTCCTGTTGACAGTTGGCAAGATAAACCGCATGAACATGCCGGTTGAAAACTATCTCGATAACCTTGTGACAAATCCTTCACTGAAAGACATTATTTCCCAGCATTTCTTTAAGGGTACACCCACTTTCTTCGCTTTAAGTTATTTCTCTCTTTATCTGGATTACTTCTATCCCAAGGGGGGAATGAAAGAACTGTCCACGGTGCTGGAAAACAAGATCCTGGAACATGGCGGAGAGATCAAGAGGGAAACAGAGATCAGCCATGTTGCGGCGGATCAACGTTTTGTGAGGGATCAGCATCAGTCAACCTATGCGTATGATCATTTGATTTGGGCGGCCGATCTAAAGACCTTGTATCGAATCGTAGAAACCGGGGGGGTGGCCCCAAAAATTCAATCGAATCTCCAAGCGGCAAAATCCCGGATACTGAAAAGCCGGGGCGGTGATTCCGTTTTCACCCTGTTCATTGAAGTGGATGAACCGCTGGAGAGTTTCCGGCGGATCGCCCATGGTCATTTCTTTTATACCCCCTCAAGACAGGGCCTGGGTGAAACCCACAGGGCTGAGCTCCAAAAACTGCTGCAGGGTTTCGCCGATCTTCGCAAAGAAGACTTGATGGCCTGGCTGGATAAATTCACCGCATTGAATACCTACGAAATTTCCATTCCCGGTCTGAGAGATCCAGAATTGGCTCCAAAGGGGAAAACCGGCTTGATTGTCAGTTTGCTGGCGGAATATGATTTGTTTGTCAGTGTTCAGGAAGCCGGCTGGTACGATGGGTTTAAAAAGGCCTTGGAGAAGCGCATGGTGGATGTCCTTTCCGATTCGGTTTACCCGTTCCTGAAAAGCAAAATGATCACCTGTTTCTCTTTCACTCCCCTGAGTATCGCCAACAGAATCGGCAGTTCCGAAGGAGCGATCACGGGCTGGTCCTTTGAGAAGGCAGTGCCCGTAGTCAACAAAATTCAGTATTCAAGCCGTTCGGTTTTGACGCCCATACCCGCGGTTTTCGTGGCCGGTCAATGGGCCTACAGCCCCGCGGGTGTACCGATGGCCATTCTAACCGGCAAACTGGCCACGGAAAAAATTCTCAAAAAATAAAATATCCTTGCCGAGCGGGTGCATCACGGCAATCAAATATCCGGCCCCGGACGCTGATAATTGATAATGGGTCAGCAATACCCTACAATTTCACTGGTGTGAAAAGTGGGCTTTCCCATAACGGTGACGGATTGCGTGGGCCCCATTCACATTGACGAGCAGGAGAAAGGAATGATGCGCCGCATAGTTTGCACGCTTATATCCATTTGCTTTCTTGGTCTTTTCATTTCGGGGCAGGAGCAGGAGGGCAGGATAACGGT
>Ga0272442_10010076_pt1 | contig 11690 bp, 1 predicted proteins | sample SSMForm2O_FD_200262 | JGI IMG/M metagenome (GOLD analysis project Ga0272442, IMG submission 200262) | Marine sediment archaeal communities from Little Sippewissett salt marsh, Falmouth, MA, United States - SSM-Form-2O | ecosystem: Environmental > Aquatic > Marine > Wetlands > Sediment ...
TCAGCCAGGGCATCATCGAGAACATCAGCGATTACCTGTCCGACCCGAGCGGGTGGTCGATGGTCGTGGGCATGGGGGGCTCGGCCGAGATCCTCCGTTACGCCGGGCCGTTCGACGAGGTCCCCGGAACCTACTACGGCATCGCCGCCTCTACCAAGGATGCCTGGGAAACGGGTCTGCGGCAAGTGACGGCCGGGGCGTACGACGGATTCGGTTCGCTGCTGGTCGTCGACTACGGCGAGAACCGCCTTACCCGGTTCGACCCGGTCACGGGGGCCGAGACGGCCACCGTCGACCTGCCGGGCACCGGCTCGTACAGCGGCCCCACGGACCTCGCCGTCTGCGAGCGGATGGTGTATCTGCCGGATCCCGTGACCAACACGATCCTCGTGTACGAGAGCGGGCTATACGGGCTGAGCCCGCAGGCCTCCATCGGCGCGCTGCCGAGCGGGTTCAACACGTTCCGTGTGGCCTACGGTCCGGACGACTGCCTGTACGTGGCCGTTCAGACCTCCAGCAACACCGACCACATCATGCGTTACGACCTGGGCGGCTCGTCGATGGTCCTGATTGACGACACGATGCTCGACGGGCGGCTCCTCGACCTGACGGTGGCCGACGACGGCACCGTCTACGCCCTCGTGTACGCGTACCAGGGCGGGGCGTTGCCCGTCCGGATACGGGTCCAGGCGTTCGAGGACGACGGCACGCCCCTGGGCACGGTCGTCGAGGACGACCTGCCGTACCTGGGGATCCTCGCCACCATGGAACTCGGCCCGGACGGGCACCTGTACGTGACGAATCCGCAGGACGCCGAAATCCGTCAGTACGCCGTTTGCAGCGGCGACCTGCTCGCCACCCTCGTTTCCGGCGCCGGGCACCTGGCGATGCCGAGTTTCGTGGCCTTCCAACCGCCGGCGTACTCGTTCCTCGTCGTCAGCGACGACTGGAGCCACGCCCCCGGCGGCGTGATTATGGACACCCTCGTCTACCAGACGATGCCGGGTTACCAGGGCACCGCCCAACTGACGGTCATCGCGCACGACGCCCAGGGCGAACTCGGCGCCTCCGCCAATCTCCTCATGCGCGGACGCCAGGCCGAGTTCACCTTCAACGTCCACGGCGCAACCGGCGGCATCTACGGCACCAAGTTCGACGACGCCAACGAGGACGGCGAACGCGACCCCGGCGAGGACGGCCTCGAAAACTGGATCATCTACCTCGACGCCAATCAGAACGGTATCCGCGACCCGGACGAACCGTTCACCCTGACCGATGCGAACGGCGACTACGCCTTCGTCGACCTGGCCGACGGCCAGTACGTCGTGGCCGAGGTCCTCCAGGACCACGCCCACCAGACGGTGCCGCCGCCCGACGGCGGCCTCGACGACGTCATCCTGCTTGACGCCGGTTTCGAGGACGACGAGGACGGCTTCACGATCGACAACACGGGCGGCGGGGTTCCCGGGCTCTGGCACCGCTCGAGCCACCGCTCGGGCGAAACGGGCCACGGCGGCAACTGGTGCATGTACTTCGGACGCGAACCGGAGTACGACTACGACGTCGGAACCACCGCCGGCAGCATCATCACCCCGGAAATCAGCCTCGCCGACGCCACCGACGCCAGCCTCTCGTTCAATTACCTGCTCGACGTCGAGTACAGCCGCAGCTACGACTGGGCCGACGTGTACGTCTCGACCGACGGGTTCGGCTGGACGCGGGTGGCCTCGCGGTACGGCGAGACCAACTCCGACTACGAGTGGATCGTCGACCGCGGAGACGAGCCCACCTGGCACAGCCTGACGGTCGACCTGGACGACTTCCTCGGCGAGGACATCGTCATCAAGTTCGAGTTCCGCACCTTCGGGTCGTCGTACAACGATTACGAGGGCTGGCTCGTCGACGACGTCCGGGTGACGGCCGACCTGCCGCTGGGCGGCGCCTACGGCGTCGTCATCGGCGAGGAGTCCTACATCGTTGACGGCCTCGAATTCGGCAACCACGTCATGGTCGACGTCGGGCCCGACCAGCAGGTGGACGAGGGCGACACCGTCGGCGTCTCCGCCTGGGTCGATGACCTGACGGCCACGTTCCTGGTCGAGGACATCAACGGCAGCGGCAGTTCGAGCCCCGATTCGTTCGTCGTGTTCAACGGCGACCTCTACTTCGCCGCCACCGGCAGCCGCGGACGCGAACTGTACCGGTACGACGGCTCGGCGGTCACCCCCGTGGCCGATATCTGGTCGGGTTCGGCCTCGTCCGATCCGACGGACCTCACCGTGTACGATGGGTACCTGTACTTCGCCGCAGACGCCGGCACCGACGGCCGCGAACTGTACCGGTACGGGAGCAAGGCCGGCGTCGAACTCGCCGCCAACATCGCCTCCGGCACGGACAGTTCCAATCCGATGAACCTCTTCGTCTGGGACGGCGACCTGTACTTCGCTGCCACGGCGTCGCCCATGACCGGGAGCGAACTTTACGTCTTCGACGGCAAGGCGGCCACGATGGTTGCCGACATCAGCACCGCCGGCAGCAGCTCGCCGGGCGAGTTCTGTGCCTACGACGGCGCCCTCTACTTCGCCGCCACCACCAAGACCAGCGGCCGCGAACTCTACGTCCTCGACGGGCACGGTGTCAGCGGCGTGGCCGATATCCTGCCGGGCTCCGACAGCAGCATGCCGACCGACCTCATCGTGTTGGGCGACACCCTCTACTTTGCCGCCATGGACCCGACCGTCGGACGCGAACTCCTCGGGTACGATGGCTCGACCGTTTTCGTTGCCCTTGACCTGGCGCCCGGCACCTACGGGTATCCTCCCTATGCCCCGTTGAGTAGCGCCCCGGCGGACATGACCTACCTGAATGGCAGACTGTACATGGCCGCCACCAACGGGCAGGGCGACCGCGAACTCGTTGCCTGGAACGGTGGGTCGAAGGTGTCCTGGATCGAGATCCACCCCCTGTGGTCCTCGCACCCCACGGACCTCGTTGCCTTCGACGGCGACCTCTACGTGCAGGCCAGCGAGGGCACCCACGGGTACGAGCTGTGGCGTGTTCGGGGCCTCGTACCTTCGCTCGCGGCCGACGTGTTCGAGGGCAGCCCCTCCGGCAGCCCGCAGCACATGACGCCGTACGACGGGGCCCTGTACTTCCTGGCCGACGACGGAACCGTGGACGAGGAACTCTTCTGCTACGACCCCGACCCCACGCTCACCTACCTGTGGAGCGTGACCGGCGGCCCGTACACCGACCTCGCCGGGCAGGGCACGCCCAACCTCACCTTCGTTCCCGGCGACGCCGGCGTCTACGACGTCTCGGTCATTGCCGGCGTCCTGCACACCAACGTCTCCTATAAGGACGCCTGCACCGTCTTCGCGAGCAACGTTCTGCCCACCATCGAGGCCGGCGGCGACGACGCCCTCGAAGAGGGAGAAATCGGCGGACGCACCCTCACCATCGTCGACCCCGGACACGACGACTGGACCGTTACCGTGGCCTGGGGCGATGGAACCGATGACGACGTCTTCACGCCCTCGCACCCCGACCGCCAGGTCGCCATCCAGCACGCCTACGCCGACGACGGCGTCTACCTCGTTACCGTGACCGTCGAGGCCGACGGCGAGGACGGCGCCTATTCGGATACCTACACCGTCACGGTGGGCGGGGTGGCGCCGTCGGTCGCCCTGACGCCGCACCCCGGCAACGAAGGCGGCGCCTCGAAGGTGGACGTCCTCGTGACCGACCCGTCCGGGTCGCTCCTGCCCGACGCCCCCGGCTGGACCTTCACTGTGGATTGGGGCGACGGCGAGGGCCCCGTGCCGTTCGACCCGGCCATCGACTCCGCGACCCAGGCCTCCGCCACCCTCGCTCACGTGTACGCCGACGACGGCCCCTACGATGTGACCGTGGCGGTCGTGGACGACGACGGCACGCCCGCCGAGGACACGGTGCACCTCCACGTCATCAACGTCCCGCCCACCCTGACGGACCTGACCGGCGACGCGTCGCTCGACCAAGGCGAGACGGGCGCCTACGCGGCGGCCGCCACCGACCCGGGCGCCGACACCCTGACCTACACCTGGGACTTCGACGACGACACCGACCCGGTCGTCGGCGACTCGGTCACCCACGCCTTTGCCGAACCCGGCACGTACGTCGTCCTGCTGACCGTGAGCGACGGTGACGACGAGGACTTCGACACCCTCACCGTCGAGGTGACCGACAGCGTCCCGCCGACGATTACCGCGACCTCGCCGGCTGCCGTCGGCGACGAAGGGGTGGTCGCGGGGCCGCTTGCGGGCATCGGCCTCGCGCTCAGCGAACCCCTCGACAGCGAGGCCGCCAACTCGGCCGCCAACTACGAACTCGTCGAGGCCGGCCCAAGCGGCGCGTTCGGCGACGGCGACGACGTCCCCTACGTCCTCTCCCCCGACTACACGGCCGGCGAGACGGAAGTGGCCCTCGCCATTACCGGCGGGCCGTTGCCCAACGGCCTGTACCGCTTCACGGCCTCCGGCGACGCGAGCCTCATCGATACGGCCGGCATCCGCCTCGACGGCGACGGCGACGGCAGCGAAGGAGGCGACTACGTCCGCGTGTTCCAGGTGGTCGCCGATGCCGTTTGGGGCGGCGCCTTCGGACCCGACTGGCAGACCGCCGGCAACTGGACGGGCGGCCAGGTGCCCGACCACACCATGACCGCCGTCTTCGACCCCGACACGCCCAACGAGCCCGCCGTCTCCGTCGGGTCCAGCGTCGGCCACATCGACTTGCGGACCGCCGAGTGGACCGTGTACGGCGCCGAGCGGACGGTTGTGGTCGGCGCCGACGGCGTCGACAGCGCCGGCGCCGGCGAGAATCTCATCCAGCCCACCATCGAACTCGGCGACGACTCCGACTGGACCATCGCCGCCGGCAACACCCTCGTGCTCGAAGGCGGCCTCCGCGGCGCCGAACGCAGCCTGACGAAACGCGGACCGGGTTCCCTGGAACTCGCCGAGGCCCGCGACCTGGCCGGACTCGATATCGTCGACGGCGACGTTTGCCTCACCGACGCCGGCGCACTCGTCACGAACGCCTTGGCCATGGCGGAGGGAACCGCACTCGACCTCGCGACCGGCAACCTCGTCGTCGACTACGATGCGGCCAGCCCGTACGCGGCCGTCGAAGCCATGGTCACCGCCGGCTTCAATGGCGGCAACTGGAACAGCCTCGGCACCGCGACCGGCATCACGACCTCCGCCGGCGACGCCACCAACTACGCCCTCGCCATCGTCGACAACAGCGACGCGGACGGCGGCGGCATGGCGGACCTCGAAGGCGAACCCGTCGACGCCACCAGCGTCCTCGTCAAGTACACCTTCTACGCCGATGCCGACCTGAACGGCACGTTGGATGCGGCGGACGTGAACCGCCTGGTCCTCTCGTTCGGCGGTCTGCTGGCCGACCCGACGGCGCGTTGGGCCGCGTGCGACTACAACTACGACAACCTCGTGGACGCCGCCGACGTGAACCTCTTGGTCCTGGCGTTCGCGAACCACGCCGGCGAGACCCTGAGCGGCGGGAGCCCGGTTCCGGTGGGCGGCGGCGTACCGACGCCCGAGCCGGCCACGCTGGCCCTCTTGGGCCTGGGCGCGGCGGCCATGATCGCGCGGCGTCGTCGGACTCGCTAAGCCGTTCTCCCGGGCCTAAGGGCCCGGTGCCATTGAATCGCCGGATCGAACCGAACGCGAACGTCGCCGGCTGAAGATTCCCTGGCGTTTCGCACGTGCGGACATGGAGACACACGCGTGGGACGACTTCGCCTTCTTGGCTTGGCGGGCCTGATCGTGGCAGGGCTGGCCCCTGCCCTTCGGGCCGAGATTACCGTCCAATTCGATTACACGTACGACACGGGTTTCTTTACGGACCACCCCGAGCGGCAAGCCACCCTCCAGTTTGCCGCCGACAGCCTGACACGGTTCCTTGACAACCTGGACGCCATTACCCCCTCGGGCGGCAACACGTGGAAGGCCCAGATTGCCCGCCCCGACACGGGCGCCCTGTTGTATGTTCCGAATCCTGCCGTTCCGGCCGACACGCTCATTGTGTACGTGGGGGCGCGCGACATGTCGGACGCCCTCGGCAAGGGAGGCCCCGGCGGATACACGGCAAGCGGGTCGCCGGCCTGGCTCAACACGGTCAGCACGCGCGGCGAGGCCAATGCCACATGCCTGCTGCCCACCGACCAGGGCAAGTGGGGCGGGCACATCACGTTCGACGCCGCCCCCGACTGGGACTGGTACTTCGGCCTCGACCCGGCGGGCCTCGCGTGGAACGAAGCCGACTTTCTCTCGGTCGCCTCGCACGAGTTGGGCCACGTCCTGGGCATCGGCATCAATCCCGCTAACGGCTGCGGCACCCCCTGGGGAACCTACGTCCTTGAGGGTCCGAACCGGTTTACCGGCCCCGAATCGGTAGCCGAGTACGGCGACGACGTGCCGCTTGGCATCAACAAGGCCCACTGGGCTATGGGAACCATGAGCGAGGTCGACGGCGTGGCCCAGGAAACCGCCATGTCGCCCGTCATCACCATCGGCACCCGCAAACTCTTCACGGACCTCGACTACGCAGGCCTCGACGATGTCGGCTGGGACGTCGTATCAAGCCAGGCCGCCTGGTCCGGCGCCGCGTCCGCGGCCTGGCACACCGGTGGAAACTGGTCCACGGCCCTGCCCCCCACGCCGAGCAGCACCGCCATCTTCGACGGGACGCCGGGCAACCAGCCCGTCCTCGGCCAGGACGCGGACGTCCGCCAGATCGACTTCCGCTCCGCCGGCTGGACACTCGGCGGCACGGGCACGCTGCACGTGTACTGGGGCGGCGGACAGAGCGCCGGCAGCGGAACGAACACCGTCACGGCCCCCGTGACCATGGGCACCGCCTGCACCTGGACCATCGGCCCCGGCAACACGCTGGCCCTAACCGGCGGCCTCGATGCCGCAGGCTTCACCGTGACGAAGAACGGGGCGGGCACGCTGGAACTCGCCGGCGCGGCCGCCGCACGCCTCGACATCCTGGCCGGGACCGTCCGGATGGCCAACGATGCTACCGGCCCACTGGTCATCGAGGAACTTGCCATCGACGCGGCTGCCGCCCTCGACCTCACGACCGGCAACCTCGTGGTGGACTACGATGCGGCCAGCCCGTTCGCGGCCGTCGAGGCCATGGTCACCGCCGGCTTCAATGGCGGCGCCTGGAACAGCACCGGCGCTGCGACCGGCATCACGACTTCCGCCGGCGACGCCACCAACTACGCCCTCGCCATCGTCGACAACAACGACGCGGACGGCGGCGGCATGGCGGACCTCGAAGGCGAACCGGTCGACGCCACCAGCGTCCTCGTCAAGTACACCTTCTACGCCGATGCCGACCTGAACGGCACGTTGGATGCGGCCGACGTGAACCGCCTGGTCCTTTCGTTCGGCGGTCTGCTGGCCGACCCGACGCCGCGTTGGGCCTCGTGCGACTACAACTACGACGGCTTCATCGACGCCGCCGACGTGAACCTGCTGGTCCTGGCGTTCGCCAGCCACGCGGGCGAGCCCCACGCCGGCGGCGACCCGGTTCCGGTGGGCGGCGCGGTGCCGACGCCCGAGCCGGCCACGCTGGCCCTTTTGGGCCTAGGCGCGGCGGCCATGATCGCGCGGCGCAAACAGCGCGGCTAAGCGCGCTCCGTTTCGCGTCGCCCGCCCCCTTCCGATTTGACAACGTTCCAATCCTAAGGTACATTGATAGCAAGGAGAGGGCATACGCACCCGGGGCCGGGATCGCCATGGGCGGTCCGGGCCCGTTGTCTTTAGCCGAGGAGCCCTGGCCCACCCGGGCGCGGGCGGCCATGTGGCCTATCCAGGGGGGAACATACGCTGTCTACGATGCCACACCTGCGGCGAAACGGTAACCGATGCCGGCTACCCGCGTTCCAGAACCCGACGGCCCCGGCCTGTCGTCTGTCCAAACAGCGCGGCCGGCCAACCATGAGAGGACACCCCATCATGAAGCACCGTTGCGTGATCCTGACGATAGCCGCCCTCGTCGCCCTCGCCACCAGTCCCCTGTGGGCCGGAGGCGCCTTGCAGACGGTTGCCTGCCAGGACGGCCCCGCGCCGGGCGGCGGGACCTTCGGCACCACGATCGACCGGCCCTGGCTGGCCGATGACGGGCAGGTTGCCTTCACGGCCGAGCTGTCCATCCCGTCGGAGGGGTACTGGGGTGACGCCATCTTTCAATTCACGGACCCGACCGACGGCCGGCGAGTCATCCGCAGGGACGATAGCACGTCCACCGGCGAAACGATCGACATGCTCCAGGGCTTCGCCCAAAACGGCCTCGGCGACGTCGCGTTCTGGGCCAACATCTCGGGCGGCACGAGCACCACGAGCCTGCTGCTGAACAGCGGGGAGACGCTCGTCCGGGACGGCGACCCTGCGCCGGCCCCGCCGGCCGGCACGTTCGGCACGTTCAACACCTGGTCGGGGCCCGCCCTCAACGATTCCGGTGACGTGGCGTTTGCTGCCGACGTGATGGGGGGAACGCAGCCCTCGGGCGTGTTCGTGGCCTCGACCAGCGGGCGAACGACCATGGCGTTGTACGGGCAGCCCGCCCCTGCGGGGGGCCTCGTGTACGTCGGAACACTCGGCCTCTTCCACACAACCCGCATCAACGCCTTGGGCAACGTGGCACTGGTGGCCGACGTCGAGGGGAGCACGGCAACCCGCGGCGTGTTCGCCAGCGCCGGGGGCGCCCCCGCCGGCCGCTTTGCGCGCGAAGGCGAAACCGCCCTGCCCTCCGGCGAGACCTTCGGCACCATGTTCGAGCACCTGGCGTACAACGACGCGGGCCAGGCGGCCTTCCGGTGCGACCTCGCGGGCGGCATGGCCACCACGGGGCTCTTCCTGGGCACGACCCTGGCCATGACGCCGGTCGTCTATGACGGGCTCCCGACGCCCAACGCCGACGGCGAGTTCATGATGCCGGGCCTGCCCGTCCTGAACCACGCGGGCCAGGTCGCGTTCCAGGCCTCGCTTACGAATACCCCGGGCGGCCCGGAGGACGACGACGGCGTGTATCGGTTCGACGGCGCCACGCTCCAGGAAATCGCCCGCAAGGGCGACGCCATTCCGGACGGCCCGGGCGCCTTCGGCATGATGGGCATGGCCGGTGCACCCCGCATCGCCGAGACCGGCCAGGTGGCGTTCGAGGCGGAGGTGCTCGATGCACCCGCCGGGTCGCCGGAAGGCAATGGCGTCTTCCTGGCCGACCACCGCGAGATCATCACGGTCGCCCGCCGAGGCGACGTGGTGGACGGGAGTCAGACCATCTGGAACGCGGGCTTCTCGGAGATGGCCATGCCGGACGACGAGGCCCAGCCCCAGGTCAACACGTACGGCCAAGTGGCCCTCTGGGCCAACGTGGACGAGAGCGGTTCCGGCGTCGGCCCGTGGCACGCGGAAATCCTCCTCTATACGCCCGAGTTGCACTGGCGGGGCGGGGCAACGACTTCCTGGGACGACGCCGACAACTGGACCGTCGGCCTGCAGCCCGCCCACATCCACACCGTCGTCATCGACCCGGCGGCCGTGACCACCGTTACCGGCCCCGCGGGGGCCGTGACCGTGGACACCCTTCGCATCGGGGGCGGCGGCAGCCAGGCCACGCTCGCCATGACGGCCGGAGGCAACCTCGCCGTGGCCGAAACCGCTCGCCTGATGACCGGCGGCACCCTCGACCTCCAGGCCGGCGCCCTGACGGCGGCGGCGCTACATGTTGAAGGCGGCACGTTCATCGGATCGGGCGGCGCGCTCACCTGCCCGACCGTCGTGCAGACCGCCGGCACCATCGACGGCACGCTGGTGGTCGCAGACGGGGCCACGTTCGAGTACCACGCCGGGACGTTCGCAGGGCGTCTCGTCAACCAGGGCGAGGTCTGTATCCATGGCACCCACTTCACCGCAGGCAACGGGTGGCAGAACCACGCCCCGTTCAGCGCCTACGACCTGACCCTCACGTTCAACGGGACGGGCCTCGACAACCTCGGGGCCATGTACTTCGGCGGCAGCACCCTCGCCGGCAACGGGCCGCTCGTCAACCGCGGGAGCATGGAGTTTGCCTATGCATCCAGCGTCATCGCCGGCGCCGGCGGCTTTACGAACGACGGGTACGTCACCCAGAGAGACTACGGCATCGGGAGCGCACGGGACATCATCCTCCAGAACACCGGACCGAACACGAACCGCGGCCTCATCGACCTGGAGGCCGGGCGCCGCCTCGTCCTGGACGGCGCCGATTTGGCGAACCTCGGCACCCTGAACCTGAACAAGGGACTCCTCGCAGGCACGGGCACGCTCGTGAACCAGCCGTCGGGCACGATCACCGGCCCGGGAATCATCTCGGCCGGCCTCACGAACTACGGCCGCCTCGTTGCCCGCGACGGGGCCCTGGCGTTCCTCAACCCCATCGTGAACGAGGGCACCATTCACCTGGCCGACCCGGCCTCCAGCATCGGTCTGGGCGATGTCGCGAACGTGGGCGTGATTCAGGGATGCGGCGGCGTGGGCGCGGATGTCGATAACCACGGCGTCATCGAGCCGACCGGCGGCATCCTCTCGTTCAGCCAGGACCTCACCAACCAGCCCACCGGACTCATCACCGTGACCACCGGCAACAAGGCGCTCGTTACGAGCGGACCGGTCGCCAACGGCGGCACGATCAGCCTGACCGGCGGCACGTTCGAGACCCTGGCCGCGCTCACCAACGCCGTCGGCGGACGCGTCATCGGATACGGCGTCCTACGCGGGACCGCCATCACCAACGAGGGCCAGATGGTCCTCTCGGGCGGCACGACGACCGTGACCGGCCCCGTGACCAACGCACCCACCGGCCAGATCGAGGTTGCTTACAGTCCCGCCGTCTTCACCGACCACGTGACCAACGACGGGTATGTCAAGGTCCGCGACGCCACGGTTACCTTCGCCGGCGGGTTTACGAACAACAACCTCTACGACACCGACCCGTCGGACAACCATTTCACCGACCTCGAGGTCGGCCCGGCGGGCGCCTTCGTTGCCGGCGCGGGCGACCGGTTCCTTGTGAGCGGCGACTTTCTGTCGGCCAGCACCAACGCCGCCGGATGGAACACCGCCCAGGCCAACCTCGTCTTCCAGGCCGGCGCCACCGGCCTCCACACGATGAGCGTCACCAGCACTACGGGCGGCGGCTGGACAACCAACTTCGCTTGGGGCAACGTCACCCTCCGGGCCGGCCAGACCGTGACCCTTGCCGACGACACCACGCCCGGTGGGTCGCTCTATGCCGGCACGCTGACAATGGAGCCCGGCGCCGTCCTGGACACGGGCGGCCTGAACGTTGTGACTCGTGCCCTCGCCGTCGACACCGCAGGCACCCTCGACCTCGCGACCGGTAACCTCGTCGTGGACTACGATGCGGCCAGCCCGTACGCGGCCGTCGAGGCCATGGTCACCGCCGGCTTCAATGGCGGCGACTGGAACAGCCTCGGCACTGCGACCGGCATTACGACTTCCGCCGGCGACGCCACCAACTACGCCCTCGCCATCGTCGACAACAGCGACGCGGACGGCGGCGGCATGGCGGACCTCGAAGGCGAACCCGTCGACGCCACCAGCGTCCTC
>Ga0272442_10010077_pt1 | contig 11688 bp, 5 predicted proteins | sample SSMForm2O_FD_200262 | JGI IMG/M metagenome (GOLD analysis project Ga0272442, IMG submission 200262) | Marine sediment archaeal communities from Little Sippewissett salt marsh, Falmouth, MA, United States - SSM-Form-2O | ecosystem: Environmental > Aquatic > Marine > Wetlands > Sediment ...
GATCGAGCTGAAGGTGGGGGACAGCGAGATCGACGTGCGCGTGGCCACGCTGCCCACGCTGTACGGCGAGTGCTCGGTGATGCGCATCTTGGACAGGACGGCCGTGCGGGTGGACGTCAACATCCTCGGCTTCAGCCCGCCGGTGCTCAAGGACGTACACAAGGTCATCCGCAAGCCGAACGGCATCTTCCTGGTTACGGGGCCCACGGGCTGCGGCAAGACGACGACGCTGTACGCGTGTCTGAACGAGTTGAACACGCCGGAGGTCAAGATCATCACGACCGAGGACCCGGTCGAGCTGCAGATCGAGCGGATCGTGCAGGTCCAGGTGCGCGAGGAGATCGATCTCACCTTCGGCAACTGCCTGCGCTCCATTCTGCGCCAGGATCCGGACATCGTGATGGTGGGTGAGATCCGTGACCTGGAGACCGCCCAGATCGCGGTGGAAGCGTCGCTCACCGGGCACCTCGTGCTGAGCACGCTGCACACGAACAGCGCCCCGGAGACCATCACGCGTCTTCTGGACATGGACGTGGAGCCCTTCCTGATCGTAGCCTCGCTCGAGGCCGTGCTCGCCCAACGGCTGGTGCGCGTACTGTGCCGGCACTGCCGGGAGAAGTACGTGCCCGACGATGAGGAACGCGATAACCTGGGCTTGCCCGAGGAGTGGCGGAGCGACCCGAACCTTCACTTCTATCACGCCAAGGGCTGTCCGGCGTGCGACTATATCGGCTATATGGGCCGGACGGGCCTCTTTGAGATGATGCTGGTTGACGAGACGGTGAAGGACATGATTCTCGGCCGCGCGATGTCCTACGAGATGCGGCGCTACGCCCGCAGGAATCGAGGCATGCGCACGCTGCGCGAGGAGGGCATTATCAAGTGCGCGCAAGGGATCACGAGCGCGGATGAAGTGCTCGCGCATACGGATAAATTCGAGGACGACTGAGGATAAACGAGATGCCTAAGTACGCCTACAAAGCACAGAACAAGGAAGGCAAAGAGGTCTTCGGCGTGGTCCAGGCCGATACCCAGGCCCTGGCCATCAACGACGTGCAGAGCCTCGGGCTCTATCCCACCCACGTGCGCGAAGCGCGCAAGAGCGACGAACGACGCGCCCGCCGGCAGAAAGGCGGCCTCAGCGAGATCTATTTCGGCGGCGTGAAGACCAAGCAGATCGTCGTCATGACGCGCCAGATGGCCACCCTGATCGACGCGGGCCTGCCGCTGCTGCGCAGCCTCAACGTCCTGATCGCCCAGCTCAAGCCGTGCAAGCTGCGCGACATTCTGCGGGAGGTCTCGACGGACGTGCAGGCGGGCTCGACGTTCTCCGAGGGCCTGGCCAAGCACCCGAAGGTCTTTGACCGCCTATACGTGAACATGGTGCGCGCCGGCGAGGTGGGCGGTATGCTCGAGACGGTGCTGAACCGGCTGGCCGTGTTCATGGAGCGGCGCCAGGCACTGAAACGGCGCGTGCGCGGCGCCCTCATCTACCCGATCGCCGTCGTCGTTATCGCATCGGCCATTGTATCCTTCCTGTTGATCAAGGTCGTCCCCGTGTTCGCCGAGATCTTCAACGACTTCGGCGGCGAGCTGCCCGCCCCCACCCGGTTCCTGATCACGTGCGGCGACTTCATGATGTACCGCTATTGGCTGCTGCTGCTCATCCTCAACAGCACCATCATCACCGGCAAGTTCATGTCGAAGAGTCACACCGTCAAGCGCGTGATGGACCGCGTGGCGCTGAAGATCCCCCTGGTGGGCGACCTGGTGACCAAGGTGGCGGTGGCCCGCTTCGCCCGGACCCTCGGCACCCTGATCACCTCCGGCGTGCCCATCCTTCAGGCGCTCAAGATCACCAAGGAGACCATCGGCAACGAGGTGATCCAGAACGCGGTGCAGAAGGTGCACGACAGCATCAAGGAAGGGGACACGATCGCCGCACCCCTGGACGAGTCCAAGGTGTTCCCGCCCATGGTCGTCAACATGATCGACGTGGGTGAGGAGACCGGCAGCCTGGACACCATGTTGATGAAGGTGGCCGATATCTACGACGCGGAGGTCGAGGCCGCGGTCGAGGCCATGCTGGCCCTGCTCGAGCCCATTATTATCATCATCCTGGGCGGCATCATCGGATTCATAGTCATATCGCTGTACCTGCCCATCTTCTCGCTGGGCGACGTGGTCAGTGGCACCTAGACCGTTTGGATTAAGGACATAGTTGGATGTTAACCGTGCGCGAATGGCGCTTTAGGAACAAGCGGCGCGGCCCCTATGGGACCGTGCACAGCAGGGGAGATCTACCCATGATGCGAAAGCAAGGTTTCACACTCGTCGAGTTGCTGGTGGTCATCGCGATCATCTCCATCTTGGCATCCATCGTGGTGCCGCGAGTGACCGACTGGATCAGTCGCGGCCGCATGGCGGCGGCCGTGTCAGAGATCCGCAACGCCGACCTGGCGCTGTCCAAGATGCTCATCGACGCCGAGCGCAAGAGCTTCGGGCATTTCTTCGAGGGCGGAATTTTTGAGGTGGACCGGCAGTGCGCCCTGTTCGGTAACGCCCAGAAGTTCTATGAGATCATCTTCTACGAATTGCTGCGGCGCGGCAAGAACGCCGATTTCGATCTCAATCCCCTGGACGGCAACGATGTGCCGGAGCTGAGGCTGACTTCGAGCGTCAAGAAGAAGCTTGGCACGAGCTACCTCGACCTCGGCGTGGATCCGTGGGGGGAGACCGCGTATCAGTTCTACGCGGGACCCATCCGGACTGCCGGTACGAGGTATCGCTGCTACCGCGGCGACGATTACTATTACAACAACGTCGCCAAGGCTGCCGAAGACGCGGTGACGCGCGGCAATCCGTCAGCGGACGACCAGGCGGGCTATCCCGCGCCGCGCGACCTGCCCGTGTACATCTGGTGCTACGGCGAGAATCTTACGAACGATCAGGGCTTCACCGGCAACGGCGGAGACGATATCAACAACTGGGACAACAAGACCGGTTGGTCTGACAACGAGAGCTACCAGTAGGCGCCGGCAGGCGCGAGGGACGACCCCGTTCGGGGCGGGGCGGCGAAAGGCGGCGACGTGAGAACCTGGCGCAACAGAACGCAGCGCGCAGACGACCGGGCGGCGAGGCCGGCCCGAGTTGGCGGCTTCACGCTGGTCGAGCTGTTGGTCGTGATCGCCATCTTGGCCCTGATGGCCTCGGTGGCCGTTCCCACTTTCGCCCGCATGGGTTTCTTCTCGCGCAACGAGATGCAGAACGCCGCGCGGGAACTGTACGCCTTGCTCCGGGCCGCCAAGATCTACGCCGCCACGTATCGTGTAGACACCGCCGTGGTCTATTTGGATCCGGACGTGTTGGATCAGACCGCGGCGGCCTGCCTGCGCTCAACGGCCATGATCTACGAGCACCCGGCCTTCAAACTCCCGGACGACGAGCCGGTGTTTGTGCCGGTGCAGGACACCGAAGGCGTGTTCGACCCGTTCGAGGGCTTCGCGGGCGTGATTCTGGACCGGGATCCGCGGCCCGCCGGTGAGCCGGGCTCGCCGGCGTCGGGCCTGTCGCTGGTGGAGGTGTACTTCCCGAGATCGGACGCGGACTACATGGATGTCTTCTGGAGCCAGGTGGTGCCTGCGGATCGTGTCGAGTTGCTCCAGGCCCACGTATTCACGCCGTCCTGCCGTATCCGCAACAGCTCGCGGGAGCGTTTCGAGGTCTACGTGGGCTTCAAAGACGGCATGGAAGAGGTCGAGCAGTGGGCCGACCCAGATGACCATTCGCTCGGCGAGCGTTACAAGACCATCGAGTTGCACCGGGCCACGGGGCGGGTGCGGATAGCGGCCGACTAGGGGTAGGGCGCAGAGGAGGTCGATGATGAGGCAACACGGCGGATTCACGCTTCTCGAGGTCCTGGTGGCGTTGGCCATCTTGGGCGTCGGGATCATCGCCGTCATGCAGTTGTTCCCCGCGTCGCTGACGCAGTCGCGCGTGGCCGCGGAACGGACCGCGGCCACCACGCTGGCCAACTCGGAGTTGAGCCGGTTGCGCGCCTTTGACATCTCGGGGAATTTCGACGCCTGGCTCACCCACAATACCTTGCACCCGCTGGACGAGGCGGAGCGGGCCTACGCCCTGTACGAGGGCTGGTACACCACCGTGCACCGCACCGCCGGGAGCCCCGACACGTACCGCGTCACGTTCTCGGTCCAAATGATGGACGGGCGCTACGAGACCTTCGTGACCTATATCACGCCCCGTTAGGGCCGGATGGGAAACCCATGAGACACCGGCGGCACAGCTCTGGCTTCACGTTGGCCGAGATGATGGTGGCCGTGGCCATCTTCACGGCCCTGATGGCCGGCCTCGCCATACTGTTTACGGGCACACTGCGCGCGGTCCGCCAAGGCCACCAGCAGCAGGAGGCCTTCGAGAACGCCCGCGCCGCATTGACGGCCCTGAAAAACGACCTGACGATCAGCTCGGGCTCCGAGCAGGACGCCGATTACTGCAGCTTCTACGGCACTCCTATCGGCATGACCTTCGTGGGCGTCGCGCGCACCAGCGACGATGACGCCGCCGACCTCAATATCGCCCGGATCACCTACGTGGTCTACGATATGGCCGCCCCCCAGGACGGCAACTGCCCGCCGCTGGAGCCGGTTGTCTTCCAGAGCGCCCTGGAACGCGCGGAAGATGACGCCGGCAACGCGATCGATCCGCCGCAAATCGTAGACGCGCATACCTACGTCCTGCTGCGCTACGTCGAGCCGGGCGTCGGCGACCTCGATTCGTTCCCTATCTTCAGGGACGCGGAGCTCAACGACTACCTGGAAGACGTGATCGATGACGTACAAGACATGGCCGTCGCCGAGGGCGCCCTGGATGATACCTGCGACGCCTGCGTCGAGGGCTTCTGTAACGCGAAGCGACGCGAGCTGTGGATCCTGATGCTCTCCGGCGGTGGCTGGGAGCGTGGCTGGCAGCAAGACTGGCTGGTGCGCAGCGCCTGGGATCCGGAGGTGCGCGCCCTGGTGGACGACGCCGGCAATCTCAAGTGCCCGCACGACTACGTCGTGATGGAAAACGTGCTGTCCATCGCGGATCCGGAAGCCCGCTACATCGATCCGACGGATCCGGGGCACATCGCGTGGCGCCACGGCACCAACTTCTTCGACTACGACTACGCCGAGAACTACTACACGAACCCAGAGCGCGGCGAGGTCAAGAAAGGCCACAACACCTGGTGGAACGACTACCGCAGCCTGAACTGCGCGCCGACCATAGCGCGCTACTGTCGCGACCCGCGGCTGCCCGAGGTCGTGTTGGCGAGCTTCTGGATGATGTACGACAGCCCCTATCCCGGTGCCCCCCAGTTCAAGCGCCGCTTCTCCATGGAGATCTTCCTGCCGGTCGGCTATGCCCGGAAGAAAGGGTGAGAGGACAGCATTCAGCATTCAGGAGACAGGAGACGGAAGGTGGATGTCGTGTTGAGGTACAAGGCATGAGGAATAGTCGACAGGCCGAGCAGCGGGGCGCGGCCCTGATCGTCGCCATCGCGGTGATGACGATCCTGCTGGCGATCTCGCTGACCTTCTTCACGGTCAGCCGCCTTGAACTCAAGACCGCCACCAACGTCGAGAACACGGTCAAGGCCGAGCTGCTCGCCAACGCCGCCACCAATATCGCCATCAGCTTCCTCAACCACGACCTATTGGTACATCCCACCTTCACATCCCTCGACCATGCATGGCGCACCTACTTCAACGGCGCCTGGGTCGCCGGCAAACCGTGGGCGTTCAGAGACGATGTGGACACGAACGGCGACGGGGCCCCCGATACGTGGAGGGTCTACCGCAACGCCATGCTGGACATACCCTACACCTTGCCCGGTGGCGACCCCGGAGACTTGGGCCTCATCGGCCACATCTACGTGCCGAGGACGGAGGACGCCGTCGGCCCTATCCTGGTTCCTGGCTTGTACGACGACGACATCAATCCCTTTGTCGTGGATCCCGGCTTTGGCTATTTCTCCCCCCCCTACATGAAGTTCACTGCCGCGCAGATCGATGAGTGGGCCGACGTCGACAACGACCGGGACGGCTACCGCGACTCGATGTGGATCCCGCTGGTGGCCGATACCTTCCACGGCAACGTGATGCTGCTCAGCGACGACCCCTCGATTGTCAACGAGTTGATCGAGTTGGGCGACCGGGTCGACAACGACCTCGACCTCGAGCTGTATGACTATCTGCCGTGGTACCTGGACGAGGACAAGGACGATGACGGGGTGCCTTGGTACGACGATCCGGACGAGGACCAGCCCCTGGCGCAGATCCTGGGCGATGACGCGATCGAGGAGGTCAACGAGACGGCGCCATTCTTGTACTACGGCGGGAACGACGGGCTCGACAACGACGGCGACGGCGAGATCGACGAGGAAGACGAGCGATGGGCCGCGGCAATGGGCCTGGACATCCCGCGCTTCTTCCTCACGGCCCCGCTGAACGCCGCCGACGGGACCTACGTGGTGCTGCGCAACGTCCCCATCCTCGATGCGGCCAGCGAGGTCTTCCGCTACGTCAACATCGACACGGATCCCACGCTGCCGTGGCCCCAGCGCTGGGTGGATGAAATCGACAACGACTTCGACCTCATCACCAACAAGCACACCGAATACTACACACGCGCCGATGGCTCGAGCGTCACCGACCCCGACAACCACATACTGTCCGAGTACGAGTTCAACCAACTGCGCGGCGTGTACGAGATCTCCCCGCGCTACCTGGCAGACAAGGAATGGCGCATCAAGTCCACTGGCGAGCCCGTGTGTGAACTCGTGGGCCGCGCCGCGGTCCTCGTGACCGACGAGGCCGGCAAGGTCAACCTCAACGCCGCTGGCGGACACTCGGTCGACGTCGCCGCGGTGGCGGACCTGGTGGCCGACGGCGAGTACTACCTGGACGACCTGCCGGAGTTGCTGGACGTGGCCGGCGGGCGCGGCGCGGGGCCTTGGGAATACGCCACGCTGGCGCTGCCGCAGGTCGGCAACGTGCGATCGCGCAAACTGTGGAACCTGCTCACGGGCGCCCCGAACGGCTCCATGGCCCTCGGCCCGCTGTCGGACGCGCAAGTCCTGGATGTCAACGCGGACGTCCCCGAGATCGTGGACGTCGAGTACATCGCGGACACGTCCCTGCCCGGCTACGGCTTTGTGGACGACAACGGGAATGCCCTGATGCTGGCCATGAACGGCCAAGATGACGACGGCGACGGCTATATCGACGAAGGGATCAGCCTCGGGCCGGACCCGGCCAACCCGGATCCCGAGTACGTGCGCCGTCTTGGCCATTTCGAAGGTATCGACGAGCCGGGCGAGTTGCGGCGCCGGCGCCCTTACCGCAATCAGGTCGCCGAGGGCAATCGCCCCACCTTCGAAGGCCTCGGCGACGTGGCCGACAACGATCTCGATAGCGTGGCCAACGAGATCGGCGAACTGGGTGACCGTACGCTCCGGACGGGTCAAGAGATCAAGCGCGTCGTTCGCGACAGGGACGAGACCTATCCTGATCCGGACGTGCCGAACGCCATCCTGCGCTTCCCGGACACGTTCGATTTCTTCGAGCGCATGCAGAACCTCATCACGCTGCATTCGGTCGATCGGGGCAACCGGTACCAGGAAGCCGCACGCCTCGACTCGCCTCTGGCGCCCGCGGCTCAGCTGTATCCCATGCTCAAGAGCCCGGTCAACCTGAAGCTGAACTACACCTATGCCCGCGGTTACGAGGTGGCCCAGGCCCTTGAGGAGGGGTGGGACTTGCGCTCGCCCACGCCCGAATACTCCGGGGGCGGCGAGTTGGGCTTCGCGGCCGGCCTACAGCAGGAAGGGGTGACCTTGGCGTTCTCGCCACCGATGCCCTACGAGGTGCCGCCCTTCATTGACCAGGAATCGGGCTTCACGGTCTACCTCGGTGGGCAGGTCTTCCGAAGCCCCGTTCACTTCCTCGAACGGTGCCCGCCGGAGCAGGCCTGCGCTTGGCGGCCGGCGCAAGACAACAACGGCAATCTTGTGCCCTACTACGCCGATCCCGGCCTGCGGGCCCTGCGCCTAGGCGCGACTCTTCGTGATTTCGCCGATAGCGACTACGCGCGCACCGAATTGACGATGACGCTCCACCAGGATCCCTGGTGGTGGCAGATGGACGTCGAACGCTTGGTCGATCGATACGGGCGGACGCTTGCCGAGGCCGAGGCCGAGGCGGAAAGCCGCCCTATCCGGTACACCGTCTCCGGCATCGAGGCGGTGCGCATCAATGAGATGATGGTGCGCCCGGTACGGCGTGTCGAGGCCGAGATGACCCTCATGGACGTCGGCGAGAACCTCTACTTCAATCCAAACGTCATAGACGTCTTCCCGCATCAGCCCGGCTTCACTGCGGCGGACTCGGTTTTCCAACGCTCGATGCAAGACAAGATCAACCAGATCATCCTCAGTGGCGGGCCCTATGAAATCGGCACGCCGCTGCCTGGAAACGGCCAGTATTGGAAGTATCCTTATCCGGGCAATCCCGAGAACGCATCGGAGGGCTTCCTCGGCGCGACCGCCGCGATGATCACCGACTATATCACCGAGTACATCGACTCGTTTGACGTTGCGTGGCCGATGAACGGGATACCTGTGTACTTCGAGGAAGCCCTCGTGCCGCCCCCGCCGCCGATACTGGGTAGCTGGCCCAACATCATCGAGTTCGTGTTCGGCCCCGGGCCCGGCCTGCCGCCGGGGCGCTACTACCTGATGATCAACGCCACCAACTGGCGAGGCATGCCCACCGTCACCGAACCGGAACACCTGCTGTTCGCCACGAAGTACGTTCGCGGCTCGGCCCTCGCCGATCCCCTCACCATCCGGCGCAACACCGATCCGGCCACGTTTTTCAACGTGCCGCCGATGACGGTCGCCCCGAACGGCCAGACCATCCTGGATGACGTGGCGGGCTTCTGCATGGCCAACTACCACCCAACCGATCAGCGTTTCCCTGCCCAAGCCTTCTACGATAATCCCGAGAGCCTCCACTTCCACCCGCTCGACTTCCAGACGGCCGATGGCCCCTTGTCCTGCATCGGGCGCGAGGACATGTCCCCAGCCGCCGTGAACAGCCCACGGACGGGTTGGGTGTTCTTGGCGACGTCAGAAGCTGGTCTATGGTACGACCTTCCGCCGGCCGTACACCCGCAGGCGCCCGAGGACTATGGCTACGACCAGGACCAGGGCTTCACGGTGACGATTCCCCACTACGCCGAGGATCCGGCGGACCAGGTGTATCTGCACGTGGCGGTGTGCGTGGGCGAGAACGGCCCCTATATCGACCCCGCCCCGGACGAGGCGGACTATGTGCCGGAGCTGGCGATCAACTTCTTCGATTTCAGCCAGGAACCGGACCATGAATGGGTCGAGATCGAGAACGTGAGCGGCCGCGAGGTGGACGTGTCCGGCTGGGAGCTCGTCGTCGGCGGGGTGGACCAAGCGGGCGAGGTGGTGACGGAGGACACGGTCGAGATGCGCATCCCCGAAGGCATGCCGGACGATCCGACTCAACCGGTAGTCTTGGGCACCGAAGCGCCCAACAACCGGCTGCTGCTCGCCGTCAATGCCCGCGACTACTTCGAGTATGACGGGCTCGGACCGATCAACGACAACCAGATGTTCATGAACGGCATTGGCCTGGTCGGGGCCGACCTGTCGGACTTGCCCGGGGCCTTCGACTTCCGCGACGTCACCGCACCGGCCATCCCGATGCGGGACCCGGCCTCCCTGAGCGATGTGGACGGCCGCGGCGGCCGGATCCCGGCCTATGAATCAGCGGATGAACCGGGCTACGTCTTCGAAGACGTTGACTACCAGGGCCGCATCGTTCAGCTCGAGGAGCTTCGCTGCCCCTACGCGGAGCGGTCTCTGTTCTCCAACCGTCTGCCCTTCGTGCCCGACGATATCGCCTTCTGGGTGCTTCGGGGCGGCGTGTTCCCGAACTATCCCGAGCACGACGGCATCGACAACGACGCGGACAACGACGTGCTGTCGACGGACGGCGTAGACAACGACGGCAACAGCGCCTTTCTTGTCTACGACGGCGTGGACAACGACCAGGGCGAGGACTGGCATTGGGGCCTCCCGCATCCCGGCCTGAACGACGGGGTGGACGACCCCTACGAAGGCGTGGACGACCCTCTCTTGGGCGACGACGGCTTGCCCATTCTCGACGCGGGCGGCAACCTCATACGCGTCGAGGGGATCGACGAAGGCCGTTTCCGCATGGACTACGGCATTCCCCAGGTGGTGGGCGTGCCCGTGCCCCCCGGGGGCGTGCTGAACAGGTCCCCGAGTCCCGGCTGTTTCAACGGTTACGGTGTGCAGTTCACCTCCATGTTGTTCAACTACAACGACTGGGGAGCCGCTCTCGATTCGGCCGACTACAGCACCTTCGATCTGGCCAAGTATCTGGGCGGCTTCGCTACGGCGCCGGCGTGGAAGGAGTTCGTCGAGCGGCGCTTCTTCCCCGGCGACAACGTGGTAGTGAGTCTCTTCGAGACCTTCAGGCTCAGTAGCGGGGGGCGGCTGCGCCGGGGCGTGGTCGACCGCGTGACCTACACCGAGCGGGACGTGACCAACCGCGCGATCGACGATGTGACGGACGTGCGCGAGCCCTTCGGGGGCGCGCTGCGCGCGCGCCCCACGTTGTACGCCGGCTGGCTGGACCTGATTGCTTACATGACCTTCTGGCCCGACAACACGATGGGCATCGATTTCTATCGCACGCTCGAACGCAAGCACCATCCGCTCTACAACGGAGACCGCTTCGGCACGCAGAACCGCTGGCAGCCCACCGACGGCAACTACGATGACTGGTCCCACGAGCCCGTCATGGCCCGCAACGACGCCGGCCAGAACGTCGAGTTCATGGACGCAGGCTTCCGCCCGGAGAAGTGGCTCGGCTCGCCCCTCAAGGCCAACGCGGCGAGCTATCTGCACGGAGTGAATCCCGACACACTCGATCCTGACGAGCCGGAGCAGGCCGCGCTGTTGGAGAGCCTCGAGAACTTCGAGTTGGGCGTGGCCGCGGTGGCTTCCGGCAGCGGACCCGTCGGATCCTTGGGCGACGTGCTCAGCGTGCCGTACTTCTCCCTGACCAAGACCTACGTCAACAACAGCTTCCTGGGCGAATATGGCTTCGCGGGCGACGAGAAGCTGGCGCACATCGAGGTGGACGGCGTGCTGCTCGGGCAACGGGACTCGGACGACCGCGACGCCGTGGTGGGCGCCGGGGCCGTCGGCTCGGTAACGCTGTCTTGCGGGCAGGCCGATTTCCGCCTGCTCTATCCGCCGCCGACGAACGAAAGCGCCTGGAACCGCCTGATGAGTCTGCTGGAGTGGGAGCCGATAGAGGGCCCAGAACAGAAGTGGATTCCCCCGCAGCTTTGGAGTCCGGTGTGCCTGTACCAACTTGGGCCGGACGATACGACCTTCAAGTTCTGGGTCGGCGCCCAGCTCGATCCCCACGAGCGAGCCCTGGGCCCATTCCTCTTCAATCCGCCCGAGTTCCCGGCGCCCCTCGAGCCGGCCAACCTCTTGTCGCGCTGGCCCATGGAGCAACGCGTCGTGTTCTACGCGTCCGCCAACGTCGAGGG
>Ga0272442_10010078_pt1 | contig 11688 bp, 6 predicted proteins | sample SSMForm2O_FD_200262 | JGI IMG/M metagenome (GOLD analysis project Ga0272442, IMG submission 200262) | Marine sediment archaeal communities from Little Sippewissett salt marsh, Falmouth, MA, United States - SSM-Form-2O | ecosystem: Environmental > Aquatic > Marine > Wetlands > Sediment ...
ACGTGGCCACCACGGCCGGCTTGTCGGCCACGAATACCAGGAGGTCGCCCGGCTCGCCGCCCATGCGCTCCTTGAGCTCGGCCTTCTGCTCGTCGGTGACGAACTTCGCGATGCTCGAGGCCAGCGCGCCGCTCTCGTCCACCTTCATCCAGGCCAGGCCGCGGGCGCCGAAGTCCTTGAGCCACTCGCCCAGCTTGTCGATCTCGCTGCGGGAGTAGCGGCCGCCGCCTTTGGCGTTGAAGCCGCGCACCTGGCCGCCACCCTCGGCACAGCCGCGGAACACGCGGAAGTCACACGCCGCCGCAAGGTCACCGATGTCCACGAACTCCAGGCCAAACCGCAGGTCGGGCTTGTCCGTGCCGTAGCGGTCCATGGCCTCCTGGTAGGTGATGCGGCGGATGGGCAGCTCGATCGCCCGCCCGAGCAGGGTCTGCATGAGCTCGGCCATCAGGCCGTCGATGAGAGCGTAGACGTCGTCCTGGTCGATGAACGACATCTCGACGTCGAGCTGGGTGAACTCGGGCTGGCGGTCGGCCCGCAGGTCTTCGTCGCGGAGGCACTTGACGATCTGGACGTAGCGGTCCATGCCTGCGACCATGAGGATCTGCTTGAAGAGCTGGGGCGACTGCGGGAGGGCGTAGAACGAGCCTGGGTTCACGCGGCTGGGCACGAGGTAGTCGCGTGCGCCCTCGGGGGTGCTCTTGGTGAGCAGGGGGGTCTCCACGTCGATGAAGCCGCGCTCGGCGAAGTAGTCGCGGATGGTCTTGAAGCAGCGGGATCGGAAGACGAGGCGCTGCTGCATCATGGGCCGCCGCAGGTCGAGGAATCGGTAGCGGAGGCGGAGCTCCTGGGAGACCTGCACATCGTCCTCGACCTCGATGGGCGGGGTGTCGGCGGGGTTGAGCAGCTCCACCTCATCGGCGTAGATCTCCACCTCGCCGGTGGGCATCTTGGGGTTGACCATGCCCTCGGGCCGGTGCGAGACCTTGCCGCGGACGGCGACGACCCACTCGGCGCGGAAGGCGTCCGCGATGTCGTGCGCCTCCTGGTTGTGTGTGGGGGCGAAGACCACCTGCGCCATGCCGTAGCGGTCGCGCAGGTCGATAAAAATCACGCCGCCGTGGTCGCGGGTGCTGTGGACCCAGCCACAGAGTGTCACGGTGTGGCCGATGTGCTCGGCGCGGAGTTCACCGCAGGTGTGAGTTCGTTTGAGAGGCATCGTGGTGCCCTTTCGTGGAACGCGGCTCCCAAGCCACAGGAGAACGGTCGGAAGATCGGTCGGGGAGGGGCCTGCGCGATCGAGGACGGAGAGCGGCGCTGGCATCCCTGCCACACGGCTCGTGCATCGCGCATCACGGATTCAGATCGATGCCGCCAGCGCCCTCGCCGCCCCGGCCGCGAATCTCGCGGATGACGGCGTGGACGTCGGGCAGCTCGGTCTCCTCGCTGGTCGCCATGTTCTTGAGCTTGAGAACCCCGCTGGCCAGCTCGTTATCGCCGAGCAGGACCACGTGGCGTGCCCGCAGCTTGTTCGCCGTGCGCATCTGGGCCTTCAGGCTGCGGCCCTCGTAGTCGGTGTCCGCACTCAGGCCGGCCTGGCGCAGAGCGGTGCAGTGGCCGAAGGCGGCGAGCCGGGCGGCGTCGCCGAGGCACACCAGATAGATGTCCAGCCCCGGCCCCTCGGCGGCCTCCGCAGTGGCCTCGAGTGCCATGAGAATCCGCTCGACGCCCATGGCGAAGCCGACGGCTCCGAGGCTCGGCCCGCCGAGGTCGGCGATGAGGTTGTCGTAGCGGCCTCCGCCACACAGGGCGTCCTGCGACCCGAGGCCGCCGTGGGTGACCTCGAACACCGTGCCGGTGTAGTAGTCGAACCCACGCACCAGGTAGGGGTCTTCCTGGAAGTCGGTCCCGGCGGTGCGGAGGGCGTCGCACACGCGGTCGAAGTGGTCGCGCTCGGCCTGGGGCAGGTGGTCGAGGATGCGCGGGAGCTTGCGGGTGATGGCGATGCAGCCGCGGTTCTTGCAGTCGAGTGCGCGGAACACGTTGCGGTCGAGGCGTCGGCGGCAGTCGGGGCAGAGGGCGTCGGCCTGGGCGGAGAGCTCGGCCTTGATGAGGTCGCGGTAGGCGCCGCGGGATTCGGGGGTGCCGATGGCGTTGAGGCGCACGGTGTAGCCTGCGAGGCCGATCTCGTCGAAGAATCGGCAGGCCAGGTGGATCACCTCGGCATCGAGCAGCGGGTCGGTGGCGCCGATGGCCTCGACGCCGATCTGGTGGAACTGGCGCTTGCGCCCCGCCTGTGGGCGCTCGTGGCGGAACATCGGGCCGATGTAGTAGAGCTTCTGGAAGGCCTTGGTCTTGTGGAGGTTGTGCTGGAGGTAGGCTCGCACGACCGGGGCGGTGGCCTCGGGGCGGAGGGTGAGGCTGTCGTCGCCCTCCCCGATCGTGTACATCTCCTTCTCCACGATGTCCGTCGTCTCGCCGATGCTGCGCACGAAGAGCCGGGTGCTCTCGAAGATGGGGGTGCGGATCTCGCCGTAGCCGTAGCGCGCGAACACGCCGCGGGCCGCCCGCTCGACCTTCTGCCACACGAGCGCCTGCTCGGGAAGGATGTCCTCAGTGCCCAGTGGGCATCGCACGTCCATCGGTGTGGTACCCGCCTTTCGGAACAAGAAAAGGGCGCAAGCTTCCAGGAAGCCTCGCCCTTGCTTACCACCAAAGTATAGAGTTGATCGGGAGTTCTGTCAAGCCCCAATCGCCGCAAGAGCGTGACCCGGAGCCTGGGGGTATTCCCGCGGGAGTGTGCCGAGACAGACCGGGTTCTCCCCCTTGCAGGGACGAATGGAAGGATGGAAGAATGGGAGAGTGGAAGAATGGATGCGTGGAGGAGGAGCGCATATGTTGTGCCTCTCCTCCATCCACCCTTCCAATCCTCCATCCATCCCCTCCGGTCGGTGGCACATCGAAGGGGAATTGATCAACGGACAGAGGACCCCACGATCCGGGGCCAGACTCTCGCCGCAACGACGGACCGGCGCCAGAGAGTCTTCGCTGGCGCGGGACGTGCCTGAAGAGAACCCGAGGGTCAGACGACCTCCTCGACGATGAAGTCCACGGTCACCCCCACGTCGGGCCAGTCGGCGGCACGCTTCTCGGGCCAGCGATACTTCTCGCCATCCTGCCGCCAGGTGACCTTCACGATGTCGACCCCCGAGATGCCGAAGGCCGTGCCCCCGTTGTCCGTCTCGACCTGCTTGACCGTGACCTTCCCCACGTTGTGTGCGGCGACCTGGGTGTTCTCGAACCAGGGGCCGGGGTCGTTCTTGATGCCCTTGATCTGGAACTTGCCGATGGCGCTGGTCTGCGCGAAGTCCGCCGCCTCGTCCACGCGTTCGGCCAGGCCCCCGGCCACGCCGGCGAACACCAGGCTGTCGTGGATAGAGGCGAGGCTCACGCTCTTGATGTTGCCCGTGGTGCGCAGTTGCGTGTTCTGCACGGCGAGCTTGACGGCGAGGGAGCCCATGTGGCCCCCGATCTGCCAGGCGGCGTCGTGGAGGTCGCCGGAGATCTTGGCCTTGCCGAGCGTGGCCTTGAGCGCCGTGAGGCCGCCGAGGACGAGGTCGGCTCCGAAGTCGCCGAGCGTGCCGAGCCTCTTGTTGGCCTTGGTGGCGAGCGAGGTGATCCAGTCGACCTCGAGCAGGCCGTCGGCCCAGTCGCCCGAGCTGATCTTCTTGACGCCGCCGGGTGCCCGCAGAGACGCATTGCCCGCATTGTCGGCGGAGAGGCTGCCGAGCGAGACGCCCTTGGCACCGGTGGCCGTGAGCGTGAGTTCCGTGGCGAGGGTGCCCCGGACGCGCCAGGAGACCCCCGCCGCACCGACGATCTCGCCGGCCGCGTCGCCAGCGATGTCGATCTTGGCGAGCCGGCCCGGGGTGTAGAGGCCCGTCAGGTCGTCGGTCGCCCCGTCGGCATCGATGTCGGCGGGCAGCGTCCATCCGCCCTCGCCGACCAGGCCGTTGATCTCGGCGCCGGCGATGCCCTGGCGGAGCTTCACCTGGTTCACGGCGCCCTGGCTGGCGAGGAAGGCGAGGTCGGGCGTGCCGGCCCGCTTGTCGTCGAGCTTCTTGAGCAGCAGGTTGTTCTCGACGAGGATGCCCAGGTCGTCGGTCCCGTTCGCCCCGTCGTAGAGGGTGATGGCGTTCACCGTCTGGTTGGAGCCGGGGGTGATGGCCACATCCGTGATGCGCTTGCGGAACTGCTGCTTGGTCCAGGCGACCACCGGCACGTCGAGGCCGTTGCCGGGATCGACGTCATAGAGCGAGACGACCACGCCGTTCGCGTAGGTGTGGGAGCGGACGACGGCCATGCCGTCCACCATCTTGATGATCTGGATCGGCACGGTGGTGTAGTCGGCGCTTTGCGTCTCGCCGTCGTCGATGGTGGCGTAGAAGAAGCAGGGGATGCCTGCGGGCGCATCGACCGTCCAGTCGAGCGTGTCGGCGGCGTCGTCCTCGCTGATGCCGGTGGCGATGGTGCCCCACGTGGTGCCTTGGAGGGCGAGGAGGTTGTTCGCTGCAAACCTGTCGGTGTCCCAGAAGAGATCGATCTGCGCGTCGCTGTCGGGGTCGGAGTCGGTCCAGGCGACGGGCTGGCTGTCGCCGGGCGAGGCGAAGGAGCCTGGGGCGGGCTCGTCGAGGGCGATGCGCGGCACGGCTCCGGCCGCGCCCGTGGTGAACTCGACGTACGACTCGGTCCACGATTCCACCCACACGTCCACGCCCGTGGCCGCCACGATGTCCACATTGTGGAAGTCCAGCGCGAACTCATAGTCCGTCTGCGTGTCGAGGAGGCCGGGGGGCGTCCATTGGGTCATGCCCGCGGGCTCGTGTTCTTCCTCGTACACGGTCGTGTCGGTATCGGCCCTCGTGAGGTCGTACCAGATGCCGGCGCCCGGTCCGGGGGTGGTCCATGCTTCCCACTGGACGATGGGGTTGATGGGCACCTCGTCGGCCTCGAACTCGGGGCTGGTGAACTGGGGCACCTCGGTGGGCATGGGGGCGCCCGCGAAGCCGGCGGAGCCCTCCCATTCGCCGCTGTCGTAGAGGACGGTGACCTCGAGCTGGCCGTTCTGGAGGCTGGCCCACTGCCCGCTCGAAAGCTCGTCCCAGCCGACCTCGAACCAGCGCGTCCCCTCGTCCGTGCCGCCCTCGAACCAGAGGCCGCCGTCGTCCTCGACCTCGAAATAGCTCCCGTCCCAGGGCCAGGCCAGATACTCCCAGGAGTCGAACTCCGCGCCCCAGGGGGTGGTGACCTCGAGTGCGAGGAGTCCGTCGGCATCGACGCCGACGGCGCAGTCGCGCTCGTCGTCGCCGCTGCCCGGGCCGCCGTAGTCCCTGCCGCGGTCGACCCAGACATCGAGGGCGGCCGTCGGCCCTTCGGTGAGGAAGAGCATGGAGCTTTCGCTGTACGAGGCGGTGTAGACCGCGGCGTCGGCGACGACGGCCGCCCCCGTGTTGTGGAAGTCGGCCGCGAACTCGTACCACACCCCCTCCTCGAGCGGCGTGTCGGGAGTCCAGTCCGTGGTGTCGGGCGGCGCGTGTTCCACCTCGACGACATCCGTGTAGGTCCGCGTGTCCGCGACCGCCCACCACACGCCCGCGCCAGGACCGGGGTCGGTCCAGGCGCCCCAGGCGAAGTCGGGCGTCACGGGGGCATTGATGGTGCCGTGGGCGGGAGCCGTGATGTTGGGGGTTTCGTCGGGCACGGGCACGCCCGCGAAGTCCACGTCGCCCTCCCACCAGCCGCCGGCGTAGGCGACGCCGAGCTCCGCCCCGTTCCTGTCGACGGCGTCCCAGTGTTTCTGGGAGATCTCCTCCCATTCGAGGTAGATGAAGCGGTCGGGTCCGTCGGTGCCTGCCTCGATGTAGAGATCGAAGTCGTCGTCCCAGAATTGGACGTATTGCCCCGCCCATCCTGGGGGCAGGTAGTCGTCGCTCGAGAAGTCGGCTCCCCAGGGGGCCTCGACCTCGAGGGATGCGAGCCCGGGGGCTATCGCTTCCACCAGGAAACAGCGTTCCACCTCGTTGCCCGGATAGCCGTGGTCGAGGCCGCGCGCGGCGATGACCTCGATGCCCGTCGGGGCGGGGCGTGTGGAGAAGCCTGCGCTCGCCTCGTTCCACGAGGTTACGGTCGCGTCCACGCCGCTGACCGGCACGATGGCGGAGTTGTGGAAGTCGGCAGCGAACTCGTAGTCGGCGCCGGGGTCGAGGCCGATGGTGGAGGCCCACTGCGTGGTGTCGGCGGGGGCGTGGTCCTGGGTGTAGAGCGCGAGGTCGGAGCCGCCGGGGGCGAGCTCGAACCACACGCCGCCGCCGGGGCCGGGGGCCGCCCAGGCATCCCACTGGAAGGTGGGCATGAGATCCGCGTTGGTCGTGCCGTCGACCGGATATGTGATGTTGGGTGGGGCCCCTGGCTGCGGGACGGCCGAGAAGTCGACGGTCCCGTTCCACGGGCCGCCCTCGGTCGCGGCGGCGAGAGTCGTGTCGGTGGTGTCCAGCGTCACCCACTCGCCGGGCGGGATGTCGTACCACTCGACGAAGATGAAGCGGTCTGCTCCGTCGGTGCCCGCCTCGATGGAGATGCCCAGAGGGCCTTCGTCGTGTGTGGTATACTCGCCCGCCCAGCCGGGGGGCAGGTAGGTGGCGGAATCAAAGTGCTCGGTCCATGGCGTGTCCACCTGGAGGCCGGTGAGGTCGGGGCCGCGGACTTCCACCGCGTAGGAGAACTCCTCGTCCTCGGCCGGGAGGCCGTGGTCGTGGCCGCGCTCGAGGAGCACGCCGATCACCGAGAGCAGCAGGCGAGGCTCGAGGGGCTCGAGAGTGAGCGGGCGCCGCGGCGATGCTGTTGCAGGCATGGCCTACCCTCCAGAAGCTGCATGGCGCACCAACACCGCGTCCTCGCCGCGCAACCCGCAGGCGGCAACAAGGCACAGCGCTGGCTCGAAACCGTCCCGGGGAACCTCCGCCCCGGAGACCCCGGCTGACCGTAGGGCTACTTGATGAGCTGGAGGCGGAACGGGTAGCGGTAGTGCACGCCATCGTTCGCCTTGATCGACGCGATGATCGTCATCACCAGGCTGAAGATCCCGATGGCCATAAGCAGCGGGATGCCGATGATGAGGAAGACGAGCGGAAAGCAGATCAGCATGCCGATGGCGAGGGTGATCTGGAAGTTGAGTGCTTCCTTCCCCTGCTCGTTCACAAACGGTATCTCGTCCTTCTTGATCAGCCAGATCACCAGGGGGCCGATCACGTTGCCGAACGGGACCACAATGCCCGCCAGTGCCAGCAGGTGGCACAGCATGCCCCAGGTGCGGTGTTCCTTCGGCACATCTTCGAGCGGCGGAGGCGCGGCCATGCAGCAACCCCTTTCAGGAGGGAGGGTAGTGACCTCAGAAGTGTACATGATTCCGCCGGTCAGTCAAGGGAAAAAGGTCTCGTGTGGCCGCAACAGGGGTGGTGGAGTGCCTCCGGGCGGCCACTGGCCTGTTTTGACACCCGGGCGCCGCCCTGCTAGAATACGCCCTGCTGAGGAGAAGCATGAGCACGTCGCTGTCCCGGTTCTTCGACTACATAAGCGGCGAACGGCGCGGAGTGGGCGCGGTACTGGTGCGCGGGGGCCTGGCCGCCCTCTCGGCGCCCTACTGGCTCGGGTGCGCGGCGCGGCGGGCCGCCTACAACTCGGGCTTCTTCCTGTGCCGGGAGCTCGATGCGAAGGTCATCAGCATCGGCAACATCACCACGGGGGGCACGGGCAAGACTCCGCTGGTGATCTGGGTGCTGCGGTGGCTCGAGCAGCGCGGCGTGCCCGCGGCGATCTTGAGCCGCGGCTACGGTGCCCGCCCTGCCGATGGACAGGGGGAGAGCGACGAGATGCTGCTCCTGCGCCGCCACGTGCCCAGCGTGCCACACCTGGTGGGCAAGGACCGCTTCGCCACGGGCCGCCAGGCCATCGGCGAACACGGCGCGGAGTGTCTGGTGCTCGACGACGGCTTCCAGCACCTGGCGCTCGGGCGCGACCTGGATATCGTGCTCATCGACAGCCTCATGCCGTTCGGCTACGGCCACGTGCTGCCGCGCGGGCTGCTTCGCGAGCCGCTCACGGCACTGCGGCGCGCGGACGTGGTGGTGCTCACGCGGTGCGACCTGTGCCCCAGGGACCGGGTGCGTGACATCCAGCGCCGGATCCACGACGTGGCGGGCCTCCGCCCCGTGGTCGAGTCGGCCCACCGCCCGACCCGTTTCTACGCGCACGCCACCGGCGAGAGCCGGCCCCTGGGCTGGATCAAGGGGCGACGGGCCTTCGCCTTCAGCGCACTCGGGAACCCCACGGCCTTCCCCCGCACGCTCGAGAGCCTGGGAGCCGAGGTCGTGCACCACGAGCTGTTTCGCGACCACCACTGGTACGACGACGCCGAGCTGGCCGGCATCGCCGACGCCGCCAACGAGGCCGGGGCCGACCTGGTGGTGACGACGGAGAAGGACGCCGTGAAGATCCGCTCGCTGCCCCACGGCGCGCCGCCGATCTACGTGCTCGCGGTGGAGTTCACTATGACCCACGGCGGCGAGCTCCTCACGGGCGCACTCGAGCAGATCGTCGGCGACCAAGTGGTGTAGGAGCGGCCCGGGATGTCGCACAGGAAGCGGAATCGGCTGCGCCTGATCGGCGAATACGCCGCGATGCGGCTCGTGGAGCTGCTCCTGTGGCCCCTGCCCGTGAGCGCAGGGATCTGGCTCGGCCGCCGCCTCGGCTCGCTTGCCTGGCTCGTCGACCGCCGCCACCGCGTGGTGGCCGAGGCCAACGTGCAGCGGGCGCTCGGGCTCGACCCCGGCAAGGCACGCGCCCTCGTCCACCGCCTCTACCGCAACATGGGCGCCAACACCACCGAGGACCTCATGCTCGCCCGCACCCTGCGACGCAAGCCCCTCACCGACTTCTCGGAGATGGAGGGCAGCGAGCACATCCAGGCCGCTCTGGCCCGGGGCCGCGGGGCGATCGTCATCACGGCCCATCTGGGCAACTGGGAGCTGGGCGGCTTCGGCATCGCCCACATGGCCGGCTCGGTGCTCGTGGTCGCCAGGCAGCTCAGCAACCCCCACGTGGAGGCCTACCTCCAGCGCTGGCGCAGGCAGGCCGGCCTGGCGGTGGTCGACCGCCGGGGCGCACTCCGCCACGTGGTGCGCCGCCTCCGCGATGGCGGATGCGTGGCCATGCTCATCGACCAGAACCAGCGGCGCGGCGGCGTGTTCGTCCCCTTCTTCGGCCGCCTCGCGTCCACCGTGCCCAGCGCCGCGAGCATTGCCCTGAAGTACGACGTGCCGGTGCTCGCCGGCTACACCTACCGCGTGGGCGCCGGCGCCTTCCACTGCTTCCACCTGGACCCGCCCTTCGAGCTGATCCGGACGGGCGACCACGACGCCGACGTGGTGGCGAACACCGCCCAGTTCACGCGGCGCCTCGAGGAGGTCATCCGCCGGCACCCCGACCAGTGGCTGTGGCTGCACTCGCGGTGGAAGCGGCGCCCGCCTGGCGAGCAGATTCCCGACGCGGCGGCACCCGCCGCACCCGATGGCTCAATGGAGAGCAGCGACCCATGAACCCCGAACTCGCCAAGATGCTGGCGGGCATCGGCCGGCCGCGCATCCTCGTGGTCGGCGACCTGATGCTCGACCGCTACGTGTGGGGCACGGTCGACCGCATCTCGCCCGAGGCACCCATCCCCGTCCTGAAGCTGGCCGGCGAGCCAGAGGAGCGCCTCGGCGGAGCTGGATCCGTGGTGGCGAATCTTGCCAGGCTGCACGCAGAGGTTTGTGTCGCCGCCACCGTGTGCGATGACCCTGAGGCCGACATCATCAGGCAGAAGTTGGGCGAGCTCGGCGTCGACGTGAGCTATCTTGAGCCGCGCCCCGGCCACAAGACTCCCGTCAAGACTCGATTCCTGGCCAGGACTCAGCAGTTGCTGCGTGTCGATGATGAGGCCCCCATCCCTCTCGAGGACGATCTTGCAGAGGTGCTGATCGGGAGGCTCGAGCGCCAAGTCGCCAACTGCGACATGGTTCTGGTGTCGGACTACAACAAGGGCCTGCTCGCGCCGGCGTTCGTCGAGGCGCTCATCGCCGCATGCAGGAAGGCGGGCACGCCCGTGGTGGTCGACCCCGCACGGGGCGTGGACGCCCGCATCTACCGCGGCGCCACCGCCATCTGCCCGAACCGCACCGAGGCCGCCGAGGCCGCCGGCATGCCGCCCGACCCGGCCAGCGTGGACAAGATCGCACGACGCCTGCTCCGCAGGCTCGGCCTCGACGCCTGCATCATCACGCAGGACCGCGACGGGATCTCGCTCTACCAGCCCCGCCGCAAGGCTCTCCACATCCCCGCCCGGGCTCGCGAGGTGTTCGACGTCACCGGCGCGGGCGACATGGTGCTCAGCATCCTCGGCCTCGTGCTCGGCGGCGGCGGGTCGATGGAGCAAGCGGTCGAGGCAGCCAACGTGGCGGGCGGCCTCGAGGTGAGTCGCCTCGGCGTCGTGCCCCTCTCTCGCGACGAAATCATCGCCGAGCTCGAACGCGGCGACCACGGCCCCGCAGCCAAGCTCCGCAGCCGCGAAGAGCTGGCCAACATCGTCCGGAAGCTCAAGAGCCAGGGACGCACCGTGGTCTTCACCAACGGCTGCTTCGACCTGCTCAATGCCAACCACATCTCGCTCCTGCGCCACTCGAAGAGCCTGGGCGACGTGCTGATCGTGGCGAGCAACAGCGACGCCTCGATCACCCGCCTCAAAGGCCCCCAGCGCCCTATCCTCGCCGAGGCCGAGCGCGTGGAGCTCCTTTCCGCCGTCCACCACGTCGACTACGTTATCGTGTTCCCCGAGGACACGCCGTGCGAACTCCTGCGCCTGCTCGAGCCCGACATACTGGTCAAGGGCGGGGACTACAAGCGCAAGGAGGAGGTGGTGGGCTGGGAGATCGTGGAGGGGTATGGCGGGCGCATCGCCCGCGCCCCGTTCTCGAACTACCACTCGACCACCGGCATCGTGGAGAAAGTGCTCGATGCCCACAAACGGAGCCGCCGATGAACCTTCCCAAAGCCACTCCAGACGCCGCCGCGGGCCTGGCCGACGAGGTGCGCCAAGCCATCCTGCGCTGCGCCGACGTCAAGCGCCAGTTCGCCCACGATGTTGCGGGCGACGTGGCGCTCGCCGCCCTGATCACCGCCCAGGCACTCGGGAACGAGTGCAAGGTGCTCCTGTGTGGCAACGGCGGCAGCGCCGCCGAGGCCCAGCACATCTGCGCCGAGTTCGTCGGGCGCTTCCGCCTCGAACGCCCCGCCCTCGCCGCCCTCGCCCTCACCACCGACACCTCGATCCTCACATCCGTGGGCAACGACTACGGGTTCGACGAGGTGTTCGCTCGCCAGGTCGAGGCCCTCGGCCAGCCGGGCGACGTGCTGTTTGCCTACTCGACGAGCGGCAACTCGCCCAACGTGCTCAAGGCCATCGAAGAGGCCCACCTGCGACGCATGCGGTGCATCGGCTTCACCGGCCGCGACGGCGGGGCCATGGCCGACCTGTGCGAGGTGTGCATCCGAGCCCCCGCAGACGACACCCCCACCGTGCAGGAATGCCACACCACG
>Ga0272442_10010080_pt1 | contig 11686 bp, 10 predicted proteins | sample SSMForm2O_FD_200262 | JGI IMG/M metagenome (GOLD analysis project Ga0272442, IMG submission 200262) | Marine sediment archaeal communities from Little Sippewissett salt marsh, Falmouth, MA, United States - SSM-Form-2O | ecosystem: Environmental > Aquatic > Marine > Wetlands > Sediment ...
TGTCCCTCGAGAGAGCCTCGAGCAATTCGTCGCGATCGACGTCCGCCCCTGCCGCCACGTAGACCTTCGCGTAGCGAGCGTCCGACGAGAGGCGAACGTCCATCACCGTCGGGAAGGCGGAAACAACGATCGGATCGCGGCTTTCGAACTCGACGACAGACGCGAGCACCCTCTGGATCTCCTCTTGCAGTCGCTGCCGGCTTCGCCTCGGACTCATAGGATCTCGATCCCGCTCTCCTCCACCTCGTAATCGACTCCGCGATCCAGTCGCTCTCGCAGACCCGACAGAACGGAATCGGTAAACCGCGGATCATTCGACACGTGTGCGATGCGGATCGTCATAGTGCGCAAATCATCCTGGTCGCCGACTTCGCTTGCAGCAAACGCCGAACCACACCGGTCGATCTCCGCCAGGAGACGCTTGACGACCGAACGCTTCTGCTTGAGTGACTCGATGCAGTGGAGGCGACACCGAAGGGTCAGGATACCCGCCTTCATGCGAGTCTAGCGCTCGACCTCTTCGAGTTCGAAGATGATCAGCTCGTCGCCGATTTCGACGCCGTCGAATCCAAGAATCCGGATTCCGCACTCGCGACCGCTCGCGACCTCGCGAACGTCGTCCTGAAACCTTCGAAGCGAGCCGATGTCACCCTTGAAGACCTCCGAGCCTTCTCGCATGACTCGGATGCGCGCTCTTCGGCTCACTCGCCCGTCCGAGACATAGCAGCCGGCCACCACTCCCGTCGGAATCTTGAACAGGTCTCGCACTTCGGCCGTCCCAATCTGAACTTCACGAAACTCAGGTGCCAGGCGGCGTTTCATCGCCTGTTCGATGTCGCGGACCAGGTCGTAGATGATGTCGTAGGACAGGACCATGACGCCGGCGCGTTCGGCCGCCTTCGCCGCCTTCCCCTCCGCGGCGACACCGAACCCAACAACAAGGCTCTCTTCACTCATCGTCGACGCGAGCAGGACGTCGCTTTCGGAGATTGCACCGACTCCGGCAAGTAGGATCTCGATCTCCGCACCTTCGATCAAAAGCCCTTCGATCTCACGTCGAGCGGCCTCGAGACCTCCCGTCGACGCGGCCTTCAGGACAAGCCTCAATTGAACGGTCTCGTCTTCTTCCTGGCGGAAGAGGTCATCGAAGGTCGTAACCGCTCTTCGGTCCTCTCGCCGATCGGCCTTCTCGCCCATCGATCGTTGCTCGGCAAGCTTCTTCGCTTTCGCTTGGTTCTTCGCGACTTCGATCTGCGTTCCGACCGCCGGTACGTCGCAGAGGCCAAGCACTTCGACCGCCTGCCCCGGGTGCACCTCGTCCACCTGATCGCCGGTCTCGTCGAGCAGCGCCTTGACGCGTCCGAATGTGTTTCCTGCAACGACCCACTCCCTGATCTTCAGAGTGCCGTTTCTAATGACGGCCGTCGCGACGGGACCGCGTCCGCGCGAAAGGTGGCTCTCGATAATGACGGCTTCGAGATCTGCTTTCGGGTCTCCTCGAAGATCCTCCATCTCCGCGACGAGCAGAATCATCTCCAGCAGTTCGTCGATGTTCTTGCCCTGCAGCGCCGACAACTCGACGGTGATCGTGTCTCCGCCCCATGCTTCGGGCGTCAGCCCGCGCTGCGCAAGATCGTTCATGACCTTGCTCGGGTCGGCGTTCGCCTTGTCGATCTTGTTGACCGCGACGATCATCGGCACGCCCGCAGCTTGGATGTGATCGATCGCCTCGACCGTCTGAGCCATCACGCCGTCGTCGGCCGCAACCACGAGCACGGCAATGTCGGTCACCTGGGCGCCGCGAGCGCGCATTCCGGTGAACGCCTTGTGGCCGGGCGTGTCAATGAACGTGATTCGCTGACCACCGAGTTCAGCCTGGTAGGCGGCGATCCCCTGCGTGATACCTCCCGCTTCTTTCGATGCAAGGCGCGAATCGCGAATCGCATCCAGGAGCGTCGTCTTCCCATGATCGATGTGGCCGAGTACCGAGACAATGGGCGGCCGCGGATCGCCGGTCGCTTTCGCCTTCACAGGTCGCTTCTCGGCGGGCGGCGCTTCTGCGGCTTCGCCTTCAGCTTCAGATGTCGCCTCAGCTTCTCCCTCGGCGGCTTCGGACTCCGCTTCCGGTTCAGCTTCGGCGACTTCCTCTTCGCGGTATAGATTGACGATCAACGCGTACTCATCCTCATCGACGGAGTTGGATGCCTTCAGACCGGGCATTCCCATCTCATCGAGCTTGGCAATGAGTTCCTTGCTCGTGACTTCAAGCTCGCGCGCGATCTCGTAGATTCTCTTCTTCGGCAATCGATTCCTCTTTCTCAGTTCCCACCGGGCAAATGCGGCTCAGACTATACGAGATCCGTCTGATGCCGTCAAACCAGTGAAGGGATGAGGGTTTCGGGTTCTAGCGTAGCAGAAGCCACACAATCACGAGGATGACCCCGAGCCCTGCGACGATCCACAAGAAGACCTTGCCGCTCAGGAACCGAAGGCGGCGCTTCTGCGAGGTCGACAAGTCGGGATTTCGGGGGCGGCTCAGTGACAAGCGCTGTGACTTCTTGTAGGTCTTCACGTACAGCGACATCTTCTTCTGCCGCTTGTAGACGACGGCAAGATTGTGCATCGCATTGACGTGTTTGGAGTCCATCTCGAGCGCTCGCTTGTACGCGTACTCAGCCCGCGTCAGATCTTCCTGATCGAAGTAGACGTTCCCCAACTTGTAGTACAGCGTCGCCTTCTCCATCCCGTATCGAAGTGCATCGACGAGCAGTGAGATCGCTTGCTTGTGCTCGCCCTTCTTGCGGAGGTCGTCCGAGCGCTCGATTGCCTCGTGAACGTAGTTCAGCTGCTCCTCACGCGTTTTCAGAACCTGCGTATTCATCGAGCCACGTCCTCACCTTCTTGATGTCGAGCCACGTCAGATACTTCGGGCTCCCCTTCTCCCGCGACGGGTTTCTCAACAGGTAGCTTGGATGGAACATCGGAAAGAGCAAGACGTCGCCCCGCCATCGGAGGAACGTGCCGTGTGATTTCGTGATGCCCGGCGCGTCCGGCAGGAGCCACTGCGTCGACGTGTTCCCCAAAGTCACAATGAGCGCAGGGTTCACGAGCGCGATTTGGGCCTCGAGGTAGGGCATACACGCTTCCATCTCCGCTCTCGACGGAACCCGGTTCCCCGGCGGCCGACACTTGACGACGTTGCCGATGAAGATGTCCTCTCGCGCAATCTCCACCGACGCAAGCACCTCATCCAGCTTCTGCCCTGCTGGTCCTACGAATGGCCTTCCTGTCCGATCCTCAACCTCGCCGGGTCCCTCACCGATGAACATCACGGCGGCATCGGGATCCCCTTCTCCGAAGACCACGTGCGTCCGCGTCTTATGCAGCGGGCATTGCGTACAGGAGAGGACGCGCGGCTTCAGCATCTCAAGGGTGAGCGGACGCGTCGACTGCCCCTGGGTTGGCTCCTCGTTAGCGGCACCTGCAGAACTGTTCTGCACGGAAGCGGGCAACGGGATTCGAACCCGCGACCCTCAGCTTGGGAAGCTGATGCTCTACCACTGAGCTATGCCCGCGCGGGAAGATGAGTATACCCGAGGGCCGCAAAGCGACAAAGGCTATGCGTCAATCAGCACATCGAGCGCCGGCAGCGGCTTACCTTGCAAGAGTGCCAGGCACGCGCCGCCTCCCGTCGAGATGAACGAGACGTCCGCATCAATCCCGAAGCGTACAGCCGCCTCCCCCGTCTCGCCCCCCCCGATCACGCTGTACCCATCGCTCTTCGCGATTGCCTCTCCAATTGCGCGCGTCCCCGCGTCGAACGGCGCGATTTCGAACGCCCCCATCGGCCCGGTCCAGACGATCGTCTGCGCTTCGAAGATTTGCTCTCGGAACTGCTCGATCGTGCGAGGACCGATGTCCAGTCCCATCCAGCCGTCATCCACTGCGTCGGCTTCGAAGATTCGTGTCGGGGCATCCGCGGACAGCTGCTCCGCCGCAAGGCAGTCGACAGGTAGGACAATTTGAGTCTCACGCTCTTCTGCGATCGCTTTAATTTCCAAGATCTCATCGAAGACCGCAGCGTCGACGATGCTTCCGCCGACTCTCGCATCCAGCGCCGCGAGGAATGTAAACGCCACGCCCCCTCCAAGTAGAACGACGTCGACTTGGGACACCAAGTCACGCAGGGGCCCGAGCTTGCTCTTTGCCTTCTTGCCACCGATGACCGCCACGTAGGGGCGAGCCGGCTCTCCGAGCAGCGGCGCGAGCGCCGCAAGTTCCTTCTGGACGAGCAGTCCGGCGTAGGAGGGAAGATGGTCCGTGACACCGAGGGTCGAGGCATGCGACCGATGCAGCGTCGCAAAGGCATCGTTGACGAAGACATCCGCAAGATCCGCAAGCTGCCGCGCGAACCCGGCCTCGTTGAGGACTTCCTCACGATGGAAGCGCGTGTTCTCGAGAAGGAAGATCTCTCCGGAAGCTCCCGCTTTAACTGCTTCCGCGACGTTCGATCCGACGCAATCCTCAAGGCAGACCACGGGCTTCCCAAGCAAAGAACCCAAGCTCGCCCCAACCGGTCCGAGCCGGAGCTCCTCGACAACGCGCCCCTCGGGGCGCCCCAGGTGAGTCATGAGAACGATCTTCGCGCCACGCTCGAGCAGGTTGCCCAACATGGGCAGCGATGCGCGAAGACGCGTATCGTCGCCCACACTCCCTTCGGACATCGGCACGTTGTAGTCCACCCGAACCAGCACCGTCTTGTCTTCGACGGACGCGTTCTGAATCCTCCGAAGCTCCATTCTCCCTCCCTTGCGGCCGCCAGCCATCCTGCATCGATTGAATGCCCTTCTGATGCGGATTATAATGCCGTCCGATGGACAATCAAAACTTGATTCTCCTGGCGATTGGTGTCTTCCTTTCTCTGATCGTCACCATAAGCGCGGTCGACCAGTTCCTTCTGGACGAGCATCCGCCTCTCGAGGTGGATGGACTGATCTGGCGCGTCGAGAACGCCTTCTCACGTATCCAGGATCTCGAGACGGTGCTGGAAGTCACTGAGGAGGGTGCGCCGGCGCAATCCATGAGGCTGCTCGTTCGATATCTCGCCGGCCCTCCCACAGCGATGTCCGTCCGCTATCTCGCGCCATCGAGCATCGAAGGAGAATTGTTCACGATCGAGAACGACGTGCTCTCACAGTATTTTCCCCAGGCGAACCTCGTAGTCGTCAAAAGGTGGGTTGGGGTTCCACTGGCGGCGGTCGGACTCGCGGGATTCGACCTTACAGGGCTCCGGGAGGATTGGGTCACAGGCGAGGTACGTATCCAGGTTATGCAGAGCATCGCCGGGTTCACAAGCAATCTGATTACGTCCCCACTCGTCTTTCAAGAAGCCTTTGGATGGGTAGATACGAGCGCAGAGGCTTTCGGCGATGCGATCGCCGCGTCCCTGTCACCGCGGCTCTCCTTCAGCCAAACGTCCGACGCCGCAGCGGTACTGCGGATTTCGGGCTTCGCGTCCCTGGCGGCGATCAGCGCGAGCAGTTCCCTTCAGGGCAGCTACATTCTCGAGGTTCGAGATGCGAGTTCCGGCGAGCTGGAGCGAATGATCTGGGTCGAGCGAGATACGTACCTCATTCGTAAGGTTGTGTCCTATCAACAAGGGGTGCGACAGAAGACGATCCGGATTGAGTGGATCCTTCTCGACCAAGGCCTAACGGAGGACGACCTGCTCAACCTTCCACGCGACGCTGTTCTGATTCGAGGCTAGTCCTCAGCCTCGTCCTCGTTGCTTCGCCCGCCGCTCAGCTTGCGGAACACATCGAGATCCAGATCGAGATCAACGAATTCGTGGAACTCATCCTCATCTGCAAATGGAGACTCGATCGACGAGTCGTCGAAGACCTCCTCCGCAACAAAGATCGGGCACCCGGATCGCAAGGAGAGAGCCAGTGAGTCGGAAGCACGAGCATCGTATTCGAGCACTTCCCCATCCGCGTCACGCAGGAGCACGGATGCGTAGTACGTCGCATCCTCGAAGCTCTTGATGACAACACGATCAACGGATGCTTTCAGGCCTTCGATCACGCGAGCCATGAGCACGTGGGTCAGCGGACGAGGGAAGTCTTCGCTCTGCAGTCCGAAGGCAATCGACATCGCCTCCGCCTCCCCGATCCAAATCGGCATGGCCCGCCGCGAGTCCCTGTCCTTGAGCAGAACCACCGGTGTGTTGTTTGAGGGGTCCACCAAAAGGGCTTTGATCACAACTTCTCGCATGCTGCCTCTCCTTGTCGCGTGCCAGTTGGCTGCCGCATTATAGGCAGTGACGAAGCGATCGACAAAGCCGTTGGCTCGGGCTGGAGCCTGCGGTAGACTCCTGCTGCCAGGGGGAGGTCCCATGTGCGGAATTATCGGATACGTTGGAACCAGACAAGTCGTCCCTCTTCTGGTTGACGGCCTGAAATTGCTCGAGTACAGAGGCTACGACTCAGCGGGGGTTGCCGTGATTGAGAGCGACAGCATCTCACGATGCCGCCGACCAGGGAAGGTCCGGGACCTAGAACGCGACCTCGAAGGTTGGGACTCCAAGGCGACCGTGGGCATCGGTCACACACGCTGGGCAACGCACGGCCGACCAACCGAGGAAAACGCACATCCCCACTTCGGGCGTCACGAGAGGATCGCGGTCGTGCACAACGGTATCATCGAGAACTATCTCCCGCTTCGAGAGCGCCTCATCGAAGAAGGGCATCAATTCTCTTCAGAGACGGACACGGAAGTCCTCGCCCACCTGATCGAGTCGCACTTCGAGGGAGACCTCATGGAGGCCGTGCGCGCCGCCGTCAAGCAAGCCAAAGGCGCGTTCGCCGTTGCCGTCATCAGCGCAGACACACCGGATCGGATTGTCGTGGCGCGCCGAGGAAGCCCGCTCGTTCTCGGACGAGGCCAAGGCGAGACCTACGTCGCCTCGGACGTTCCCGCTCTGCTCGGCCGAGCTTCGGAGGTCCAGTTCCTCGGCGAAGATGAACTCGCCGAACTCACCATTGATGGCTTCCGTATGATCGACTTCGACGGCCAGCCCGTCGAGCGTCCCAGCCGTTCGGTTTCCGCTGACCCAATCTCGATCCAAAAGGGCGGCTACAAGCACTTCATGCTCAAGGAGATTCACGAGCAAGGCCGGGCCGTCGGCGAGACCCTCCGCGAGAAGGTGAATCCGGAGGAAGAGGGGCTCTTCCTTCCGGCACTCGACACCCTCTCCACCGACTTCGACCACGTGTATCTCGTCGCCTGCGGGACTGCTTTCCACGCAAGTCTGGCCGCTGAGTACCTCTGGGAGCAGGTGCTCCGAGTTCCGATCCAAGCGGTCATCGCGTCAGAGTTTCGGGGCCGGACCCCCGCCCTCTCGCCACGGACGCTCGTCGTCGCCGTCTCGCAATCGGGCGAAACCATCGATACGCTGATGGCCGTCCGCCGCGCGAAGGAGGGAGGGGCAAGCGTCATAGCGCTCGTGAACAACGAGCACTCAGCGATTGATCGCGAATCTGACGCGGCGATCTACATGCGCGCCGGAATCGAGATCGGGGTTGCGGCGAGTAAGACGTTCACCGCTCAGCTCGCCGCGCTCGGCGTGCTCGGCCTCCGCCTCGCCGAGCGACGATCCGAGATCTCGGCTGACGATGTCGCGCAGGAGATCGCCCGTCTCGCGCTTCTCCCAGGGCGAATCTCCGAGTGCATGCAGCAAGAAGAAGCGACCATCCAGATTGCCGAGCGGCTTCATCATGTCAACGATGTGCTCTTTCTCGCACGTGGTGTTCTCTTCCCGATCGCGCTCGAGGGAGCGTTGAAGCTCAAGGAGATCTCATACATCCACGCGGAGGGCTATCCCGCCGGAGAGATGAAGCACGGCCCCATCGCCCTGATCGACGAGGAGACGCCTGCCGTCTTCCTCCTCTCTGATGGCTACGCGTACGACAAGGTTCTCTCCAACATGGAGGAGGTCAAAGCACGCAACGGCCACGTCATCGCGGTGACCGACACGCCGGATGCCCCTGCCGTTCGTAGGCTGGCCGACGACATTATCCCGGTTCCCATGTCGGAAGGTATCTCCCGGCCGATTCTTTTCACCATCCCGTTACAGCTTCTGGCTTATCACACCGCCGTCTGGCGCGGGACCGACGTCGATCAACCGAGAAACCTGGCGAAGACCGTGACCGTGGAGTGACGTTCGACAGCACGGCCAACTCAGTGTGCCACGACGTCCAGCAGATCAAGCAGCGCCCGGTCAACATTCTCGCAGGGACCGTCGATCGCATCGAGAGGAGCAACCTCGATGCCGCCTTGGACGTAAGCCGTCATCAGACCGTGGCGTCCGGCGTGCACGTGTGATACAGCGGTCTCCGCAAGGCGTGATGCGAAGATACGATCGAACGCCGTCGGGGATCCACCACGCAAGAGATGCCCGAGGATCGTCAGTCGTGCTTCAAGCGTGTCGATCTCTCCCAGAACATCCACGACCGCGCGACCGGGCCCCCGCCCTCTCAGCGGTTCGTCGGTGGGTACGAACCCCTCCGCGACGACGATGATGGAATGCCTCTTGCCCTTGCGCGTGCTCGCAACGACACGTTCGGCGACGCTTCGAAGAGACACAGGAACTTCGGGAAGAAGGACGATTTCCGCTCCACCGGCGAGTCCTCCCATCAGTGCAATGTAGCCTGATTCCCGCCCCATCACCTCGACGACGAACGCGCGCTCGTGCGCGATTGCCGTGTCACGAATGCGATTAAGGCATTCGACCACGGTATTGAGCGCCGAGTCGACTCCGATGGCCATCTGTGTCCCCGATACGTCGTTGTCGATCGATGCCGGAATCCCGATAGCCGGCACGCCGTTCTCGTCGAGCCATTTGGCACCGTGAAGCGATCCGTTCCCCCCGATGACGAGGATCGCGTCGAGCTGCTCGGAAGCGACGACCTCGAGGGCCCGGCTCCGGCCCTCTTCGGTGAGGAACGCGGCGGATCTCGCGCTCCGAAGCAAGGTCCCGCCTCGCTCGATGATCCCGCCGACAGCACGGTCATCGAGACGGATCACATCTCCTTCGACCAGCCCGTCGAATCCGCGCCGAACGCCGACGGACTCGATGCCACGCTCCGAGGCACATCGAACCGCTGCGCGAATCGCCGCATTCATTCCCGGCGCATCTCCGCCGCTCGTCAGAAGCCCAAGGCGTGTCACATGCACTCTCCTCCGCGCCGGTAGACGCACTCGCCGCCCACGAACGTCATCTCCACCCTTCGCTGATCGATCCGATCGGGCGAAGCCGCCGGATCTTCATCGAGAACCACAAGATCCGCGAGCATCCCGGGCTCAAGCTTCCCCTTCCGATCCTCCTCGAACGAAAGCCGGGCCGGCGCCTCCGTATAGCGGACGAGCGCCTCCGCGACTGAGAGTCGTTGTCCGGGATAGGGCGCATTGACGGCCCATTGGAGTCCGTAGAGCGGCCCGATCGGCATCCCATCCGAGCCGAAGGCCAGGGGCAACTCCGCGTCGACGACGCGCCGGAGCGGATTCGACGCGCAATCCCGCTCCGCGCCCAAGCGATCGACGTACAAGCTCCCGGGGCCGGACCAGTTTCCGATGAAGTTCGGCTGCATGCAGACGGTGAGACCGGCGTCTCGCGCGCGCTCGATGTGTCCCGGCGTGGGAAGCTCGAAATGCTCGATGCGATGGCGCAGAGCCCGGCTCGTCCCAAGCCGCTCGTGGATGCCGATCACCTGCTCAATGGCACGGTCGCCGATCGCGTGGATCGCCAGTGGGTGACCTGCCCGTTCGGCGCGTTCGATTTCCCCTTGCAGCTCCGTCTCGTCCCAATTGAGCTTCCCGATGCCACCCTCCGTGTAGGGTTCGGAGACGGCCGCGTTCCGCGCGCCGATCGAGCCGTCCGCGAAGAGCTTCGCCCCGCCGATCCGTAGCCACGGATTCGGCTGTCCTTCGTTCGCCCCGACCCGTCGGCCCTCGAATCCCTTGCCGACCGGGGCGTAGACGGTCGTCCGAAGGCGGACGGCGGCACAGCGAGCCTCAAGCGAGGCGAGGCGCCGGGCGTCCGTCATCGTATGGACGCTGGTGAGCCCGCAACGGTGATAGTGCACGGCCGCCGCATCCACCGCCGCTCGGAGTGCCGTATCGTCCGGCTCGATCTCTCCGAGCAGCGCCGAGACCGACTCCTCACGTACCCAGCCGCCGGCCCCGTCGACGAGTCCCGGATCGAGACCCGGAATCCGCTGCCCCTCCATCCAATCGAATGCGCGGGAATTCGCCGTGAGAATGTGGCCATCCATCCGTGAGGCCAGCACCGGAGAATCCGGGGCGACGGCGTCCAGTTCCGCCCGGCTCAGATAGTCTCGAACCCGCCATCGGCTCTCATCCCATCCGGATCCGATGACCCATTCGCCCCGACCTCGCTCTCTGACAGCATCCCCGATCCGAGCGAGCGTCTCCTCACGGTTCAATCCGGAAAGGTCGATCTGCCAGCCGCTCAGACTCAACCCCGTGTGGAAGAGATGCAGATGGGCGTCGATGAATCCGGGCATCAGGAATCGGCCATCAAGGTCGATCGTCCGAGTCTCAGCGCCGACCAGAGGCTCTATGTCCTCGGTACCCCCGACCGCAAGGATCCGATCCCCGGAGATCGCGAGCGAGTCCGCGCCTGGCTGCGCGAAGAGCCGCCCCCTGCTGAAGACAATCGAGGCCTGCCGCACGTGTTCCTCCGTTCTCAGTTCGCGATTCGCTTCTCAGTGCTGGATCTCCAGCCCCGACACGGCCGCGCCCGGGAACCCGGAAATCGTCGCGCCCGTCGGCAATCCGGTCGTCAGATCGACCTGTACGATCTCATGGTGGTTCCGGTCGACGACCCACAGCCACCCGTCATAGATGTCCATGCCGGCGACCGGGAAGAGCGACCCTGCAAGCTCGATCGGGTCTCCAACAGCGACGAGCTGGATACCCTCGAAGATATTGATCGGCGCGTCCACATCGAACTGGTAAAGCCAATGCGTCTCGCCCTCCAGATACCACACAAAACCGGATGAGTTCTGCTCCTCAGTCCAGTCGACACCCATCGGCGTCTGCAGGAAGACTTCGTCGCCGACCTGGAAGGTCGAACGAAAGTAATTGGTGCCGAACCCGTTCCGCACTGCGCAGTCGGGCGGGTTGATCTCGTAGATCCGCCGACTCAGGCCATCGACGTGCCAAATCCGGTCCGGTTCCTGAGCTCCATAGCTGATGTAGAGTGGATCCCCGCCGGGCGCGTCGTAATCCGCTGACACGGCTCCGGTCGTCGGATCCATTCGCACAATGCGCTGGTTCCCGCCGCCGTAGCACGCGATGAACAGCCACTGCGTACCTCCGGCCTTGGCGACTGTCACGCCGCGGGGATCGGCCGCCGGCACGTCGAACGTCTCCAAGACACTGCCTGACATGTCAAGCTTGTAGACACATTGGAGATTCTCGTCGCAGACCCACACCGCCGGCGAGACGTCAATCTGAACGGATGCCGTCGCAACCTTTCCGTTCTCGCCATGAATGGTCAGCGTCAAGTCGAATGTCCCTGCCTCGTCATACGTGTAGGTCCCGCTCGGGTTGTACGATTCGTCTCCCGTCCCGAATGCCCAGTGATACGTACTCACGCCTCCGA
>Ga0272442_10010081_pt1 | contig 11686 bp, 9 predicted proteins | sample SSMForm2O_FD_200262 | JGI IMG/M metagenome (GOLD analysis project Ga0272442, IMG submission 200262) | Marine sediment archaeal communities from Little Sippewissett salt marsh, Falmouth, MA, United States - SSM-Form-2O | ecosystem: Environmental > Aquatic > Marine > Wetlands > Sediment ...
ATTCCTGTAGATGCTCGGCGCTTTGTTTTCGCTCTCCAGAGCCCTTTGGAAACAGGAAAGCGCATCCGCGTAGCGTTTCTCCCCCAGCAGCACCTGCCCTCGGAGGTTGTTGATCCAGGGATCCTCAGGCCCTAGCTCATAGGCTCGGTCCAGAGCCGACCAGGGATCATTCCCCAGGAGGAAACGGTTTTCCGCCAACCGGAACCAGTACAGGGCATACTCCGGTTCGATCTCCGTGGCTTTGCTCAGATGGAACTCGGCCGTCCGTCTGTCCTGCTTTTCGATCAGCATCAAGGAGTACAGATAGTGAACGCCGCTGTCGCTGTAGCCGGAGTCGATCACTTCAGAGAATATGTTTTCCGCCTGATGCTTCTTGCCTTCATGGTAGAGCATTTTCGCCTCGAGTGACTTCAGCTCATAGGCTTCATCGGAATCCGGGGGCAGAAGATCGTTCAACCGTGCTAAAACCAGGGACAACTCCTCGTACGACTCCTGGCGGAACAAATACCGGGCCGCCTCGAAATAATCCTTGAGCGCATCCGCCCGATTCCCTGCGCGTTCCCGGCAGCGAGCCAGGTTGACCCGATAGACGGCATTGTCGCAGTCCAGCTCTATGGCTTTTCGGTAATGTTCCGCGGCACTTTCCCAGTTTCCGAGGTTGTACTGGCAGCGTCCCGCCAGACTTCGCAACTGGGAATCTTGTGGATAACGGGGTAGAATGGCCTCGATGTAGTCCCGGCATTTGATAAAATCCCCCTCCAGGAACAGCACATCCGCTTTTTCCAAACGAATCTGATCGTTCTCCGGTTCCAGCTCGATTACCCGATCGAGCGAGGCGAGACTTTCAGGGTATGCCTTGAGTTGGGTGTAGGCCCGGGCAAGGAGCAGGTGCACCTCCGCAGAGTCCGGAAGATGCTTCAAGGCGGTCTTCAGTTGCGCTACCGCCTCGGAATGCTTGCCCATATCCGAGAAAGTACGGGCCAACGAAATTCGCGAATGGGGTGAAACCGGAACGTATCGGGTCCACCGCAGATACCCCTGTTCCACCTGCAGGGGGCGGGATTCTATACTCAGACTGTTCAGGCAAAATACTCCCTCGTTTTTTTCCTCGTAATTCTGGGCGGCAAATCCCACAAATCCCGCCTTCAAGGTATCATCGCTCGTCTCAGCCAGCCATTCATCCCCGAGGAAAAACGAGAGGTGGTTGTCCCTGGCGATTATGCGAAGCTCGTTGGCGCCTTTGGCAGCCTCGGGAACCGCCGTCCATTCGATCAGATGCATCGGGTTCTGATTGAACACTACATCGAAACGAAAGCGATCGCGGTTGGACAGCAAAAAATAGTAAAAGTTGTCCTCATTGTTGTAACGGAAAACAATGCCGACTGAGGAGTGCCCGTTTTCCCGGCCGGTGTGCAGCTTGGCCCGGATCATCAGATCCCCATACTTATAGGGAGCCAGGACCCAGGCGAAACAGCTGGGCTTGTGGATCTTCAGCTCGAGTCTTCCTCTTCGTATCCTGGATGAGAAATCCCGGGAAACCTCGTTGGCAAAACGTCTTCTCGCCAGCCAGCGGAAGTTGGTTTGCCAGGCATCCTGAAGCAAACTATCCGGATCAGCAATCTTGTTCTTTCGAAACAGCAATATCGACTCCGCAAGTGGGGAGGTGAAAACAGAATACCTAGAGCTCGAACTCTTTTTTCAGTGTTCGAATCTTATCACGCAGTTCCGCGGCCAGTTCATAGTTCTCTTCATCCACGGCACTGTCAAGCTGCTTTTTCAACTGGTCTAAAGGCGACATCTTCTGTTCCAACACCTGTTTGAGGGTCGAACGCAGGTATTTCAGCGAACGGATCCGTTCGAATTGAAATGCCGGTGTGTCGATGGGGGCCATGTTCTCGATCTCGTCGATTGCGGATTCCAGGATCTCCCTGGCAGCCGCTTTCAACTGCTGGTGCAGGGAGATCATCGCCTTGGCGATGGCGAACATGCGTAAGATGTAGGGGCGATATTGGAGGATCTCGTTTTTATCTTCATCGCTCTCCGCGTACTTCTCCACCAGTTCACAGATCTGCAGGTTGTGCTCGGTGTCTCTGGCGGTACGCTCGAAATCTCCGATCTGGAACAGGATCAGATAGCGGTAGTAGTAGATGATGCCCTCGTTCTGGAGGGTGCGGAACTGCTCGCGGGTCACCTGGAAACCTTCATCCGTGCCGTTGGCCTGGGTGAACTCCTGAAGCCGCTCCTGCAGGAAGTCGAGGTAGCACTCCCTGCCTTCCGGGGTTTGACCATCTGGCCGGCCGTCCAACTCGTACTGTTCGATTCCCAGAGGCTGTCGGATCTGAAGCACATCCCTGCCGTCGTCGGCCTGGATGATGCGTACCTGATTGTCCGGATCGAACTCCCAAGATTCCAGAATGTGTGTAATATCTCCAGCCATGATCTGCTTGATACTTCCTAGACCCAAATATACAGCATAATCATCCAGGAGGCTACATTGCCGGTTTCTGCTGTCTCGCACCGCTAACATTGGATATCGGAACTGCGGGGGTAAAGAGCGATAGCGCTGTGTCTACCGCTGCCTCTACGGCTTGTTGACCGCGTGGAGGATCTTGCCCGCGCTCAGATACTCTCCGATCTGCCGACCGATCATCTCGGCGACCACAACTTGAGCCTCGGCGGTGGCGGCTCCGATGTGGGGTGTGGCGATCACCGCCGGATGCCTGGCCAGGGACCAGTCCTCCGGCGGCTCGTTCTCATAGACATCGATGCCCACTCCGGCTATCCGCCCCTGCTCCAGCGCCTTGAGAAGATCAGTCTCCACCACGATCCCTCCCCTGGCGCAGTTGATCAGAAACGCTCCCCGTTTCATCTTGGCAAAAGCATCGGCGTTAATCATGCCGGCTGTTTGCTCGTTCCTGGGAAGATGCAGGCTGACATAGTCGCTTGCCTCGTAAAGCCGGTCTAGCTCGCACAGCTCCGTTCCCAATTCCCGAGCCTGTTCCGCTTTCACGAAGGGATCGTAGGCCAGTACCTTCATGTCCAGGGCCGCAGCTTTGCGGGCGACCCGGGCACCCACCTGGCCGATGCCCACCAATCCCAGGATCTTGCCGGCCAGCTCCCCGCCCTTGTATCCCTTCTTCTCCCAACGACCCGCCTCCATGCCGGCGGACATGGTGAGGAGCTTTCGGGCCAGTGCGAACATCATACCCACGGCCAGCTCGGCCACGGCATTGGCATTGCCCCCGGGGGTGTTCATCACCAGGATCCCACGTTCGGTAGCCGCCTGTATGTCGATGTTGTCCACTCCGGCGCCGGCCCGTCCGATCGCCTTGAGCTTTTTTCCGGCGGCAATTACCTGGGCGGTGACCTTGGTGGCGGATCGGACCACCAGGGCTTCGAACTCAGGAATTTCCCGCAGGAGCTCCTCGGGGCTCATGCCCGCCCGCTGCTCCACCTCTAAGCCGGGGAAACTCTTCAGGGTCTCGGCGCAGATTGGATCCGTTTTGTCTGAAATCAGTACTTTCATTACGATCTGTATACCTGTAGATTCCGGATTGTTCAATCCTTGCTAGCCGTGTCTGCTAGCCGTGTCGCGGGTATTCGGCTTGCGATTTATGCTCTCCTGGTTCGGGTACGGAAGCGCTTGAACGTGCGACCCTTTTCCTCCTACACTACCTCGGGTATAGGAGGGGTGAATGAGCACGACCAAAGTGATTTCCCTCGGCGGCTCGATAATCGTCCCGGACAAGGTGGATTCAAACTTCCTGCTGGCCTTTCGGGCCGCGATTCTCGAGTACCTGGAGAGCAAAGCGGACAGCCGCCTGATCATCGTCTGCGGCGGGGGTGCTCCCGCCCGGGAGTACCAGCGGGCCTACCGGGCGGTGATCCCCGAAGCGGATGCGGATGTCCTGGACTGGATCGGGATCGCCGCCACCCGCCTGAACGCAGAGCTGCTCAAGCGGCTGTTCCGGGAGCTGTGCCTGGAACAGGTGATCACCGACCCCACGGCGGTGAGCGTATTTCCAGGCCGCATCCTCGTGGCCGCCGGTTGGAAACCGGGTTTTTCCACGGATAACGACGCGGTGCTGCTGGCCGAGCGCTTTCAGGCCGATACCCTGCTCAACCTCTCCAACGTTGTTAAAGTGTATACTGCGGATCCTAAGAGCGATCCCGACGCCAAACCCCTGGATTCGATCAGCTGGAAGGAATTCCAGAAGCTGGTGGGTGATACCTGGAGCCCCGGAATCAACGTGCCCTTCGATCCGGTGGCTACGGAAAAAGCGGCCCGGCTCAAGCTTCGGGTGATCGTGGCCGGGGGACGTAACATCGACAATTTGAAAAATATTCTCTACGACAGGAAATTCGAAGGAACGGTCATCGGTCCGGACTGATCACTGCACGTATCCGGCTTCGTAGTGCCAGATCGCAACGGCCTGTCCTTCAGGGAAAGGATTGAGTCGAGTGAAATCCGGCAGCCAGTCATCGCTGCCGGCCGGTTCTTGGAGGTAACCCTCCTCTATGCCCAGCTCATCCAGCCAGGCGAGGGCCTCTTCGTACTCCCGGCGGCTCACCCTTCTCCTGGGGCTCTGTTGATGCTTTCGGCCCTGCGCCCCTCCCTCCGAGCTTACCGGGGTGAATTGAAACATCAGGGAGAGTAGAGCTCGACCCCGCATCCGTGCGGCGAACCACTCCAGCACTTCCCGGCTCCGGTCCAGCAGCCCCGGCAGCACCAGATGGCGGACGATCACGCCCCGGCGAATCCGACCCTCTTCGACTATCAGGGGTTTGTCCTCCACCATCCTCATCAGGGCCGCCTGCACTACCGCCGGGTAATCCGGCGATCCCATCAAATGTCGGCCCACCTTCGTATCCAGGGTTTTGCAATCCGGCAGGTACACATCCACGGTTTCTCTCAACAGATCGAGGGTGGACAGCCGCTCATATCCGGAGGTGTTCCAGGCCACGGGGATGGACAGCCCCTGCTGTTTGGCTTTGGCCACGGATTCCACGATAGAAGGTGTGAAGTGGCTGGCCGTCACCAGGTTGATGTTAGCCGCCCCCGCTTCCTGCAGCCGCAGCATCATCTGCCGCAACTGAGGCGCGGACACCTCCCGGCCCAATCCCCGGTGGCTGATTTGGCAGTTCTGGCAGGAATCGCATTTCAGGGTGCAGCCGGAGAAGAATATCGTGCCGGAGCCGTTCTCGCCGACCAGGGACGGTTCCTCCCCTCTGTGCAGACCGGCCCAGGCTAGGCGCATTTGCGCACCTTCCCCGCAGAATCCCCGCTCTCCCTGCAGGCGGTTGACGCCGCAATTCCGCGGGCAGAGCCTGCATTCGTAATATGGGGGATGCATCTGATCCGCCCGTATCTGATCGGCGCTCATTCCCTTGCCGGACATCCTGTCGGCAAGTTTTACAGAGCCTGGGTTTCTTGACAAGATGCCGGGATGCGGACTAATCTCGGGAGGTTACGCCGGCGTGATGAAACTGGTAGACGTGCCAGACTCAAAATCTGGTGAGGGGTGACCCTCGTGTCGGTTCGACTCCGACCGCCGGCAATTAATTGCGCACGTGGAATAGTTGACCGATCGCTTCGAACCCCTCGGTATCTTCCTGTTCCAGTTTACGACGGATCTCTTCAAAACGTTTGATTGTCCCCTGTGAATAGAAACGCTCACCACATCTCAAGCAAACTTCCGCCTTTACGGTAAGTGTTGCCGTGTTTTTACCGCCTTTCAATAACTTCTCGACTTCCTTCTCCACGACATCACCGCCGCAAATCGGGCATTTATCGAATGGCAACATTATTCATTTCTCCTCTCTGTCCAATTGATCCATCGGTTTGGATCAGGTCGGTATACAGTGATCAATACCGCCCAGCGGTTGTCCGGATTGTACGCCCACACACTGTGTATCGGTTCGCCTCTCATAGTTTGTCCGTACACCAGGCAACTTGGGTATGGTGTATCGGTTGGATATTCTTCAATGATTTCACCCCTTCGTACTGAATAAAATATGTCTTCATAGGACAAACCATCCTCATGGGCCTCTAAATCTGCATGATCGCTGATGCGGATCTGGTTCTCATCAATAGCCTCAACAATTAGTGAGATTTCCATGGCTCGACTTCGATCGTACCAAATTGCAGCTTCTTGGTATAGAAATGCAATCCAGATCAAAAATACTGTCGAGCAGAATCCTCCGCCTACGTATTTCGATCCTTATGCCGGAGCCATTATTGTACAGTCTCTGCAATCACGGCCGCAGAGATCAATATGTGGGCTGAGGAAACTCCCAGGCTCCGCAGTGCTCAGTCACCAATCGGGACAAGCGTCCGAGATAAGTCATACACCGACACCGTACAAAGTCTATGGCAAATGCGATAACAAGATACAACAGAAAACACAACAAAATGAAATGGAGCATATGGTCTATATGGTAGAATGTTCCATTCATAAAGAATTTCAGCTCATATCATATCATGCCCAATATGGCCTATACGAAACGTGTGCCAGACTCAAAATCTGGTGAGGGGGGAGCCTCGTGTCGGTTCGACTCCGACCGCCGGCTTCTGCTACACGACGTGCTCTGAATGCACAAGAAAGCTGTATAGAAATTCCGGAGCTAGATCCAGTCCATTTTTCCATACAATAGTGTCGAAATCTATTTTAAATCGTTTGAACTTGTCAATATCAACAAGTTCTTTGAATACCGGCCGTTTGTCGGTGTAGACAACTTCCTTCAAATCTATGGTACCGCTTTCACCACTGTTGAAGGTGACATAAATCTTGTAATCCTCGACGTATTCTGCCTCTTTGATCCAAACCATCTTCAGACTCCTAAACCAATGGTTCTATTTTTCGGTATTCACCGGATTCGCGTATGGTATTCCAATTTCTGAGAAGCTCATCCCGGTGGAGTTCTGCCCATTCTATCACCAGACCATGTACTCGAGGTGGTATCTCCCCTTCAACTATGGATAACGTGGATATCTCAACTGACGCTCTGAACTCGTTGTATTTCACATGAAAATGAGGCGGAGCATGGTCGTTGAAATACATGAGAATCGAAATCCCGAGAAACCGACTCAGTTCCGGCATTGAGAAAGTTTACCTTGGGACACAGTTCTTGCCAATACGCAATGCTCTGGAAGTAGATTTGAATGAAGTACAAGGACATCAGCCGGATCAGGATCCATCAATACACACTGTGTCCTTATTAATGCGAATCGGGACAAATGTCCCGGTTAAGACGGCGTTCAGAGAAGACGTGCGATGAAGACGATAACTTGGTACAACAGAATATACAACAAAATGAAATGGCTATATAAATCGTGTGTCGGTCTCAAAATCTGGTGAGGGGGGAGCCTCGTGTCGGTTCGACTCCGACCGCCGGCAGGCTTTTTATTGTATCGTCAATCAATCGGTGTCCGCAGGGGCTCCCTTAGGTAGTAAATTTCAGTAGACCACGCCCCACATTCGGGAGTATCTTCTCTCTTCTATACCTCAACAGGAAAACTGATGCCAAACACACGTACAATCAATCACTCGGTTCGAAATGTAGCTATCATCGCCCATGTCGACCACGGCAAGACCACCCTGGTGGATGCCATGTTCGGCCAGAGCGGGGTATTTCGCAGCAACCAGGAGGCCGGGGAGCGAGTCATGGACCGCCTCGACCTGGAGCGGGAGCGGGGCATCACTATCGCCGCCAAAAACTGCTCTGTGATGTGGAAGGGGGTCAAGATCAACATCATCGACACCCCCGGACACGCGGATTTTGGTGGGGAGGTGGAGCGGGCCCTCTCCATGGTCGACGGGGCGATCCTGTTGGTCGATGCCTCCGAGGGCCCGCTGCCGCAGACCCGCTTTGTGGTCGGCAAGGCTCTGAAAGCCGGGCTGCCCCTGATCGTAGTCATCAACAAGATCGACCGTCCCGATGCCCGCCCGGCCGCCGTACTCGACTCCATACACGATCTGCTGATAGAGCTGGGGGCGTCGGAAGAGCTCCTGGATTTCGCCCCGCTGTACGCTGTGGGCAGGGAAGGGATCGTCAAGGCCGGCCTCAATGAGGAAGTCGACAACCTGCACCTGCTGTTGGACACGCTCCTAAAGCGAATCCCGGAACCGGCCTCGGAGCAAGGCGCGCCCTTCCAGATGCTGGTATCGGACCTCTCGTACTCGGATTTCCTGGGACGCCTGGCCATCGGCAGGGTCGTGAACGGCAGCGCTGCGGCCAACGACACCCTGATCTGCATTGGGGAACGGGAAGCCCAGCTGCCCCTCAGGGTGAGCCGCCTCCAGACCTACAGGGGGCCGTACCTCGAGGAAACCGATCGGGCTGCCGCCGGTGACATTGTGGTGCTGGCAGGCATCGAGAACGTGTACATCGGCGATACCATCTGCACCCGGGAGGCCCCCAAGGCGCTCAAGCGCATCAGCGTGGACAGACCCACCGTGGCCATGCGCTTCATGGGCAACACCTCTCCGTTCTCGGGGAAGGAGGGCCGCTATGTCCAATCGAGCAAGATCTACGAGCGCCTGCTCAAGGAGACATTGCTCAACGTCTCTATCGTGGTCGATGACGCACCGGACGGGATCGGTTTCGTGGTTAAGGGCAGGGGCGAGTTCCAGATGGCGATCCTGATCGAGACCATGCGCCGGGAAGGCTTCGAGCTGTGCGTGGGCCGGCCGGAAGTCATCTATCGCCACGACTGCGGCAGGCGCCAGGAGCCGGTGGAAGCGGTATTCATCGACTGCGATGCCCGGCACACAGGAGTGGTGACTGAGAAGCTTTCAAGCCGCAAGGCGCGTCTGCTCCTCATGAACGCCCTGGACAACGGCCAGGTCAGGTTGGAGTTCAGCGCTCCGTCCCGGGCTCTTATAGGCTACCGCGACGAGTTCCTGACCGACACTCGAGGAACCGGCACGATCAGCTCCTACTTGAGCGGCTACGAGGATTACCGGGGGGAGTTTTCCGGCCGCGTGACCGGCTCCCTGGTTTCCGACCGGCAGGGTGCGGCGGTTCCCTACGCCCTCTCCAACCTGGAGCCCCGGGGAGAGCTGTTCGTGAGACCCGGGGAGCCCGTGTATGAAGGGATGATCATTGGCCAGCACAACCGGGAGAACGACCTGCAAGTAAACCCCTGCCGGGCCAAAAAGCTTACCAACATGCGCGCCGCTGGCAAGGACGACGCGGTTACCCTGAGCCCGATCCTGCCGATGACCCTGGAACGGGCCATCCAGTATATCCGGGAGGATGAGCTGGTTGAAGTGACGCCCAAGTCTATCCGGCTGCGCAAGATGATCCTGGCGGCGGAGCGGCGCAAGGTGGCCGCCCGGCGCAGCGAGTTGGAGCATCGCACAACAGTTTAGGCGTGCTGTGATTGCATTGGAAAATTTCATAACTTAGGATGTTACTGCCGGCTCTGGGAAGTCATGAACTTTGCTAGAACCTGCCGAACCGTCCACAACGCAAAAAGACCGGTGGCGGTATAACTGAAGGCGATCGCGGTGAACACACCGACGGTGCCGAACAGATACGAGCCCAGCAAAGCAAGGGGTACGGAGAAGCCGAACATTTCGAGGACGCTGAGTCCGGCCGCTTGCAGAGGTCGTTTCATCACATTTAGCCCCGCGCTAACTACCAAATAAAATCCCTGAGCAGCATAGCCGAAGGAAACGATCCGCAGATAGAGCGCCGCAGTGGCAATTACTTCGGGATCGGCATTGAAAATGGCGGCAATTTTCCCGGCCAAAATCAGGTATACCAGAAACAGGAAGCCGCCTACGTACAGTGAAAAATGGCCGCTAGTGGTAAACCCGGCCTTCACCCGGTCCAACTGCTTGGCACCGAGGTTCTGTCCGATAAAGGGCCCGACGACAGACGACAGCGCATTTAGAGCGGCCAAAGAGAAAAACTCTAGCCGGGTGGCGACCCCGTATCCGGCCACCGCCGCGACACCGTAGGAGGCAATGACTCGTGTAATAAATCCGTTTCCCAGCGGAATAATCATCTTGGTCGCGGCGTTCGGGATTCCCACATGGAGGATCTCGCGCCATGACTCCCACACCTCCGCGAACTTCGGAATGTTGTAGGCCAGCAGTTTCTCTCTTACCACCAGCACGTACATCGCGATCAGAAAAGTGAGCCCCCGGCCGAACAGAGTCGCCAGTGCGGCGCCCCGAATACCGAGTTGCGGAAAAGGACCGAGCCCGAAAATCAGCAGGGGGTCCAGAATGAGATTCGCAATAGCACCGAGAATCATGACCATGCTCGGGGTCTTTGAATCGCCGGTCGCTCGGATAATATTGTTGCCCACCATCGGAATGACCACAAATATCATTCCGAAGTACCAGACGCCCATATATTCACCGATATACTCGAGTACGATCCCTTCGGCTCCCAGCAGACTGAACAGCGGCCGGATCGTCAGCAGCCCGATCGCCGCTCCGATACCAACCACGAGAATACCGAGAATCAGGCTGTCGGAGGCCAGTCGACGTACCCGGTGATAGTTTTCACTGCCGATGGCCCGTGATACCGCCGCCGAAGCCCCCATCCCGATCCCCAGTGCCAGGCTGCCTATGGTCAGTACTACCGGAAAGGTAAATGAAAGCGCCGCCAGCTGCTCGTGTCCAAGGCGGCCGACGAAAAAGGTGTCGGCAAGATTGAATACCACCATGCTGAGAACTCCGAAAATCATCGGAAGGGCCAGGCGCATCAGCGTACTGCCGACGGGATCCTGCAGCAGCCTGGCTCGATTAGTCTGGGTGTTTTTCATGATTTTTCTCTATGTAGCGTCCGAGTGCAGCTTCCACCTTATCGAGAAGGGCAAACAGCTGTTCAAGCTCCTCTGACGACAAATCGGTCGAACAAACCTCGGTCACGCGGCGTAAGCTTGCTTCTATCTGCGGTATCACAGCCTCCCCCGCCTCGCTTAAATACAGCCGGCGAATCCGCCGATCCTCCTGATCGGGAATACGCCGCAGATAACCGCGCCGTTCGAGTTTTGCTACTCCTTTTGCGGCGGTGGCCTTGTCGATATCGGTGATCCGACTCACCTCTTTCTGAGTGATTCCCGGGTGCCGTTGTATCAAATGGAGGAAAAAGTGCTGGCCGCTGCCGACACCTATGGCTTCCAGCTGCCGCTGAACCATCCAGCGAATATTCCTGGAGATATGACTTATTTGCCTACCGAGCGATCTCTCTTCACGAGGGCTTGTCATCCTCAGGCAACTCCATAAAAGTATATTTAGTTGCACGTGCAACTAAATAGAAAATACAGAAATTGTCGATAGTATGCAAGCCCCTCCCCGAGCCGGGTGTGAACGCGAGAAGCGGTTTTTTGGGGAAAGAGTTGTCCGGGGTGTTAAACCGGCGGCGAGATTACGCGCCATAAGATCTCAGCCGGTTCATGGAATTGTTATACGCCTGTCGAAAGACCGCCCCCTGTCCTGTGTGAATATGGCGTACGCACCATCAACAATGAGTTCCCCTTTTCGGCAAACTTCACGAAGCCTTGCTGTTCGTACAGGTTGATCGCATGGTTGTCTTTCGAAACCATAAGACTAAGTCGTTGGAGCGAATGTTCGAATGCCTCAGCGATCAACCATTCGAGCATTTTCGTTCCGATTCCTCGGTGGCGAAAATCCTGATGTACCCCGATTACAACTACAGGCGTAGA
>Ga0272442_10010082_pt1 | contig 11685 bp, 9 predicted proteins | sample SSMForm2O_FD_200262 | JGI IMG/M metagenome (GOLD analysis project Ga0272442, IMG submission 200262) | Marine sediment archaeal communities from Little Sippewissett salt marsh, Falmouth, MA, United States - SSM-Form-2O | ecosystem: Environmental > Aquatic > Marine > Wetlands > Sediment ...
ATTGTTCCCTGTGATGATTTTTACAGTTACAAGGCGAAATATATTGACGATGACTCGGACCTTTTGATACCTGCGCCAATCGACGAAGCAGACATCAAGCGTGTACAGGAAGTGGCTGTTCAGGCATACACAGCTATAGATTGTGCAGGAATGGCACGTGTGGATTTCTTGCTCGATCGAGGCAGCGGTGAATTGTATCTCAATGAGATCAACACAATACCCGGCTTTACCAGCATCAGCATGTATCCAAAACTCTGGGAAGCGAGTGGAATAGCATATCCGGAGTTGATGGAACGTCTGGTGGATCTTGCATTTGAGCGACACCGCCAGAAGGCTGCGTTGAAACGGAACTATGGAGCGTAGGATGACACTGGATTCACGAGCATTGCGAACGGAAGCAGGTACACGAACAGCCCAACAGCGGCGTGTTCACGGCAATGCTTTTACGCAGACGGCAGCAGGCTCACGCCGAAGAGCACGGCCCAGACGAAAGGTCGTCCTGCCGGTTTCACGTGCTGATGGAGCGGAAGTACAGCTTCCCGCTTTGCCCGTTGTTCGGCACGGCAGGCGGTTTATTGCTCTGGTGCTCATGGCTGGTGTTTTCCTGCTCGGGTTTTATTTACTCACGAACCCTCGTTACATGGCAGGAATGCCGGTCGTTACCGGAGAAACAATTCTGACCGATGTGCAGGTTAGTTCGATAGCCAGTGTTCGGGGAAAATGTATTTTCCTTGTAGACCCGGAAGCGGTTGAGGCTCAACTGGAGAGTTATCCGGAGGTAGCATCTGCCAGAGTAAGGCTCAAGTGGCCGGCTGAAGTTGAGATCGAGATCGAAGAAAGAGAGCCTGTTATCAGCTGGACAGATGACGGGCGGGTGTGGTGGATCAGTGATGATGGTATCGCTTTCCTTGGCCGGGAAACCAGTCAGACACTTCCACATCTGGTCAGCAGCGAGTCATATCTTCAGATTACAGATGATCCGCTGGAGCCGGTTGTAAATCCAGCAATTGTCCGAGCGGTCCAGAACCTTACGATTGCGATGCCGGAAGTGCAGGAGTTCACCTTTAATCCTGAACATGGACTGGGGTTCACCGATCCACACGGCTGGCAGGCGTATTTTGGTATGGGTGGCGACCTTACTCAAAAGATGGTAGTGTATCAGGCTGTTGTGAGCAGGCTGCTGGAAAATGAGTACGTACCGGAACTGGTCAGTGTTGAACAAATAACTGCGCCGTATTATCGATGAGAGGTTAACAGTGGCGGTTAGATTGGGCGGTGAAGAACAATATTTTGTTGGCCTGGATGTGGGAACATCCAAGCTCTGTCTGCTTGTTGGTCAGCTGACATCGGATCAGGATCTGCAGATCATTGCATCCGCTGTAGTGCCCGCTGCAGGTATGCGCAAGGGTGGGGTGGTCAGCCTTGAATCGTTGACCAAGGCATTAATTTCTGTACGCGACAAGGCGGAGCGTTCGCTTGGTTATGAGATCACGTCTGCGCTGGTAAATCTTTCAGGCGCACAAGTCAGCTCTTTGAACAGCAAAGGAATGGCTGGAGTGACTGGACGGACGATCGGGAGAGAGGATATTTCACGTGCTCTGGATGCGGCGCGATCTATTGTTATTCCGTATAATCGGGAAGTTGTACATGCTATTCCGCGTGGTTACATTGTTGACGACCAGGACGGTATACGGAATGCTATCGGTATGCATGGATACAGGCTGGAAGTTGAGGCACATATTGTGACAGCCTCCAGCACCTCATTGCAGAATCTCGAACAGTGTATAGAACGGTCAGGTCTTTATGTGGATGGCTGGGTGCTTTCATCGCTGGCGGCAGCTGAGATGGTATTGACAGAGACCGAAAGAGAAATGGGCGTTGTCATCTGTGATATTGGGGCTGGCACAACAGACCTGGCAATTTATATTGAAGGCTCAGTGTGGCATACTGCTGTAATTCCTATTGGAGGACAGCATTTAACCAATGACATTGCCCAGGTATTGCATCTTCCCGAAGATACTTCGGAGATGATCAAGCGCCGGCATGGGCATGCAAGGGCAGATGCCTGTAATGAAAACCAGGCATTTGCAGTTCGTCCGTTTGGAGATGGAAAACCTTTTCAGATCAAACGGAAGGAACTGGCCAGCATACTTGAACCGAGGGTAGAAGAAATATTTGGTTTTGTCCGACAGGAGATAAAACGCTCCGGTTATGATGGTTTGCTGCCTGCCGGTATGGTCCTGACAGGAGGAACAAGCGAACTCCCGGGGATGAAGGATGTTGCTGCAAGGGTGCTGCGACTTCCTGTTCGACTGGGCAAGCCTGAGTATGTACGCGGTCTTGCAGATGCTATATCAGCTCCTCATTTTGCTACGAGTCTTGGTTTGCTTCACTGGGCAGAACTCATGCAGACGGAAGGGGCATCCCTGAACGGATCAGGCGGTAATATTTTCAGTTTTGACATGGATAGAATGGCGGAATTTTTCCGACGGCTTTTGCCGGGGTAGTAGAAAAAAACTAGAAAGGGTTTGATGGCCAGAATTCAATGGCCAGGAGGAGGAAACGATGCAACCAATACCAAATACTGAGTCCTTTGCAAGAATAAAAGTAATCGGCGTAGGTGGAGGCGGCAGCAACGCTGTCAACCGGATGATCGAGGAAGGTCTTTCCGGGATAGAGTTTGTTGCAGTCAACACTGATGCCCAGGCGTTGTTGTTGTCCAATGCACCCACCCGGGTGCGGATCGGTGACAAGAGCACCCGCGGCCTGGGTGCAGGCGGCAACCCGGAAATGGGACAGAAAGCCGCAGACGAGAGCACCGAAGATCTATATAACGTGCTTCGTGGATCTGATATGGTGTTTATTGCTGCCGGTATTGGTGGGGGAACCGGCACAGGTGCCGCGCCTGTGATCGCCAAGGTGGCAAAAGAGATCGGCGCACTCACAATCGGAGTGGTCACAAGGCCGTTCACTTTCGAAGGAGCCCGACGTTCCAAGGTGGCTGAGGATGGAATCTCCCAGCTCAAGGAAGAGGTCGACACCCTGATTGTCATTCCGAACGACCGCCTGCTTCAGCTTGCTGACAAACGTGCCAGCCTTCAGGATGCGTTCAAACTGGCCGATGATGTGCTTCGGCAGGGCATCCAGGGAATCAGTGAATTGATCACGATTCCAGGCTTGATCAATCTCGATTTTGCTGACGTACGTACAATCATGTCCGAGGGCGGCGCAGCATTGATGGCTGTCGGCCGGGCAACTGGTGAAGATCGAGCCAGATCCGCAGCTGAACAGGCTATCTCAAGCAACCTGCTTGACATCACGATTGACGGTGCCCGCGGCATTCTGTTCAATGTCACCGGGGGATCTGACCTCAGCCTGTTTGAAGTGAACCAGGCTGCTGCTATCATCAAGGAAACAGCACATCCTGATGTCAACCTGATCTTTGGTGCGGTAATCGATCCTTCCCTGTCCGATGAAATCAGGGTAACTGTAATTGCAACCGGATTTGATCAATCCAATACTACAAGGCGCTCGATGCGTCGGAGCAGAGTGGCTCCGGCCTCTCAGCCGGCTGTGAATAGTGAAACAGGCAGCGTATCTTCCCAGGAAGAACTACAGCAGGCGGCATTCGATGTCAACGACCTTGATATACCCGCATTCTTGCGGAGACGGTAGTATCTGGACCAGTACGAACAATTCTGCGTTCCCCCCGGCGCCTGATCTATCTGATCAGACGCGGAAGAATGATGTTGTTGTATGGCCATGTCTGGTGCCCACCTCCTCCTCCGGGCACCAGGCGGCCTTAAAAACTGCAATACTCGCCATAAAAAACCCACTGAAACTTACAAAAAAACAGCCTAGTACCAAAGTACCAAGTATTAAAGAGGGCCAAATTTAAGTGATTGCTTGTGGACGGTCATAGTGCGTGCTACAATACCATCCCCTGACCCTTATATCTCGGGGTATACGCCAGGCAAGTCCAAGATGTGGCATCGAACAGTCGTTCGGATTTCAATCGGTTGAGGATCATGCGCTGCCCATACTGCCAGAATGAAAATACACGAGTCATTGATACGTCTCATGATACACGGGGCAATGTTCGCCGCCGCCGTGTATGTCTGGACTGTGAACAACGTTTCACAACGTATGAGCGAGCGGTCCTCACCCCAATGCTTATCAAGCGGGATGGGATTCGGGAAGCGTTCGACAGAGAAAAACTTGCTGCCGGTATTAGAATAGCATGCGCCAAGCGTCCCGTTTCCGCTGCATCGATAGATCGAATGGTTGGTGAGGTTGAATCCACACTTGTTGGGCTGGGCAAGCCGGAAGTCTCCTCCAGGGTCGTGGGCGATATTGTAATGGCAGCCCTGAAAGAGCTCGATTATGTTGCCTATATTCGATATGCGATCGTATACCTTGGATTGGATGATTTACAGTCCATCCGAGATGAGATTAATATTTTGATTGAAGCGGATATTTCATTAAGCCCATAACAGAAACGAAGACGGGATTTCGGGTTAATTTAAGTACACAATAAACACAGCAGGATAAGAATTACTGAGCGGCACTGGGGGAAAATGAGAAGGAAAGCTGCTGGGGCTTTCCGGGTAATCGTCGGTATGAATAAAGCGGGATGTTTTCCTGGAACGTGGAGGATCTGATGTTTGAAACCTTGCCAACTCACACTAAAACAAAAGCAGATGAAACCGGTGTTTTGCCGTATCCACCGATTCCGGAAGATCTACCAAATGTTGACCTTACTGGGAATTCACGCAAAGTTCTGGAACGCCGCTATCTACGCCGCGACAAGGATGGACGGTGGGTAGAATCTATTGAGCAGATGTTCTGGCGTGTATCCTATCATATCGCTGCTGTTGAAAAAGCTTTTCAGGGTGATGTGATCGGGACAGCCCGAGAATTCTATGGACTTCTTGCAACGAAGGATTTCCTTCCCAATTCTCCGACATTCACCGGTGCAGGTACACTTCTCGGTCAATTGGCTGCATGTTTTGTGCTGCCAGTATCGGACGATATGGGACGTTCTGGTGACGGTATTTTTCAAACACTGAGAGATGCTGCCCTGGTTCAACAAACAGGGGGCGGCAATGGTTTTTCATTCAGTAAACTGCGGGAAAAAGGAGCGCTTGTTAAATCATCAGCCGGCCAGGCTACTGGGCCGGTAGGCTTCTTGCGTGTCTATGACAAGGCATTCGGTGAAATCGCGCAAGGTGGAACACGCCGGGGCGCGAATATGGCTGTTCTGCGGGTCGACCATCCTGATATTCGTGATTTTATTACCTGCAAATCGAGTGAGGACCAGATAACGAATTTTAATATTTCGGTTGGAATTACCGATGAATTTATGAAGGCAGTTGAAGCGGGTTCAACGTATGACCTGGTATCTCCTCACTCGGGTGAGGTTGTAGAAAAGGCACCAGCTCGCGAAATTTTCGATCTGATAGTTCAATATGCTCACCATAATGGCGAACCCGGTGTTCTGTTCCTTGATGCGGCGAACCGGGCAAATCCTTTGCCGCACCTTTATGAATTGGAAGCGACCAATCCCTGTGGTGAACAGTGGTTGGGTCCATATGAGAACTGCTGCCTTGGATCAATAAACCTGGCACAGCACTTTGGGCCGGCAAGGACTGTCGATTGGGACAAACTGGAAAAGAGTGTTCAGCTTTCAACAAGGTTTCTTGATGATGTAATCGATGCGAATGCCTATGTTCCGGCTGTACCTCAATTGAGAGAAGCTGCATTGCGTGCACGGCGTATTGGTTTGGGTGTAATGGGACTTGGGGATTTGATGTATCACGTAGGTGTAAGGTACGGTTCAGAGGCGGGGATACAATTTGCTTCTCAGTTAATCGAATTTATCCGCTACCACAGTATGAAAACCAGTATACAACTCGCAGCTGAACGCGGGCCGTTTCCCGCAATTCCCGGAAGTATCTATGATCCGGACAATCTTGTATGGGAACCACCGACACCCCTGTTCGAATCGGCTGCAGATTTCGGAAGGCCGGACATCTCCTGGGACGCTGTTGTTGATGGACTTATAGAGCATGGTATCAGGAACGCTGCACAGACAACAATTGCTCCAACAGGAACGATTTCGACTGTGGCCGGCTGCGAAGGATATGGATGTGAGCCGGTTTTCGCATTGGCATATGTTCGCCATGTGAACGATGATGGCCAGGATCTGCAGCTCAATTATGCAAGCCCGATGTTTGAGCAGGCACTTGTGGAAGCAGGGATCGATGATGCAACCCGTGTGGAAATTGTGGAAGAAGTCCTCGCGAAAGGCTCCTGCCAGGATATTGAACTTGTTCCTGAAGAAATACGCGACACTTTTGTCGTCTCCCAGGATATCGATGCTGAGGGGCATGTAAAGATGCAGGCAGCTCTGCAGCATTTTGTGGATAACAGTATCAGTAAGACCTGTAACTTCCCTTCAGGCGCAGAAGTGGATGATGTCGCTGATGCGTACCAGCTCGCCTGGAAGGAAGGCTGCAAGGGGCTGACAGTCTATGTCACTGGTTCGAGAGATAAAGTGGTTCTTGAGACTGCTGAGGCCAAGGGGGCTAAAGAAAGCGAATCGACCGATAACAGCGAGCAACTTCATCTCTGGGAAGAGAATAAAAAGCCGCGGCCAACACGTCTCGATGGCTGCACATACCAGATCCGTACACCCCTGGGAAAAGCTTTTGTTACTATCAATCAAACGATGCAGAAGCAGCCTTTTGAAATCTTTATTACCAGCGCGAAAGCTGGATCTGATACCGCAGCTGTTTCGGAAGCGATCGGCCGTTTGATTTCATACATTCTGCGTATTTCATCTCCGGTATCACCGCGAGATCGCATGGCCGAAGTGATTCGGCAGCTTGCCGGGATAGGCGGAGGCCGCTCTGTTGGATTTGGACCGAATCGTGTTCTTTCCCTGCCTGATGGCCTTGCTCGTTCGCTGTCCGAATATCTTGGTGAAACAGAGGATGCACTTTCCGGGATGGGGCAGCCAGATGATGTCCAGTTCAGTATGAAAATTGGAGATCTTTGCCCTGAATGCGGACAGGCAGCGCTAGTGAATGAAGAAGGATGCCGGAAATGTTACTCATGTGGTTATAGTGAGTGTTAAAAGGAAAACCAGATAACTAGTGATAAGGAGTTGGCAATTACACGGCCAGCTCTTTTTTTTATTTCATTGCCTGGAGTATGTGGATGCATCAGGACTGATGTGATACAGGGGACCGGTATAGAAGAAGGAGTCGGATTGCAGCAAAAAGTATCAATGCTGTAATTATCAAGAGGACTGCTATAGGTTGGGCGGCCTGTAGTCCAAATCCGGCAAACTGCTCAAAAACAAGTACGGGGATGGTCTTGGGATTGTATGCCAGAATGACTACCGCACCAAATTCGCTCATACCGCGCCCCCACATCTGCAGGCTTGCAGCAGTAATACCACGCCAGGCCATCGGAAGGGTGACGTGCCGAAATGCTCCCCATGCTGTGGCTCCATCTGTCATGGCCGCGGCCTCAAGTTCTGTATCGATTAAACTGAAGGCTTCACGTGCACCATTTACCAGGAATGGCAGGCTAACAAAAAGCATGGCGAGAATAATACCTGTGTTGGTGTCCGTGCATATAATGCCGGCTTGGTTGAGTAATTCCCCCACAGGAGCCTGCCTTCCATAGACAAGGATGAGTGCAATACCAGCTGCTGTATGTGGTATGACGATAGGGAGATCAATCAGGCCGGAAATCAGCCACTTCAGCGGGAACTGTGTTCTGGCGAGTAAATATGCCAGTGGGATTCCCATTAGAAAGGCTGCCCCGGTTGCTGCAGCTGCACAGAACACTGTGCGCCCCAGAGTACGTAAAACTGCGGAATCTCCCAACGTATCAAATAAAAGCTCAGGAGATGTTGATAACACGGCTGCTCCAACAGGGAGCAGAATGAACAGGATCAATAGTGAACCAGGGATGAGAAACACCCATGGAATGGGTTTGGAATCGGGTCGACCACAGAGGCTTTCTCTCATGGATCTCTCCTTGATACCTGATGTTGAGATGTCGAATCCTCACTAAAATACGGTTCCAGAAGCTCTGGGAGCCTTTCAGGATGGTCTGTATAAGGTTGTTGAAACAACGGGTGTGATTGTGAGGCCATAATCGCTTGTCCTTCAGGACCCAAAAGGAAATCTGTAAACATGGCTGCTTCCCGTGGATGAGGGCTGCTGGAGGGGATTGTGAGGCCATACTGTATAAGGTCTCCGGAAAAAACGGGGGTAATGCTTTCGAACCTCTGGAAATCCAGAACCACTTCAACAGTCTGGTATGTATTACGAAGTGATTCGACACCGAGATTGATTTCCTGCGGCAGGTCGATTGTCCTGAATCCGTGCTGGTGTGCAACACTTTTATATTCAAAGGCGTAGTCAATATCCCCTGATTCCAGAAGGGCAATAAGCTGGACACTGCCGCCTCGCAGCACTATGCCGCTTTCAGGCCTGGGCTCGATGATTTCGGGGATATGTATTACCCAACGGGCGTCGGTTTCAATAGAGCTTACAGCCCATTGAAACTGGCCCATGATTCGATCTTCAAATATCAATGGGTCCTTATAGAAAGGTTCAGCCAGCTGCAAGGCCATCAAGCTTCGATAACCTGCTGCATCAAATCGGGGATCCGAAAGGCCGAGACGAACATCTGGACGGGAGATTACTTTATACCAGTTTGTTTCATCAATTTCTTCCCCGTACAGGCTTTGGTCTGTATAGGCTAATGTCAGTGTGTTTCCAGCGAAGTTGATAACCCACTCTGCATACGGCAGCATAGTCTCTGGAGCTATTGAGTTGTACATAAGCTCCGGTATCAGTTCGCCGTCGGCACTTATTACAACATCAGCGGGTTCGTGCAGTTCTGTAACGAGACGGATGCATTGAATGCTTCCATGACCTTCCATCAGAAGGTCAATTTCTGGATGTTCAGCTTCAAAAGCTCTTTTGAGCTCTTCAAACGGCACAATCAGACTGCCGGCAAAAAGAACTCTGACTTGAACCGGTTCTTGAGGTTTGCAGCCGGAAAGAAAGAATATCAATATTGCAGTAACAAAGCTGAAAATCCTTCTAAATCTCATCACTGCCTTTCGAACATGGATGTGCCGGGCAGGTTAATCTCCCGGCACATCTATTTTTTAGTCGTGTAAATCTTACTGGAGTGTGATCAGGTACAGGTCTTTAATCCACAGCGAAGATTCGGTAAAACCAGGCAGCGCCAGCCGCAGCGCACCTTCATCAAAAGCAACAAGGCACTCAGCACAGGCTCGGATATCTGCAAGGGAAGTATCAACTGCGTACCCATCGGCTGCAGTAAAGGTAACCGTAGTCGCAGTATCTGAAGGCTGAGCAAGATCAAGCAGCGCATTCAGCAGTACGCCGCTGTAGTCCTGGGATCCTTTTTTCGGGTGATCAGCTGTGATATCAACAGTATCCATAGCCAGAAGTTCGGCCATTGTCCAGGTAATCTGTTCCGCCGCATCTCCAGCGGCTGTCAAGGTCCAATTGCCTTCTATTGGAGCAGGGACATCGATAACCATCTCTTCATCTGTTTCTTCAGGTTCCTCTTCCTCTGAAGGCAATACTGTTTGTGAAAAATCAAGGCTGATGCTCGCGATCTGGCTGATTTTCTGATTTCCTTCCAGATCGGGACCGACCAGTCTGAGGGGGAAGTGTTTTTCCTCAAGGACTTCATCGTCCATCATGTATGCAACAATCACATCATCATTTTCTGCAATTTCGCTGGAAGCAAAGGAGACTGTATAACCATCAGCGGCTGTAATGTTGATGGTATAGCCTGCTTCTGCGAGTTCACGGTTGAAAGCATCATCTTCGTGGATATTTTCATCATCAATGCGGCCGACGAGGTACCACAGCGGAATGCCGGAAAATTTTCTGTCTTCATCATCAATATAGACTGCCAGGTGGCAATTAGGAGTGGCGCCTGTTTCGAAAGTAGCCCGGTCGATTGTTTCTTCTACGGCACCTTCAAGGCTGAGAAGCCAATCTGCAGCAAGTGGTTTCAGGACTACCTTGTTTACAAACTTGATGCTCCAGTGGCCGTCAGTTACCTGCTTGGGGTCATCGTTGATTAAATATACACGCAGATTTCCCTCTGTATCCGGGATGAGATATTCACCATTTTCCTTGTAAGCCAGAATGACCTGGAGGGGGTCTGTTTCCGTCTCAGTACCTGTTCCGGGGTCGTATGCAATGAATTCGCCATTGGCCAGCTGTGTATATGAAAAAGTCATTGCATAACCATCAGATGCCTGGATGCGTATGCCTTCCTGTTCACTCAACCCGCCGACAAGATCCACCAGGTCTGTGAGAAGTACGCCTGTAAATTCTGCGGGTGGAGTAATATGACCGGTACTGCTTTTACGTCCAGCAAAACCTGTAACTGCTGGAAGTGCTTCAATATCTTCCATAGTCAGTTGGATGGGTTCTCCATCCAGTCCGACAACTTCCAGAATTACATCACCGGCCTGTTCACCTGGTTGCTCTGCCTGCTCCACTGCTGGCGCCGTGCAGGCACTCAGGAGCAGCACAAAAAAAAGAACAGGAAAAATATAACGTACAGATTTCATAGTCGGTCTCCTTAAAAAATGAAAATATGTAAAAACTGCAATTTTCCCCGGCTTTCAAAGCCCCGTCCTGTTTAACGAACAGGATTGCAGTGACATAAGTTGTGATAAATGCAATAGAACAAGTATAACATCATTTTTCTTTTTTTTAACAAGATAAATGCCATTTCTGGGCAGGGATGGAAGTATGTGATGACGAATAAAGACACAGGATATGATTCAGGAGGAGAATTCGGGATAATAACTGTTTATATATGCTGATGTGTGTGTATGAGGATTTGCGCACTTCTGGATGATAAAATGGAGTGACTTATTCTTTCGGAGAAGAGAACACTGCTGCAACTTTCCCGGGAGTGGTGCGTAGAGTTGTATATAGTTAACAAGAATACAAAACCAGCTTGCTGTCTGGAAAGCAAGCATGATCCTTGAGATATTCGCTGACCTCATGAAGGAGTCGACAATGACAGAAGAATTCAAACCTGAAGATACTGGAAGTTCCTATGTTGGTGAAGAAAAAATTGATGAAAAAGTGCATGAGAAAGAACACGAAAAAGTGGAGGAAAAACAACTCCAGGAAAAAGCGCATCGTGATCCACTGAGCAATATTATATGGGCCGGGATTTTGATATGGGCAGGTTTGGCACTTCTTGCCAGTAATCTTGGGGTTCTGGCTACAATACCGGTATTACAAGGTATGAGTGGATGGTCTCTGGTGTTTGCCGGAGGAGGCTTGATTCTCATTCTTGAAGTATTTTTCCGCTTGTTCATTCCCCGTTACAGGCAGCCTGTGATCGGAACCATGATTATGGGGTTGATTCTCATGAGCATCGGATTGGGGGATTCCTTTGGCTGGAATCTGGTATGGCCGGTAATCCTTATTGCAGTAGGACTATCCATTATTCTGGGTGGCTTTGTCCGGAGGAACTAGGCAGGTCGTTTCAGGTATGTTACCTTTCAACGGCTGATCTGTTAAATACAAGAAGATAAGCAGCATCTTCTACGGACAGAAAAGTAATACCTTTTTTGTTCTTTTGGAAAGT